>Ga0209745_1001796_pt1 | contig 12545 bp, 12 predicted proteins | sample BarGraNGADG00312_FD_184495 | JGI IMG/M metagenome (GOLD analysis project Ga0209745, IMG submission 184495) | Arctic peat soil microbial communities from Barrow, Alaska - Barrow Graham LP Ref core NGADG0004-312 (SPAdes) (version 2) | ecosystem: Environmental > Terrestrial > Soil > Wetlands > Peat... | reverse complement strand
AGCGGGAAACGGGTCTCGAACCCGCGACCTTCAGCTTGGGAAGCTGACGCTCTACCAACTGAGCTATTCCCGCTCCGTGCGGCTCCAATTATAGAACGCGAGCGCGAGGCGCCTCAAGGCGGCCCACTCCTTTGATCGGCTCGTCCGCGAGACGCTGGCGCTAAATCCGGAGAATCTGAGAGCAACCTTGCCGCGCAAAGCCAGCGAGACGCTGGCGCTACGGCCGGCGGGACGCCGGCGCTCCGAAAGTCACCCTATTGGTCATTTCGCGACCCCGCGCCAGGTAATCCGTTCGATTTCATCCCCCAATCGGGTGCCGGCTGGCTAAAACTTTTGGCGGAAGTTGCCGATAACCCAACCAGGACAAACGGAGGTCTGATGCAGAAACCCCGGATTCTCGTCGTCGAGGACGAACGAGACGTCGCGAAAGTGATATCGATAAACCTTCAGCTCGAGGGCATGGAGGTCACCGAGGTGCACGATGGGGCGACGGCCATCTCGAGCATCGAGGAGGCCATACCGGACTGCATCGTCCTTGACGTCATGCTCCCGAAGGTAAGCGGCTGGGACATCCTCAAACACATCAAGTCCAACCCGGCTACGGCCAACATCCCGGTCGTCATGGTCACGGGCAAGGTGGGCGAGCGCGACCAGTTGCGCGGGCTCGGCGCCGGCGCGGTCAAGTACATCACCAAGCCCTTCAGCCCCATCGCGCTGACCGAGGCGATCAAGAGCGTGCTCAAGCCGCAGGCCCGCGAGGAAGTCGCGCGCGAGAGGCGCGAGAGCATTGAGCGCCTGCAGCTCTCCACCATCTACAAGATCTCGGACATCCTCATCTCCGCGCCGGTCCTCGACGACCTGCTCGAAGGGGTCGCCGACAAGCTTACCGCCCACTTCGACCTCCCGTTCTGCGCCCTCATCCTGAGCGAGGACGAGGAGCCGGAGGTCTACGCCTTCAGGGAGGCGGCGTCGCAGCCGAGCAAGGGAAAGAGCGTCAGCCGGGGCACGATTCCCAAGCCGGCCGACGAGAAGCTCAAGCAGACTTTCGCGGCCAACCGCAGGCCGGCGAAGATCAGCGACCTCGAGGACTTCCCCGTAAGCATCATCTTCCCAGGCGCCACGCAGGCCGAGGACGGCTACGTGCTGCCCCTGTTCGAGCAGAACACCTACCTGGGAACCATCGTCCTGGCCGGCAAGTCAGGCGTGAACCTGTCGCTCGACGAGGAAAACCTGCTGGCGACGATCGCGAACCAGGTCGCCACGGCGGTGGCGAGGGCGCGCCTGCACGAGAACCTCCGCGAGGACGAGGTCATCCATCGCAGGCTGCTGCACCAGACCATCACGGCGCAGGAGTCCGAGCGGCGGCGGCTCGCCTCCGAGATCCACGACAGCGTCGTCCAGTCGCTGGTCGGCATCTCCTACAGGCTGCAGGCGATCGAGAAGAGGGTGCCGGCGGACACCGACGACGAGCTGCTCGCCGATATCAAGGTCCTCGAAGACCAGCTCAACACCAACATCAAGGAGCTCAGGGACCTTCTGCTGGGCCTCCGGCCGCCGATGCTCGACGACATGGGCCTGTACAAGGCGCTCGAGACCCACCTGAAGAACTTCGGGCTCAAGAACGGTATCCAGTACAGCTTCCAGCAGCCTGAGTCGCCACCGGTGCTGACCCGGGACGCCCAGATAAACATTTTCCGCATCGTCCAGGAGGCGCTGAACAACATCGAGAAGCATGCCAGCGCCACGCACGTGACGATCGAGATCGAGACGACTCCCCAGAAACTCTTCCTCACAATAAGGGATGACGGGCGTGGTTTCTCGACACCGAGAACGCGAATCCGACCCAGGAACCTCGGCATCGCCAGCATGCGAGAGCGGACCGAGCTCCTTGGCGGTCACCTTAAGATGAAGTCGGAACCGGACAGGGGCACGATGGTACTGGTCGATGTCCCGTTGAGACAGATAGTGGAGGGATAGTATGCCTATCAAAGTAATGATCGTCGACGACCACAACCTGGTGCGAGAAGGGCTCAAGGCGGTCTTCAGCCAGGGAGACGAGATCGAGGTCATCGGTGAGGCGGGCTCGGGCGAGGAGGCCATCGAGATGGTCGACAAGGTGAAGCCCGACGTCATCCTGATGGACATCAGCATGCCGGGCATCAACGGCATACAGGCGACCAAGCTCATTCGTGACAAGAACCCGGACGCGAAGATAGTCATCCTCACGATGCTGGACCAGGAAGGCTACGTCTACGAGGCGATCAAGGCAGGAGCGACAGGGTACATGCTCAAGAGCACTTCCTCCGATGAGCTGGTGAAAGCGATCCAGACCGTCAACGAGGGCAAGGCCCTGCTCCACCCGGACGCGACCGCCCAGCTCCTCAAAGAGTTCGTCACCCTGGCCGAGAACAAGGCGAAGGACTACGGACTGTCGAACCGCGAGATGGAGGTCCTGCAACTCCTGTCCGAGGGCAAGACGAACAAGGAGGTCGCCAAGGCGCTCTGGATAAGCGAGCAGACGGTCAAGACCCACGTGGCGCACATTTTCGACAAGCTCGGTACGTCCGACCGGACCGAGACCGTTGCGCGGGCGCTGCGCAGCGGACTCGTCACTTAACGCCGGCGTCCGCGGCCAGTAGCGCCGGCGTCCCGCCGGCTTTGCACTGAAACGCAAAAAGGCAAGTTAAAGGGTCTGACCCCAAGACTTGCCTTTCTAGTCGGTCCAGACCTTGTTCACGTCGTACCGCGGCACCCGCACCCGGAGCGCCTTCCTGGCGACCGACAGGTGCACCGTCTCGCCCTCCTTGTACTTGTAGACCTCACCGTCCACCTGCACGTAGGCTTCCTCCAGCAAGTGGATGGTGAACTCCTCGCTGGCTTCGCGCAGTATCTTGTCCGACCTGTAATCGCGGTTGGAGCACCTCATCAGCAGGTACCAGGCGGGTATCGGCGAGATGGGGCGCAGCGCGGACATGTCGATCAGGCCGTCATCCATTTTAGCCTCGGGCATCCACCAGACATAGCGGGCGTACAGTGGCGCGTTGCCGAAGACCGCGATGAGGAACTTCTCGTCGTAGACTTTGCCGCCCGTCTCGATGCGAAGGTGCTTGTTGGAGTTCCTGAACCTCTCCTTGAAAACGATCCGGAGCCCAACCGCGAGGTAAGCCGGGATTCGCACGCGTTTGTGGCTCAAGGTCTTGTAGGCGATCTCCCCGTCCACGCCGATTCCGAAGCCCACGGCCGCGTAGCTGTCGTTGTGCTTTATCAGGTCCATCCTGCGGTCGTGGTCGGTCAGCAGGACCTCCAGCGCGGGCACCCTCTCCCTGCCGATGCCCACGTTGTGGCAGAAGTCGTCGGCGGTGCCGGCGGGGAAGACCGCGAAGGTCTTATCAACCTCCGGGACATCCATCATGCCGTTGACGACCTCGTTGACGGTGCCGTCGCCACCGACAGCCACGACCACATCAACCCTTTCCATCCAGCGCTTCACTATCTTGCGGGCGTGGCCGGGATAGTCCGTGAAGAACGCCTCGTGGCGCACCCCCAGCCTGCTCAGGTGCTTCAACAGCCAGATGGCCTCCTTGAGCGCGTTGCCACCGCGCGAGACCGGGTTGCATATGACCAGGTAGCTCTGGGCAAGCGCGGTCGGCTCACCCAACGGCGACCCTTCCTTCCTGAAACTGGCCTGGGTAAAGCGTTCCAACTAGTCCTCTTTCTTGGAGCGAGGAACCCGGACGCGCATCGCCTGCGGCTCCACCGTCATCTTGAGAACCTCGCCTTTGGGCAGTATCTGCACCTCGCCGTCGAACTGGGCGTAGACGTCGTCCAGGCATTCGATCACCATCTCGCGGGTGTCGTACTCGTCCATCTGGCGCGCCCAGGTGTGCTTCCCCGCGGTGGAAAGCGCGAAGAGCAGCAAAGCCTTTGCCTTGTTCATCATTTCAAACGTCGCGAGGTTGATGACGCCGTCGTCCATCTCCGCCTCCGGCAGCATTTTCATATAACGCCCGTAGGAGCCCGCGTTTCCGGCCACCACCAGCAGGAAGTCCTCCTCAATGCGCTCCCCCGCCACCGTGACGGCCAGCTTCGAGCGGGGTATCGGCCGAAATAGCATGGACAGGCCGTGGTACCAGTAGGCAAGCAGTCGGAGATGCTTGCTCTGGTAACTCCGGTACGCGATCTCCGCGTCCAGCCCGATGCCGACGGTCACCCCGGCGAACCGGTCGTTGACGCGCATGAGGTCGATGGTCCTCTCGCCGTCGCCGATGAGCGTCTTGAGAGCGTCGTCGCGGTCGAGCGGGATGTTCATGTTGCGGGCGAAGTCGTCGGCGGTGCCGCTGGGGAAGACCGCGAGCTTGCGGCCGGGTTGGGTGGAGTTCATGATGCCGTTGATGACCTCGTTGACCGTCCCGTCGCCCCCCACCGCGACGACCACGTCGACGACGTCGATCCAGTTGGCCACCAGTTCCTTGGCGTGCCCGGCCTTCTCGGTGAACAGGGCCTCGTGCTCGATGCCAGCCTTGCGGAGCTTATTGAGAAGCCAGATTCCCTGTCGCTGTGCGTGACCGCCCCTTCCAACGGGGTTGACCACGACAAGGTAGCGTTCGTCACTCTCCACCCATACCTCCGAGCCACATAACCAGCGCGGCGGTCAAAGGATAACACAACCCTGATGACCGCCCCGGACTCCCGGCGCGACCTCCGGGGACATGCTCCGGCCGCACGGACATCTGGTATCATAAACCGAGCATCTACCGTCGGTTGGATCACCAGGAAACAGCGCTTGAAGGATCACTGCATCATAACAAGCCTGTCCGGCGCGCCGGCCCTCGCGGGCGCGTACCGCGGGCGCCCGTATCGCGGGCGCATCTACGTCGTCATGGCGTCCGCGCTGCTCATACTGCTCGGTCTCTCACTGGCGGGAGGGTTCTGCCAGCCGGCGACCGCGCAACAGGCGTCACCACGCGGAAAAGTCCTCCTGGTCGTGATCGACAGGATCGGCATCGACGACCTGAGCCCCACCGATTCCCCCAACATCTTGAAACTCGCCTCGCGCGGCGACATCAGCCTGATGAACGCGCGCGTGAAGTACGACCAGTACGGGCTCGGCAGTTACCTGGTGATCGGCGCCGGTGGGCGGGCCATAGGCGGCCCCAACATCGGGCTCGCGTTCAACTCCACCGAGCGACTCAAGACGAGCGACGGCGGTACCGTGGCCGCGGGCTCGATATATCGCTCCAGGACGGGCAGGAGCGCGCCGGCCGGCAGCGTCGTCAACCCGTTCATCGAAGAGATGAGGGCGAAGTCGGACGTGACACAGGCAAGCAGCAAACCAGGGTTGCTGGGGCAGGCGCTGATCGACGGCGGCAGGAAGGTCTCCGTGCTGGGTAACGCAGACGCGACCCTGCCGGCCTCGCCGCTGGACATCCCGCCCGGCCAGGACGTCCGCGTTCCGGTGAAGCCACTTCAGCAGGAGCCTGCGCAAGTGGAGCTGGCCCCGACCGGCCTGTCGCGGGTCCCCGCTCCGGGCCAGCAGTCTTATCCGCTGACCTCTTTCATCCACCGCGAGAGCGTCGCCATGGCGATGAGCGCCGGCGGAAAGGTGCTCTCCGGCAACGTGTCGCGCGACCTGGCCCGGGACTCGTCCACCACGGGCGATCTCACCACGGACTTCCCGGCGCTGGAGGCGCAGGCGAAGGCCGCCATGGCCACATCCGACCTATTGGTGGTCGACATGGGGCAGACCTCACGCGTAGACGAGCAGGCTGATTTCTACACTGAGTCCAGGCTGGCGGCCGCGAGGAGGAAAGCCCTGCGCGAGTGCGACAGCTCTCTTGGGCGCCTTGCGGCGATGACGGACCCGGCCAGGGACATGATCATTGTGTGCACTCCGACCCCGACCAGGAAGATGATCGATGACGGCGAGCTGGTCACGCCACTGGTCATCTCCGGCAAAGGTTTCGCCTCCGGCGGTCGGCTCCACTCGGCCACCACCAGGCGCACCGGGCTGGTGTCAAACTACGATATCTCGCCGACCATCCTCGAGTTCGAGGGCCTGAAGACGCCCACGGAGATGGACGGTCGCCCGGTGACCGCGGCGGGCTCCACCTCCGATATTCCGGGGCTGGTGCGATTCCAGGACAAGGCGGCGGCCACTTTCAACGCCCGCAAGATGATGGTGAGGGTCTACGTCATAACGTCCATGTGCATAATCGGCCTGCTCTTCCTGGTAGTCCTGCTGCGTCGAGACCTCATCGATTCGCATCCATACTTATGGTCGGTGGCGCTGCTCGCCATACTGGCCGGGCCGCTGGTATGGCTGTTGGTTCCCATGTTCGGCGTGCTGCCCCAGGCTGCCCTGGTGGCGATCTCGGTCTGCGGGGCGATACTGTTGGCGTTTGCCGCGCTGGCTCTGCGCCAGAGATCCGCCGCGGAGGAGAAGTCCCCGCTGAGCGCGGCGCTGCTGCGCCCGATGCTCGCGATCTCGGGTGTCACCTTGCTGGCGATCATCGCCGACCTGCTGGCCGGTTCGCCGCTGATGACGTTAAGCACGTTCGGCTCCGACACCATCCTTGGTGACCGCTACTACGGCATCGGGAACCTCTACATGGGGTTCGCGATGGGCGCCGGCATATTGTTCGGCTGTCTGGCCGTGTATCTGCTGCGCGAGAAGCTCGATGCGCCGTGGAAGAAATACGCGCTGGCCGGCGTCATATTCGCGGTGGTGACCGCGGTCATCGGGATCCCCAAGCTGGGGGCCGACATGGGCGGCCTCGCCGCCATGCTGGTGGCCTCGCTGGTGACGCTTCTCAAGTTCGACGGCAAGCGGCTCACGGTGAAGAAGGTCGCGTTGGTCGTAGTGGTCCTCATCGTATGCCTCGGCGCGGTATTCCTCGTCGACGCGCTGATGCCGGGGTCCGCCTCGCACGTGGGGCGGGCGATAGGCAAGGCGCAGGGCAGCGGTTTCTCAACGCTGGCGGCGCAGGCGGCCAGGAAGCTGGGCGCGAACTGGACTCTAACGTGGGCATCGATCTGGCGGCTGCTGCTGCTCTTCTCCCTGGTGGCATTCGTGGTCTTCAACTGGAAGTTCTCGATCCTCAAGACCTTGAGAGAACATTATGCGAACGTCTACGCCGGCTTCTTCGGCCTTGCGGTGGGGCTCGTCATGGCCTGGGTATTCAACGACTCGGGAATCGAGGCCGCGGGAGCCATCGCCGTGTTTCTTTTCGTGCCCTACTTCCTCATGCTCATACACTGGCGGCGCAAGCCCGCGGCCCCGCTGGAGACCGGATGACATTGGACGATAAAGAAGAGCTGAAGATACAGAAGCGCATCGCCAGGGCCGAGAAGAAAGCGATGAAGCTCGGGGGAGTCGACCAGGGCCTGATCCACAGGTTCTGGGAGCTCGTGAACATGTTCCCCAAGATATCGACGCCCGAGCTGGAGCGGCGCGTCGAGCACTTCATCATGACCGCCGCGCCGGGCCAGTACTTCCTCATGCAGCAGGCGATCTTCCAGGAAGCCACGCCCTACCTGGTGGAGGACGAGAGGATGAGGCACCTCATGGACGAGCTGGCCGGCAAGAAGATCGGTCTCTCCATACCTGGGGAGTACGAGTCCACCGTCACTCTCGACCAGAGGTGTTTCCAGGTGAGACGCGGCATAGTCGAAAACGTTCCGGTGATATCCTGCATGTCGCGCAAGGATTACGCCGACGCGATACTGCTCAAGGCGGACCCGATCAAGATGATCCTGGGGCGCCGCATCAGGGCGTCCAGGAAGTTCACTCTGCTGCGCTGGGTGCTGCCCCACATCGAGGTCCTCCGCGACAGGTCCCTCTTCGACAAGTACCTGGGCTACCAGCCCGAGGTGGAGAAGGTCATCGAGGAGAACCTCACCAGGATGGGATACTGATAAAGAAGCCGCGCCATGAAAGGCGCGGCCGGCGTTTATTAGATTGCCGCTTACTATTCCTCAGCAGGCCTCCTCGGGACCAGTTCGCTCAGCACGGCCGGAGCGTCGGCCGGCGGCAGCGCTTTCTCTTCCTCGGCCTTGGGCTCGGAAAGAAGAGCCTTTATCGCCTGGGATTGCGCGCTCTTCCTGGCCGCTTTCTTGGCCGGCTTCCTGGCGGCCTTCTTCTTGGCCGCGGGCTTCTTGGCCGCGGGCTTCTTCCTGGTCGCGACCTTCTTCTCGATGTCCGTGACCCTCTTCTCTATGCCGCCCAGGTCCGAATGGGTCACGATGCCGGTGTTCTCCAGGGCGCGCTGCACGGTCTTTGCGACCACGGTGGAGAACTCGTCGCCCTTGGAAATGAGGCCCTTCTTGGCGGTAGCCATCTTCTTGCGCCCCTCGGGCGTGAGGCTCTTGCCTTTCTCCACCAGGCGCTCGGCAGCCTTCTCAATCTCCTCCTGCAGGGCTACGACCGCGCCTACGGCGAGGTAAGGAATGTCCGAGAGGTCCCTCTTTGCTGCCATTGGCTTCTCCTATTCGCCCTTCCCCAGAGCCTTGTCTATCTCGTCGATACGACGCTCCACCCTGGCCAGGTCGGTCCTGGTCACAATACCCGCCGAGGACAGGATCTTCTTGACCTCGCCGCCGATCGAATGGATCAGCTCCTCCTGCCCTTTCTGGCCCTTGGAGATCAACTCGGCGATGGTCTGTTTCTCCCTGGTGCGCTTGATCAGCTCGGAGACCTGCGGCGTGTCGGCCGCGTTCTCCTGGCCCATGCGCTTCTTTCCTTTGGCGACCAGCGTCCCATAGAGCTCGCCGTAAAGGCCGCCCAGCGTGTTGGAAACGCCTTCGAAGAGGTACTGGATCTCTTTCACGTCCATCTTCAGATCACTCCCGCTCTAAGCGAATAATCAGGGCCGGACGTGCTTGCCCGACCGTCTCGCGCCACCCCTTCGCGCGAAAGGTATTCTAATGTACTATCCAGCCGGACTTTACGTCAACAAGCATGTGACCCCTCATGCCCCCCGAAGCGTCTATCTGTTAGAATCTCCACATACACAGGAGGTATCTGATGAAGAAGATCGTCGTCGCATTGATCGCCGCTCTGGCGATAGCGGCCGTGCTGGCAACAGGCTGCGGGAGCGGAAAGTCCACCAGCGCGCCAACCGCGGGCGGTAAGGCCCAGAGCATCCTCAAGGCCAACCAGGTCAAGATGCAGGGCGTGAAGTCGTTCAAGATAAACGGCACCTATACCGTCACGACCCCGTCGGCGGAGGTGAAGACGGAGAGCGCCACCTTCACGGGCGAGGTCCAGATGGTGAGCGCCAATGACGCGCGGGCGCACGTGACCGCGACACCCAGCGGCGGCGGCAAGCCGTCCGAGATCTACGTCGCCGACGGCTTCCAGTACACCTACGACCCCAACAAAGGCTGGTCGAAGTCCAAGGTCGGCTCGGCGTCAGACCTTACTTCGTCCGGGATAATCACGCCAAGCTCCATCTCCGAGCTCACCAAGTACGCCGAGAACATGAAGCTCGGGCCGGTGCAGAACGGCAAGTACGTCCTCACCTTCGACATAGGCTCGAAGTTCTTCGATCAGGTGTTCAAGCAAGCGGCGCAGGGCTCGCAGTCATCCGCACCCACCGGCACCGCGGCGCAGTCGGCGCAGCAGCTCGCCCAGGCCATGAAGGAGCTGCTCAGCGGGCTGACCATGTCGATGACCTACAAGATCGACCAGACCAGCGGCCTGGCCGACGGCGCCTCCATCAAGGTATCGCTGAAGGGTTCGGCCCTGGGTGACGCGACGGCCGACATCAGCATGACCTTCTCGGACTACAACGCGCCGGTCACGATCACTCTCCCGCCCGAGGCGCAGAACGCGCCGGAGAAGCAGACGGGACCCGGGGGCATACCGAGCCTGCCTAACCTGCCGGGGCTCTAGACGGTTCAGGCGTTGCGAACACGCTCGAGACCTGACGGCGGAAGAGAGCACAGAAGGTACGTCGCGGCGTTTGGCTTGCTGATCATCGCCGCTGCCACGGCCCTGGTGGGCTGCGGGAGCGCGGTGCCGTCGCCTTCCGAATCGCGAGCTCGCCTGGTGCTCGACCGGGCCAGGGCCGCCATGGGCTCGGTAAAGTCCGTCAAGGAAGCCGGCTCCAACGTGATGACGTCCGAGGACGCGTCCATTCCATACCAGAAGGTCACCTTCACCTCCGAGATGGACCTCGCCTACCCCACGAAACCGCTGAGCCACACGACCCTGCGCAGGAGCGGCAACCTGGTGGATATCTACTCCGAAGGAGGCTTCCTCTACAGCGAGCAGGACGGCAAGTGGGAGAAGGTGAGGACGTCGGGCACCTCCGCGCTGAACCCCACCGACCTTGTCGAACTGACCAGCGGAGCCCGGAACCCGCGGGTCTCTTCGACTTCCGCCAGCTACCGGGTCTCATTTGATGTAGATCCAAAGACGCTGGAGAAGCTCGACCTGCTCGATACCGGCACCGCGTCGGGGACCGGCACCAGCGGCGGGCCGGTCCCGGGCCTTCACATGAGCGCGGACTATACCATCGCCCGGGACACACATCTGGTGCAGGCGGCGAAGATAGTGATGAGCATGCCCGACGTCACGGGCGAAGGGAATACCACTGGCACTCTGACGGTGAAGCTCTTCGACTTCAACAAGCCGGTCAGCGTGATCGTCCCCACCAACGTGAAGTCCGCCCCACAGAAATAGGGCCTGACTCTTAGTGCTAGAGCCGCAGCTCCTTGAGGCAGTCCAGGAAGTAGTCGATCTCCCCGGTGCTGTTCATGTAGCTGAGCGAGACCCGCAGAGCTCCCGTCTCGATGGTGCCTATCGTCTGGTGGGCGCAGGGGGCGCAGTGCAGGCCGGCGCGCACGGCGATCCCGTACCGGCCGTCGAGGTCGGCCGCGACGTCCGGCGCCTGTGCGTCCGCGAAGGTGAGGGCGACCATGCCCGCCCGGTCGCGAAGCTCGGTCGGGCCGTGAACGGTGACGCCCCTCATCTCGGCGAGTCCACCCGTCAGCCGCTCCAGCAGGCCCAGTTCGTGGGAGCGTACCGCCTCCACCCCCACCGCGCGGACGAAACCCGCGCCGGCGCCGAGACCGACTATCCCTGGCGCGTTGATCGTCCCGCTCTCGTAGCGCTCGGGCAGCTCTGGAGGCTGCTCGAGCTCGCTGGATCTGCTCCCCGTGCCGCCGTAGCAGAGCGGCTCCGGCTCGAAGGCGGCACCGATGTAGAGGCCGCCGGTGCCCTGCGGTCCGAACAACTCCTTGTGGCCCGTGAACGCGAGAAGATCGATGCCCGATGCGGAGACGTCTATCGGGATCCGGCCGGCGCTCTGCGCCGCGTCGACCAGCAGAGGGATGCCGGCGGCGCGGGCGATGCGCGCCACCTCGTCCAGCGGCTGCACCGTTCCCGTCACGTTGGAGACGTGGTTCAGCACGATGAGCCCGGTGGAGGAGGTGATGGCTTTTTCGACGTCCGCAGGGTCGAGCATTCCGTCCGGCGCGCAGCGCACGGCGGTGCTGCTTACGCCCTGCTTTCCCGCCGCCGCCAGAGGCCGCATCACGGAATTGTGCTCCATTGATGTCGTGACGACGTGGTCGCCCGGCTTCACCATGCCCTGGATGGCGAGGTTCAGGGCCTCGGTGGCGTTGCGGGTGAACACCAGGCGAAGCGGGTCAGGCATGCCTAGCAAGGAGGCGACAGCCTCCCTCGCCGCGTAGACCATCCTTCCGGCCTCCACCGAGCGCCAGTGGCCCGAGCGCCCCGCGCTCCCGCCCACGCCGCGCATGAAGCCGTCGACGGCCTCGTACACGACCTCGGGCTTCGGGTACGTGGTCGCCGCGTTGTCCAGATAGACCGACCTGGTCGCCTCGCCCATCACTCGCCCTTCCGTCACTAGTGTTCCGTCCCACAGATACCCTGGCATTCGAGCGCCGCCGCATCCACGCCTGCTTCGTTCCGCTCCCTCGGAGTACTCAGCGAGTACGACTCGGTCGCGCGCCTCGCCGGCGCGGCGCCCCGACGCTCTCGGTGCGTCAAGTTACCTGTGGGACGGAACACTGTGCTCCAGCATCCCGCCGATAAGTGTACCTTGTTCAGCTTTTTCGGTCCGGTCCCTGGCCTGTGTAACTAATACGGCGGTTGGAGCGTCTGTGATTTCGAAGGAAAGAGGAGCTCATGTTCTTCAAGAGAAGTCACCCGGCTCTTCTCGCCACCGGATGACCCCTCGGGCGGACTAGCTCTCCTCGGTCCCTTCCACGCAGTAGAACGTCATGGACAGGCCGTACTCTTCCCACACCGGGCATCCCGGACAGATGCAACTCACCTGCTTGACCTCCTGCGGGCTCTTGCCCCTGGCGCAGTAGAGCCACGGCTCGTTGCCGGGATAGCTGGGGCACTGGGGGCAGATGCACCTGGCCGATATCTCGTCGGAGACCGGGACGACAGGCATGGCGCAGCTCCTTTCACCTGGGGTTTGATGGCGCTCAGGGCGCCTCGCCGTTGACGCAGAAATAGAGTCCGGAAAGGTCGTTCTCGTGCCAGACGGGGCATCCCGGACAGGTGCACC
>Ga0209745_1001795_pt1 | contig 12551 bp, 15 predicted proteins | sample BarGraNGADG00312_FD_184495 | JGI IMG/M metagenome (GOLD analysis project Ga0209745, IMG submission 184495) | Arctic peat soil microbial communities from Barrow, Alaska - Barrow Graham LP Ref core NGADG0004-312 (SPAdes) (version 2) | ecosystem: Environmental > Terrestrial > Soil > Wetlands > Peat... | reverse complement strand
GGTGGAGAGATGGAAAAGCTGTTCCCCGCCTGAGTGGTAGCTACGCGGGCGGGGGCACGGTGCTCTTGCTGCGGTGAGTCAGGTCAGAAAGCTTCTCGGCGAATCCCAGCAGCATGACTATCAGCAGCGAAGCGGCGGCAGGTATGACGATGCAGGAAGTGTAACCCCGGGGTGCCGTCACGAAGTCGAGGAAAGCGCCGAAGCCCGGCAGCGTGATCGAGACGCCACCCAAGACTTCTCCCATCGAGATCCGCCAGTTGTCGGGCTCCGGGTTGCTGTCGCCTTTCGTCGAGTAGAACTTCACCCCACCCTGGTCCTCGACGTTCACCACCCGGTGGATTATCAGGTTGCTTCTGTCCTCGGGGTCGTGGAAGATGATGACGTCTCCGAGCTTCACGTTCTGCGTCTCGATGTCTTTGATCACTACGGCGTCGCCGGTCTTTATCTGGGGGGACATCGAGTTGCTCACGACGATGTTGAACGGGTTGAACACCCTCTGGGCGATTATCAGAAGGACGAGGGACATAGCTACGGCGACGAGGAGGATGGCGGTCAGCCGCAGGAGGCTGGCAAAGACCCTGTAAAGCTTCTGACGTTTCATCACACCTCCTCCTTGTGAGCTATCGACAAAGCGAGCGCCCTTGCTTAGGGCTCCGGCCCTTCATGCGGCCGCAGACCGCATCATCATGACCCGGCCCGGACCAGCCGGAAAGACGGCATCCCTTCACGGTCCTCGCTCCGGACCACGCCTTCCCGGCGGAGTTTATCCAGGTGGCTGTCAGTGATCTGTATGCCCGGGAACATCCTCGTGCCTTCGCTCGGGAACAGCACCCCTGTGAGCTCTCGCAGAGACGCGGGGCCCTCGGCAAGAGCGCTGAGGAGCTTCTCTTCCCTGGCCAAGATGAACTCGCGGGTCTTAACGATAGCCTCAGCCACGTCGGTGATCTCACCGCCATGGGAGGGGAGGATGAGGTCAACGTCGAGAGCCGCGATCTTGTCCAGGCTGTCGAGATAGCCCTGTGCGCCGCCGCCCGAGGGGCAGTACCAGGCGACGACCGCGCCGATTATGTCTCCGGAAAGCAGCGTCCGGTTCTCCCTGTCGTAAAGGCTTATGTGTCCTGGCGCGTGGCCCGGCGTGTGGATGACCTCGAACAGCCTGCCCGCCAGGTCGAGCACATCGCCTTCCACCACGGTGTCGGTCGCGTCGGCGGCGCCCATGGGGCACAGCCCGCTGAAGTACGTGAGAATGTCGAAAGACTCGGCGCCCCCCAGCGTCTCGGCATAGTACTCGGAAATATGGCACATATCGAAGCTCTGGTTCAGCAGGGTATTGTCCGAGGCGAGCGGCGCCTCCAGGGGATGAAGATAGATGCGAGGAGAAGTGTGTTCGAGAAGGAACGGAAGCGCGCCCATGTGGTCGGGGTGGGCATGCGAAAGAACGACCGTATGGATGTCCGCCGGCGCGAGCCCGAGCCCGATCAGGAACTCCTCGAGCTTCATATAACATTCTGGGAACCCGCATCCCGCGTCGATAAGTACTGCCCCCTCGGCGTCTTTCAGCACGTAGCTGTTAGCGGGCGCCGGCCACATGTGGGTGGCGGGCCTGTACGTATAGATTTCAGGTGTGGTCATCCCGTACTAACCCAGCCCCATCATACGGGAGATTATCTCCTTCATTACTTCGTCCGTGCCCCCGCCGATCGGCATGAGGCGGATGTCGCGGTAAGCGCGCGATATATCGTATTCTTCCATGAAACCGTACCCTCCGTAGATCTGCAGGCAGGTATCGATGACCTCGCACGACATGCGGGCGCAGTACAGCTTGGCCATCGAGACTTCTTTGATCGGGTTCTTGCCGTCAACGTACATCTGCAGCGCCTGGTACGTGAGGGCGCGGCCCGCGGCGATCTTCGTCTGCATGTCGGCGAAGTAGTGGGCGATGACCTGGAAGTTGGATATTGGATGGCCGAAAGCCTGCCTCTGCTTTGCATAATCGAGGGCCCTGTCGAGTGACTCCTGGGCGCCGCCGATCGATCCCAGTGAGAGCGTCAGCCTCTCCCAGGCGAACATGCCCATTATCTGGTAGAAGCCGCGGTTGAGCTCGCCGATGAGCGCGTCGCCCGGTACGACCATGTCCGTGAATGCCAGCTCCCCCGTGCTGGAGGCGCGCCAGCCGAGCTTGTTGAGCTTGCGGGTCACCTCGAAGCCGGGCGTGTCCGCGTCGACGACGAACATGGATATGCCGCCGTACCCCTTGTCGGGCTGTGTCTTCGCAGCCAGCACCATGAAGTCGCAGCGCGACCCGTTGGTGATGAAGGTCTTCGAGCCGTTGATAACCCAGTTGTCGCCGTCCTTCACGGCCTTGGTCTTGATACTGGCAACATCGCTGCCGGCGTCCGGCTCTGTTATGGCCAGGCAGCCGATCCACTCGCCCTTGATGCCTGGCACCAGGTACTTCTGCTTCTGCTCCTCGGTCCCGTAGTGGAGGATGTGAGGCATGGCTATGGCGACGTGGGCGCCGATGTCAGCCCCGATGCCGCCGGCGCGCGCCTTGCCCATGCACTCGTGGAGGATGGCTTCGGACAGGACGTCGTCACCCCCGCCATACTCCTCGGGATAGCGCATTCCGAGGTAACCAAGTTTCCCCATCTTCAGGAAGGCCTCGCGTGGGACCTCGCCGGCCTCCTCCCACTCGTCGGCGTTCGGCGCCAGTTCGTTCAAGATGAAATCGGTAATGGACTGGCGAAACACCTCATGTTCAGGCTGGAAAAGGTCGCTGCTCATGGTACCCCCTCAGATCTTTCAACCTCACAATGGTCGCGCGGTCGGCCGCGGATCGGACGTGAGGATTATATACCAGCGGGCGGCAGCAAGGCAGGCTGATCTAACATCGGAAAACGGGTGGAGTTTCTTGCCGTCGGGCGCGTGCCGACGAGGACTACTTGTCTTCTTTATCCTCGTCGTCCGGTTTGCTGACCATCTCTCGTACCATGCGCACGGTCTCCCCAAGCTGCCTGCCGAGCTTGGGGATGAGGGCGGGCAGAAAGAGGATCACCGCGACGACGGCGATGATGATGATCGCTACAGGGCTGAGAAGTGCGAAAACGGCTGCAATACTCATTTCAACTCCAGTTCAACGCCGGAAAATTGACAACTGAGATATAACATATTGCCCTGTTCGTTACAACAATGCCGAGGTCACAGGGCCTGGTTTGCATTAACGCAACGGGAATCGAAGGCCTGGCATAGAATAGTACCCGCGTAATGGGGAAGTGCCCTCAGGGCGGGTTGAAGGGAGTAGCGGTGGAACTGGACTTCGATGCCGTATTTAATCCAAAGACCGTGGCGGTCGTCGGCGTCTCGACGACGAACCTCTTTCATCCGGCGAACATCATCTACAACAAGAACTACTACGGCTACGAGTGCGACGTGTACCCGGTCAACCCCAAGGGTGGGGAGCTGGAGCGCAGGCCGGTATACCGTTCTCTCTCCGAGTTGCCCCGGAAGCCAGACATGGCCGTCGTTGCCGTCAAGGCCCACGTGGTCCCCGATGTCGCGCGAGAGTGCGCGGAAGTGGGAGTCAGATCGATGGTCGTGATCTCCGGCGGCTTCGCGGAGATGGGAGAAGACGGTGCGGCCTTGCAGAGCGAGCTCGTCGGGATCTGCGAGGAGGCCGGCATAACGCTCATAGGACCCAACTGCTTCGGCGTCTACTCACCGCCGGCGGTGGACACGTTTTTTCTCCCGCCCGAGAGGACCGTCCTGCCGCGCAAGGGCCAGATCGCGGTCGCGAGCCAGAGCGGGGCGTTCATGGTCGACCAGATCATGACCAACTTCCACGAGGCGGGTATCGGGCTGAGCCTTGCCGTGAGCATGGGCAACAAAGCCCAGGTCGACGAGGAAGGCCTGTTGCTCTACTTCGCCGGCCGTGAGGACACGTCGATGATGTGCTTCTACATCGAGGGCATCGACCAGGGGGTCAGGCGCTTTATCGAGTCTGCGCGAGAGATCACACCGGAAAAACCGATCATCGTCTTCTCGGGCGGCAAGAGTGAGCGGGGGAAGCACGCCGCGCGTTCGCACACCGCGGCCCTCGCCGCGGACCACGAGCTCGTCGAGGGAGCGCTCAGGCAGAGCGGGATCCTGGAGGCGGAGACAGAGTCCGAGATGGTCTCGTTTGCTAAGATACTGGCTTTTTACCCGCATCGGCCGTTGCGCCTGTGCAATGTCGCAGTGATCTCCTCGAGCGGGGGGCACGGCGTTCTCGCGTCGGACATGGCCGCCGCCGCCGGACTTAACCTGCCGGAGTTTTCAGCGGCGAGGCAGCACGAGCTTCGTCATCTCCTGGAGCCTACGATCCAGGACATAGCCGCGCTGAGCAACCCCGTCGACCTCACAGGCAGCGCCTCCGACCAGGATTTCGAGAGGGCGCTCGACTACCTGCTGGCGGCGGACGACATCGAGGCGGCGCTCGTCCTGGCGCTGCCCTATACGCCTATGATGACGTCGTTCGTGGGAACGCGCCTCGGGCAGGTCGTCAAGAAACACGACAAGCCCGTCGTGGCATACGTCCCCAACCTCGCGAAGTACGGGATGGTCCTGGAGGGGTTCGAGCTCAACGGCATCCCCGTGGTCCACTCGATCGAGGAGGCTATCCAGATGCTCAAGGCACTGAGGCTCCTCGGCGTCGCGTGTTCCACCTGACAGTGATATGTTGGGGATGTGGAACGAAATGGAAGGATCAGAAGGTGGGCTGACGGCCTCAAGACCGAGACCCTCGCCGTCTACCTGGCAGACCGCGATCCGCGCGTGCCATGGTACGCGAAAGTGCTGGCGGTGTGCGTCGTCGGTTACGCCCTCAGCCCGATAGACCTCATCCCCGATTTCATCCCCGTCCTCGGCTACCTGGACGACTGATAATCGTTCCAGCCGGCCTCGCCATTGCGATCAGGCTCATACCGCGTGACGTCCTGGCGGAATGCCGCGAGCGGGCCAGGACCGAGCTGGCGGAAGGCAAGCGCGCGAGCAGGGCCGCTGTAGCGGTCGTCATCGGGATCTGGCTGGCGCTAGCCGCGGTCCTCGCCGTCGTCCTGATCAAGGTCTTCGGTTGAATCCTTGTCGGCTTCTGGGGGCAGCAGGCTTCTGGGCTGAGAGGGGGGCTTCTTGCGTTTCCTTTTTCTCGGCGGGCTCTTGAGCGCGAACGCCCAGTAGAAGTGATAGCTGATGCCGATCGTCCATAGCCCGATCACGATCAACACCCACACGAGTGCGCCACGGACGAGGATCCCCAGGAGCAGCAGGTACGCGACGGCCGCTATGTAAGCGGTCAGGTGAAGAAATACGTTGAACTTTCCCAGCGCGACGCGCACGAGCTCTTTCTTCTCCTCGTCCTCTTTCTTCTTGAGCGCGAAGATTCTTTCGAAGTAGAGAGACTCGTCTTCTTCATCCCCGAGTCCCTCATTGAACTCTAAGGGTTCATGATCGGCAGCGTCCGCGGCCGCCTCGCTTTCTTCAGGCCCGTAGCTGACAGCCGAGCTTTCGCTCTCTTTCTTGTGCTCTTTTTCGTCCGGGTCCATGTTCCCTCGCCAGGCTCAAAGTTGGCATGAATGTAGCATCGCTATATTGCCCGCGCAACAAAGCGGTGTGGCGTCGCGCGCGTTATGCTAGTGTAGCGGATACCACCCGCCGGACCCTTGGAGCAATGCCTGTATGTCGGAGATCTTCACGCCGGACGAGATACGCGAGCGCTTCGGCGCCGTCCCGTATATCACGCCTTATGAACGGATCGTCGCGCTCGTCGACCCGGGAACGCGCACCGTGGAGGTGCACGAGTTCCACGCTCGCGGCCGCTGCACGGGAGGCGCGGCGTGGGAGGTCTTCCACTACGGGAGGACGAGCCCGCTGGTGCTGCAAGCGCGAAGGGAAGGCGCCAGGAACGTCTTCGTCTGCGAGGAAGGCCGCGCCGAGCTCGAGCTTGCGCCCGGCATCGCCAGCGCCGGGCTGGAAGCGGTCACAGTCGCGGAAGGAGTGGTCTCCCTCACTTATGCCGGTCTTGCGGGCGGAGGCGTGGCCGCAACGTTGTGCCGCGGGATGGCTTCGAACGTGATCTCGACCGAGGTGCACGAGCGCGGTGGGGGAGCGTCGATGGGGCGTGCGACTCTGCGCGTGCCGGCGTGGCGCAAGCTGGTAGTGGGAGTCGACGACACCGATGACGCTGAGAGAGGTGCCACCTGGTCGACCGTCAACGAGATAGCGGCCGCGATGGAACGCGAGGGCATGGCCGACTACCTCCTCCACACGATCGTCCAGTTATTTCCTGAAAACCCTTACAAGACCACCAACTGCTGCGCGACCTCTGTCGTCCTGGCCGTCACCGAGAACAATGTGTCGGAGATCGTCACAGGCTTCGGAGGGCACCTGAAGGAGACGACTTACAGCGCCGAATGCGGAATGGCCTGGACTACGGGCATCCTCGTGAGGCCGGAGTTGCGCGAGTTCACCGAGCGTGCCAGGGATGCGATGGTGACTCACGCTGACGCGGTGGCAGTCGCGAAGACGGCTGGGGCGACGCTGGTCCCCGTGACAGGAGAGATGGGTTGTATCGGCGCGCTTGCCGCCGTGGGTCTGCACGATGACCCGGACGCGGCGGTCCGGCTTGGCAAGCAGGCGCATCCTCGATGAACCACTCCGAGGCCGTGAGGCTGAAGGTCGAACTGCAGGCGGCAGGCGTGCGCATCGAGCCCGGTTCGATCGGCGGGACAGGGGCACGGGACGGCGGGGCCGGTCCCGCTGAAGGCATCACCCTGTTCATAAGGGACCTCGTGGCAACGGTCCCCGTCGGCGCTCTGTTCGTCGCCAGATCACCATTCACGCTGGGTGACGCGGACGCGACTGTACCGGGCCTGCGGCTTCGTAGAGAGGGAGTGGAAGTCGGCCGGTTCAGGCTCGCGCCCGAGCCGGAGTTTTACTCCAGGTTTACGAGCGATTCGGTGCCGATGAAACAGGTCGCACTGAGGCACGGGTTCAAGGCGATCGGCTCGACCGTAGTGCAGGCTTGCGCGCGAAACGACGACGCGTGCCGGTTCTGCGGTATAGCCCTTTCCCGGAAATCCGGGGCGACAGTCGCCAGAAAGACCCCGGCACAACTGGCGGAAGTGTCGGTGCTGGCACTGCAGGAAGGCTTCTCTCATTTCGTCCTTACCACGGGTACTGTCAACTTCGATGACTGCGGAATATCGGCGCTCGAACCGTGCGCGCGCGCTATCAAGGAAGCGACCGGTGGACGCATGAAGGTCCACGTGCAGTTCGAGCCGCCGTCCGATGAGGCGTGGATCAGGAAGGTCGCCGAGGTAGCCGACAGCGCGGCCATCAACATCGAGTGCTTCGACGAGCCAACGCTGTGTCGGGTGGCGCCCGGCAAGGCCGCGGCCGGCCTGAAGCGGTATGAGGCAGCCTGGTCGCTCGCTGTCGAGAGCTTCGGTGAAGGCCAGGTCACGTCGTTCATCATCGCAGGGCTAGGGGAGAGCAGGCAGAGCGTGCTGGACGGGTGCGAGCTGCTGTGTTCGATGGGGGTCTTCCCGTTTGTGGTGCCGCTCAGACCGATCCCGGGCACGCCGCTGGGCTCAGCCTCGCCTCCCGGAGCCGAGGTCATGATGAACCTCTTCCAGGACGCGACCCGCATCATCGAGAGACACGGGCTCTCAGCGGACACGTGCGCGGCCGGGTGTGTGAGGTGCGGCGCATGCAGCGCCATCGGCGATTTCCTGACCAGGCGGGGTTGATGTGCGGGCACCACAAGAAAGTAAACAAAAAAGTAAGAAGTGAACGACCCCGAGTGTTAGCTGGCGGCCTCTGAGAGGGCGCACTCTTTCTTGATCTTCTGCTTGATGCGGCAGAGCGCGTTGTCGACCACCTTGGTCTCGCAGTCGATATCCCCGGCGATCTCCTGGTAGCTCTTGCCGTCCAGGTACTCTACGAAGACGCTCCACTCGAGGTCCGACAGCTTGTCGCGCAGTATTGCGATGACCGTGTCGAGCTCTTCCTCGAAGATGAACAGGTCGAGGGGATCCTCTGACTTTTCTGACCCTAGTCCCTGCGACGCGAGGCTGTCGAGCAGGTTCTCGTCCGGCACCTGCGTGTCCAGCGACTGGTAAGAGCTCAACGGGTTGTGCTTCTTGCGCGCGTGTGTCTTCACCGCGGTGATGATCTGCCTGGTGATGCATAGGATCGCGAACGAACGGAAGGAGCAGAGCTCGTCTTCCTTATAGTCGCGGATCGCTTTGAAGAGGCCGATCATGCCCTCCTGCACGGTGTCCTCGTGGTCGGCCCCGGTGAGGAAATACGACCGCGCCTTGACGTGCGCGAGGTACTGGTATCGGCTGATGATGACGCTCTCCGCCAGGCGGTCTCCGGACCTTGAGGCCCTGACCAGCTCTTTGTCGGACAGCTCACGGTACTTCTTTACCGAAGGGTTCACACTTTTACGTCTAGCCAAACCATCTCCTTGGCCACGGCATATCTTGTACCGCTTTGCAAGAGTATAGCATACATATTGATGAACTTGTCAAACGAGTTGCTTAGGGTTGCGTTCTGTACCATTCTGTCCATACTTGAACTGTTTTGTAAAGAACAGAACTGAAGATGCAACTAGAGACGCAACCATTTCCTCCCTGACAAGACATGCCGTCTGCTCGCAAAGCAAGAATGCCTCGGTGATCAAGTCCCCGCGGGCCCGACTCCGGCCCTGGCCGGGAACAGTACTCTCAAAACGGAAAGGCGGGTTTGTGGCCCGCCTCCGTTAATCTTTAGACCCTGAAGGTTTATTCCATTGTTATCGCTTCGACCGGGCACTCTTCCGAGCAATCGCCGCAGCCGATGCACGCCTCGAGGTTGACGATGCTGCACACGTCATCTACGAGGTCGAGAGACTCCTGTTCGCATACATCCACGCACAGCCCACAACCGGTGCACTCATCAGCATCGATGGTCGGCCTCTTTTCGCTAGCTTCTCCCACGATTTCACCTCCTGACGCAGAAATCAATTGAGAATAATGTCAGCGGGCTCCGCGCCAGTCAAGCAGATCAGGCAAATTGCTCGGGGCCCGGTGCGCCGCACCTATTGATACATAAATAGATGAGAAGCGCAATAACAAGAATCACAGGTCCGTCCGGCAGTCCGGAAAAGGGCGAACCGGCCGCGTGTCCGGTGCGGCGGTGGTCGACAGCCGGCCGCGGTTCCGGTGGCTTGGGGCACTTGTCATAACCCGCCGGAAAGTGCCCCATGAGATAGCCGGCCCGCTCGTGCAAGACCCGCCACCGGACAAACCGGTTCATCAACCAGTGCAAATTGTCTGACAAGAAGGCGAGCGACCTGGACAGGAAACCGGATTGTCGGCCCGAAATGGAGTCCGAGAGGCTCAAGTAAGCCAAAAGTGGGGGCATCAGGCGGGGCCTGACACTCCTGATGTCAACAGCATAAACTAACTTGACAATGAGGCACTCATGGTTTATCATGGAGATACGAACAACTCTGTAATCGTTTACCTTTCAATATAAGTAAGGAGTGGTTGAAATGGCGAAAGTGATCGGAATAGACCTGGGAACGACCAACTCGTGCATGGCCGTTCTGGAGGGTGGAGAGCCCACGGTTATCCCGAACTCGGAGGGCGGCCGCACGACGCCGTCCGTCGTGGCGTTCTCCAAGACGGGCGAAAGGCTGGTGGGGCAGGTCGCAAAGCGCCAGGCCATCACCAACCCCGAGCGCACGATCGCGTCCATCAAGAGAAAGATGGGCACAAACGAGAAGATCAAGATCGATGACCGCGAGTACACGCCGCCCGAGATCTCGGCAATGATCCTCCAGAAGCTCAAGGCTGACGCGGAGGAGTACCTTGGCGAGAAGGTAGCACAGGCGGTAATAACGGTCCCCGCCTACTTCGACGACAGCCAGAGGCAGGCCACCAAGGATGCCGGTCGTATCGCCGGGCTCGAAGTGCTTCGGATCATAAACGAGCCTACTGCTGCGGCGCTTGCATACGGCCTCGATAAAGAGACCGAGCAGACGATCCTCGTGTTCGACCTCGGAGGCGGTACGTTTGACGTGAGCATCCTCGAGATCGGCGGGGGGGTCTTCGAAGTCAAGTCCACCAGCGGCAACACGCATCTCGGCGGCGACGACTGGGACCAGCGCGTGATCGACTGGATGGCCGACGACTTCAAAGCGAAGACAGGCATAGACCTGCGCCCCGACAAGATGGCTCTGCAGAGGCTCAAGGAAGCCGCGGAGAAGGCCAAGATGGAGCTGTCAACGACCACTACCACCAATATCAACCTTCCGTTCATCACGGCGACCCAGGAAGGCCCGCAGCACCTCGACATGAACCTGTCACGTTCTGACTTCAACAAGATGACGGCCGACCTGGTCGACAAGGTCGTGGGCCCGTTCAAGCAGGCCGTCAAGGACTCCGGACTCGACACGAAGGACATCGACCACGTCATACTGGTCGGCGGCGCGACGCGTATGCCGGCCATCCAGGACAAGGTCCGCGAGTTGACCGGCGGCAAGGAGCCTCACAAGGGCGTCAACCCCGACGAGGTCGTAGCGGTCGGTGCGGCGATACAGGCGGGAGTGCTCAAGGGAGAGGTTAAAGACATCCTGCTCCTCGACGTGACGCCACTGTCGCTCGGCATAGAGACCCTGGGCGGCGTGTTCACACAGCTGATCGAACGGAACACGACCATCCCGACGCGCAAGAGCGAGGTCTTCACGACCGCGGCGGACGGCCAGACCTCAGTCGAGGTCCACGTCCTGCAGGGCGAGCGTGAGATGGCCGAATACAACAAGACGCTCGGCAGGTTCCACCTGGTCGGCATCCCGCCGGCTCCAAGGGGGATCCCGCAGGTCGAGGTCACATTCGACATAGACGCGAACGGCATAGTCAACGTCAGCGCGCGCGACCGGGCGACCGGCAACGAGCAGAAGATCACCATCACGGCGACCTCAGGCCTGTCGGAGGAAGAGATCAAGAAGATGCAGAGCGACGCTGAAGAGCATGCCGACGAGGACCACAAGCGTCGTGAAGAAGCCGAGACCCGCAACCGCGCGGATGAGGTGGTATACACCACCGAGAAGTCCCTGCGCGAGCTGGGAGACAAGGTCGACGCGGCTGAGAAGTCCAACATCGAGTCCGCGCTGAACGAGGTCAAGGAAGCCCTCAAGGGCAACGACACACAGCGCATCAAGACCACGATGGACAGCCTGATCCAGGCGTCGCACAGGCTCGCCGAGCAGGTTTACGCGCAGACGGCCGGAGGTCCGGGCGGACCGGCACCAGACGGCCAGTCGGACGGTTCCGGCCAGGACGAAGAGGTCATCGAGGCCGACTACGAAGTGGTCGACGAAGACAAGTAAGTGCGGACCGGTCGCCTGGTAAGCGGCTGATATCAGGAGGGAGGGAGCTTAGATGGCGATCGTGAGATGGGACCCGTTCGATGCTTTCCTCGGGGCGCAGGAGGACCTGAACCGCATGTTCAGGAGGACCTGGATGCGCCCCCCGGGTACGGACGAAGGCCTTGTCGAAGGCGGCAAATGGGCTCCGGCGGTGGACATATACGAGAGCGGTGACTCTCTCGTCGTGGAGGCGGAGCTACCGGGGATGGACCCCAAGGATATCGACATAACCGTCGATGACGGGGTCCTGACCGTCAGGGGCGAGAGGAAGCACGAGAAGGAGGTCGAGGAGGAGAACTACTACCGCGTCGAGCGCGCGTACGGGTTCTTCCAGAGGTCCGTCAAACTGCCGGCGGACTCCGAGACCGACAATGTGAAGGCAAGCTACGAAGCCGGCGTGCTGAGAATCACGGTCCCCAAGGCTGAGCCAAAGAAGCCGAAGGCCGTGCCCGTCACGATAGAGACCCGGAAAGAAAAGAAATAGCGTCCCGGCGCTCCAGGAAGAATGTCGCGGCGGGAGCAACCTCCCGCCGCGAACTTTGAACGGGACATGAAATCAGAGCGAAAGCGTTAGAGGTAACCAGATGAGTGATTCGAAAGGGCCGCGAGACCAGGCCCCGCCGGACGAGACCGAGGAGGACGTCGAGGTCATCGAGGGTGGGAGCGACGCTGACGACACGGAGGCTATGGAAGTGGAGCCCGAAGAGAGGATCCACTCGCTGGACAGCGAGGTCTCCGAGCTTGCCGACGAGAAGGCGATCCTGCTCGACAGCCTCCAGCGGCTCAAGGCGGATTTTGATAATTACAGAAAACGGATGCTCAAAGAGCAGACCCGCATAGTCGATACGGCAGAGGCGGAACTTATCAAAAAGCTGTTGCCGGTCGCAGACAACCTGGAGCGCGCGCTGGCGAGCTCCTCCGAGGGCGAGGCCAAGGGCCTTCAAGAGGGCGTGTCGAAGGTGCTGGAGCTCATGCTGAACACGCTTGCAAAGGAAGGCCTCGAGGTCGTCGATCCCGAAGGCGAGCCTTTCGATCCCGAGCACCACGAGGCCATGATGGTGGTTGAGACCGCCGAGTGCCCCGAGGGCACAGTCGTCGGCGT
>Ga0209745_1001794_pt1 | contig 12556 bp, 10 predicted proteins | sample BarGraNGADG00312_FD_184495 | JGI IMG/M metagenome (GOLD analysis project Ga0209745, IMG submission 184495) | Arctic peat soil microbial communities from Barrow, Alaska - Barrow Graham LP Ref core NGADG0004-312 (SPAdes) (version 2) | ecosystem: Environmental > Terrestrial > Soil > Wetlands > Peat... | reverse complement strand
CAAGCGCCTCGCGGTGGTCTTCGACAAGGCGCTCAGCTACGGCGTCGAGGGCCCGATCGCCGGCGACCTCAAGGCCGCGCTGCAGCCGCTCGGCGGGGAGGCACCCGTCGTTTTCGGCGCCGTCTGCGGCCTCGGCGGGCGGGACGTCAGCCCGGATGACCTCGCAGAGGCGACCCGCCACGCCGTCGCCGACCTGGACGCGGGACTCCGGGACCGCGCGCCCGACTGGGTCAACCTGCAGCCGCAGGGGGTCCTGCTTCCCCAAGGAGACACACGATGACGAAGCTCCTCGACCTCCCCCAGAGCAACTACGTGCTCCCGGGCAACCGCGCGTGTGCGGGCTGCGGCATCGGCATCGGGCTGCGGCAGATCACCGCCGCGCTCAACGGCAAGGCGGTCATGGCCGTCCCGGCCAGCTGCCTCACCGTGGTCGGCGGGATGTACCCGACGTCGTCGGTGGCCCTCCCGTGGGTCAACGTGGCGTTCCCCTCGACGGCGGCCGCGGCCGCCGGCCTCGCCGCCGGCCTGCGGGCGATGGGTCGCGCCGACGAGATGACCGTCCTCGCGATGGCCGGCGACGGCGGGACGGGCGACATCGGCATCCAGGCGCTGTCCGGCGCCGCCGAGCGGAACGACGACTTCATCTACCTCTGCTACGACAACGAGGCCTACATGAACACCGGCACGCAGCGGTCGGGTCTCACGCCGCACGGCGCGCGGACCACGACCACCTGGGCCGGGAAGAGGGAGAACCCGAAGGACCTGCCGCGCATCATGGAGGCCCACGGAATCCCGTACGTCGCCTCGACCTCGGCGGTGTACCCCACGGACGTCTACGACAAGGTGGCCAAGGCCCGGGACATGCACGGCCTGCGCTACATCCACATGAACACGCCCTGCCCGAGCGGCTGGACCTTCGAGCCGAAGGACACCGTGCGGATCGGCGAACTGGCGGTGGAGTGCGGGCTCGTGGTGCTCTACGAGATCGTCGAGGGCGCGTTCCGCCTCACCGGCCGGAGTGCGGCGCTCGCGAACCGGAAGAAGACCCTCGCCCCGGTGGCGGACTACGTGGCCACGCAGGGCCGGTTCAAGGCGATGACGGAGGAGACCACCGCCGAGGTCCAGGCCTGGGTGGACGGCCGCTGGGCGGGCTACGTGGCCCGCCACGCGGCAGGCCACTAACCGCAGGCTCAGCGGCGCTCGCGCAGGGGTAGGCCGCCGGACGCCCGCAGCGGTGCGATCGTCGGGCGGTGCCTCAGCACGGCAAGACCGGCGGACATGAGCTTCGCCCAGCTCTCCGCGCCGACCCCCCGCGGCGCCCGGATCGGCATGATCCGTTGCACCGCCACGGTCTGGGCGTCGGTGTACTTCAGGAGGCCCTCGCGGCCGTGCCGCCGCCCCACACCGGACGCCTTCCATCCGCCCATCGGGGCGTCGTAGGAACCCCACGCGGCCGCGAAGCCGTCGTTCACGTTGGCCGTCCCCACCTGCAGCCGGGCCGCCACCGCGGCGCCGTGGCGCGTCGTCGACCAGACGGCCGCGTTCAGCCCGTACTCGGAGTCGTTGGCGCGGGCGATCGCCTCGGCCTCGTCGCGCACCCGGTAGAGGCAGACCACCGGTCCGAAGGTCTCGGCCTGCGCCACCTCCATCTCGTCGGTGACGCCCTCCAGGACGGTGGGCTCGAAGAACAGGGGGCCGAGGTCCGGCCTGGCCCGCCCGCCGGCGAGGACACGCGCCCCCTTGGCGACGGCGTCGTCGACGTGACGGCGCACCACGTCGAGTTGCGCCTCGCTCACCAGCGACCCCATGTCCGCCTCCCACGTGAGGCCGGGGGCCAGCCGCATCGCGCGGACGTGCTCCGCGAAGGCGGCGGCGAAGCGGTCATACACCCCGTCTTCGACGAGGATGCGCTCGATGCTGATGCACAGCTGGCCCGAGTTCGAGAAGCAGGCGTGCACCGCTTGGCGGGCGGCGGCCTCGACGGCCGCGTCGGCGAGCACGATCATCGGGTTCTTGCCGCCGAGTTCGGCGGAGAAGCCGATGAGGCGACGGCCGCACTGCTCGGCCACGATCCGCCCGGTGGTGGTGGACCCGGTGAACATGAGGAAGTCCACGGCCCCGATGAGCGGGAGCCCGAGGATCGGCCCCGGGCCGGTGACCACCTGGAAGAGCTCGGGGGGCAGGCCCGCCTCGCGCAGCAGCTCGATCGCGGCGAGCGCCGTGAACGGGGTCTGGTGGTCCGGCTTCAGGACGACGGCGTTGCCGGCCACCAGCGCGGGGATCGCGTCCGAGACGGCGAGGGTGAGCGGGTAGTTCCACGGGCTGATGATCCCGACGACACCCTTCGGGTGGTGGTGCACCACCGTGGACGTGATCAGGGGCAACGCGCCCTCGCGCAGCCGGGAGCGCAGGTGGATCGCAGCGGTGCGGGCGTAGTAGTGGGCGTTCGCCGTGACGTCGGCGACCTCCTCATGCGCGCTGGCGCGTGACTTGCCGGACTCCACCTGGATGACGTCCAGCAGCTCCGCCTGCCGCGCGAGGACGAGGTCCCCGTAGCGCCGGACGATGGCGACCCGCTCCCGCAGCGGGCGGGCGGCCCAGCGCGGCTGCGCGGCGCGTGCGCGGGCGACGGCGGTGGCGACGTCGTCGGGCGTGCACACGGGGACCTCCCCAACCAGGGAGCCGTCGAACGGGCTGTGGCTGGCCCGGCGGGCCCGGCCCGGCGCGGCCGCCACGATCGCGGCCAGGCGTGTGGGCAGGTCCGCCCCGAGCGGGGATGTCGCGGTTGTCAGGGTGGGCATGGAACCATCATCCGCCGCGGCCGTGGACCGTGTACTCCGGTTGGTCAGCGAACGGCTGCGACGATGCCCTCCGCCACCTCTCGGGTGACGGGCTGGTCGAGGAACTCCCGGACCCACCCCTCGAGGTGGAGGCGCTCGACGGGATCGGGCTCGGCCAGCCAGCGGCGCGAGGCCATCTCGCCGATGTGGCCGAGTTGGGCGACGAGCATGGTCAGGTCCGGTAGCCCGGTGACGCGCCCCGGGCCGCCGGCCTCCCGGTAGGCGGTGGCAAGCGCGGCCATGCGGTCCGAGTCACCACCGCCGAACTCGAAGAGCGCGTTCGCCAGTTCCTGCGACGGGTCCCCCGGGCCGCAGTTCTCCCAGTCGAGCACAATCAGGCCGCCCGCGGGGGTCCGGCGGACGTTGTCGGCCCAGAGGTCCATGTGGCAGACCTGCGTCGCGGGTCGCCGGACGAGGATCCGCTCGACGTCCAGGACGCGCGGGACGACGGCGGCCAGGTCGCCCGCGAATGGCGCGCCCGCCGTCGTGATGTCCGCGATGAGCTCCGCCCACGCCTCCGCCCCCACCGGATCGACGTACCAGGGGTGGATGGGCTCGGTGGTGGGCACGACGACGGCGTGCAGGGCTGCGAGGAGCCTGCCGATCTCGGCAGGGTCGAGGGTCCGGTCGACGGGGAGGACGTCCACCCAAGTGTGAACCCGCACGGTGCCGCCGGCCAGCTCAGCAAGCACGCGCCCCTCGGTGGTCCGCAGCACCCGCGGTAGCGGTAGCCCGGCGGCGAACGCCGCGTCCTGGAATGCCGCGTCGAGTTCCGCCTCGGCCGGGTCGACCGGCGTGAAGGACTGCTTCACCGCGAACGCGCCCGACGGCGTCGTGAGCCGCCACACCTGGCCCTGCTCACCCCGCGCCACCGGGCCTTCGAGCACGGCGGGCGACCCCAGGCCGAACGCCCCCGCGATCTCGTCCGCCCGGAGGGCGCTCGTCGCTGTCGGAAGCACGGGACCATGGTCGCACGCAGAGGGCGGGCTCAGGGTGACGTGGGCCGGCTGCTGATCAGGGTGACGGCGCCCGTCACGGCCACCGGTCCCGCCCCTGCCGGAAGGATCAGGTGGTCACCCGCGGACACGGGGACGTCGTGCCCGCCGTAGGCCAGGCGACCCCGGCCGTTGGTCACGGTCACGAGCTCGTACGTGGGGAACTCGAAAGAATACCCGGGGCCGTCCACCTCATGGCGGTCAACCTGGAAGTCCTCATCCCGGACAAGCTTGGTCCGGCGTCCGCCCTCGACCCTCTCGGGCGCGCCGGCGGTGTTGGTACTCGCAGGGTCGAAGGGCGTCTCGACAACCTGCTCGGCCTTCTCGATGTGGAGGTCCCGTGGCGCGCCGTCGTCGCCGCGCCGATCGAAGTCGTAGAGCCGGTAGGTAGTGTCGCAGTTCTGCTGGACCTCGCAGATGATCAGGCCCGGACCAGCGGAGTGGATCGTGCCGCTCGGGATGTGGACGAAGTCGCCTGCGTGCACCTGGCGCCGAAGCAGGAGGTCGTCCCAGCGACCCGCTTCGATCATGTGCGCCAGCTCGTCCGCGTCCCGAGCGCGATGCCCGAGGATGATCTCGGCGCCGGGGACGGCGGCGACGACATACCAGCACTCCGTCTTCCCCAGCGGCACACCCTCGAGCCGGAGCGCCTCGGCGTCGTCCGGGTGAACCTGCACCGAGAGCCAGTCGCCGACGTCGAGGAACTTCACCAGCAGGGGAAAGACCTTCCGCGGGTCGTTGCCGAAGAATGCCCTGTCGTCTTCCCACACGGTGAGCAGGGTCCCGCCGTCGTGGGGACCCCCGACGACCGTCGGGCCGTCGGGCCGCGCACTGACACCCCAACACTCCCCCACATGGCCTTCGGGCACGTCGTACCCGAATACCGACGCCATCTGGCTGCCGGCCCAGATCCTTTCCCTGAACACTGGGCGGAAGCGCAGCGGGGCGGGCGTCTCTCGGCTAGCGCGTGACGGTCGCAAAGCCCCCCGCCTTCAGTGTGGTCGTGACCACTCCGCCGATCGGTCGCACTTCGACAAGCACGCCCGAACGGTCGTAGCTGCGCAGGATCGCGTCCTCCCCGGCTGTGCCGACCGTGGTCACCTGGGCGGTGTCGGCGATCGAGTGCACCAGTTCCGTGAAGGCGTCGGTACCCGTGACGAGAAGCCGCGACACGAGCGGCCGCACGATGACGGAGTCGAGTTGCACAGTCCCACGGAGCACCGTGACCGAAAGGTCGGTCCGCTCCGCGGGGGCGGTCTTCCTGAGCGTCTGTGGCAGCAATGCTCCTGGGATCTCCGTGATTCCCTGCTCTCCCACACCATGCTTGAGGACGCCGATGGCGGGCCTTCCTGCGTACCAGACGGACTGGCCGGACTCCGGGTTGGGCTGGAAGATGACAGGCTCGACGGTGCGCGCGACGCCGGACGGAAGCAGCGCGAAGCTGGCACTCTCGCCTCGCGTCAGCTCGAGGTATGAGCCGCCTCCGAACAGCGACTCCCCCGTCCACGCCGACGCCGGGACGACGACATCACCCGTGGTCGTGGCCGAGGTCTCCGCCTCGATGAGGGTCAGGCCGTCGATCGCGGCGACGTGCGCCACTGCCTGTGCCCTCGCCGCGACAGCCGGATTCGAATCGAGCGCGATCATCGACAGCAACCCGTGGATCGTGCTCTCGGCACCGCTGTTGCGGTTGATGCTGCCGTCGGCCTGGACGCCGTCGAACGTGACGCCCGTCGCGGGATCGTAGACGGGTTTGCCGGCCTTGTTCATTCCGAAGTACCAGGCGCCCATGATGCCGGCGAGGTCGCGCAGGCCGGGGCGATCCGCGGCGTCGGCAACCGCGAGGAGGGACTGCAGCCGGGAATCGGCACCGTACGCGATCTGGACGCGATCGACCGGCGCGGGGAACCATCCGTTGTCTGGCCCGCCCGCAGTGAGAAGCGTCGTTGTGAAGCCGACCGAGTCGGCGATGGCCGGCACGAGAAGGCTCGGATCGCCCAGAACAGTGGATGCATCGGCGAGCGCGGCGGGCATCTGCGAGGCCCACGCGTGCCACATCGACCGCGACTGGGCCCACGGGAGGATCGCCCCGTACGGCCAGGAGCGGGTGTCCCCGGCACCCATCTCGGCGATGCCTTCGGAGAGTTTCGCGAGCGCGTCACGTGCGGCCACATCGCCGGGAACCGCGCCCACATAGGCCGACAGTCCGAGCACGGCCTCAGCGGACGCATCCGCGCCATTGACGATGAGCCACGCGGGCACCCTCACGCCGTCGGCGATGGCGTACTCACCGTACGTGTCGAGGACCTGTCGTTCAACGGCGGCCACGCCGAGAAGGAGACGCTCCTGCAGGAACGCCGCGAATTCGGTATCCACTTCCCGGAACGCCGCGTATCCCTCGCCGAAGGCCCACAGGCTGCGGGCAAGCCAGTAGCTCTCGCCGCTGTCGGAGGGGTCCGGAAGCTCGACGGGCTCCGGGCTCGGGTTGAACGTGCCGTCAGGCTGCATCCAGAGGACGACGTTGCCCGCGTTTGGTCCCGTGATGGTCTGGAAGTACGCGGTCGACCTCAGCAGTTCGTAGGCCTTCTGCCTGCTCGTGTCCGCCCCGGTCAGCTGCCAGTGGCGAACGTACACGACCGCCGCCCTCGCGACGTCGTCGGAGTTGTACGAACCCTGGCCCCAGTACCCCGTTAGGGGGTCGAGCGGGCCTCCACCGACGCGCTCGAAGGTGCCACCATCACGCGCGTCCGCATAGGTCCACGGCATCGTGAGCTCGCCCGCGGCGGCGAGGTTGTAGGTGGTGTGGCCCTCGACCGCGACCGGCGCCACCGTGTCGAGGAGGATGTCGAGGTGCGCGAGATTGGTGAGAGCGGGTGGGGCGGCGATGGCGGGAACCGCCGCGAGCGTCAGCCCGCTCGCGACTGATGCGACGGCGAGCGCAGCCGCCCAGCGCTGGGAGAGGAGGTTCTTCATGGGACCGGACCCTTCAGTTGGTGGATCATGGATCGTGGGCCGATGGCGGTCCGGGTGTGCGTCCTCAGGACGACGGCGAGTGGTCGAGGCGTGCGACTCCGATCTTCGAATCGGCCATGCCATAGAAGACGTAGCGGACCCCGTCCACCTCCTCGATCGCGGTGGGGAAGACCACATTGGGAACAATCCCGGAGGTTTCGTCCTCCGTCTCCGGTGCCAGAATGGGTTCGCTGGCACGCGCCAGCACCTGTGACGGGTCCGCCCCGTCCAGGATCATTGCTCCTGCGACGTAGTTGACCAGCGGCTGTTGGTCACGCCCCTTGATCAGGACTCCCGTGACGCCGTGATGCACCAGGAGCCACCCCTCCTCAACTCGGATCGGGGGTGGTCCAGCACCGATTTTCAGTGCCTCGAAGGCGTGCTCCGGCATCGCGACCAGCGTGCTCGAGCGCTGGAGGACGAGGTTTCTGACATCCTCCAGGACGTCTTCCACCGCGACGTAGGAGATCCAGATCCCTATCCTCTCGTCGGTCATGCCCGCGGGGAGGTGCACACCCTCGCCAGGACGGATAAGGCTGAGATCCCACATCGGCCGGTGAAGCATGGCGAACGAAGGGACGCCATCGGGACCCGGCACGGGCTCGGGAAAGAACACCACGTCCTTGTTCGGGAACAGGTTCAGGTCGGTGTCGAGTTCCGGCTGATAGAGGAAATGCAGCGGCCCGAGCCGGCGCCATTCCCGCAGGTCTTCGGACACCGCCAGCGCCGACCGGGGTCCCAGAGGACCGTAGGCCACATAGGACATCACGTGAAGCCCCAGCGCCTCGATCCATGTCACCCGGGGATCCTCGGTACCGGCCGAGCTGGTGCCGCGCTCCCATCCTGCGTCGGGAGCCAGGACGACACCCTCACGTTCCACGGCGACGGGAACACCTCGATCCAGGACGACCCTGGCCAGTCCAATGCGAGAGACGTTGCCCGCTGCGACCAGTCGGGGCAGGAGGTACAGCACGCCCTCGGGCGTGCGTCCGCTGCCCGGGTTCAGGACTCCCTCGGCCTCGAGTTCGTTCCCGACCTCCGGCGAGATGATCACGCCAAGACGCGTCAACGTGTACGGCACACCGATCAGAGTGCCCATGGATCAGCCCTTCACCCCGGTCGCTGCATCGGTGGCTGTGAAATGCCGCTGGAAGACAACGAAAAGCACGACCGCGGGAACGGCAAGCACAGTGGCGCCGGCCAAGATGGACCCCATGGGGTTGGCGTGGAACGCGGCTCCTGTCTGGGTGAAGTTGGCAACCGCCACCGCGAGCGGCTGCATGCTCTGCTGCTTAGTGATCAGGAACGGCCACAGGAACTCGTTCCAGGGACCGATGAACGTCACCAGCGAGGCCGTGAGGATGGCCGGGCGCACCAGCGGAACCGCGATCGAACGCAGGATGCGGAACTCGCTCGCACCATCGATTCGCGCGGCCTCGAACATCTCCCGCGGGACCTGCACGAAGAACTGGCGGAAGATCAACACCGCCACCGAGTTGATGGCGAAGGGCAGGATCATTCCCGTGTATGTGTCGGCGAGTCCGAAGCTGCGTACCAGCATCACGTAGAGCGGGACCATGAGGAGTTGGAACGGCACGGCTTGAAGAAGGAGTACCACGGCGAAGAGGATGCCCCTCCCACGGAAATGCAGCGTGGCCATCGCGTAACCGGCCAGCACCCCGAAGACAATGGTGCAGAGCACCACGACGACGCTGAAGATCCCTGAGTTGAGCAAGGACCTCCCGAGGTTGATCGCCTCATTGATGTCGAGGAAGTTGGCGAGTGTCAGGTTCGACGGCCACGGGATGGCACCGGACAAGGTCGGGTCCCGCACTTCTTGGAGTGCGCCGACGATCATGTAGTAGAAGGGGAACAGGAAGACGAGTGCCCCGAGTACCAGGATGGTCATCCCGAGTATTCGGCGCATCGGAGCCTTGGGCTCGGTCACGGGTTGCACCACCGACTGCGTCTCGGACACGGTCAATCCCTCTCGATGATCTTGCGGCTGACGTAGGTGATGAGCAGGACGAGGAGCACGAGCAGCACGCCGATTGCGGAGGCGATGTCCGGATTCCCTTGCTGGATGCCCTTCTGGTAGAGCAGGAAGACGGGAGTGGTGGAGGCACCGTTGGGTCCGCCACCACCCGTCAGGAGGTAGGGCTCCGTGAACAGGTTCGCGCCGGTGATGATGGCGAGCAGCACCACCAGGGTTGTGGCGGGGCGTACCGCCGGAATGGTGACCGCCCGGTATGTCTGCCACCGGTTCGCGCCGTCGAGGGCGGCCGCTTCATTCAGCTCCTTCGGGACGTTCTGGAGCGCGGCGAGGAAGAGCAGGATGAAGAAGCCCAACTGCTTCCAGGTGACGTAGAGAGCGATCGAGGGCATGGCCCACGTCTTGTTGACCAACCACGCCGGGTCTGGAGCGAGCGGCCCCAGGAGTTGGTTCACGATCCCATCGGAATTGAACATGAACATCCACACGGTGACCATTGCGACGCTCGCCGTGACGTACGGGACGTAGTAGGCGACCCGCATGAAACCGCGCCAATGGATGGCGCTGTTCAGGGCTGTGGCAAGGGCCAACGAGAGGACGAGCGTGAGCGGCACGTTGATGACCAGGAACACCGCAATATGGACGAACGAGGCGCGTATGTCCGGATCGGAGAGCACCGCGATGTAGTTGTCGAGACCGACGAATGGTTGCGGGACCACCACTCCCGGAGCCGTGAAGTAGAAGTCGTGGAACGACATCCATACTCCGAGGCCGATCGGGTAGATGAACACCGCGGCGACGAACAGGGCGTACGGTGCCGCCAGCAGCAGACCGATCGGCTCGCGACCGAGCACCCGCTCGATCCATGACTTGTGCCGCCCGCCGGGCGCCGGGGTCGCTGCACGCTCGTGCCGCGACCCGGCCACCCGGCGTTGAGAGGTTTCCACGGGAGTCATGACGACTCCCTAGTCGGTGGCGGCGACGAGTGCGTCGATCGCCGTCGCGGCGTCCTTCATTGCAGTGGCGATGTCTCCCTCACCGAGGATGACCGCGCCCGCCCAGCCGTCGCGGAAGGTCTGCCACACCTCGACGGAGTTCGGCACGTTGGGAACCTCCACGGTCCGGCCCGCCTGTGCGGCGAACAGCGTGTAGTCCGGGTTGGCTGCGAAATACTCCGGGTAGGCGGCAGGGAGATCCACGCGCATCGGCATCTGGCCGGTCAGCTCGAGCAGCGCCCCGTCCTGCTCGGGGCTGGTGGAGAACTTGAGGAACTCCCAGGCAGTCCCGGTGTACTGGCAGGAGATGTACATCCCGACGTTCTTCGCGTCGGAGAAGGTGTACACCTCTTCGGGAGCCGTCCCACCGGACGTGGGTATCGGCGCGACACCCCATTCCAGCGAGGCGTAGGACTCGATGGCCCACGGGCCCGCGAGTGCCATGGCTGTGAGACCGTCTGCGAAAGCGTCGCCAGTATAGGGCTCGTTGCCCGCGAGCTTCTCCGCATAGATGGTCCGCCACAGCTCCGCGACCGAGGTTCCGGCCTCGTTGGTGAACGTCGATGCGCCGTCCTCCACCAGCATGGTGCCGCCCGACTCCGCCGCGAAGAACGGGTAGAAATCGAACCACGACTGATAGAACTCGGCCGCGGGCGACGGGTAGATGGCGTACTTCGACGCGGCCGACGTCACGATGGTGCGGGAGGTCGCGAGGAATTCCTCGTAGGTGGCCAACGGCGGGTTCTCAGGGTCGATTCCTGCAGCCGTCATGATGCCCTTGTTGTAGAAGATCATGACTGGGTTGGACTTCCAGGGCATCTGGTAGAAGTCACCGTCGGCGGACGCGTACTGGGATGCGGCATCACCGGTACGACTATCGATGTACTCGACACCATCGGGGAACGTGGACAGGTTGACGAGCCCGCCCTGCTTCTGGAACTGGGGCACCGCCACAGGCGCGGTGTTGTAGATCAGGCAGGGGGTGTTACCCGCGGTGATGGCTGCACCGATGACCTCCTCAGAGGATCTCCCGGCGGGGATCTCCTGACCGGTCACTTCCTCGTCCGGATGGTCGGCATTCCACGCGGCGACCACCTGCTCGCCCCACGCGACTTCGTTGGGGTTGTTGGAGTACCAGATGGCGATCGGGCCGGTCGCCGCTTCCGTGTCACCACCCCCGGAAGTGGCGTCGCCGCCTCCCCCTCCGCCACACGCGGCCAGGAGGCTCGAACCTGCAAGCATCGCGGTCAGAATCAATGTTGGTCGCTTCATTGCGCACCCGATTTCTCCATTGCGACGCGATCCTCGCGAGTGCAAGGATTCTTTCCGCATCACCAGATTCCGTAATAATAGCGAATACATTTGGATCTGAAAAGACTTCGCGGGCCCTGACACTGAGGTGCCACGCCCCCCCCGAGGGGTGACCCCGAGGCACCCCGCATCCGCAGCCGTCGCCCTCCGCCACCCCCCTGGACGCCGCTCTACCACGCCGGTCCGCCGGTCGGGCTTGCGGAAGCCGAGGTCACTCGAGACCACGACCATCTCGAACATCCCGTCCAGGAACACGCGCTGCGCGTCCGTCACCAGGCCCAGCTTGTACCGCTCGCCCAGTGCCCGCAGCGCCGGGATGCTGTCCGGGGGGTCCGAGGGTGCGGTAGCTACTACGCGAGCGGGTCGAACCCCGCACTGAGCGCGAGCGCAGCAGTGAGTTCCGGATCGTGCGGCACCGGATCACCGTCCAGCTGGAGGATCGGGCAGACGCCCCGCACGGTGGAGACCAGCCACACGCCGTCGGCCGTGAGAAGGTCCGCCGGGCGCAACAGTGCGCGGTCCGGCGCGAGACCGCCGGTTCCGGCCTGCTCGAGGATCACAGTGACCGTCACGGACTCCAGCACGCCAGTGCCGCCGCCGGGAACCGCGAGGAGCCGTCCGCCCCGGGCCACGAGCAACCCCGAGGTGGGTCCCTCGAGGGCGTACCCGTCGGTGGAGACGAAGAGGACGTCGTCGGCGCCCCGGGCGAGCGCCTCCCGTTTGGCCGCCACGTTCACGCCGTAGGACAGGCTCTTCGCGCCGCCCAGGAGCCAGGGCGCCGCGGTGAAGACGTCGGAGGCGTACCCGCGGTCCAGCGTCACCACGCGCAGGCCGCGCCGGGACCTGGCGAGGGCCGCGCCGTCGACGGCGGTCAGCAGCAGCAACCCCGTCGGCCTCCCCGGCGTGTGCTCGGGCCCGCGGGTGAGGACCAGCTTCAGCGCGGCATCGCCCGGCACCGCCCAGGCCGCGGTCGCCTCCTCGATGAGTGCCCGCCACGCCGATAGATCCGGGGCCGGGAGGCTGAGCACCTCGGCCGAGTGCGCGAACCGGGCCAGGTGCCGCTCGAGGTGGTCCACGCGGGTGCCGGCATCGTCACGCACCACGCGGCAGGTGTCGAAGCAGCCGTCGCCGCGGGTCAGGCCGGCGTCGTCGGCGAACAGGACGGGCGTTTCCGGGTCGACGACGCCGCGCCCCAGGACCGCCACCAGCTGTGTGCTCATGGCGCCAGCCTAGGGCCGGCGGCATCATGGACCCATGGCCCTCGCCGTCTGCCTCCTCTTCGACCGCGCCAGCGACCGCGCGATCCGGGAGCTCTGGGAGCGCCTCGAGGCCGAGGGCGTCCCCACCCTCCTCTCGCTCACGCACGGCCACCACCGCGCCCACCTGTCGTACGCCGTCGCCCTGGAGTGG
>Ga0209745_1001792_pt1 | contig 12566 bp, 9 predicted proteins | sample BarGraNGADG00312_FD_184495 | JGI IMG/M metagenome (GOLD analysis project Ga0209745, IMG submission 184495) | Arctic peat soil microbial communities from Barrow, Alaska - Barrow Graham LP Ref core NGADG0004-312 (SPAdes) (version 2) | ecosystem: Environmental > Terrestrial > Soil > Wetlands > Peat ... | reverse complement strand
TTTGCCATCTGCCCTGAAATAAATATTGCTACCTGAAATTTTCAGCCGGTCTTCTGAGATCTTTCCGAAATAATTGTCATTTACGACTACCCCAAGTTCCTTCTCGTCACCCTGCCGGACCGGTATCACCACCATAACGGCTGGAGAAGGGATGAACATGCCCAGCATCCAGATAGATAAGAGACCAGATTCTTTCTTCCATTCATTTGCACCCTTGTTTGTAAGTCTGTTTTCAGAGCGGTAGGCAACAAAATTTATCCCTTTCAAATCAACTCCGGTCTCTTTCATTATCTGGTTGCCTGAAAGAAGAGTAACTTGTCTGTTAATTTCCAGGTTCAAAGGTGTACCACTGTAGTTTTCTATTTCAGCGTAATAAGAAAATGAAGCTGAAGAATCGGATACCGCTGTTATCCTGAATGGAATCGTATCAAGAAAAGCAGGAGTCTGCCATTTGTCATATATGAATTCATCCCCTTTTTTAAAGAAAATCGAATACTGTCCTCCCTCTGGGCCAAGCCATAATCTTTCTTCTCCTCCGTATGGATTGATATGCGTCAATGCTTCTCCGGAAGAAATAAGTTTATGATTTATCCACCCGAAGCTGAATCCATGAATTCCTTCCGAGGTGCTTGTCATGACCCTTCCCTGCCAGCCGGGAACAATGGCAACTGATGAATTGCCGCTCTTGAGTTCAATTACATCAATGTATTTCTTAAGGAAATTAACATTGTAACCATACTGTTTCGCAGAGTCTGTTATCATCGTTTGTAAATTTTGATTATTTTTTTTAATCTGATCCTTTCCCATGCATGAGCTAAGGAAAATTGAAGAGATAATTGCTATGATGATCCTGTTCATTTTGTCGAAGATTTTGTCTGTTATTATTGCTCCTGAAAATAATTACCAAGGTATTGATAATCGGATTATTTTTGTAAATATCAGTAATAATGATTAAAAGAAGTCTATGCGGGTTGACTGCTGACGAGATCAGGATTCTTGCAGAATCTAGTACCTCTCATGCTACGGTAATAGCTAACTGTTTGTATAAAAAGAGAATAGGTAATTTAATGCTGATTCCTGAAATACCTAAAAAAGTAAAAGAAGAATTAAACAAAAAATCAATTCCGGGGATCTATAAACCTGTTGCTTCTAAAAGATCTTCTGACGGTACGATAAAATACCTGTTCAGAAATGAAAGTGAGCAGGAGTTTGAAACTGTCCTGTTAACTGATAATAAAAGAACCACAGTGTGTGTGTCATCACAATCAGGGTGCAGGATGGGATGCCCTTTCTGCGTCACAGGCAAATATGGTTTCAGAGGAAATTTATCAGCCAGGGATATTTTAACACAGGTTCTAGGCCTGCCAGGATCTGAAAAAGTGACTCATGTTGTATTTATGGGGATGGGAGAGCCTATGGATAATATCGACAATGTATTGAAAGCATGCAATATACTCTCGGCTGAATGGGGGCTTGCTGTAAGTCCGCGAAATATAACTGTTTCGACAGTAGGAATAACACCCGGAATAAAGTATTTTCTTGAAAAGTCAAATTGCAACATTGCTTTGAGCCTCTATTCGCCTTTTCCTGAAGAACGATCCAGGACAGTTCCTGCTGAAAAGAAATATCCTGCCCATGAGATAATTCAAATGATGAAAGCTCATCAGTCCGGCACGAAAAGGAGGATGAGTATTGCATATATTATGATCAGGGATACCAACGATACGGAGAAACACCTTGAAGGATTAAAAGCCCTGCTTCACGGGTCAGGGATCAGGATCAACATTCTTCCATATCATGCAATTCCCGGAGATGATAATATTTCTTCATCTCCGGAAAGAATGCAGTATTTTAAGCATGAGCTGGTTATTTCAGGAATTTCAGCTTCGATCAGGAAATCAAAAGGTATCGATGTGTCGGCAGCATGCGGCCTTCTTGCTTCAGGATTGAAATGACATTATATATTCGGACTAATCATCTGGAATATATATTCATCCAGGTAACCGTCAGAGTTCCTGATCCAGTCCTTTTTAATTCCAGACTGAACAAATCCCATTTTTTTAAACAGATCAATGCTTTCACGGTTGTTGGCCAATATGCCGCAGTATAGCTGATGGAGCATCAGGGTGCTGAAACAATAGTCAATGAGGCATTTTAGCGCCATTGATGCATATCCCTTTCTCCGGTACTGTTCGTTGGCGATAAGTATTCCGATTCCGGCCCTATTATGGAAAGGATCAAAATCAAAGATATCAATGGTACCTATCGTGGCATTGTCAGGGATATGTTCGATCATCAGCCGAACCTGCCCGATTTCATAAATATTCTTGTGGGAATCCTCAAGATAACGTTTCAGGGTGTATTTGGAGAAAGGCACTATTGTATTGCTTATTGTCCAGTACGATACGTTATTCTCCCACTCATACAGCAATTCAAGATCTTCGGGCTCAAGTGCCCGTAAACTGATTTCCTTATATTTCATCGAAAGGGTATAACGCTGATCTATTTATTTATCAGAACATTAACCTCCCTGATAAACGCGTCGTCAAAATCTTTCCTTACATCAATCAGAGCCTCTTTTGCTTTCGCAATAGAGCTGAATTCTCCATACATATATTTATAGAAACCATCATCAGCAACCATTTCCCTCACACCTTCGTATCCTGGGAATATCTTCCTGACGTCTATTGGGCTCTTGGTAGCCTTAAGCTGGATTGAATATGCTTTTTTTGTCAGGTCGGGTTTTTCATTTAATAACCCGGTTTCTGATTGTTCGGGTGCATTTTCCAGATCATACTGGTCAATGATGTAGGCATCATTGAGTCCGATCCCTTTTAAATACCCGAGATATGTTACGGCGTCTGACCTGTTATAAAATACACCAAGAGCATATAAATTAAGAGAATCAGTTTTGACTGTCCTTACAAATAGCATCTCATCCTTTATCAGATTGCTAAAATAGCCGGGATAAAGATTTTCCTTTGTCTGCTTCAGGATAATACTGTACTTTATTGAGCTGGGCAGTCTCAGGTATCTTGGAGTATAGGCTTCCTGTCTGAGGACAATACCCGTTTTTGGATTAACTATCCCAAATGTGACTCTCCTGTTATATTTTCTTCCTTCAGGATTATCAGTACCGTCAGGATTGGTGTTAACAGCAACAAAATTTGACTTACCGAAAGCTTTCTTTACAAATTTAGCTCCCTCAATCCCTGTCATGGTGAAATAGTCTATGACTGCCTGAGCCCTTTTATTGGCAAGCCGCCTGTTGTAATCTGTGCTTCCTTTTGCATCAGTATATCCGGCAATCTCAATAGTCAATTCAGGATAATTAATAATTATGTTTTTCAGTAATTCCAGCGTTTGTTTAGCATCTTCTGTAATTTCAAATTTGTCAAAATCAAACAGAACATTCTTAATGGAGAGGAAATCACCTGCTGAAACTTTTTCAGGTGAAAGTGATGGATTTACAGCAATATAACTACCCTCGAAGTATAGAGGCAGGCTTAAGCTAATCGTATCAGTATGATAGCCGTCATGGCTTACATAGACCTCATACTCACCAGGTTTTATATCAAAATCGAATGTTCCGTCGGGGTTAACAGAGATATTCTGCCTTATATCCCCGGTTTTTAAGTTCTTTAGTGTTATGAGTGAAACTTTCGGATCGACCTCCATTCCGTCTTCAAGTTTAATGGTTCCTGAAGCCTTAGTGAGTTCGTCAGCCGGATCAACTGCAACAATAGTATAAATATTCCTTAAATTGGTCTTATCATCAAAACGGCTGGCAACAAATCCAGGGGCATTGTTATTCAGGATAAAATTTGTGTTTTCCTGGACGGTATTGAAAGCATAAGGCATTCCGACAGGCTGTGTCCAGGTATCGCCCCTTTTTATTGATCTGAACACATCATACGCACCCATGCTTATATGACCGATTGAGCTGAACAGCAATGCATTATTTTCAGGATCAAAGTACGGAGTTGTTTCATCATATGGCGTATTGATGGCGTTCCCGCAGTTCACCGGATGATCCCATGAACCATCAGCAAGCTTTTGAGATGTCCATATGTCAAGATTTCCTTCACCGCCGGGTCTGTTGCTTGAGAAATACATTGTTTTGCCGTCAGGGGTAATAAATCCGTGAGCCTCCCAGTAAATTGAATTGACATATTTCCCGACGCTTTTGATCTTAGACCATGTTGTATCGCTTCTCTGGCTGTAGTAAAGATTACCATCTCCGCCGTCATCCATATACATTATCAGTAATTTTCCATCACCGGTAATTGAGTTTGTGTAAAATCTGTCATATCCCCCGAGCTGTTTTGTTATATTGGTAGGTGTACCCCAGGTTTTGTTTTTATATGAGCAATAAACCTGGGTTATTCCTTCATTCTTAACTGTAAAAACAAAAACGGAATCATTTTTGGCAAGCACAGGATTGCAAGCTCCGGCATAGTCTTTGAGCCATGGGGCAAAGTACTCAGAAATTATTCTTAGAGGCCTCTTTTTCATTTGCATAGCATATCTGCAATTCCTTATCTGAAGATCGACAAAATCCTCCTGGTAAGTATCTGAAGGAGAAAGTTTCTTTTTGACATCATTGAAAAAGGTAAGAGCTTGTTGGAGACTGTCATTGCGATGGAAAGCGATTGCCAGATACAAATATGTATCAAGAGGGGCTTTCTCTCCTGTTTGCTTATATTCCTTCTCACTTGAAACCACTCCTTTCGAAGCTTTTTTCAGAAGGCTCAGAGCTTCTTCTTTTTTGCCATCAAGGTTAAGATAGCATATTCCCAGCTTGGCTGCCAGGTTGTAATTATCAGGATTGCTTTTCAGGAGAGGCTCATACAAGGTTGCTGCTTTAAGATAATTCTCATCGTAATAATAATACATGTCAGCATTCTTAAAAGCTTTCTGCAAATCTAAGGCAGTCTCCTGGGCGCATAGAGGCACAAGGCAGGCTAACAGAACCGCTAAGATGAATGATTTTTTAACGGGGTAAAGGTGTTTCATTTTTCGGGGTATTAAAATTGTAGTTTATCTCCATACCTTTAGATAAAATAGCAAATAGTAAATTTAGCTATTTCTTAATAAGAATGCTAATTTCTCTTACAAAAGCATCTTTAAATTGCATAATCTGCTTTCTCTGCATAACAGTTTGGGCTTCATCGGCTGAAGTGTACCGGCCATAAAGATAATGGTACATTCCGTCAATTTCTTTTGTCTCCCTGACACCTTTAAGCCCTGTAAACGTTGTACTTATGTCCACCGGAATGCTGGTGGCCTTTAGCTGAATTGAGTAATATTTCTGACTAGGTACAGCTTTCTCGCCTGTTCCGCGGGTGACCTTTTTAATGAACAGGTCATCCGGGTAACCTTTGCTGAAAAGGTCATCCCTGTGCGCATAAGCTTCATCCTTAACCGTAAATATACCGGTAGTATACCTGTAAAACATATCCGCCTCATTATAAAATACTTTGATATCTGAAACGTACTTGAAATAACTGATGTCTACAGGATTGTATAATGCCATAACCTGCACGGTGTAGTAAAGAATAGTCGTATCCTGCTGGTCATTTTCTGTCACATCATAAACCCGCAGGTTTTTGATAAGAATATTGGGGTCAATCTGGTCAACAACCGGAATATCTGAAAGATCAATCTTTTCGTAAACTAATGGAGGGTTCTTATCAAGAATGATGTCTTTAAGATGAATAATTCCTGCAGGAGTATTCTTTACGATTGTTGTATCAATATGTTGTGGGTAGTAACCTGGTCCGGTATACAACAGGCGGAATTTGCCGGGGGCAACAATAAAATTGTACTGTCCGGTAAATTTGTCAGGATAACCTGTATCGAGAGTGTCACCTGTAACTTTGTCGGTCAGGTAAATTGCATTCTTCTCATCATATGTTACAACAGTATCCTTGAGACTGTATTTGCCCGACAGCTCATACATCCGGTTAAGCCTCGGATTGGTAAGCGTGATATAGAAGATCTCCTTCTTCTTATAATCTGTGGTAATTGAATAGAATCCGTTTTCGTCGTTATTGAATGGCTGGAAGAATCTGTCATCATCTGTCGAATTTATAGGGAAACCAAGATTTTCAGGCGATTTCCATGTGCTCCCGGTTCCGCTGCTCCTGAAAATGTCATATCCTCCCATTCCCTTATGCCCTTCTGAACTGAAATATAGCAGAGAATCATTGATCGTTATGAAAGGAGTGTCTTCATTATATTTTGTATTTACTGTGCTACCCAAATTAATTGCAGGGCCCCAGTCTCCCGATGCATCCTTTTCTGAAAGATAAATATCAAGTCCTCCTTGTCCTCCATTCCTGTTGCTCGTAAAATATAGCTTGTTGCCATTTGCAGAGACTGACGCATGCGACTCGTAATATTTGGTGTTTATGTTCTTATTAAGCTTTTTAATCGGGGTCCATAAACCATTAACATAATCAGCCGAATAAATGTTCCCGTCAAAATTATCTGTTTTGTAAAGGAAAAGAATAGTTCCATCACGGTTCAGAGAACATGAGGAACAATCATCTCCAGCTTTCAGCTGAGAAGTGATTTCAACCGGAGACTGCCACTTTCCACGGATTTTTTTTGAAAACATGATGGCATTCAATATACCTCTTCGCTCAGTGTAGACAATTGTATTTCCGTCAAAGCTGACGGCAGGATTTTCATTGATTGAACCCTGACTGAACTCAGGTCCGAGCCTCTTTTTGCTTATCCTGAAGGGAGTCTCCTGATTGCTGATGGCATTGTTGCATGCCTGGATCTGCTGATCAATGTAAGCCAGATTTTTCATCCCGCCCTTTTTCTCTGTCTCCTGTGCGAGGCTTTTAAACTTGTTGAAAGTACTCAGTGCTTTGTCCAGCTCATTGTTGATCATATATGCTTTAGCAAGGAAAAAATAGGCATCCAGAGGAGCTCTCTTTTCCTTGAAGGAATTGATCTTTGCATCATAATTTGAATGCTTTATAGCAGATTCAAGATACGGGATTGCTTTTTCTTTTTCCCCGGGGATATTGAGGTAACACGTCCCTATTTTATACTGAATGTTGAAATTTTCTGGGCTATCCAGAAGAAGATAAAGTGGATTAGCCAGCTCATACTCCTCAAAAAGGTTACATGATTCAGCCTCTGCAAAAATCTTTTTCATTTCGATATTCGATTGAGCAGTGGCAGCAGCAGACAAAAGCAACAAAGTAATAAGCTGCATTAAAAGGCCAAATATTCTTACTCTGACTTTAATCATCATAACAAATATAACAATTTTAGGAAACAATCATTATTTCGGCGTCTATTTTTCTCCGAATTAATGAATTTGATGACTGAAGTTCTGGGATGATCTTTAATCAGGATCAGGGGTGTAATTCTCAAGGATCTCTTTGATCCTGTTCAGAAATTTGCCTGCCAGGGCGCCATCAATCACCCTGTGATCGTAGCTGAGGGATAATATCATTATCTGCCGGATGCCGATCATATCTCCGTCGGGAGTTTCAACAACTGCCGGCATTTTTCTGACCGCACCAGTACCAAGAATTGCAGCTTGTGGCTGATTTATTATGGGAGTGCCTGAGAGGTTATTGTAGCTTCCGAAGTTGGTGACAGTGAAAGTGCCTCCTGTTATCTCATCAGGTTTAAGTTTGTTATTTCTGGCTCTATCTGCCAGATCATTAACTGCGCGGGCTATGCCAGTCAGATTCTTTTCATTTGCATTCTTTATGACAGGAACCATAAGATTGCCGTCAGGAAGAGCCGTGGCCATTCCTATGTTGATGTTCTTCTTTTTAATTATATTATTCCCATCGACTGAAATATTGATCATAGGGAAATCAACCAGAGCCCTGGCAACAGCGTCAATAAATATAGGAGTCAGGGTGAGCTTTTGTCCTTCCCTGGCAAGGAACTTTTCCTTTATACTGTTCCTCCATGTGATCATACGGGTGACATCAGCATCGATAAATGATGTAACATGAGGAGAAGTCCTTTTAGACATCACCATATGTTCAGCGATAAGTTTCCTCACTCTGTCCATCTCTATTATTTCATCTCCCTGCGAAGCAACAGGCTGGACCTCTCTATCTACCTTCTTTTCAACTTCTGAAGATTTTTTCTTTCTTTCATCGAGCAGTCTCAGGATATCATCCCTTGTAATCCTTCCGTCCATCCCGGTACCGGCTATCTTATCCAGTTCAGAATAGCTTATCCCTTCCTGCGCTGCAATATTTCTGACAAGGGGAGATAAGAACTTGCCGGACGGAGTACGACTTCTCATCTCGCTTGAAACCTGCAACTCCTCTTTTTTCTCCTCCCGCGCAGCATTAATTGTCTCACGGATTCTTTCAACCTCTTTCTCGATCTTTTTTGTCTCTTCAGGATGGACTGCAATGCTGCTTTCAAGAACAGCAATCGGATCACCTACTTTTACAACGGATCCTTCTGAGGCCTTGATTTCAACTATGATTCCTGCTGAAGGAGCAGGTATTTCAGAATCAACCTTGTCGGTCGCAACCTCAACAAGGGGATCATCCTCCTTAACCTCTGCTCCCTCTTTTACAAGCCATTTGTTTATTGTTGCTTCAATAACTCCTTCCCCCATTGCAGGAAGTATAATATTCATCCGTGCCATGAAATTGTTTGTTAAAGTTATTCACCCCCTTTCCTGTTTCCCCCAAGGGGTAAATAGATCTTATTAATATTTCTCAATCACATAAACAAAAAACTGACAAATATGTTTAACAGACTCTGCTATTGATGATAAGGATTCCGGTTATTAATTGCCCGGCCAAGTGTTATTTCGTCAGTGTATTCAAGCTCATCCCCTATGGCAACTCCCCTAGCGAGTGTTGTCAGAAATATATTATATTTATTCAGCCTTCTGAAAAGGTAAAAGTTTGTTGTATCGCCTTCCATTGTCGTACTCAGTGCTAAAATAATCTCATTGATTCCCCCGTTTTTCACTTTCTCTTCAAGAGTGTCAATCTTAAGATCTGCCGGCCCGATCCCGTCGACCGGTGATATGACGCCTCCCAGCACATGATAGACACCTCTGTACTGACGGGTATTCTCGATTGCCATTACATCCTGGATGTTTTCAACTACGCATATCAGCGATCTGTCTCTTTTTTCATCACTGCATATCGAACATGTTTCACTGTCTGAAATATTGTGACAGGACTTGCAGTAATGGATCTCCCTGTGCAGTCTGATTATGCTCTCGCCAAACCTTTTTACCTCTTCAGAATTTCTTTTAAGCAGGTTCATAACAAGCCTGAAAGCTGTTTTTCTACCAATGCCAGGGAGAGAAGCAAACTCATTGACAGCGTTTTCAAGCAACTTTGAAGGATATTCTGAGAAACTCATTGTTGAAGGTTTCCGGCAAAAATAGTTCAATTATTACCTATTCACTAAACATGCCACGAATTTTTTGCCTTCCATTCTTTTTGTTATCCTTGCAATTTAATTTCAGCTTCTTCTAATGAAACCATTGCTGATACTGATAATATTCCTGGCCTACACGGTTCTTTTATTTACGGTCACCTGGATTACGGCCCGTAAAGCCAACAATCAGTCATTTTATATTGGTAACAGGATATCACCCTGGTTCGTGGTTGCTTACGGGATGATCGGCGCTTCCCTGTCAGGAGTAACTTTCATGTCGGTTCCGGGCTGGGTGAAAGAGACCCAGTTCAGTTATATGGTGGTGGTCTTTGGCTATCTTTTCGGGTACTTTGTGATTGCCCTTGTTCTTCTGCCACTCTATTACAGGCTGAAACTAACCTCGATATACACTTATCTTGATCAACGGTTTGGTTTCTGGTCGTATAAGACAGGAGCTGGATTCTTCATCCTGTCAAGGATACTTGGTGCATCTCTGCGAATGTTTCTCGTAATAAATGTTCTTCAGATATTCGTTTTTGAAGCATGGAATGTTCCTTTCTGGGTCAATGTCCTTATTTTCATAACTCTGATCATCCTTTACACTTTAAAAGGAGGGATCAGAACAATAGTTTGGACAGATACACTTCAGACAACATTCATGCTTCTTGCTGTCGTTCTTTCGGTAGTTTATATAAGCAAGGAGCTGGGGTCACCCGTGTTTAAGCTGGCCAAGACAGTCCTTGACAGCTCTGTTTCAAAAATGTTCATAACTGACTGGCATAATGAGAGATTCTTTATTAAGCAATTTCTTAGCGGTATGTTTATAACAATTTCAATGACCGGGCTTGACCAGGAGATGATGCAGAAGAATCTAAGTTGCCGGAATCTCAAGGAAGCTCAGAAGAACATGTTCACTTTCAGCGGTGTTCTTGTCTTTGTAAATTTCCTGTTCCTTGTTCTGGGCGCCTTCCTGCTTTTTTATGCACGGAGCAAAAATATTACTGTTCCCTTAACGGATGATCTTTTCCCCACAATAGCATTTAATTACCTCATACCTGTAGCAGGAATTGTTTTCCTGGTAGGCCTTATTTCAGCTGCTTTCCCAAGTGCCGACGGAGCTCTGACATCACTTACAACATGTGTAAGCCTGGATTTACTTGGTCTTGAAAGACGGGAAGGAATGACCGAAAAGGCTAAAACAAGGGCGAGATATACGGTGCATATTTCAATAGCCATTATTTTCTTTATCTGCATTCTGATATTCAGATCTTTGAATGACAGAGCTATAATAGATAAGTTATTCACTATAGCCGGGTATACATACGGTCCGCTGTTAGGCCTTTATTCCTTCGGACTCTTTACAAAAAGACAGGTAAATGACAGGCTTACTCCTTTCATAGCTGTCCTTTCGCCTGTAGCCTGTTATTTTTTGAGCATGTATTCTGAGGAGTTGTTCAATGGATACAAGTTCGGATTCGAACTGCTCCTGCTTAATGGTTTTCTGACATTCATGGGATTATGGATCTTCAGCCATAAAAACCTAAGAGTTCAAAAAGATGTAATTACATTGTAATTACAATTGCTGGCGCGGATCTATGATCCGTGCCCAAAGATTCAAGGTTTTAATAAAAGTTAGTATTGGTATTCTGAGTCTTCTGTTCAGTCTCCACCGTTTCCTCTTCAACCACCTCCGGTTTGGTTATGACGGTTTTGGTTTTATAAGGGATGTTCCATGTGATGAAGTAACTGATACCCGCAGCTGTCCTTTTTCCGCCATTTCCATATCCAGGGAAATAAATTGGTCTGAGATCGCTGCCTCCGCCTCCTGATATTAAAAGCTTCAGTCTGATCGTCCAGCCCATGCTTAAATTCCTGAATATCTCAGTTTTTACACCCGGTGCGACTTCAATAAAATGTCCCATGGCTTTTTTTGAAGGAATTGATGAAGTTACAGTTCCCCAATAGTTTTCATGCTGAAAGGAGAGAGTCTCCGAATTGAACAGACTCATGCCATAGCGCAATCCGATGCCCGCCCAGTATTTGCCCAGGGAAGTTTCGGGCTTCAGCAGGTTAAAATCGACGCCGAGCCGTGCAAAGACACCTTTGCTTGTATAATCGTAATTGTATTGAGAGTATTTATAGTTCAGGTATCCGGCTTCCAGAACATAGGCCATCTTCTCGCTCTTGTCAAATGAAAAATATCCTTCCATGCTGAGGTTGTTCTTGTCTGAAAGATAAATACCCGGACCTGCAATATCGATACCAGCCCTTAGTTTCAAAGGGAAAAGAACAGTATCCTGTGCAATGAGGTTACCGGCATGAAGAAATATCAGGAGACTAATAAAATATGCGGATATTTTCCTCATTTGCAGTTGTTATGTTGTTCGAACTCTTATAAATATAGAAGGCATTTCCTGAGGTGTAAGCTGTGTCAAGCCTGTGATAAAATGTATATCCGCATTCTTTTGATATCAGGTGTGGATAGCTTGAATAAAGTATATGTATTGTGTCGGTTACATTATTTATCTTGATAATGAAAGTACAGGATCCAGAAGACGGATCAAGTGGAAAAAGAGCAGGCTGAACGCCGGATTCCTTATCATAGATCTTATCTGTTTTGCCAAGTCCTGTAAGTGTCAGGCTGTCAGGCGTCTCTTTTTCTTTGGAGGTGTTGCTGTAAAATGTGGCTTTCAGGTATGCATTAGTCTCTTCAAAGCATGCCCCAGGAGTACAGGATATCAAAACAGCTGAACCAACTGCGATCAAAAAAGCAGAAAAAAAATAACCTGGCTTCTTCATAACGCTTTGAATGTCCCAAAAATAATAAAAATAGCCGGCACAGGGGTTATTTACCCATTTTCCTAAGATATTCCTCTGCTTTCTTCAACGCTGCCGGTATTCCTGAAGGATTCTTTCCTCCTGCGGAGGCAAGGAATGGTTGTCCGCCACCTCCTCCGTTGATCTCTCCGGCAATCTCTTTAATTACTGCTGCCGCATTTATGCTTTTCTCTTTTACCAGGGTATCGCTGACCATTACCAGTATATTCGCTTTTTCACTTATCTCAGCTCCTATTACAAGTACCGTATTATCAGAAGAACTGCGTACCTGGAAAGCTATATTTTTAAGCATTTCTACTGACCCGACACCGGTTTTTCCGGACATAAAT
>Ga0209745_1001790_pt1 | contig 12577 bp, 11 predicted proteins | sample BarGraNGADG00312_FD_184495 | JGI IMG/M metagenome (GOLD analysis project Ga0209745, IMG submission 184495) | Arctic peat soil microbial communities from Barrow, Alaska - Barrow Graham LP Ref core NGADG0004-312 (SPAdes) (version 2) | ecosystem: Environmental > Terrestrial > Soil > Wetlands > Peat... | reverse complement strand
CCTCCACGGGCGACCGGCCCGTCGGCCTTCCGCGTCCGTATTGGCTGACCTGGACCTTCCTGGTGCTCGAGATCGGCGCCGAGTTCTCGTTCGTCGTCTGGGGCTCGCAGGTGGTGGTCGCGCGAACCGGGCTGACGAACGCCGAGGCGACGGGTCTGGCATCGCTGTACGTGGCCGGGATGATCCTCGGCCGGCTGGCGCTGAGCAGCGGCTTCGGATCAGGCCCGCGATCGCTGGCAGTGCTTCGGGGCTGTGCCTCGCTGGCGGCCGTCGGCGCCGTCATCCTCTGGCTCGGGACGGTCCCGTTGGTTTCCGGGATCGGTCTCTTCGTCGGCGGTCTCGGGATCTCGGGGATCTATCCGTTGGGGGCGATTCTCGCGCTCGCCCACGCTCCCGATGCTCCCGTTCGAGCGAGCGCGCGGCTGACCGCGGCATCCGGAGGGGCGATCTTCACGGCCCCGCTCGTGCTCGGTCTTGCCGCGCAGGCGGCGGGCGTCGTCGTCGGGTGGCTGCTCGTCTTTGCGATGCTGGGCCTCGGCCTCCTGGTCCTCCTGCGGATCCCACCCCCGGCGAGGGTGTCGCCCGAGCTGGCGCCGGTGGCGACACCAGCTTGACCGGCCTCCACTGATCTCGAGCCGCGCTGACGTCCCCCGGGCAGCGCTCGATGCCGCCCCGCGACGTGCCTCCGCCGCGGAGCTACGGCCTTCCGGCGCCCCGCGACGCGCCTCCGCCGCGGGCCTCCCTCCGCTACGGCGACGTCGCCGCGCCGAACCACGCGGTCGTCCCGTCCGTGAGGAGCACGCCGCCCGGAAGGAGGACCGCCCGGGTCGCCTGCTCGGCCGGACGGTCTCCTGCAGGCGGGAGCCGAGTCCACGCCAGGCTGTCCATGGAGGTCCAGACGCCGGCGTCGGTGCCACCGCGGACGGCCACCAACCGATCGCCGTCGCCGATGAGCGTCCCGTAGGGAAGAATTCCGCAGCCCTCGTTGCAGGTTGTCGGCCCGAGCGGGGTGAACGTCGGCATCGCCGTCCAGCGTCGGCCGTCCGTCGACGACCACCAACGGGTGATGTCGGGCGCCGTGACGCCACGCCCGATGGCGACCATGCCGTCCCGCCCGACGACCAGCGAGGCAACGGCGGGCCCGACGTCCGGCCCGACCCCCGGTGTTGTCGAGAGGATGGTCGGCACCTGCGGCCACCGCCGACCATCGCCCGACCAGAGCGACGCCACCTGGTTGCGGCCGTCGGTCGTCATCCACCTGCCGACCGCCACGTAGCCGGCCTCCGTGCCGTGGAGGTCGGTGAGCGCGAACCTCGCCGGGAACCCATCGGCCGGCAGGAGGTGCCATTGCGACCCGTCCGGCGAGGTGGCGAGACGGGCGGCGGGTCCGCTGGATGCCACGACAAGCCCAGCGGGGCCGACCGCGACGAGCGGCGGCTGGCCCGACGGCTCCGCAAGCCACTCCGGGGGCAGCAGGCGTGGGGTCCAGGTCCGGCCATCCGGCGAAGTCCACGAGACGATCGGCTGCTCGTAGGTCAGCGGGCACGGCTCGCTGCAGTACTCCGCCGTCTCCGTGAGGGCAACGAGGCCCGTCGCCAGCTCGGCGATCCCGAGGACTGCGTGGCCCGGCCAGAACGTCGACGCGGTGTTGAAGGGGAGCGCGTCCCAGCGCGTCCCATCGTCCGAAGTCCATACCGGCGTCGAGGGTGGTGCCGCGATCCTCCCCACGGCGATGAATCCCCGGCGCCAGCGCAGGATCGAGGTGACGAGGCTCAGCGGGTCGTCGGGAGCGAGCCGCCGCCAGTCGAGCCCGGTCCATGTCGCCGACGCCGAGGCGGATACGGGCGAACGGGGCGAGGTGAACGCGACGGGGAGGGGACCGACCGTCGCCAACGGCGCGAGACTCGGCACGCTGGGAGTGATGGCCGGGAGCGAGGCCGCGGGTGGCGTGACGTCAGTCACCGGGATTCGCGCGGACGGCGCCGGCTCGACCGGGCTGCCCCACGGCTTCGCGATCGCGATGCCGACGAACCCGATGAGCAGGATGCCGACGATCGCGGTGATGCGTCGCTCGCCCCGACCTCCGGTCCGCGGTGAGCCCTGGAACGACCGGCCCTCACTCACGCGATGGACTCATCCGCCGGCGTGGTCGATGACGGTCATGGTCGCAGCCTACCGGATGGGTGCGGATCCGCGGGCGCGAGGGACGCGGCCGCCTCCGTGATCGGAAATCCTGGCGCGGCACGTCCGCTCAATGACATGACGCGTGTCGGCCACCAGACCGACGGCCTGGGCGCCTGCGGCGCAACATTCCGGGACGGGCGGCCGCGGGGGGCGTCCCCAGTGGAGAACCAGTGATGGACAGGGAAACGACCGAACGGCTGCCGCAGCCGACTGATCCGACCGTCGACGACATCGAAGGGAGCAACGACAGCGCGAGCAGCGACACCGAGGGGCACTCCATGGTCTACCTCGACCTCGCCCGGATCATCGCGAGCGAGCGCGTGCAGGATGGCGAGAGGGCAAGCCGCGACGCCGTGCGCGTGCGCGAGGCTCGTCCAGGTCGCGAGGGTTCCAGCCGCGACGGCGGGTTCCTCAAGCGGTTCGGCCGGCGCTGAACCCGTCCTGGCGCGAGGATCGAACAGTGGGGGGTCCTCCGCCGTCCGCCGGTCGTCGCGACCGTCGGTCCGTCGTCGCGTACGCGCCCGCGACTCGAACGTTGACCTTGTACTATGTGCTACGATATATACCGCACTACGATACAAAGGCCAACGCATCGAGGACCCCCAGATGCCGCGTCACGCCAGCGAGCGAGGACAGCCCCCGGAGCCAGGGCTGCTGATCCTCACGAGCCTTGCCGGCGGACCCAAGCACGGGTACGCGATGATCGAGGACATCGACCGGATCGCGCGAGTCCGGCTCGGGCCGGGCACGCTGTATGGGGCGCTCGCGCGACTGGAGGCCCGCGGTCTCATCGAGCCGCTCCCCGATGACGAGCGGCGCCGGCCGTACCAGCTGACGGGCCTCGGGCGCGAGGTGCTGGGGGAGCAGCTCGCCTCGATCCAGCAGATCGCCGAGGCGGGATTGCGCCGCCTGGCCGTCGTGTGACCGCACGCATGCACCCGCGGCTGCTGATCCGGCTCTACCCGTCGCGCTGGCGGCGCCGCTACGAGGATGAGTTCGGCGCCCTCCTGGAGCAGGAGCCGTGGTCCGCCCGCCTGGTCCTCGACGTGGTCGCGGGTGCCCTCGGCGCTCACCTCGCCCCGTACCCCATCTCCAGCCCGGAGGAACGTGCCATGACATCTCGTCGCATCGACTCGGTCGTCGCGTTCGCCGCAACGCTGCTGGTGCTCCCCGCGGTCATCGTGCTTGCATCGTCGGTGATCCGGCTGATGCAGCCGGTGCAGTACCAGCCGGCGCACGCCGCGGACGCGATCTTCACTTGGTTCGTCTCGATCAACGCCGGTCCCCTGGTGCTCGTGGTCGCGCCCATCCTCGCGCTCGTGCTCAGCCTGCTCGTGGTGCGGCGACGGCTGTCGTCCGACCCCGATCTCCGCGCCGACGCTCGTCTCCTCGTCGGCGTGTCGGTCCGGCTTCTCCGGCGTCCCGCCGTCGTGGCCGGAGCGCTTGCGACGGTGGCGTCGCTGGCCGTGCTCGTATTCGTCATCGATCACGCCATCGCCGGCTGAGCTGTCGACGACGCTCACCCGGCTCGTCCCAGCCATTCGACTCGTCCCAGGAAGCGCGCTCGCCGGGGCCCCAGGGTCCTGATACGACGCCGAAGAGACGAGGAGGCGACGGCGGACCGGATCCGCCAGCTAGGTGGAGGGCGATCCCGGGGGCTCCGACTTCGTCGCCCGGCGACGTTGCACCCGCGGCCCGGACCGCTGTGGTGGGTTGGGGCCATTGGACCCGGCAGGCCGCGACCGATGGACTCGGGGCAGCCGGGATCGTCGGGCGGATGATGTGAGAGCGCCCCTCGAGGCAGCGGAGGACACCGTACGGTGCATCGTCAGGTCGTCGCTCACGAGCGCGTCTCGGGCCCGGCGGGCCGTAGCCCGGCGTTGCCGGCCGAGATGGCCCCGGCGGTGCCCTCGCCCCGCCCTCGCACGAGCATCGTGCTTGCCGCCTGGGCGGTGGTCCTGGCGCTTTCCCTGATGCCGACGGTGATCGCGCAGGAGGTCCTGGGCCAGGCGATCTCTCCCGACCTGCGCGCCGGCAGCTCGGTCGTCGTGCTCGTCGCGGGCCTGGCGCTGACCCTGCTCTGGACGCCGCTCGGCGCGCTGCGCCCCTTCCTGTCGCTCTTCCTCGTGCTCGTCGGCGCGCAATGGGTCGTCTTGACGCAGGTCGATCGCCTGCCGCTCATCGAGGGCTGGCTCCAGGACCCGTCGTTCGGGGTCTACATGCCGGCCGAGCTGGGGTTGAACCTGATCGTGACCCTGGCGGTAATCCTCCTGCTGTATGTCGTGAAGCGGGATCGTCGCGCGTTCTTCCTCGCGAAGGGCGACATGTCCGCTCCGGCCGAACCCATCCCCTGGCTCGGCGTGAAGCGCGGTGACCGGTGGAGCACGCTCGGACCCACCCTCGCCGTCTGCATCACCCTCGGCACGCTGGCGTTCCTGGTCATCTCCGGGCGTCCCTCGACGGACCTCGTCATCCGGGCGCTGCCACTTCTGCCGGTGGTGCTGCTCGCCGCCGCCCTCAACGCGTTCAACGAGGAGGTGACCTACAAGGCGTCGTTCCTGTCGGTTCTCGTGGAGCCCGTGGGTTCGCGGAATGCGGTCTGGATGGTCGCGGCGTACTTCGGCATCGCCCACTTCTACGGCGTGCCCTATGGAATCGTCGGCGTCGTGCTGGCGTGGTTCCTCGGCTGGATCCTGGCGAGGTCGATGCTGGAGACGCGCGGTCTCTGGTGGGCGTGGCTCATCCACTTCGTGCAGGACGTGGCCATCTTCGGGTTCATGGCGATCGGCGCGATCACACCGGGTGGCGGCTGAGCGGACCCCGCGCGCCTACGCCTCGGCGATGACGCCGATCGAGACGCGGAAGCCGGCGCGGCGCTGCAGCGCGGGCATCAGCGTACCCTGGCCGACCGGCGCGTCGCCGGGGAACCAGCGCACCCATTCCTCGTCGAACGTGTCGAACTCCGCCGGGTCGCGCAACGACCAGTTCGCCCAGACCACCTTGTCGAGCGAGGTTCCTGCCCCTTCGAGGCGTGCCGTGAGATTGCGCAGGCACTGGCGGGTCTGTTCCCTGATGGCACCGTTGACGACCCGACCCGTGTCGGGATCGACGGGCCCGATCGACGAGACGTAGACCATGCCTCCGGCCGTGACCGCTCGGCCGAGCCCGACCACGGGTCGGGACGGGTCGGGCTGCTGCGGGGTCTCATCGGCGATCCAGCGCCCCTTGCCCCTGCGGGCCTGCCCCGGTCGCGTGGAATCCTCGGGCGGAATGCCGAACTCCCCGGGCGGCAGCTCGATCCCGCTCGCCTTGAACTTCCCCATGAACGTCGGCCGGATCCCCGTCGGCTTGAGGAACCCCTCGATCTTCCCGTCCTTGAAGTCGGTCTGCTCGAACATGAAGATGTCCTGGGTCAGGATCTGGTCGTCCTCGATGCCGTAGACCTCGGTGATGTTGACGATCTTGCGGGAGCCGTCCTTGAGCCGGGCCGTATGGACGATGAGGTCGACGGCGGAGGTGATCTGCTCGCGGATAGCCCGGAGCGGCAGCTCGTAGCCGGTCATGAGGACCATCGTCTCGAGTCGCCGGAGCATGTCCATCGGGCTGTTGGCGTGCCCGGTGGACAGGGAGCCATCCTGCCCCGTGGTCATGGCCTGGAGCATGTCCAGGGCCTCGCCCGAGCGGCACTCGCCCACGATGATCCGGTCGGGGCGCATGTGGAGGGCGTTCCGCAACAGGTCGCGGATCGTGATCTCGCCGAGCCCCTCGATGTTGGAAGGGCGCGACTCGAGCGTCACCACGTGCGCCTGGCGGAGCTGCAGCTCGGCGGCATCCTCGATCGTGATGATCCGCTGGTCCTCCGGGATGAACGTCGATAGGACGTTGAGCGTCGTCGTCTTGCCGGAGCCCGTGCCGCCGGACACGAAGACGTTGAGCCGCGCCTCGATGCAGGCCTTCAGGAAATCGAACATCTCGGCGGTGGCCGTGCCGAAGCGGACGAGGTCTTGGACCGTAAACGGCCTGGCCGCGAACTTGCGGACCGTGATCACCGGTCCCACGAGCGAAAGAGGGCTGATGACGGCGTTCACGCGCGAGCCGTCGGGCAGCCGGGCGTCGACGCGCGGGCTTGACTCGTCGATGCGCCGACCCATCGGGCTGATGATCCGGTCGATGATCCGCAGCACGTGCTCGTCGTTCAGGAACACGCTGTCGATGCGCTCGATCTTCCCGCCCCGCTCGATGTAGATGTGGCGGGGGCCGTTGACCATCACCTCGGTGATCGTCTCGTCGTGCAGGAGCGGCTCGAGCGGCCCGAAGCCCGTGAGGTTGTCGGCAACCTCCTCGATCAGGTGCAGGCGCTCGTCCCGCGAGACGACGAACCCGTTCGCGTCGATCACGCGGTCGACGATCCCCTGGACCTTGCTGCGGGCGTCGGCCGCACCGGCCACGTCCCGCAGCGCGTCGAATGCACGGATGACCTCGGCCTGGAGGCGAATCCGGACGTCCCGCATGTACGCCTCCCGGGCCGGACCCTGGACCGGCGTCGGAGGCGCGGGAGGCGCGGGAGGCGCGACAGCGACCGGGGCGCCGGCATTCGGGTTGTCGGCACCCTGCTGCGCACGCTCGACTCGTTGGAGCAGCGACACGACCTGCACCTCCCCTCGGGCCCGTGTCGCGACTCCGGGTGGGTCGCGAACAGGCCTCCCTGTGCGAGCGGAGGTCAGCGCCCGCCAGTGCCGACGATAGTACCTCCGCCCGGGGAGAAGGGGCCCCCGAAAGTACCGGGAAGGTGCGTGCGCGCACCCCAATCGCGGGGGGCCACGGGATCGTGGGAGCCGCGATCCATCAGCCTGGCCATTGACCGGCCCTTTCTCGAGGTGATGCGGCAGTACTTCGGGACTGCCGTTCGGTGGGCCGGGGCGTTGGCTCGGCCGGCCGGCGCAGGTCCGAGTGACCCGCGGAGCGCTCCACGGCACTCGCCCAGGCGGCGATCTCGGCCCGCCGCGACGCGCCGAGCTTCGCGAGGATGTGCTCCACGTGGCTGCTGGCGGTCTTCGAGGCGATCGACAGCTCGCCGGCGATCTCGGCGTTCGTCATTCCCGCCGTGATCAGGCGCGCGACCGCGAACTCGCGGGCCGTCAGTGGGCGCCACGGCTCCTCGAGGGAGACGTGGCCGCGCGCCAGGCGTTGCAGCGCATCCGCCCGGTCCGCCAGCGGCCGACTCTCGAGCCGCGAGGCGACCTCGCGAGCGTCGACCACCAACGCGACCGCATCTGCAAACTGGTTCACGCGCGTCAGGCAGCTCGCAAGATCGAGGCGTGCCCAGGTGGCCTCCCAGGCGCGGCCCCGCTCCGTCCATTCATCGATCGCGGACTCCAGCGCGCGGCGCGCCACCCGGGTCGCGCCCGCTGCAAGGGCGACCAGGCCGCGGGCGTGCTCGAGGGCCGGGCGCGCAACAGAGGGCATCGCCGCGAGGTGCACGGCGCACGCGTCGAGCCATGCCTCCGCCTCCGCGGGCCGCCCGGCCGCCTGCTCGGCGCGCACCCCGGTGACGACGAATGGCACGAGAAGTGCCCGCTCGCCCGCCGCCCGCGCACGCTCGAGGGCGTCCCGGCAATAGTCGGCAGCCTGTCCAGGACGGTCGTCGAGAAGCGCGGACTCGGCGAGCCCCCAGAGGGCTGGGAGGATCAGGTCGAGACTGCCGCCGTCCTCGCCGACCGACAGCGCCGCCAACAGCTCCACGTCCGCGGCCGGGAAGTCCCCGCGACCGAGCGCCACGTAGCCGATTGCCCAGCGGGCCATCGTCACTGCGCGCCGGCAGCCGTGGTCGGCCATCGTCTGCCGGGCCGTTGCGGCTGAATCGACCCAGTCCGCGCCGGCCCACGCAACGAGCGCAGACAGCGCGCCCATCACGTGGCGGCAGTGCGACTGCTCGATCGCATCGGCATAGCGCAACCCGTCGCCCAGGGCGCGATCCGCCCGCGCGTAGTCCATGGTCCGCACGGCCATGATGGCCGCGTCGCGGAACGCCGTGACGCCGATGTCCTCGAAGCCAGCGCTGCGCGCCTCGTGGGCGGCGGCCGAGATCCCGTCAAGGCCGTCCGCGACGCGGCCGTCGAGGACGTCCACCATCGCGACGAACGCGTCCGCCTGGATCGCCGCGGCGGCGTCCCCGAGACCCGCCGCGGTCTTTCGGAGCGTCTCGATCGTCGCGCGGGCTGCCCCGACCGAGACAGTATCGATCTGGATCCGTATGAGCTCGTCGTCCAACGCGGCACGGGCGACCTCCCGTTCGCGGTCGACGGGAAGCGCATCGATCTCAGCGGCGAGGGCGGCGGCCAGGACCGCTCGCTCGGCGATGGGATGAGCCTCGCGGCGCCACATGCCGAGCACCCCGACCAGCACCTCGGCAGCCTTGGCCGGCCGATCGGCCGCCAGGTAGGCCGCTCGTGCGTCCCGGCTGCCCCGTTCGGCGGCCTCGTTCTCCTCGATGGCGGCCGCTTCGATGGCATAGGCTTCGAGGATGGCGCCAAGCTCCGACTGGCTGAGCCCGTCCGGCAGGTTGTCGACCGCTCGCCGATAGAGCTCGAACGCCTCGCGGTGGGCCGAGAGAAGGGCGGCTTCCCGGCCGCCCACCACGGCTGCCTCGTATGCCTCGCGTCGGAGGCCGGCGCGTTCGTAGTGCACGGAGGCGTGGATCTCCGACGCTCCCTCGAGCCTGGCCCCGAACTCCCCGGCCCGAGCGTGGAATCGGCGGCGCTCCCACGTCGGGATCGTGCTGTACAGCGCGTCGCGCAGCAGCTGATGCCGGAAGTCGTACAGGCCGCGCAACCCGGGAGGGTCGAGGACGAAGGCGTCGACGAGCTCCTGGAGCGGTGACTCGAGCGCTTCCGGCGGCACATCCATGATCCCGGCAAGGACGTCCGGGACGAAGCAGCGACCGATGACGGCTCCCGCGCGGGCCGCCGCCTGTGCCTCTGGCGACCAGTGCGCCATCCGGGCGATGACCGCATCCTCGATGGTGTCCGGAACGGTGGCCTCCCTGATCGCGTTCCCGTCCGCTCGGGCCCTCGCGCTCAATGCGCCCAGCAGCTCCTCGATGTGGAGCGGGATCCCGTCCGTCCGCTCGAACACCGCGGCAGCGACATCGCGCGGCGCCGGGAGGCCGGTATCGAGGATGAGGGTCGTGACCAGGGCGGTTTCCGCCAGGGTCAGCGGCGCGAGGCGGGCCTCCTCTGCGATCCGCTGCGTGATGAGCCGCGCTCGCCAGTCCCGGACGCTCGCCCCGGGTGCGACGTCCTCGGTCCGGTAATCACCGGTCATCAGGAGGGGCCGGTCCCGTGACTGGCGGGCCAGCTCCCCGATGATCTCGAGGCTCAGATCGTCGGTCCACTGGAGGTCCTCGAACGAGAGCATCGTCGGGCCAGGCAGCGAGAGGAGGATGCGGTCGACGATGTCCATGACCAGGCGCCGTCGCTGGACGTGCTCTGCCGCCATCGCCGCGTCGCAGCGATCGAGCAGCTCCCGGCCGAGCTCGGCAAACGGCGTGAGCCGGGTCATCGACCGGGCCAGGTCCAGGATCGATGCGGCTGGGACATCGCGGTCCTGGGGCGCGACCGCCCCATCGACCGATGAGAAGCCGCGTTGCTCCGCCTTCCGCCGCACGGCGGCGAGCAGCCGCGTCTTGCCGATCCCGGCCTCGCCGGCGAGCAGGAGGAACTGGCCACGCCCGGCCGAGACTTCGTCAAGGCGCCGATCCGCGAGCACGAGCAGGTCGTCACGCCCCACAAGGAGCGGGCAGCGAACGGCTCTCGGCACGGTGGTCATCGCTTTCGAAGCATAGGCCGAACCCGCGCGAGGTCATCGGTCATTCGACTGATGAACCCCCCGCCCTGAGGTTCGACGCTGGGTTCCCACGGCCCCGACGGATGATCGGGCCGTTCACAGGGAGGCCGGCATGGCCAGTTTCATGGACGTCCATTCGGGCTTCTTCGGCGTCACCGCCGAGCAGCTTCGCGAAGCCCACGAACGCGACGTGGCGATCGAGGGCGAAGAGGGCGTGCGCTTCGAGCGTGCGTGGCTCGATCCCGACCTGGGCAAGGTCTTCTGCCTCTCGAGCGGCCCGTCACGCGAGTCGGTCATGCGCATCCACGAGCGGGCGGGGCACCCGACCGCGGAGGTCTACGAGATCCCGATCGAGGTTGGGTGAGATGGACAGCACTCGCTCGTGGGGCGCGGCGGGCATGGCCCTGCGTTCCAGGCGCCGCGTCGGCGCACTTCCCCTGGCTTTCGCGGTCGCGCTCGTTCTGGGCATCTCACCCGTCGCGGCCGCGACCCCGAGCGGCGAGGTCACGTTCGGGCAGACGGTGATCGAACCGGCCTATGACGACACGACGGGCACCCCGGTCTACCTGTCGACGCCGATGCACGCGGTCGTCCACCCGAACTTCGAACACAACGTCGCCCCGATCTACCTGCCGGTCTATCCGGCTGGCTCGACGGTCGGCACCCTGGTCACGCTCAACTGCATGCATGTTCCCGTTGAGAACTGCCCGGATCACGGGGACGCGGTCGCCGGAGCGGCGATGGGGATCTCCGCGCAGATGGGCTTCGGGTCCGTCTACGCCGGCGGCGTCCTGGGTCACGATCACCTCGTCGGGATCGCATCCACCGGCGGTGACTTCAACGTCCTCTGGGAGCCCGTCCTTGTCCTCTTCACCAACACGGCAGCGGCCAACGTGCACGTGACGACCCTCGGCCAGATCAACGCGGACCTCGCGGGTCCCAACCCGAGCGCCGTCCTGATCCCCCTGCCTTCGCTCACGTTCCACTGCTCGGTCGTCTCCGCGGCGGCCTACGCACACGGAACCCCATTCCACCCCTGACCCGAGAGAGGCCGCTCGTTCGCGGGCGGCCTCACGGTCCACGAGGGTCGGCCGTCACGCCGACCCTTACGACCAGCGATCCCGAGAGCGGGGGAGATGCGCCGGGCGGATCCCCGCGCGGGATGAGCCCGGCAAGGGGGCACGAATGCGATACGGCCAGTACTACTTCGACAGCTTCGAAGAGGATCGCCATCGCGGTGAAGCGCGACGCCACGTCGAGGATCGCGCGCGGCGCGAGGGGCAGGTCGAGCGCCATTCGTTGACGGCGCGGCTCGCGGCCGCGATCCAGGACCGCCTCCGGCGCGAGCGCTCGCTGGACGGCTACCCGTGTCGCCTTCCGGACGGGAGGATCGGCCAAATCGCCGTGGTCCAGAAGGACGGGGACTGGACGCTCGTCTGCGAGGTCGCCTGACGGGAGCACATGCGCGCCGACCACAGGCCCGGTCATCCCTTCGCGATGGCCCGGCTCGCTTCCGCGGCCCCGACCCAGCGCCGCTCCGGCAGGTCCCCGAGGAGCGGGACGGCGCCGCACGCGGCGTAGAGGCGGCGTGCCTCCTCCTCGTCGGCCGTCGGGTCGAGGCCCGCCCGCATCGCGGATAGCGCGGCGTCCGCGTGGCAGTCGGCCGCCGGCAAGCGGTACCCGATCGCCTCGAACTCGCCGGCGAGCGTGCGAAGCGCAGCCACGGCCGACGGGTCACCAGCGACCCGCAGGGCGTCGAGCCACCGCCGCTGGATGGCCCGAACCGGGCCGCTGCACTGCTCGGCGACGGCCGCGAAGGCCGCAACCGACGCCGTGAGGCGGGCGCCGTCCCCGAGCCGCAGGGCCATGCGCGCCGCGGTCGGTGCCGAATCGACGAGCGAGGCCGGTGCCGCACTCGTCGATCGGAGCGCGTCCGTGATCGTCGTGCAGGCGGCGGGCGGGTCGCCCGGCCACAGGAAGAGCGCGTCGAACATCGCCTCGTAGATCATGGACTGCGGCTCCGGGACTCCGGAGATCCGCCGCGACTCGTCGACGTCGGACCGTGCTGCCGTCCGGTCGCCGCGCTCGAGTCGCACGACGGCGCGCTGGGCCAGGCAGTTGGCGAGGCGTCCCTGCTCGCCCACGGTCCGGGCGTTGACGATGGCCTCCTCGGCATATGCCATAGCCTCATCGAGGCGGCCCTCAAAGGCGAGGAGGTCGGCGACGTTCTGGGCGATCCAGGAGACACGCGCGTGATCCATGCTCCGCCGGGCGCTATCGAGGCCCTCGATGCAGAGGGGCATGATCTGCCCGGATGTCTCCCCGTTGGTGGATCGGATCGCCGACACGTTGATGTAGCAGCGGGACATGAGCCCGCGATCGTTCGCCCCGCGTGCGAGCTCCATGCTCCGCTCCACGAGGGCGAGGGATTCCCTCACGTCACCGAGCATGCCCGTCGCCACGGCCAGGTCGTGCAGCGCCATGCGCTCGACGTCGTGCGCCCCGCACGCTCGCGCCTCCTCGATGGCCTCGCGCAGGATCGGCGGGG
>Ga0209745_1001789_pt1 | contig 12578 bp, 14 predicted proteins | sample BarGraNGADG00312_FD_184495 | JGI IMG/M metagenome (GOLD analysis project Ga0209745, IMG submission 184495) | Arctic peat soil microbial communities from Barrow, Alaska - Barrow Graham LP Ref core NGADG0004-312 (SPAdes) (version 2) | ecosystem: Environmental > Terrestrial > Soil > Wetlands > Peat... | reverse complement strand
TGTGCCGGTGACGCGGCGGGAGCTGCGGTTGGCCGACCTGGCTGCGCGTCGGCGCCCGACCCGGGCGCCCCGAGACACGTCGCGACGGCAGCGCAGCGGCCTCCCACGGCGTCTCCCGGCGCGTATGGTGGTGGCCGTGACCATGGTTCTGGCCATGTCGGGGGCGTTGCTCGGCGGCGGGGCGTCGCAGGCCTACACCGACCGGGTCGTGCTCGCCCGAGCGCAGATGGTGGCCTCTGCAGCCGCGCACGCGCGAGCCGTGCAGGAGAACGCTGAGCGGGCTGAGGGCGCGCGGCTCAAGGGTGAAGCCGTCAGGTTCGCCGCGATCAAGCGAAGCGAGGCCGTCGTCGCCGCGCGGGCCGCCGTCGCAACCGCGCAGACCGTCGTCGCAAGCTCCGCGGCCGACGTCACGTCCGCAGCCCTCAGCCCGCTCGGCGACGCCGTGACGAGCCTCGCCGCCATGATCGACGTGGCCCCGGTGGCCCCGGTGACCCCGGTGACCCCGGTGGCCCCGGTCGCCCAGCCTGCCTCCGTCGCCTCCGTCGCCTCCGTCGCCTCCGTCGCCTCCGTCGCCTCCGTCGCCACCGCCCCTCTGCTCGCCGTAGCCGCCGCGGCGTTGGTTGCACCGACCGCGTTGGTTGCACCGACCGCGCTGGTTGTGGACGCTCCGGCGCCGACGGGCGCGCCGGACGACCTCGTAGCCACGGCACCTGCGCTGGTCGACCCGATGGATGCCCTGGATCTGGAGGTCAGTGCGCAGATGCTCGCGGCCGCGCAGCTCGTGACGGATCTCTCGGCGCAGGTCCTTGTTACCGCAGGGGCGAACGTGGCCGCCGCAAAGGCCGCCCAGGCCGCTGTCGAAGCGGCTCAGGTCGCCGCAAAGGCCGCAAAGGCCGCAAAGGCCGCAAAGGCCGCTCAGGTCGCCGCAAAGACCGCCAAGGGCGTCGCCAAGACCGCCAAGGTCGCCGCGGACGAGCTCGCCCACAAGGTGACGGCGGCGGACGCCGCGCCCAACGGGGCGATCCCGGTCGAGGTGCTCTGTGCCGTGTCGTTCGCCCCCGACACACTCTTGCGGTGCGATGCCGCGCCGGCCCTTGTGCAGCTGAACCTGGCTTATCGAGCCGCATTCGGCACGGACCTCGACGTCGTCAGCTCATACCGCTCGCTCGCCACGCAAGTGGTGGTCAAGGCGTTGCGTGGCGGTCTCGCGAGCGTGCCAGGCTTCTCAAACCACGGACGTGCACTGGCGGTCGACTTCGGCGGGATGGGGTCCGTCGGGCAGTTCAGCGACCCGGCCTACGTGTGGTTGAAGGACCATGCTGCGGAGTTCGGCTGGCACCACCCCGCCATCATGGAGCCGGGTGGTGGCGGACCGCAGGAGCCGTGGCACTGGGAGTTCGGCACCAAGGTGACCCTTCCTCGGGTCCTCAACAGCCGTGGTGCGGTAGTCGGGACTGGCTGACGCGTCCGGACGCGGGCTGGTCGAGCTCGCCGCGGCGTGCGCCCCGCCCCCGGTGATGCCGCCACCAGGCTTCCGGGACGGGGGGCCCGATGCGCTCCGACACGAGGATGAGGCGGTGTCGTGATGGGCGATCAAGTCACCATCGCCGACCTGGCCGGGCGCCTGGGGATCTCCAAGGCGTCGGTGTCCTATGCGCTCAATGACCGGCCCGGCGTCAGCCCGCAGACACGAGAGCGTGTGCGCCGGCTCGCGCGTGAGCTCGGGTGGTTTCCAAGCTCGTCGGCGCGAGCCCTGGCCCGAGCGAAGTCTGGCGCCATCGGGCTGGTGCTGTCGCGCGATCCCGAGCTGGTCGGTGTCGAGCCGTACTACATGCGGTTTCTCTCCGGCATCGAGCAGGTGCTCATCGCGGCGGACATGGCCTTGCTGCTTCGGATGCTCGGACCCGAGCAGGGCAGCGACCTCGCGGTGTATGAGCGCTGGGCAGGCGAGCGGCGCGTCGACGGGGTGATCCTCGTCGACGCGCAGGAGGATGACCCGAGGTTCCCGCTCATGACGAGGCTGGGTCTGCCGGCCGTCCTCCACGGCGGGCCCGTCCCGAGGGTCTCGTTCCCGTGCGTCACCGGAGACGACCTCGACGACGCCGGTCGGGTGGTCGATCATCTGCGCGGGCTCGGTCACCGGCATTTTGCGCTCATGACAGGGCCGTTGGTCTACGCGCACGAGCAACGCCGGCAGTTGCTGGTCCGGGAGCTGGCGGCCGAGGTGGGGGTTCAGGTCGATGTCGTCCACGGGGACTACACCCTGAACGAAGCCCGCCGTCCCGCGGTCGAGCTGCTCCGATCGCCGCATCGGCCTACCGCCATCGTCTTGGGAACGATCTGATGGCACTCGGCGGGCTCGACGCCGCGGCGAAGCTCGGAGTATCGATCCTTGGGGACCTTTCGATCGTGAGCTGGGACGACTCGATGCTGTGCCAGTTGGCTCGCCCGGACGTCACCGCGCTGGATCGGCAGCCGCGAGAGTTCGGTCGGATGTCAGCGACGGTCTTGCTCGAGGAGATCGTCGGGGTTCGCCCGGTCGACGTCATCGTCGTGCCGAGCACTCTCGTGGTCCGCGGCACCTCGGGTCCGGTGCCGTTCTGAGCACCCTTCTTGCGCCGAGTTGTCTCTTGCTCGTGGACAACGAATCGATAACGAATCTATTCCGATCGGACTGGAGAGGTGAACATGATGCATACTGAACGCCGATACCGAGTCGGTTAAGTATCGGGTCACGTTTATGACAAGGGAGTCGACAGGTGAAGACACGCGTTTTGACCGCTACGGTCGCCGTCACAGCTCTGCTGCTTGGGGTAACTGCTGCCTGCTCGAGCGGCTCGAGCAGCTCGAGCAGTTCGAGTGCGAAGCCGGCCGGCGACGTGACCCTCAACTACTGGGCCAGCAACCAGGGAACGAGCCTCGACAACGACAAGCAGGTCCTTACCCCGGTGCTCGACGCCTTCACCAAGGAGACCGGTACCAAGGTCAAGATGGAGGTCATCGGGTGGTCCGACCTGCAGACCCGGATCCAGACCGCCGTGACGTCCGGCCAGGGTCCCGACGTCGTCAACATCGGCAACACCTGGGCCGTCTCGTTGCAGGCGACCGGCGCGTTCATGCCGTTCGGTACCGCCGAGATGAAGACGATCGGCGGCGCGGACAAGTTCGTCAAGACCGCACTCGAGACCGGCGGCAAGAAGGGTAGCGACCTGACCTCCGTGCCGGTGTACGGCCTCGCGTACGGGATGTACTACAACAAGGCGATGTTCGCGGCCGCGGGTCTGCAGCCCCCGACGACGTGGGAAGAGATGGTGACCGACGCCAAGGCCTTGACCGACCCGGCCAAGAAGCAGTACGGCTTCGCACTCGCCGCCGGTAGCTACACCGAGAACAACCACTTCGCGTTCATCACCTCGGCCCAGAACGGCGCCGACGTGTTCGACGCCAAGGGCAACCCGACCTTCACCCAGGACGGTGTTGTCGACGGCATCATGCGCTACCTCGACCTCATGCAGACCGACAAGGTCGTCAACCCCGCGAACGCCCAGTACGACAACGGTTCGTTCGCGGTCACCGACTTCGCGACCGGCAAGGTCGCGATGATCCTCAACCAGAACAACGCCGACGCGACGATCGCGTCGAACGGGATGACCAGCGACAAGTACGGCGTCGTCGCGTTCCCGGCACCCAAGGGCGCCAAGACCGATGTGGCGAGCCACGTAGCGGGCATCAACTTGTCGATCTTCAAGAACACCAAGTACAAGGACCAGTCGCTCGCCTTCGTCAAGTACATGACGAGCCCTGCGGTGCAGGAGCAGCTCGGCAAGCCGTTTGCCTCGCTGCCCGTCCTGAAGGCCGGCAAGGCGGTGTTCACGGACAACGCAGCAGAGGCGAAGACGTTCACGGACATCTACAACAACCGGGCCAAGCCGCTTCCCCTCGTGCCTGCGGAGGACCAGTACGAGACCACCGTCGGCAAGGCGATGAACGGGTTGTTCGCGACGATCGCCACCGGCGGCACCGTGACCAGGGACAACGTCAAGGCAGCCATGAAGACCGCGCAAGAGCAGGTAGCGGCTTCCGTTGGCTGATTCCCGCAAGCACGGTCTGTCCCCGAAGGGGACACGTCCGGTGGCAGCGACCACGGCCGGTCCGGCCAGTGCTGCAACGCCTACGCGCCCGGTCAACCGGGCGCGTAGGCGCCAGCAGGGCTGGTGGTTGCCCTACGCGCTGCTCGCGCCGGCGGTCGTGCTCGAGCTGATCATCCACGTCGTGCCGATGCTCACCGGCATCTACATGAGCTTCCTGAAGCTCACGAAGTTCTTCATCAGCAACTGGTCCGCGGCGCCCTTCGCGGGGCTGCACAACTATCAGCTCGCCTTCGACTTCAACGCGGCCATAGGTCACGCGTTGCTCCAGTCGTTCCTCATCACGTGCGCCTACTCGGCCATCGTGGTGGGTGTCGCGTGGGTGCTCGGGATGGCGGCGGCCGTCGTGCTCCAGCGCTCGTTCCGCGGGCGCGCGGCGTTCCGCACGCTGTTCCTGGTCCCGTACGCGCTGCCGGTCTACGCGGGCGTGATCACCTGGAACTTCATGCTCCAGCGGGACACCGGGGTCGTCAACCACGTGCTGGTCGACAACCTGGGCCTGTTGAACAACAAGCCGTTCTGGCTCATCGGGTCCAACGCGTTCGTCTCGCTCCTCGTGGTCGCGATCTGGCGCATGTGGCCGTTCGCGTTCCTCATGCTCATGGCCGGGTTGCAGTCCGTGCCCAACGACGTCTATGAGGCGTCTGCGGTCGATGGTGCCCGGGCGTTCCGCCAGTGGCGGTCGATCACCGTGCCGATGGTCCGACCGGTGAACGTCGTGCTGGTCCTCGTGATGTTCCTGTGGGTCTTCAACGACTTCAACACGCCCTATGTGCTGTTCGGGACCGCCCAGCCACCGGCCGGCGACCTGATCTCCTTCCACATCTACAACGCGTCGTTCCTCACGTGGAACTTCGGTCTGGGATCGGCGATGTCCGTGCTCTTGCTGCTGTTCTTGCTGCTCGTCACGGGGATCTACCTCGCAGTCGTGAACCGGAGGTCACAGCGTGCATGACACCACAGCGTTCAAGGTGTTCCGGGTCGCGGTGATCACGGTCCTGTCGGCGTTCACGATCCTGCCGCTCTACGTCATGATCACCTCGGCGATGAAGCCCCTCGTGGACGTCCGTGGCGCTTTCTCGTGGTGGCCGAGCCGGGTCACGTTCGACCCGTTCGTCCACATGTGGACGACCGTCCCGCTGGCCCGGTACTTCGTCAACAGCACCATCGTGGCGACGTCGGCGACCCTCGCGAGCCTGGTCATCGCCATCTTCGCCTCGTACGCGGTCTCCCGGTACCGCTTCCGGGGCCGCACCACCTTCACGACGACGGTGCTGTCTACGCAGATGTTCCCCGGGGTGCTGTTCCTGCTGCCGCTGTTCATCATCTTCGTCAACCTCGACCAGACCTTCGGGGTCCAGCTCGTCGGCACCCGCATCGGCCTGATCATCACCTACCTGACGTTCTCGCTGCCGTTCTCGATCTGGATGCTGGCCGGCTACTTCGACGGCATCCCGCGCGAGCTCGACGAGGCGGCTCGGGTCGATGGGTGCTCGCCGATCGGCGCGCTGCTCCGCGTGGTCCTGCCGGCGGCCCGGCCCGGCGTGATCGCGGTGGCGATCTACGGCTTCATGACCGCCTGGGGTGAAGTCCTGTTCGCCTCCGTGATGACGACGGACGCCAACCGGACGCTGTCGATCGGCCTGCGGCAGTACTCGACCCAGACGAACGTCTACTGGAACGAGGTCATGGCTGCGTCGCTCGTCGTGAGCGTGCCCGTCGTGATCGGGTTCCTGCTGCTTCAGAAGTACTTCGTCGCCGGGCTCACCTCCGGGTCGATCAAGTAGGACCCTGCACCCGGCGCTCCTGCCCGCCGGGGCATCGAGATGACGGGGCACGACAACGGTTACTCGGCCGTCGAGCTCGGCGCTTTCGTCGACTTCACCGGGCCGCACCTGTACCGGATGGAATCGGATGCCATCCGCCAGCACCTCAAGGTCGCTTTCATCTGCGAGCTCGCCGCGGTCGGGGGCCGCCCGGTCGTGATGGAGGAGTTCGGGCTGTCGAGCGACTTCGTCTCACCGGCGAACGCGGGCCACTACTACCGCCAGCTGCTGCACAACACCTTGCTCGCGGGCGCGACCGGGTGGATCGCCTGGAACAACACCGACTACGACGCGCAGATCGGCCAGCGCCCGTACAGCCATCACCCCTTCGAGATGCATTTCGGTATCACGACGAGCAGCGGCGAACCCAAGCCGCCGCTGCTCGAGCTCGCCGCCTTCGCGCAGACCCTCAAGGATGTCGATGTCCTGCACTGTGAGCGCACCGGTGCTCAGGCCGCCCTCGTCGTGCCGTCCTACCTCGCGGCCGGCTACTCGTTCATCAACGAGTCGGAACGGGCCCTGATCGTGAAGAACACGGAGCAGGCCTACATCGCGGCGCGCGAGGCAGACCTCGCAGTCGGCGTCGTGCGGGAGGTCGAGGACGGCGGGCTGCCAGACGGCTACGACCTGTACCTCTTGCCCAGCATCAAGGCGCTCACGGGGCCTTCCTGGATGCAGGTCCTCGGGCTGGCCCGCGCGGGGGGGACCGTGTACGCGTCCTACTGCGCGGGGGAGGTGTCGTCGCAACGTGGTCCCTGATGGATCTACACCGAGGAGATCTTCGGCGTTCAGCGCGACCTCGTCTACGGTCTCAACGACCCGATCGTCGACGTCGTCGTCGAGATCACGTTTGTCGCCGACTTCGGCTCCTTGAGCGTGGGCGACGTGCTGCGGTTCAAGGCGGCCGGCAGCGCCGAGTCCCGTGCATTCCTCCCCGTCGAGGCCACCGACGCGCTGGTCGTCGCCACCGACCAGCGCGGCAACCCGGCGATCGTGGTCAAGTCGCACGGTCGGGGGCAGACGGTCCTGTGCACGTACCCGCTGGAGTACCTGGCCGCTGCGCAGGGCCGAGTCAATCCGGAGGACACGTACCGGCTCTACGACGCGCTCGCGGTCGTGGCCGGCGTCGAGCGACCGGTCAGGGTCGCCGACCCGATGGTCTTGGTGGACAGCCTCGTGCACGAGGACGGGCGCGAGTTCGTCTTCGTCGTCAGCCAGCACAGCACGCCGGTCACCGTGACGCCGTCGGTCACCTCGGGTGGCCTGGTGGCGCTCGACGGCGCGCCGGTCGGCTCGGTATCGATCGACCCGTACGGCGTGGTCGTGCTGCGCCGGGCCTGAGCCCGCGTCAGTGCGGGCGGTCGCGGTCTCGGCTCGGTTGCACGCGCTTGGGCTCGCCCGGCATCTTCGGGTACTCGGGGGGATAGGGCAGGTCCTCGTGACCGTGGTCGTGCTCGTCCCGGTCGGCCAGCTCCAGCAACGGCTCGATGGAGTACGCCTCGTCGCCGGTGCCGTCCGGGCCTCCCGTGCCGGTGGCGCTCAGGGCCGTGAACAGGTCACCCACCTCGGCGAACCGGGCCGGCACGGTGGTGATGTCGAAGTCGTTCGGCACGACGTCGGGCACCTCCTCCCAGCGCAGCGGCGCCGAGACGGTCGCGCGGGGATTGGCGCGCACGGAGTACGCCGAGGCGATGGTGCGGTCGCGGGCCATCTGGTTGTAGTCGATGAAGATCTTGTGGCCGCGCTCCTCCTTCCACCACTTGATCGTCACCTGCTCGGGCCGGCGTCGCTCGAGCTCGCGACCCAACGCGATGGTGGCCCGGCGGGCCTGGGTGAAGGTCCAGAGCGGCCGGATCGGTACGAAGATGTGCAGCCCGCGCCCACCCGAGGTCTTGGGGAAGCCTTCCAGGCCCAGCTCGTGCAGCAGCGCCCGCACGTCGGGCGCCACCCGTGCGGCGTCGGCGTAGTCGGTACCCGGCTGCGGGTCGAGGTCGATGCGCAGCTGGTCCGGGGACTCGACGTCGGCGCTGCGTACCGGCCAGGGATGGAACGTGATGGTGCCAAGGTTCGCCGCCCACGCCACCACGGCCAGTTCGGTCGGGCACACCTCGTCCGCGGTGCGCCCGCTCGGGAACGCGATCCGGGCGGTCCGGACGTAGTCCGGGGCCCCCTGGGGTACCCGCTTCTGGTAGAAGGCGTCGCCCGTGGAATCGGCGCGGGTAGCGAGCTTTGCGCCCTCGAACACACCTTTCGGCCAGCGCTCGAGCGTGGTCGGGCGGTCCCGCAGTGCGCCGAGGATCCCGTCGCCGACGGACAGGAAGTACGTCACCAGGTCGAGCTTGGTGAGGCCGCGTTCGGGAAAGTACACCTTGTCGGGGTTGCTCACTCGGACGGCACGGCCCCGCACGTCGAGCTCCACTGCCGGCGTCGTCGTTGGTGCCATGGGCTCACGTTAGCCACGACGTGCCGAGCCCGCCCCGTGTGGGCGGCGTGGTCAGCCGAGAGAGGTGACGGGGGCGACCAGCGCCGCCGCCGCGGCGGCGCGCAGCTCGTGCAGCACCTGCAGCAGAATCCGGTTGAACTCGAGCGGAGCGTGGCTGTTCACGTCGTGCCCGGCGTTCGGGACGACGGTGAGCTGGGTCCCTGGCAGCGCCGCGAGGTAGCGACGCTCGTCGAGTCGCAGGATGTCCCGCTGACCGTTGACCAGCCACACCGGGATCCGCAGCCGACGCAGGTCCGCCAGCGAAGAGTGTCCTTTCATGGCAGCGAGCATGTCCGCGACGACGTGCCAGGTACCACCGGTGGGCCGGAACGTCCGTGCGACCTGCATGGACAGGCTGCGGTAGGCGCCGATGGGCTTACCGCGGATCTCGGTGGAGCATCCGGACAGCACCACGCCGGCCACCTTGCCCGGGCGTCGCGCGGCGTACGCGAGCGCGGCGTACCCGCCGAGCGAGAGTCCCACCAGCAGGGGTGGCACCGCAAAGCTCTCGACCGCCTGGTCGATGATCTCCACGGCACCGCGGAGCGTGAACCTCTCGTGGGACCGGGTGCCGTGACCCGGCAGGTCGACGGCGACCGAGTCATGGCCCTCCAGGGCCATTGCCTCGACCTGGTGCTCCCAGATGGCGGACGAGGTACGCAGTCCGTGCACGAACACAATGGGTGCGATGAGGGTGTGGCCTCTTCTTTGGCGAACGCGCGGTCGGTGCGTCGAGCTCAGTGTGGTCGCACCGCGCCTTGGCGACCCTGAGACCATCTATCGTAACCGGTGAAATCCGGAAGAATATCGCGGGCGTCGCAAACAATCCCAGACCCAGACATTTCGGACTGGCCGTTGGTGTCCTACCGGACGGTCCCGAGCGACGTGGTCGCGATCTGCACGCCGGTGACCGACCGGCCGCTGAACTGCTCGGCCCGGAGGTCGGCGACGGGGTCGTCGGCTACCGCATCGAGGTCGGCGTGCTCGTTCTTCTGGTCCTCCGCTTGCCGGGGCCGCACGCGGGCGCGGCAAAGACCAGGGTCGTTGCCGTCGTGGTGCTCGTCGGGTTCAGGATCGAGCTCCGGCGCTCGCCAACCGTTCGCTCGGGCCGGAGCAGTCGCTCGGGCCCGAGAAACCGCTCAGTCAGGCCTGCTGCGCGCTCTTCGCGTGCTCGATCGTGCAGTCCGGACCCGGAAAGATGAGCGCCTGGTGCCCGTTGTCGTAGCGCACGACGTAGGGCGGGGCGCCGCTCTCGCCATGGATCTCGATGACCACGGCTTGCTGCTCCGTCTGCCCGACCGCTCGACTGTGGACGTGGATTCGGTCCCCGATGGCTGCCTGCATGGCTGCTCCTTCCGTCGTCTTCCCAGAGTGCACCTGGGCTCCCCAAAGTGCACTCCGGGAAGACGACGGAAGGACCCGGAGGGCCGCTAGGCGTACCGGTGGGTCGTCTCGGAATGGCCGAGCGGGCGTCGGCAGGCTTTTCCGCCGATGCTGCGGTGGCCGCAGAGCGTCGGGCCTGCGTCCGTCGGGTCCGACGCGTCCGTCGGGGTTGCGGTGGCGGCGGGCTTGGCCCGCGCCCGGGTCGGCCGAGGAGCGGGCTCGCCGTCCGGCGCACGGGCTGGCGCGCCCTTGCGAGCACTCGCCGCCGCGCGTGCTGCGTCGTACCGGGCGGCGCGCATGGCGCGTTGGGCATCGAGCTTGCTCATGCGATGAGGGTAGAGGACGCGCGACCGTTGTCCGGATCCGGGTCGACGCGACCTGGACCCGGAGAGTCCGCGGCGCCGGTCTCGGGCGCCGCTTCGGTCTCGACCCCTGGCCCGCCCGGCTGGCCTTCGTGCTGGCCCTGTTGGTCATTCCCTGAGACCCGGCGAGGTCGCACCGTCGCCGGCGCAGTCCGTCCCCCAGCGCGACGTGCGCCCTCAGGTCGGGCAGAGTGGCGGTATGGGCGATCGAGAAGAGGTGCGCGCCAGGCCCACGGGTCCCACCCGTACGCCGCTGACCTCCATCAAAGGTGGTCGCCGGGCCGCGTCGAGGATCGCTCCGACCCGGCCGGACCCGCCTGCCGAGCTGCACCTCCCGGCTCGGACGTCGTCCGCGCGGCTCGCCCGGCACTGGGTGATGAACGAGCTGGCGGCGGAGGGTGTGTTCGGTGCAGAGAATCAGGTCGTCGAGCTGCTCACGGGTGAGCTCGTCGCCAATGCCGCCTTGCACGGTCCTTCGGACGGGTTGGTCCGGGTCCGCGCCTGGCGCGCGGGCGACACGGTCTGCGTGGCCGTCCGGGACGACAGCCCGGTGATCCCCGTCGTCCGGCAACCCGAACCGTCGGCGCCCAGCGGCCGCGGCCTGGCGCTCGTGGATTCGCTCGCCGCCGACTGGGGCATCGAGCGTCACGGTGCCAAGGGGAAGACCGTCTGGTTCAGCGTTGTCCTGGGCTCGGTATAGGCGGGGCCTCGGCGTACAGCTCGACGTCGGCGACGAGCGCCCGATGGTCCGAGACCCCGAGGTCGAGGCTCGCGTCGTCGGACGTGGGCCGCACGGGGCCGACCCCGAGGATGTGGTCGATCTGGCGGACCGGTGCGGCCACGGGGATGGTCAGCGCGCCGACGAGCGGCCGCGGGAGGTCCCGGACGAACCGGACCAGAAGTCGCAGCTGGTGGCTGTTCCAGCCGGCGACGAGCGTCAGGTGCGTCGCGACGACGGTCAGTGGACTTTCGGGTGTGTCCAGCACGACCGCACCGGGTGCCGACTGAGCAGAGCGACGCCATAGCTGGCCGCGGTCTACCCCTTGCAGGGCGAGCACGTCGGCATCGAGGGTTCGCACCGCGTCGGCGAACCGGTCGAGGTCGACCAGGCCATCCGTCAGGGACTTCCCGTGCAGCATGTTGAATGTCGCGAGCCGCATCGAGCCGAATCTCTTTCGTCGCCGTGCCCAGCCGGTCGATCGTAGCCACGTTCGGTGGATCGGGGCGCCGCCCGGGGTGCGCGCGGGAAGCCACCGGGTGACCGGACGGGGTTCGCCGCTCAGGACTGCCGGGAGCGCGGTGCTCCCGCGCCGTAGCGCCGGACGAAGTTCGCCAGGATCCGGGCCGGCACGCTGACCTGGGCGTCACGCACGCCCGCGATCACGTGGTCCGCGTCGTCGGGCGGGAAGTACCCCGCGTGGCGGTAGGTCTTGATCCGCAGCACGATCCCGGGCAGGTCGAGCTCGGGATGGAACTGGGTCGCGTACAGGTTCTGCTTGACCCGGAACATCTGGACCGGGCACGTCGCCGACGACGCGAGCACCACCACGTGCTCCGGGAGCGATCGGCACGCTTCCTTGTGGCCGACGAATGCGTCGAACCGCGCCGGGATCCCGGTCAGGAGTGGATCTCGGGCGCCCTCCTCGGTCAGCGCGACCGAGACCGCGCCGACCGGTTCGGCGTAGGTGGAGTCGATCACCGCACCCTCGTGCACGCCGAGCGTGCCGACCCCGTAGCACGCGCCGAGAAAGGGGAAGTCCCGGTCCACGATCACGTCGAGCAGCACCTGGAGCTCGGCCTCGACCCGTCGTTGGACCGCGGACTTGCCGTCCTCCACATCGCCCGAGTTGAACGGGCTGCCGCCGATGAAGACGCCGGCATACCGGTCGAGGTCGATCGCCGGCAACGGACCCGCCTCCATCCGTACGCGGTGGAGCAGGTCGGGATCGAGACCTGCGAACCGCGCGAACGCGGCGTGCTCCTCCGCGGCGACGCGGTCGTCCGCCCGGGAGGCGAGGAGCAGGAATGGCTTCATGTCCCGCGAGCGTAGGGGCCCGCGCTCCGTTCGGGTGACCTTTCGCCGAGGCGCTGCACGCCGTGAACCGGGCGGGTCACGAGCGTGTCGTGGCGGTTTGACGGGATCGTGACACATCTGACTGTGCGCAACCCGTTCCCCTGGCCCGGCACCTAGGCTAGGCTGACCGATGAAGTTGCTGTGCATCGAACGTCTTGAACGCTTTCGGTTTCGGCCGGGGCGCTTTGTTCCTTTCCCGGAGCGGACGACGGACACCGCGACGAGCGACCCCGACACTCGGGGTCGACCGAACGCTCCTTGAGGAGAATTCATAATGGCAACTGGCACCGTGAAGTGGTTCAA
>Ga0209745_1001788_pt1 | contig 12581 bp, 15 predicted proteins | sample BarGraNGADG00312_FD_184495 | JGI IMG/M metagenome (GOLD analysis project Ga0209745, IMG submission 184495) | Arctic peat soil microbial communities from Barrow, Alaska - Barrow Graham LP Ref core NGADG0004-312 (SPAdes) (version 2) | ecosystem: Environmental > Terrestrial > Soil > Wetlands > Peat... | reverse complement strand
ACTCTTACCGACGGTTCGGTCAAATATTCAAATGAGCCGCGATCCCTTTCGCAGCGCTGTCATCGCCGCGATTATTGGGAATACCTTTGATTTTGGCGTGCTCGGTTTTGAAGTGGCAACTGACGATTTTGAAAAGGAAGTCGCCACAATCTACCGACACGGGTTAGACATCGATGACACGGACGCCATCAAAGCTCTCATCAAAGATGTAGTATACGTCGCTGACAACGTCGGAGAAATCGTATACGACGGGCTCCTCATAGAGCAGCTACGCAAGCTCGGCGGACGCGTGACTCTCGTCGTACGCGGAGGCTATATCCTCACGGACGCCACGATTGAGGATGTTTGGGAGTTCGGACTCGACAAAGTCGCGGACCGAGTCCTGACGACGGGTTCAAACGCGGTGGGCATCAAACTCGATGAAATCTCGACTGAGTTGAGTGAGATTTTGCCCCGAGCTTCGCTTATTATCGCAAAAGGGATGGCTAATTATGAAATGCTCTCTGAATATCCATTTAAACCAGTCGCCTATTTGATGAGGGTAAAGTGCGCGCCAGTTGCAGAGTCGGTAGGGGCCCACGTCGGTGATTTCATTGCGAAACTTGTGCGGTAAGAGGGGCGCCTAACGCACAAACAGGAACGCAACCGCGTTGTTGAGCACGTGTAACGTTATCGGAGCCATTAGATTGCCCGTCTTCTCGTACACGTACGCAAGAACGACACCGATGACGAATAACGGGGCAGCGGCCAGCAGCTCTAAATGGATGACCGAAAAGAGCGCCGCGCTCAGAACGATCGCGTATGAAGGTTTGAAGCGATCTCTGAAAGCTTTGTAGAGGTACCCCCGAAACACGACCTCCTCTGCGATGGGTGCGATTATAACCCCTGATAAGAAGACGATTGGCAAAAGATTAGGTACGGCGGCAGATACTGACAAAGCCTCCTGAGTCGGGTCGACGCCGAAATTTTGTTGGATAGGGTAGCCAACGATGCCGGCTAGGATAAATGCAACAATGAATCCTACCACGCCGTAAAGGAGCGCTTTTGGAAGTTTATTCGTGGTAAATCCAAGTGACGAGAGCCTCTCTTTGTAGAAACCTAGGACGATTGCTACGATGAGTGCAATGGAAACGATGTTTGCGACATTCAGCAACCAGTAGGTCCCTGCGGTAATAGTCCCAGTGGATGTGCCTAGCTCTTCGCTGGAAGTGATTATGCCCAGAGCGATGAGAATCGGCGGCAAGAACAGTGACACGCTGAACTGAGCGACCAAATAGAGCAAAATACCCAGGACGATTGACCACTTTTTCCTTGGCGGTCCTCGCGGCACGTAGACGTCGTACGGACTCGTCGGATTAAACTCATCCCAATCGATGGCAGCGACAGGCGTTTCGTTTTCGTAATCTTTGGGCATCTTGCTACTTTCGTAGCTAACATGACTACTTATTTATAAACCCTTGTAACTTGCGCGGTACGGCGCCGCTTGACGTGCGAATACAGCCCGTAATACAACTAAAGGACTGACGGTATCTTTATGAGCCTGAGCGATCATGTTTGAATATATATAGATAATTAGGTGATTACTTAAAATGAGGGGCAAGTGGGGTAGCGATTTCGGTCTTTCAGCACGTATGCTGCTTACGATGGTTTTGCTTGGGATCGTTTACGTAGCATTCATAGGTATAATCTTACTCTATGTGCGTAACATCGCGGTTGTAGCCATATTCGTGGCGCTGTTTCTTGGAGCGCAGTATTATTTCTCCGACCGGTTAGTACTCGCTGCGAGCGGCGCCCGCGTCGTTAGCGAGGATGAGGCTCCTGAGCTCCACAGTACGATTGAACGCCTGTGTGCAATGGCAGACCTGCCAAAGCCGAAGGTGGCGATAGCAAACAGCCCAGTTCCGAACGCTTTTGCGACCGGCCGCAATCAAAAGCACGCCGTAGTAGCGGTGACGAGTTCCCTCCTCCAACGACTCGAAGAGCCTGAAATAGAGGCCGTGCTGGCGCACGAGCTGTCACACGTCAAGAACAGGGACATGTTGGTTATGACCGTCGCGAGCTTCGTCACGACGATTGCGGGCTTCCTCATGCGTTATTGGTTCTTTATTGGCGCAGGTGGTAATCGGAGGGACAACAACATCGTCATCTTTTTTGTTGCACTCGCCGCGATATGGATCATCAGCTTCTTGATCACGCGGGCGCTCTCGCGATACCGTGAGTATGCAGCCGACAGGGGCTCTGCCATTATTACGGCTCATCCCGCGAACCTCGCCAGTGCGCTCCTAAAAATCAGCGGCTACGTCGCACGCGTCCCAACGGAAGACATCCGTAAAGTTGAGGGCATAAGTCAATTCTTCATCATACCGGCGATAACGAGAGGCTCTGCGCTGAGCCTTTTGTCGACCCACCCACCCATCGAAAAGCGGATTGAGCGACTGCGGGAGATGGAGGCGCAGCTCGCTGGACAGGGCGCCTAAAGGGAATGAGTCGGTTGTTAAGTCTGTCGCTGCGTCTTGAGTTCGACCATCCCTAAGACTTCTGCCATATCACGAATCTCAAAATCGGGACGCACTCCGTTCGTTGGTGTGCGCTGTCTTTTGTTATACCATATAGTGCTCAGCCCTGCTTTCTTTGCTCCGCAAATATCGGATATGATCGAATCTCCGACAAAAGTAGTCTTTTCACGCGCTATACCCATCTTTTGGAGGGTCTCGTTGAATATTCGTGGATGTGGTTTGTAGACTTCGAGCTCTTCGGAGGTGACGATCACGTCAAAAAGGTCTGAGACTCCGTTGAGATGAGCCGAAAGCTCCTCTGTATCTCCGTTTGAAACCATTCCGAGCTGGATACCATTTGCATAGAGCGCATCAAGCGTCTTTTTGACGTTGGGGAGGATTGTAACCGCTTCGTCGAGCATTTTTTTATAGACGTAGTTTAGCTCCTCAGTATAAGCGTCCTGCACACATATCCCGTAACGATGAAAGACGTTTCTCGTGCTAATTCCGTAAAGATCGCGCATATTTCTAAATTCGCCGCAGTAAGCGATCACGTCTTTAAAAGCGAGTTCAAACTCGTTATTCCAATATGCGTTGAACTCGTCGACTGAGGTTGCGATGCCGAACAACGATTTTGACTGTTGGACGACGTATTGGGTGATGTCGTGATGATACGTACCGACATCGAGCACGGTGCCATAAGCGTCAAAAAGAATGGCTTCTGTCTCAGTCATCAACTAACGGTTTGCTTACTGAGGTAAATAGCTATTTGAAAGGAAAGACGGCCCTGAGCTTATTCAGGGCCAAGCCTTATGTCGGTCTGTTTGCTCGGCCAGTGTTTTCAATCCTGCTCTTATGGCACTGCATACGACTGTGACCTCAGATGTACTGGGGGCATTTTTATCTACTGATGAGGCAACATGCGAGCGAAATAGATGCGCTCTGATGAGAAACACGTAACGAGGGTAAAAATCCGCTTGCACGAGTTGCGAGAAGATTCAGATGCAGCTGAGCTCGTGAAATTCCTTGCACGGCGAAACGGTGTGATAAAAGTCGAAGTAATCGCAGATTTATTCATTGTTTTCATCACTTACGATGAGTCTCTAACATCGCTAGCGCAGATCATTGCGGATTTGAGCAGCATTCGTTTTACCCCAGAAGGCTCCACTGTACTCAATGGATAGCATCATCGATGAATAGAGTGAAATATCGCAGGTGTACGCGCGTCGCCACCTCTCTCTGCGGCACGAAAAATTGCGACGAAACTAACGGTCAATCGTTATGGGATTTCTGGACTCATTGCTCGGACGGACAAAGGGTATAGCTCCAAAAGTGGAAGGTCTGTTTTCAATGGCGACTGTCTATATCACGCTAAGCACTGAGTTTAGCTTGAGCTCGACGGGAAAGGCGGGGATCTGCTTCAAGCCTGTTGAATCAAGCGGCTTTGCTCAGTGTGAGAACGAGATTGTAGAGTTGCTTAAAATAAGCGAAACCGCTTTTGAGATCAAGCAAGATGAGTTTGGCTACGCGTGGGTAATCGTTGCTGATGAGCAGTTTGAAAATGTAGTAGCCGATATCCACGAGGTGAGCTCAACGCTTATCGACGGCGGATATGGCGAACAGGTCCTGTGCGCGGTTTTCCCGTTTCGGAACCAAAAGAGTGTCTTTTGGATCTACAGCTACAAACGTGGGAAGTTTTACCCCTTTGTACCGGTCGAACCGAAGCAACACAAGCGCGACTACGCCTACGAGTTCAGACTTCGGTCGGTTTTAGAGCGTGAGCTGCCGATAGAACAAGAACTCGAGCGTTGGTATCCTCTTTGGGATGTGCCGCTTTAGTTCATGACTAGCCGGGAATAATACCCTCCTTTGTGAATAGCTTACGTGCCTCTTTTGGTGTGATGTCAGGCGACGGGACTATCAGATCTGATGGGCGGATTTCTGCTGGATCGAGCGGCGTGCCTTTCTCTCGAATGGTGTGAATCATTTCGTGCAGACAGCTGCTAAACTCGTCGACCTCTTCGTTGCTTAGGTGGTCGACCATGCAGTTATCGAGCTCATTGAGCTTATCGAGATACTTGCTATCGAGAACGTACTGGTTTTCGCCGAGGATTCGCACTATCATTGCTGTGCCTCCTGGGTTCCTTCCGTCGTGGCTTTCTTCTTTACGGGAACCTGTTGCTTCATAATTTTGAGCTCTTGATCGACCTCTTCGTTCGATTTAATCTTGCTCAGCTCCTCCTCGACCTTCGTCTGATCGCCAGTCAAATCCTGGAGCGTTCCGGAGTCAATAAGCTCATCGAGCGCCTGTGATCGCGCCTTCATTGTTTCTGTCTTTTCCTCAGCACGTTGAACTGACATCCCGACGTCTGCCATTTCCTCGGAGATCCCAGTAACAGACTCGGTTATTTTGACCTGCGCTTCTGCAGCTGAATACTGCGCCTTTATGGTCTCCTTCTTCGTTCGGAACGCCTCGACTTTGGCAGAAAGTCTCCTTTCGGTGTTCACGAGCTTAGCCTGTTCATTTTCGAGATCAGCAATCTGTGCAGTGAGTGATTCGATCTGCGCCATGGAGTCTTTTTTCCGTTCGAGCGCAATACGGGCGAGATCGTCGCGTCCAAGGCTTACCGCCTCTCGCGCCTGATTGTTCAGGCTTTCGATGTTTGACTCGAGTTTTGCCTTCTGAAGTTCAAGCCTCTTCTTCGCTGTAACGACGTCGGCAATGCCGCGCTTAACATTGGTCAGCAGTTCGAGCTGCTTTTCATAAGAGTAATCGAGCGTTTCACGTGGGTCCTCGTGTCGATCAAGAAACGTGCTAATTTTTGCCTTAATCATCGTCATAAGACGATCCAATATTCCCATTTTTTCTCCTCCGTGTAGCCAGGGTGGCGTAATTATACAGTCTTATTCGTCAATTGTGCTTCTTGACTAAAAAGCTTCGTTGTTGCAATACGCACGATGAAATCGAAACGGCTAAACCCAATCCATTCATCTGTTCCCTTATGGAGCCCTCATATATAGCGAAGGAAGCAGCCGGAAGGTCAATCGCCGAATTGGTCGAAGACGGAATGATTGTAGGGCTCGGAACCGGGACCACCGTGGCGCGTGCGATCGCCCATCTGGGGAGACGTATCGTTGACGAGGGGCTTTCCATTGCGGGCGTTCCAACGTCTCATCAGTCGATGCTGCTTGCGGTAAAGCATCGCGTCCCGCTTACGACACTGTATGAGCACGAAGTCGTTGATATCGCCCTCGACGGCGCTGATCAGGTCGATTCACGCCTTAACCTCATCAAAGGCGGTGGCGGAGCTCATACGCGCGAGAAAATCGTTGCGCGCTCGGCGAGGCGGTTCTGTGTTGCAGTTGATGCTTCAAAACTGGCATCGCGTTTGAATCTGCCCGTGCCGCTCGAAGTGCTGCCCATTGCGTGTCCGCTCGTTCAGAATGAGGTCAATCGAATGGGGGCCACTGTAAAACTTCGGCAATCTGAGAAAAATCGCGTCTCTGTTACCGATCAAGGGAACCTTATTCTTGATGCGGACTTCGGAATTATCAAGGATCCAGAAAAGTTAGCAAAGGGGCTATCCACTATAACTGGGGTAGTGGAACACGGCATTTTTGTTGAAGTCAGTGAGGTGCACGTCGCGCGACTCGCTGGAAAAGCTGCCTCTGTTGAGATCTTGACGAGGTAATACAAACGCTAAGTGGACTATTTATCTATTCCAACGGTTCGTGAAAGGCTTCGTAGCATAGCGATGGTCTCTTCGTCTTGCTGCGCGTCGCGTTTCCGCAAGTCGTCGAGAGAGTCGATGATATCGCAGAGTTGTGTGGAGAGACGGTAACACTTAAGTGGGCGGCCTTTGCCCTCTTTTTTTTGTTCCCATTCTTCAATCCAACCGCGTTCCCTCATTTCGCGCATCGCGATGCTCACTTCAGGTTGTCGCAAGCCAGCACCAAGCTCAATATTGCGTGAAACCGATTCATTGACGTTGGCTAAATACACCAATGCTTTCGCCAAGTTCCTCTTGACTCCGACATTGCTAAGAAGACTGGCCATCACTTCTTCATCTTGGTCGAATACCGGTAAGGATCCGTCCTTCATTATATCCCTCTTACTATTTTTATCATATAAATTATATTGACGATATAAATACGTTTTCAAATTATTTCTTCGATTTTCGATCAAAAATGCCTTAGTTTGATTATAGGAGTATATTTATATTATTTTTATATAAAGTGGTGCGCGCGCGCGACAAAAGCCTTTTATAGAGCGCTCGTAATAGCGGGAGTGTCTGAAGGGGTTGCTTAGCCTCTTGCAGCACCTCGCAGCCGGGGTGGCCTAGTAAGTTGTTGCAAACGTAGGCAATGATCTAGATGGCTAAGGTGTCAGACTCATAGGGTAAGCTAACTCGACACCTGAGATATCTGAAGAGCGCGGGTTCGACTCCCGCCCCCGGCATGCTCTATTCTTTGGAATTAACTATAAATCTCTGAATTTTTTAGATATAACTATTAGGTTTTATGAAGATTCGAAAGTTGCAGCTTGCTGGAAAATCGAACAAATGAAAAAAAAATTGCTATGTATAACAATTGCTTTGCTCATCGCCGTTACGGTATCTGGGACAGGTTGCACATCAAACACCTCTGGCGCTAGGGTTCAGGTCGCAGGATCTACAACAATCCAGCCTCACGCTGAGGCTTTAGCGAAAGCATTCCAAACAAACAACTCCAGTGTCACGGTGTTTGTACAAGGTGGGGGGTCATCTGCCGGCGTCACAGCGGTCGGAACAGGCACCGCTGACATCGGCATGTCATCTGCGAACCTGACAGCAAGTCAACTGGCACGGTACCCGAATCTCAAGCCAGTACCAATTGCTGTAGATGGGTTAGCCGTAATCATCAACCCACAAAATCCCGTTAATAGTCTGACGCTTAACCAAGTGCGTGATATCTTTAGTGGAAGTATCAGTAATTGGAACCAGGTTGGAGGGCCAAATCAGCAGATAAATATAGTCAATCGTGAGATCGGGTCTGGCACGCGCGATGGCATACAGAAAATAGTGCTGAAAAATGGCAGCTTTAGTAGCAGAGGGATCACCCAGGCGTCAACAGGAGCCGTCAGATCGTTTGTTGCTGCTGATCCCAACGCAATCGGTTACATTTCATTTGCGGAAGTCGACAACAGCGTTAAGGCCTTAGGGATTGATGGCGTTGTGCCTACATATGCATCTATAGCTAATGGAACCTACCCGATCCAACGCGACCTCCTCTTCGTGACAAACGGAGCCCCAAGCGGAAATGCAAAGGCCTTCATAGATTTCACGCTGAGCCCTGCAGGGCAAGCTATATTGAAGGCTAACAAAGAAGTGTCGATAAACGACGTTTCGGTGAATAGATTAGCTAAAACGTCGGTGACAGCAAAAACAACTACAAGTGACCGCTAATCACCTCTAGTTTCGCTTTATTGCAGAGAGATTGAAAATATCACGCCGAAGACAGCAGCGCGTCCCCACAAATCAGAAGCACAAAATATAAAGGAGCATACCATCGCCCGCGCATGCATTTACTGTGTTGAATGCGCCCTAGACAATATGCGCGTAGCTCTCTGTTCTGACGATCCTCAGTGCTTCCGTAACACTACTACTCTTCTATTGACTAACTCTGTTTAATGAATCATAACAACGATGAAGACCAATAGACTGTATTATTCAATCTGCGGCGATTACGATCTGATGAAGGGCTGGGTGCCTAGCTATCACGAACTGCGCTGCATCAAGTGCACCATAAAGAAACTCATTAAAAGCAGCAGCTCAAGAGCATTCTTCTTACTCAAACCTAAGAGTTAAGGCGGAAAAAACGCTGCCGTCCGATGCGCTTCTGGCCCTAAATGATAAAAAAGGCGCTGCTAAAATACATATTGCTCTGCTGCTCAATAGTAGTAGTTATCTCGTCGTTTTCGCTTCTTTTTCGTGACGATATAGTCCTTGTCAAAGCCATCGTCTACCAGTTGTTTAGTGCCCACGCTGTCGGGAACGACCTCCTGCTGAGAATTCTCAATAACGTACTTCTCGAGGATGAAGTCCCACTTATATGATTCATTTGGCAGGATGAACCATTTGAGAGGTTTCTCTTGTTCCTCTTTCGCAAACATCTTTCTCTCTCACCTCCATAGTCACGGAGGGAGTAGATCTACGTCAACGCTCGCCTCATACATTATATAGTGTTCCGGAGTCTCCTTAGGAAAGGCCTAAGCTTTTGCAGGTCGACAAGTGCTTGTCGCAACGTAGCTTGGTTGTGATTGGCGTCCAAGGCTTCGGCCTGCCTCGGTCGATGCTTGACAAAAAGACCTTGGTCCGCCACCTCTTGACCAAAAAACGGTTGGATGCACGATCCGGCCGTTTTTACCTCCTTTCTTTTTTCAGGTCTTTATTCGCACAGAGCGACTTCTGCAGAAAGATCATGTGATATGATTAAGAATGGGGTTACCATGTGTCCTGTTAACTCAAATTGCAGTCCGCACTCTGCACTGGAGGATGCTCTAAGAAGATGAACGCAAAGAAAAAGATCTTGTTCCTTTGCACGCACAACGCAGCGCGGTCGCAGATGGCCGAAGGGTTCGTCAACGCCTTGTACGGTGATCGATATGAGGCAAATAGCGCCGGCAATGAACCGACTCAGGTGCACCCGTGTGCCATCGAAGTAATGGCAGAGGAGGGCATCGACACCGCATCACAGCGCGCAAAATCGCTCAACGAGTTTGACGATGTGTACTTTGACTACGTCGTGACCCTCTGCGCTGATAACCAAGAGAATTGCCCGATCTTTCCCGGTGGCGGGACGTACCTCCAGCGTGCCTTCCCCGATCCGGTGCCCGCTCGCGCGGAAGAACAGACCTGTGGACGTTTTCGGCGCGTGCGTGACCAGATCAAGGCGTGGCTCAAAGAGACATTCACGGGCGTCGAGTAGGGTTGTCGCGCTGAGTTTTTTGAGGTCATCGCAGCACAAGCCGCATGCAGTTAAAAAACATGCTTTTTAAGCATAGAGCAAAGCACATAAATAATAATATCAATATTGATATCGACGTTAATATCAACGTTGATATTGATAGGGTAATTGATAACAAATGGATTCTCACATCGAAAGGTTTCATTCGCACTTACATCACCTTGTGCAGCATACAACGCAGGTGCCTAAAGGCTTTCTCCGTCACAAAACGCTGGAACTCCTTGAGGACAAACCAATGTCCGGTTCTGAGATCGCAGACGAGATCGAAAGAAGGATGGCCGGACAGTGGAGGCCGGGGCCGGGCTCAATATACCCACTTCTCGCGTGGCTACAAAAAAACGGCTATGCCATTAAACAGCCAGTCGAAAAAAATGGGATTAAACGGTACATTCTCACGGAAGCGGGCAGACAATTCTTGGACGAGGGGAAGATGCTCTCGGCGGAACTGGAGAAAGAAGGAGGGGCCGTCGCAACGTGTCTCATGGATATTCTGTGGTTCAACGGTCACGATGAAATGGCTTGGGAACTACATAAATCGATGATAGGGCTGATATCAGCGTTCAGCGACTTCAATACGGCAATGAATCGTAAGTTGTCAAAAACTGCCATCAGCGATGCGAAAAAAGTGGTGCACGAGGCCACAAAAAAGATCGAGGCCATAAATCAATCCTTGAAAAAATTGGATTCATAATAGTGATTGGAGGGGCGAAGTGACAGTATGGAACATATGAGAGACGGCAAAAAACACGCGAAATGGGGAGGTTTGTTTCGAAGAAAAGCGACCGATCAAGATTACGATTTTGGCTGGGAATTCGCGTGGAGATGGGGATTTCTTATCGGCGGGATTCTATTTTTAGCGTTATCGATCGGGATCTTCATAACAAATAAGAGCCTGTACATCCTCTCAGGCCTCCTCTTTCTCGTAGCACTTCAGCTCTTCATGGGAGATCTTGCGCTGCGGTATATCCACAAAATCGACGCAGAGCTCATCCTACCCTATGTGAATTGGTTAACGTCTGACGAGGATCTGGTTCTAGATGCAGGATGCGGAAGCGGAAGAACATCTATCGCTGTCAGCAAAATATTGAAGAGTGGGAAAATAATCGCTATCGACAAGTTTGATGCACCTTACATCGGTGACGGCGGGAAAAGACTGCTTGAGCAGAACTTGAAGGTCGCGAACATTCAGAATAAGGTGGACGTACAGACCCACGATATAACGAACCTGACATTCGAAAGCGACGTCTTTAATGCCGCCGTCAGTACGTATGTACTAGACCACATGAGCAAGGACGACCAGCTAAAAGGCCTGAAAGAGGTAAACCGTGTCCTGAAAAAGGATGGGAAGTTCCTTATGATGATAATGCTCCCAAACTTCTTCACCTTCATGATTTTCAATGTCATCAGTGTTCTGAAACTGACCTCACATAAAGAGTGGAACCAATCCATCAAGGAGGCCAATTTCAAATGCATTGACGATGGCGATATAAACGGCGGGCACTACTTCCTCCTAGAAAAAGCTGCATAATTTGTTAACTAACAGGGCCGTCGAGACGTTTACTTCTGTAGGGATGGTATAGAGCTTTTTTGAATAGACTCAGCGGGTCAACGATGAATCTTGAGCGCTTTCGTCGGTTTGGTAATACACATTCCGATTCACCTTTGCATGAGCATTCACCTAGCCATACGCACGGTGCGATTGAGCCGTCTATCCTTACCTCGAAACGCGGGATCCAGGCACTCAAGTGGTCGTTGGTAGGACTGATGGCGACCGCCATCCTGCAAGCTGTTATCGTTTACTACTCTGGAAGCGTTGCGCTGCTGGCCGACACCATCCACAACGTGGGCGACGCCTTGACGGCGATCCCACTCTGGCTCGCCTTTCGCATGAGCACGTGGAAGCCGACGAAGCGTTTCACCTATGGCTACGGACGGGTGGAGGATCTGGCGGGCATCGCCATTGTACTCACCATTCTTTTTAGCGCTATCCTTGCCGGCTACGAATCAATTAACCGCCTCTTTCATCCGCAAGAGGTGCAGTTTCTGTGGGCGGTGGTGGCAGCGTCACTGATCGGGTTTGTAGGAAACGAGATTGTTGCGGTCTTTCGCATTAACGTTGGCAAAGAGATAGGAAGCGCCGCACTTATTGCCGACGGCCACCACGCGCGCGTGGATGGGTTCACGAGCCTCGCCGTCTTTTTCGGTGCCGTAGGTGTATATCTGGGCTTCCCGCTTGCTGACCCGGTTGTCGGCATCATCATCACCGTTGCCATTCTGCGTATTGTGTGGAGCTCCGGCCGAGAGGTGTTTACCCGGGTCATCGACGGCATCGATCCCACCATTCCTGACGAGGTTCGAGATGCCGCGTTGCACACCAAAGGCGTCAAAGACGTTACCCAAGTGCGCGTGCGGTGGATTGGCCACCGGCTTTATGCTGAGGTGAACATCGCCGTGAGTCCCGACATATCGGTTGACGCCGGCCATGCGATTGCGACAGAAGTGCGCCATCATCTCTTGCACCACCTTACGTACCTTTCAAACGCGTTGATTCACGTCGATCCGCTCACTGCATCGGGCGAAGAGCATCACTATGTTGGTGGACATGATTATGGCGACCGTACTCAGCATAGCCACAAGTAGAACGGCGGGAGGATCAGCTCGTATTTTGCATCTGGCAACAGTGGGCTTGCGAGATAGTGCGGGCTACTTCAAGTAGCTTCTGTTCACTGACCCGGTTCGTCTAAAGGTGTGGATTCAGACCATTTATCGCCAGCTTTCACTTCCTGCAGTCTTGTTTTGGCGTTTTTTACCGCGCGGTCTATGTCTCCAGAGGGCGTCTGCGAAAGCGATCCGTGGCCGGGAAAAAGTCGCTCTATCTTTTTCGTATTGAGCACATCCATGGAATGCACGTAGTCGCCAGCACTTCCCGAAGGTGCGATCGCTGACAGCGTCCCGTGTGCAAAAACGGTATCTCCCGAGAATAGCAGTTTGTTATACTCCTCATAGATACATATGCAGCCTGACGTATGACCGGGAGTATTGATTACTTCGAGTTTCGCGTTTTCTAAGTCGATAAACGCT
>Ga0209745_1001787_pt1 | contig 12582 bp, 10 predicted proteins | sample BarGraNGADG00312_FD_184495 | JGI IMG/M metagenome (GOLD analysis project Ga0209745, IMG submission 184495) | Arctic peat soil microbial communities from Barrow, Alaska - Barrow Graham LP Ref core NGADG0004-312 (SPAdes) (version 2) | ecosystem: Environmental > Terrestrial > Soil > Wetlands > Peat... | reverse complement strand
GCCGCGTCGAGGAGTTTGGACGGCATTGAGAATCCTCGTTTTTTCCTGGAAAGATATGAAGCACCCCTGGGCCGGGGGCTCTGAGGTCAACATCCACGAGCAGGCCCGGCGCTGGGTGGAGGACGGCCACGAGGTCACCATATTCACCACCAAGTTCAAGGGGTTGAAGCGGCGCGAGACCGCCGACGGCATGGACATCTACAGGGCGGGCGGGCGGTTCACGATCTACCTCCTCGCGCCACTGGCATACCTGTTCTTCCTCCGGCGCAAGGCTGACGTGATCCTGGATATCATCAATGGCATCCCGTTCTTCACGCCACTGTACTCGCGCAAGCCCATCGTCGCACTGGTTCACCACGTCCACCGAGATATGTTCGTGATCGAGCTTGGCTCGCTGGTGGGGCGGTTCGGGAAGTTCGTCGAACAGTATCTAGTCCCGTTGATCTACGGGCGCCGGCCTTTCATCTGCGTATCCGAGTCAACCGCCACCTCCATGAGGAAGAATCTCTACAAGGGCGACGGGCTGGATATAAGGGTCATCCACAACGGAATCTCCCAGAACCACTATGCCAGATCTGAGATCACCCGCTTCGAGTCGCCCACCATCCTGTACCTGGGCAGGCTCAAGAAGTACAAGCAGCTCCCGAAGCTCATCGCCATGATGCCCGAGGTGCGCCAGCGGGTTCCCGGCGCGAGGCTCATGGTGGTCGGGTTGGGGGATGCGCTGCCGGACGCCATGGAGGCGGCGCGGACAAATGGCGTCAACGACTGTGTGAGTTTCCTCGGATTTGTGAGCGAAGAGGAGAAGGCCAACCTCTACAGGCAGGCCTGGGTGCTCGCGACGGCTTCCATGGTAGAGGGATGGGGGCTCACGGTCATCGAGGCTAACGCGTGCGGCACTCCCGCGGTCTCATTCAACGTCCCGGGGCTCAACGAGTCCATCGTCAACGGCGAGACCGGCAGGCTCGCGACGTGTGACCGCGATTTTGTCTCCGCGCTCGTGGAGATACTGCGGGATGAATCCCTCAGAGCAACACTCTCCGATGGAGCCCGCGACTGGTCGCTCAGGTTCAACTGGGACGCGACCGCCGCCAGGTCCCTCAGCGTCCTCTCCGAAGCGCTGGAAAAGGGTCGAGCGACGGCGAGGCTTTAGCGCCTTTCCTTGAGCGTTCCGGCCGCCCCTCCAGTGTTGCTTTACGCAGGTATCACTTATACAGTCAATCGCAGTGATGACAGTACCAGCAACAAGCAAGATCCGAAAGCGTTTCACGCCTGGCGGCTGGGCAGCGCTGTACTTTGCAGTCCTTTCAATCGCGATATGGGCGCTGTCCCTGTTCCAGAACGGCTACGTGCTGCTCGGCGACATGGTGTTCACCCCCGCCATGCATTCCCCGGTCGCGATGCTCGGCCCGGTGCGCGGAACGATGGACGTCGCCCTGGTCTATAACCTTGCGTGGCTGGTCTCACGCGTCATCGGCGCCGTGCTTCTGCAGAAGGCGGTCCTGTTCCTCATCGCTTTTCTGCCCGGTTACCTGATGTACAGGAACGTGCCCGCGACCCGTCAGTGGTCGAGGGTGTTCGCGGGAACTCTCTACGCGATAAACCCCTTCGTCTACACGCGCATGGTCATGGGTCAGTGGGGTTTCCTGCTCGGATACGCCCTGCTGCCGGTCGTCTTCGCCTCGACGCTCAAGACCGCCCGCAAACCCACGGCCCGTCGCGTCGCGATCACCGCGCTGTGGCTGGCGGGCACCGCGGTGTTCAGCCTCCATGCCGGCGCCCTGGCACTGATGGTGGCAGCAGCCGTCATCGTATTCGAGATGGCTAGAAGACCGCGGGCGGCACGGATTGCCGCGGCCGGCCTCGTCGTGCTCGTGCTGTTCCTGGTCCTGAGCAGTTTCTGGCTCCTTCCCGCCGTCGATGGCGGAGGGCCCGGCTCGACGATGACAAAGGCTGACCTCAAGCTGTTCGAGACCCGCTCCACTTCACGGGCCGGAACAGCCCTGACGGTCGGCGGCCTTTATGGCTTCTGGAAGACACAGATTGACGGCCTGATGCCCAGGAGGTACATTCCTCTATGGCCGGCCTTCGGCATTCTCATGACTGTTTTCTGCCTGTATGGCCTGTTCCGTTACCATTCGGAGCCCGGCAGGGGCCCCGGGTTGCTGGCGCTGGCGACCCTGGCACTGATCGCGTTCTTCCTCTCCCTGGGGGCGAGGGCGCCGGTGACCGGTGGGCTCTTCTCGTTCATGTTCGACCACGTGTCCGCTTTCAGGCTGTTCAGGGAGCCCCAGAAGTTCGTGGCCTTGATCGCGCTCGCCTACGCCGTGCTCGGCGCCTCCGGGCTCGACCGGGTCCTCTCGCGCAGGCATCGGGAGGAGCGGCCCCCCTCCGCGGCCCGGCGGTCGCGAGCGGTGATACCTATGTTGCTGATCGCCCTCCTGTGTCTGTACAGCTTCCGCATGTTCGGAGGGTTGTGGGGGCAGGCGAAGGCCGTCTCGTATCCGAGGTCCTGGTCGGCCGTGCAACAGGCCCTGCGCAGAGACCAGGGAGATTGGTCCGCCCTTTATCTGCCTCCATACTGGTACATGCGGTTCGACTTCACAGAAAGCAACAACACCATAACCAACCCGATGCCCATGTTCTTCACCAACCGCAGCGTTCCCCGGGCCTCCATCGAGGTCGGAGGCCAGAACCTCGACCAGCAGCCCATCGACAGATATGTAAACACCGCGCTCCAATCCGGCAGGGTACGAGGGAACCTCGGCTCTATGCTCGCACCCCTCAACGTCAAGTATCTCGTGCTTGCGCGAAACCCGGCGAGCGTCAACTTCGAGTTCGTCGAGAAACAGCGAGACCTCGAAAAGGTGCTCGACCTGGGGGACATCGTCCTGCTCAGGAACAGGGCTCCTTCTGACCGGCTCACACTGGTGAACTCATCGGGGACCTACACGACGCTCGAGAGGCTCGCCCGCCAGGTATCGGGCGGGTTGTTGCTGGGTTCCCACCTGGAACACGGCACCCGGACATCGCTGCCGGAGGCAAGAGGACGGCCAATCCCACATGATTCAGCGGGGCAGATACGGCTCAGTGCTCGATCGCTCCCTGGTGGGCCGCAGAGCCACTCGTTCCTCTTGTTTGGCGAGCAGTTCAGCGACCGGTGGAGTATGAATGGCTCACAAGCGACGGAGAACCTCGGTACGACCATCGCGTTCCGGCTCGCTCCAGGTACCGAGAGCATCGAGATTACTTACATCAACCCGTGGCTCATTGCTGGCTATTCCGTCAGTGGCGCGGCGATACTAATATGTGTAATGCTCGTGATCGGACTGCCTGCGCGGAGGAAGACGAAAACCGGGTGACCGGGCGGTTCGCAAGACAGATATCGTGGAAAGCGAGATAGACAACTGACAGCCGCGTTTCATCAGGACAAGCACTGCGATCTCAGCGTCAATCATCGGCTGGCGCGACAATCATGGGGCCTGGAGTAACAAGACGTGGAAGAACAAGTGACTTCGACTGAGGCAAGGGGCACAGGCGCGAGCAGTCATGTGCGCGGCCGCAAGTTTCTGCGGCATGCGTTGTCCATATCCGTGATACTCGTCGTCTCTCTCCTGTTGTTCTACAAACACTTCGCAACCCGCGGCATGCTCATGCACGTTGACATGACATTTCCTACGACGATAAGCCGTAATGTCATGCTCTATAACCATACGTGGTGGCAGTACGGCAGCGTCCAGAACATCTGGAACATCCAGCGCATCTTCTGGACTTACCCGCTGCTGGGGGCCGTGAAGCTGTTCAACATCTCGACCGACAGATACCTCTTGATAATGTTCATCAGTACCTTTGCCCTGGCCGGCATATCGATGTACGCTCTCGCTTTTTACGTGCTGAAGCGTTTCAAGCTCGGTGCCGCCAACAAATATGCGCTCCATGTCGGCGCGGTGTTCGCCGCGCTGATATTCATGTACAACCCGTTCTCGGTCAGTCACCTGTGGCCCTACTTCGGGTACCCCGGATACGCGGTACTGCCTCTGGTCTTCCTTTTACTGGTCATCGCCGTCGACAAGCCGAGGGCGTGGAACGTGATACTACTTGCCGTGCTGATATCTGTCGCCGGCACCGGGCCGATCAACGTGGTGTGGTACTGGGCCATGATCCTCGGCTACCTCGTGTTCTATCTGGTCTCCAGGCGATTCGACAGATCGAGTCTTGTTACCGCCGGCAAAGTAGTGGCGCCTCTCGCCGGATTGTACGTCCTATTGAACGCGCTCTGGATAGTGCCCTACTTTGGCTCCCAGATCATCAACAAGCCTTTCACCCCTACATATATCGGGGGCTTCTCCCGTTCCATGCTGGACACGCTCTCGAAGAGCGGCACGATCCTGAACAATGTGCGTTTCACGGCGGGCTGGGGGTTGCCGGTCAACCCCGAGCCCAGCGGCACGTTCTGGGTCATCCTGAGTTTTGCTCTTCCGATATCCGCTCTGGCCGCCCTCCTGGTCCTGAGGAGGAAGACAGTGCGAGACCGGATCGTGCTTTTCTGGTCGATCATGTTCGTTCTTTCGGTGCTGCTGGCAACAGGAACCTCGTTCGTCATCGCAAGGCCGTACAGCTGGTTTGTGTTGAAGGCGCCATTGCTCTCGTCATTCGGCTGGGTGTTCCGTGCTGCTGACAGGTGGCTGATCTACGCGGCGGTCTTCTATGCCCTCATCCTGGGCTTGCTGGTAGCGTATCTCCTCCGCAATCTGGATTCGGTCAAGAACTTTCTGGCGTACCTGGTGGTCGCGGTGGTGCTGGCGTCCTTTGTCCCGGTAAGCCTGTCTTACGCGAAGAATGTGTATAACCCTACCCGGATTCCTCCGGACTACGCCTCGGTTACAAACGCGATGGAACAGAGCGCGCCGGCGGCCCGCCCGATCTGGTTGCCGTTTGCCAGCGATGGCTTCCACTATTCATGGGCGCCGGAGAAGCGAGTCGGCCCATTCGACGTCTATTCATCCAACGCGTCTTTGAACAACATCCAGGACCTGTTCAACGCGGACAACTACTACTACTGGCTGGAGTCCCTTTTTGAAAAGACCATGCTTGGTCCCGGGGAAGTGCTGAACAAACAATTGCTGCTGCCACGAGACATAGCGGCCAAGTTGTTCATCCCGTTCGCCGCGCGGTATATGATACTGGACTCGTCGGTGCCGGGATATACGATAGCGGACTCTCTCAAAAACGACCGGACGATGCGGAGCGTGCAAAAGACCCAGAATCTCGAGGTGTTCAAAATCGAAGGGCAGGGACGCCCGGTGAGGGCTGCGCCCAGGACCGTGACTATCGACTCGTACTGGGATGAGCTGGCGATCGCACAGAGACTTACCGCCTCCCAACTCGAAGCGATATCCTTTGCCGACCGCAAGGCGCGCATCTCGCGGAGTCTCGGGGCAATAGACTTACGGGACTACATGGACCCTTATGACATCAACTCCGGATTTGAAGAGATCGGAGCGGACGGGAAGCCGGCCAAGTGGAACCTGACCTCCAACGTCAATCCGTTCAAGCGAGACACTCTTCAGAGCCGGCACGTCCTGCCGGACCTGGACGCGTTTCTCCGCGACCGAAAGGTAACAGTGTCGCTGGACAAGCGCATCAGGACGGGAGGCAGAAGGAGTCTCAAGATAGTGAACCCATCCACCATCGATTTGTCCGTGTACACCGTTGCCGGCACCGAGATACCTGTGACGCAGGGAGAGGTCTACAACATCAAGACAAGCGTCAGATTCATGAACTCCAAGTGGACCAGCGTGATGGTCGAAGGCTTTGATGTGCAGTCGAACAAGTGGGTGAAACTGGTGAGTTGCCCTCCCGTCCAGTCTGGCAGCCTTGTGTGGGCAAAATCCAATACCTCCTTCCTCATGCCTTCCGGTATAAGCAAAATCAAGCCCTTGCTGATCGCCGGCTGGGCGAGCGAAGGCCAGGGGCCCGCGGTAAGCTGGTTCGATGACATCAAGATCTCGAAACTCGATGAACGGTTCTTCTCAAAACTGCTGGACGCCCCCGCGCCTCCGGCCATTAGCTACAAGCAGCTGAGTCCCGAGAAGTACGAGGTCCAGGTGCGCGGCGCTTCGGCCCCATTCATGCTTGCTTTCAGCGAAGCATACGACCCCCTCTGGGTGGCGCGAACCGAAGATGGAAAGACGGTTGATCCGGCCAGGTTGTATTCGACCATCACCGGGTTCCCCGTCGATCGAAAGGGCGACTTCAAGGTCGTGATCGAGTACCAGCCCCAGAAATGGTTCGTTCAGGGGTTTATCATATCCCTGGCGGTGTTACTGCTCTGTTTACTGTACCTGTGCCTCGTCCTGGTGCGCCGAAGAGGTTGGAGCCGATGAAAGAGCCGTTGGTAAGCGTGGTCGTGCCCACGAGGAACTCCGAGAAGACCATTGGCGCGTGCCTGGACTCCATCAAAAACCAGAGCTACTGGAATATCGAGATAATCGTGGTGGACAATCACTCGACCGACCACACCTGTGATATCGCGAGGCTTTACACCGAGAAAGTCTTCCTGGCAGGCCCGGAGCGGTCTGCCCAGAGAAACGACGGAGCCTCGCGTGCCAGCGGCGACTACCTCCTGTTCCCGGATAGCGACATGGTGCTCACGGAAGATGTCGTGAAGGACTGCGTTGAGCGGATCCTCGAGAGCCCCGACGTGCTGGCGGTCGTGATCCCGGAGGAGTCATTCGGAGAGGGGTTCTGGTCTGACTGCCGGAGGCTCGAAAGGCTTTTCTACAGGGGTGTCGACTGGCTGGAGGCATCCCGGTTTTTCAAGAAAGACGCATTCCTGGCCATGGGCGGCTATGACTTGAGGAACACCGGGACCGAAGACTTCGATCTGCCTCAGCGCATCAAGGCTCACTACGGGGCCGGCTCGACCTCCAGGATCGTCTCGCTCATCTACCACAACGAGCAAAGACGGACGCTGGTGGAAGCCTGTACGACGAACTACTACTACGGCCACGCTCTCGATGCGTACCTGTCCGTCGAAGCAAACCGGGAGAACTTCAGAAAACAGCAGAGCGTTCTGCAGAGGTATCGGCTGTTCTTCTCTGACCCCCGGATGCTCTTCCGGAATCCTGCGATCGGTTTCGGAGTGCTCTTCATGAAGGTGTGCGAGTTCGGGGCATGGGGAACCGGCTTCCTGACAGCAAAGTTCAAATCGATACTGAGAAGAAAGGGCTCGGCGGCGGGACAAGACCGCAGTGGGAAGATCAGGATACTATCCCTGCTCTGGCACTCGTCTTACGGGGTCATCACCGCCGGCGGGTTCAAGAGGACTTTCGAGATCTTCAACCGCACCAGCGACGAGTTCGAGGTTCTCGCCATCGACAACAGCCCGACGTTCCTCTCGGGTCTGGACAACGATAACGTCACGGTGATCGAGTACCATTTCCCGAAGTTCTTCGCCTGGCTCGAGCAGAAGTACTTCCTGCTGGAGAGGCTGTTGGAGTGGCTTCTCATGCCTATCTATGTTCTCTTCATATGCCTGCGCCTGAAGATGGAAGGAGAGCGGTTCGACGTGGTGCTGGTCCCTAGTTCAGAGATCATCCCCGCGCTCCTGGCCGGTGTCTTTGCGAGGTTTCTGTTCAGGGCCAGGCTCATCCTCACAAACCTGAACATACAGTTGTTCAGCCCGCTGGTAAAACGGGCGGTGGTGTCGCTACACAATCGCAGCCACCTGGTCATCACCATCTCGAACGACCTTGCGGCCAAGCTCGAGGAGAGCGGAGTTAGAGTGCCTATCGTCATCACCGGTGTCGGACTGGATACGGACTACATAGCAAGCGTTCTTGAAGGCGGGGAGTTCGAGAAGGAGTATGACGCAGTTTTCGTCGGCAGGCACATCATGGCGAAAGGAGTCGTCGACCTCATCGAAGCATGGAATATTGTGACCAGGCGTATTCCCGGCGCGAAGCTTCTGACGATCGGCAGTTGCGACCCCGACCACAGAGCCATAATAGACGCCAAGGTCGACGAGTACGGCCTGGGTGACAACGTGATCATCAAAGGGGCGGTCGACGAGAAAGCCAAGTTCGAGATGATCAAGCATAGTAAGATCTGCCTTTTCCCCAGCTACGTCGAGGGTTGGGGAATAGTTCCACTCGAAGGCCTGGCATGCGGATTGCCGGTGATCGTCTATGACCTCCCCGTGTACGCTGAGAACGCGAAACCCTGCACGGCCGTTTTCGCCGTCCCGCTGGGCAACTGGAGAGAGATGGCTGAGAAGGCAATCGAGCTCCTGGAGGGCGACCGCTACATGGAGTACGAGGTAGCAGCCGAGGTGTACCCCGTCGGCCCCGATTGGAACGAGGTCGCCGCCGGTGACTTCCGCGCTATCGAGGATACACTTCTAAAATGAGGGGCAGGACGATCGGCATGCTTGGGGACGCTCTGCCGGAGCCCGTCCAGGCGGTTCTTGCCGGCGTGAGCATCTCTTCTTACAGGGTCATGCGTAGAAGCACGACTTTCACATACGACGGGAAGACATACCCGTATTTCTGCCACCGCTATAACCTGGCGTGGCGTAACGAGCGTGCCGTGGAAGTACCGATAGCGCGAGATCTCCTCGACGCGTACAAGGAGCAACGCGTCCTCGAGGTCGGCAACGTGATGTCCCACTACTTCGAAGTCGAACACGATGTGCTGGACAAATACGAGAGCGGCGAGAACATCATCAATGGCGACGTCGTCGAGTTCGAGCCTGACCACCCGTACGACCTCGTGCTGTCCGTCTCGACCCTGGAACACGTCGGCTGGGACGAGACGCCGCGCGAGCCCGGCAAAGCAGCAATCGCCTTGAACAGGATGACCACGTTCCTGGCGCCCGGGGGGCTTCTGGTTGCCACCATACCCATCGGATACAATCGAGAACTGGACGGGGTTCTCGAGGGAGGCAGCCTGCCGTTCACAGAGCTCCGGGCACTGAAGAGGACCTCTCGATGGAACGCATGGCAGGAAGTGGCTCCAGCATCCTGCCGCGCGGCGAGCTACGACAGCGCGTCGGTTACAGCCCGATGCCTTTATGTCGGCTACCTGGAGAAGCCACACGGGCACCTGTCCGATCACTGAGTTCGAAAGCCGGAAAGATGAGCGCGTACGACAACAAATACTTCAACGGGATCGAGCAGGGCCCGTACCGCGGCTACGACACACCGTACAAACGTATCTCGCTCAACCGGTACCTGAACAGGCTCGACGCGAAGTTCACTATCCGCCGGGACGAGCGGGTACTGGACATTGGTTGCGCCTACGGGCTTTTCCTCAAGCTGCTCGAGGAAAGAGGCGCGAAGGCCTACGGCATGGATATCTCCGAGCATGCCATCGAGCGGGCAAGAGAGAACAGCGCGGGCGACCTCGTCGTCGGCGACGCCGATGAGCCTTTGCCGTACCCGGATTCATTCTTCCGGCTGGTCACTCTCTTCGATGTGCTCGAGCACCTGACATCGCCAAACCGGACTCTCACAGAGATTCACAGGGTCATCGAGCCTGGAGGATTGCTCGCGCTCACGACCGTGAACGCGCACGCGGCCAGCAGGTTCCTCAAGTACAGCCACTGGACGGCGGACAAAGACCCGACCCACCTGTACATCTTCGACCGGTTCTCACTCCGGTTCCTGCTCGAGCGAGCCGGCTTCCGCGTCCTGAGCACGCGTACGCCTCTGAACTCCCTTCCGGACTGGCTCTCGGGGCTGCTGGAGTCGACGGGCCTGGGAGGGCAAATATTCGCCATGGCCACGCCGGAGAAGCGGCAGTGAAACCTGTGGCGTGATGACAGGGGCTGTTCACTCACTCCGGCACGGGCTTGAAACCGGTGGCAACCAGAAAGAGCTCGTGTCTTCTATCGATTCTGCACATAAAGTCGGCAATGCGGCCACGAAGCAGCAGGTAACCGCGGGTATGCACCTCGATGTCTTCAAAGCCGATTCTATTCAGCAAGTCCTCCATGCTCCGGCAGGTCAGCACCCTCACGTGGCTCACAGTGCCTCCTACTCCTCTTGCATGCCAGGTTTCCAGGTAATCTGAGACCTCAGAGTGATCGGTTACCTCCAGAATTGAAGGTATCCCTAGGAACCAGCCGTCAACCATCACTGTAGAAAAAGGCTGCCAACCTAGCACCAGTGCACCGATATTGACTCAGGAAGCCAGGTTCTCACTCAGTATGATGACCTGGCCGCCTGGCCTGAGGCACCTCAGGCACTCCTGCAGGTAGAGACGGGTGTTGTGAAGGTGTTCTATGTTCTGGCTGGAGAGCACAAGGTCGAAAAGTTCATCTTCGTACGGCCACGGTTAGTTGAGGTCGGCCTTGACACAATCGATTCCCCTCGCAATGGCTGTTTCGCGCACATCATCAACATACTCGACACCGCTCACCGCCCGGGCGCCCACGAAAGAGGCGAACTCCATCGTTAACTTGCCATCTCCGCAACCCACGTCAAGAAGCCGGTCTACGGTCCTTCCCGCGCACAGCTCCATTCCCAGCCTGTTGCACCTGGTCCCGGCATCGTTGTAGGAGTTCAGTGCGAAGGCTTTGAGTCGCTTCGTCCAACTATCCATACTTGGCTCTCCCCCTGGGCCGCTTCACCCTGCAAACGGTCTTGTCGCTTCTTGCATGATAATGTACTTTGCCTTATATTTCCCAAAGGGCTTCAGCAAACCTATCAATGATCTCATCACCTATGTAAATGGACGACAGGGTAAAGAACAGCAGCTTTGTCATAGTTGGACACAGTGTATACCCGGCTCGCGCCGGCGACCTGCGCAGATACCTGCTCGAGAACGGGGCGGCACAGCTCGCATATATCAATCACGATTTTTCGACCCTGAAGACGAGGCGGTCCCATTTGCAGCTCTACCGCCGGGGCAGGCTGGAGGCGAAACGCTCCTCGCCCGACTACCGTTTCCTGCCTGAACCGCTGGTCAATATCAAAGACATCATCTACACGCTCTGGTGGATGATCTTCGTCGTCAAGCGTGCGGACGTCTACATCGGGCTTTCAGGTTTTGACACCGCTTGTGGAGTCATCCTCAAGTCACTCCACAGGATAAGAACGTTAGTCTACTACTCTATCGACTTCATGCCGGTTCGTTTCACAAACCGTTTCCTGAACGAGGTCTACCACCGGGTGAACGAATTCGCTCTCAAGCGGTCCACGGAGATATGGGACCTGTCACCAAGGATGGCCGAAGGCCGTCGTGATGTTCGAGGGCTGAGAGCAGGCGACCTGCCTCCTCAGTACCTGGTGCCTAGCGGCATATGGCCGGATTCTCTGAGGTGCCCATTCGATGAGGTGAGCCGCAGCGAGCTCGTCTTCATCGGCGAGCTGTCGGAAAAAACCGGAGTTCAACTCGTGCTTGAGGCGATGCCCGAGATCCTCGCCGAGATTCCGTCTTTCGTCTTCCGTGTCATCGGTACCGGACCTTATGAAATCCAGCTCAAGGCTTTGGCGGCCCGGCTGGGCATCGAACCACACGTCGTGTTCGAGGGCTTGTTGCTCGACGAGACAGCCGTCGCGGAAAAGCTTGCGCACGCCGCCGCGGGCGTCGCGCTCTACGATAAGTCAAAAGATGATTTCACCTACTACGCGGATCCGGGAAAGCTCAAGACCTATCTTTCCGCTGGGTTGCCGATACTCCTGACCGATCTGCCCTGGAACGCTCGAGAGCTCGAGGCGGCGGGGTGCGCGGTTGTGGTCGAGTACGACAAAAGCAGCGTCGCGAAGTCAGTCATCGAGATGCTGAAGGACGAGGACCGCCTCATAGCCCGCCGTGAGAGCGTCGAGGCTTATGCGATGAACCTCGACTGGAACAGGATGCTCGACGAGTGCATGGACAGGTTGCTGTGAGAGAGCTCCTCAGAAAGGTCAGAATACACGGCCTCAAGAGATCACTTCGATTCGCCTCGGGCGAGATCCGGTACTTGATCGCGGGACGCCTGCTGAAGGGCTCGTACAGCCAGCGCGGCGAAGACCTTCTATCTGACAGGCTGCTCGGTGGCAAGGTCGCCGGCTACTATGTGGACGTCGGTGCCAACGACCCCGTGCGCTACAACAACACCATGCGTTTCTACCGGAGGGGATGGTCGGGAATCAATATCGAACCGGACCCTGACTCCTTCGTGCGCCTCGAAAGGACAAGGCCCAGGGACCTGAACCTCAACATCGGCATCGGGCTCGAGGACCGGAAGATGCCGTTCTTCAGGTTCTTCCCTCAGAGCTACTCTACTTTCAGCGAGCCTGAAGCGGAAAGGAACCGGCGGTGCGGGTTTGCGCTGGTCGAAACCATCGACTTGCCGGTGAGGAGGCTCGATGAAGTGCTCGACGAGTACAGGGGGGACAAGCCGATAGACCTCATCTCTGTTGACACCGAAGGCTTCGACCTGTATGTGCTGCGCAGCAATGACTGGGGCAGGTTCCGCCCCACGGTCGTTGTCATAGACAGGAGTTTAAGAGTTAACCCCGCACAAGGCCCCGTTTTGCCGATTAGGACGCGGAATTAGCGGGTTAGGGGCTGTAAGACCCCACCGCTGTCCAC
>Ga0209745_1001785_pt1 | contig 12588 bp, 8 predicted proteins | sample BarGraNGADG00312_FD_184495 | JGI IMG/M metagenome (GOLD analysis project Ga0209745, IMG submission 184495) | Arctic peat soil microbial communities from Barrow, Alaska - Barrow Graham LP Ref core NGADG0004-312 (SPAdes) (version 2) | ecosystem: Environmental > Terrestrial > Soil > Wetlands > Peat ... | reverse complement strand
TGAGCCGGTCCGGGCGTGACGACGACGCGGCACCGGGGGACGTGGACGGCGGACGACCGAGCGCAGTCGCTGTACCGCTATCTCCCCGTCGACGTGCCGGCCGACACGAACGGCTTGCACGTGCAGCTGAGCTACGACCGCTCAGCCGGCGTGCTCGACCTGGGATGCGAAGCGCCGCAAGCCTTTCGGGGCTGGTCCGGCGGAGCCCGCGAGGAGTTCGTCATCACCCGTGAGGCGGCCACGCCGGGGTACCTCGCCGGTGAGCTCGAGGCCGGCACCTGGCAGGTCGTGCTCGGGCTGCACCGCATCCCGCCGGGCGGGCTGGACTACGAGGTTGTCACGCAGGTGTATGCCGGCGCCGCCGCCACGGTGCAGCCGCAGCCCGAACGCGCTGGTCCGCCGCGGCCGCAGCGTCCGCCGCGACGAGATCTCCCCTCGGTCGAAGGACGGGTATGGCGAGCGGGGGACTTCCACGCGCACACCGTTCACTCCGACGGGGCGCTCACCGTGGCCGAGCTCGCCGCCCTGGCCGCCGGGCGCGGCCTGGACTTTCTGGCGGTCACCGACCACAACACGGTCAGTCACCACGGCGAGCTGGGCGCGGCCGGCCGCCATGCCGGGATCCAGCTGCTTGCGGGCCAGGAGGTCACCACCGGCTTCGGGCACGCCAACGCCTTCGGAGACATCGGCTGGGTGGACTTCCGCCAGCCGGCGACCGCCTGGCTGGACGCCGTCGAGGCCGATGGCGGTCTGCTCTCCGTGAACCATCCGCTGAGCGGGGACTGCTCCTGGCGTCACGAGCTGCCCAGGCGGGCCCCGCTCGCCGAGGTGTGGCACTCCTCCTGGCTGGACCGGCGCTGGGGCGCCCCACTCGCCTGGTGGCAGGTGTGGGACTGGGACGTCGTGCCGATCGGTGGCAGCGACTGGCATCGCGACCCGGACGCACCGCCGGGTTCACCGACCACGTGGGTCGCGTGCGAGGGTGACGACGTGCTCGGCGGGCTTCGCGCCGGGCGGGTCGCGATCAGCGCGGATCGGGATGGGCCGCTGCTTCTTCGGCTCGGCGACGAGCTCGTCGCCCTGGGTGCCGACGGTGCCCTGCTGACCGGTCCGGACGGTCGACGCCGGGTGGTCCACGGCGATCGGGCGACCTTCCCCGCGGAGCCTGGCCCTCACTGGCTGGAAGACCACGAGACCGCGGTGCTGGCCATCAGCGGGTGAGTGCCGCCTCACCCATGCTCAGCTGAACGGTCACGATCTGCCACGGTCGCATCGGCAACCGGAGCACACCGCCCTCCACGGGCAAGGCATCCCCTTCACGGCCGAGCAGGTCGCAGGTGCGCGCGGCCGTCACGGGTGCGCCGGCCGTGCCGACCAGAGCCGTCGTGGCCCGCGAGCTCTCCGCCACCAGACGTAGCTCGAGCCAGTCCCCTCTGCGCCGCAACGAGGTCATGGCCACCCCAGTCCCCTGGACCGACAGCCCCTCGGCCTGGCTGGGCGGGACACCGACGTCACCGGCGCCGGGACGATGGACCATCGGGTGCCGGTAGCGTTCCGCCGCGGCGACCAGATCGGCATCGAGCCAGGATCCGTCGTGCGGCATCACGGCGAGGCTCACCTCGGCCGGCCCGAGGCACTGTGCCGCGGGCGTCTCGAGCTGCGGCCCGGCCGGGTCGTCCCGGTAGGGGTGCACGTTGCGGCTGAGCAGCCCGACTGCCCGAAGCAGGGTAATCGCCAGCTCGCCGTCCTCGAGCAGCTCGTACTCGACCGTGCGGGTCAGCAGGACGGCAGCGCCGCCCGCGTCGACGAACCCCGATGCCGGGTAGGTGGGAATCGGGTACTCCCCGGCCGAGCCCGCCTCCGGGCGAAGGCCCCGCTCGACCACCGCGAACTGGCCCTCGGCGTGGCTCGTCACGCTCGGCCGACCAAGCGGAACGTGTAGTCGCAGCCGGTGGTCGCTCGACCTGTTCTCCCAGCTCAGGTGCAGCCGGGCGAAGGGCTCGCCCTGGAGCAGCTCCACCCGGGTCGTGACGAGCATGGGTTCGACCTGAGCCGACCGGGTCCGGTCGGGCGCCAGCCGAGCCGGCCATGCGTAGTGACGGCCGATCTCGAGCACGCCCCGCACCGGCCCGCGCTCGACCACCCTGACAAAGACATCCTCGGGCTCAGCCACGAGCACGTCACCCGACGGCGGCCCATAGTTGTAGCTGTCCCCACAGTCGCCGCCGTCCACCAGTCGACCGACGCCGTCAAGCACCGTGCCGTCGCGGGACTCGAGTCGAAGTGATCCGTCCGGTCGCACCGAGACCTGCACCAATCCGTTGTCCAGCAACGGAACTGGGTCACTCGTCACCTCGACCCGACCGTTCGCGCCCAACGACGTGCCTTGGCTGTTCTCGCCGGCGTCAGGCCCGGCGGTCACTCCGGTCACTGCGGTCACGGCGGTCCAGCCGAGAGCGGGCACCGGCACCATCGCGACCACGCGGCGCCGATCCTCGTCCTTCGTCCGGACCTGCCATCTGCCGGGGTTGTCGGCGGCGGCCAGAGCGGCCCTGTGCTGCTCGGCGACCGCATCGAACGGGGCGCAGCCGGCGTCCGAGGCGACGTGAAACGTCAGAGTGCGAGCTGGTGGGTCGAGGTCGATGTGGGTGATCTGCTGGCCGAACAGCTCACGGTCGTGCACCCTGCGGAACACGGTGGCCAGGGCATCGGCGTCCACGTGCTCGTCGAAGAGCAGCCGCTCGTTGCGCCCGACCTCCTGCGCCTCGACGAGCTGCCCGTCCGGCAGGCGCAGGCCGACGACGACCGACTCGCCGTCAGCGGGGACGTCGAGCTCGACCAGCCCGGTGCGCGCCGCGGGGGTGGGGTTCACCACGACCACCGACCCTCTCGGTGCCCTGCCGGCCAGCACAGCGACCGCCCGGTCGCGCACCGCCTGCCCGGCGTGCTCCCCCTCGGCGATGCGGGCGGCGACCTGCAGCGCGGTCTCGTCCACGCCGCATCCGGTGACCGAGTCGTGGCAGGAGGAGTCCACCAGCCGCGACCACGCGAGGTCGAGGTAGGTCTGCGGCCACTGCGCCGACCACAGCGCGGCCCAGGGTTCGGCATACCGCTCGACCATGCGTTCGGCCCGGCCCATCGCCTCCTTGAGGTGCCAGCGCACGGAGATGACACCCGGAAGGATGTTGGCCCGCGCGTGGCTGCGCAGCTCGCCATCCACGACCGACAGGCCGGTCTCGTCAGGGTCACGAGCCAGGACGTAGTCGGACAGGGTGCGCACGTGGACGTCGGTGGCGTCCCCACTGGACAAGCTCGCCACCTGCTGCATCAGTGTGGGAAGCGGCGCGGCGTGGTCGGTGCCGTACATGGCGAGACAGGGGTCAGCACCGAACCAGGGCGCCCAGTCACGCACGCGGGCGGTCAGCCGATCCTGCAGGAGGCGGGCCCGATCAGCTGCGTCCGCGGTGCCGCCACTGGCCTCGAAGAGGTCTGCCGCGTTGCCGTAGCCGGTCGGGAGGTACTCGGTACGCAGTCCGGTTCCGTCCGGAGAGCGCCACAGGAAGGCGTGCCGGTCCACCGAGTGCGGGACCCCGCGCCATACACACGCGTGCCGAAGCCCGGCCAGCGCAAGGATCTGGGGCATCTGCGCGCAGTGTCCGAACATGTCCGGCAGGTATCCCACCGCCATCGGCGTGCCGAACTCGGACGCGGCGGACCAGCCCATCTCCAGGTTACGGACGATGTTCTCCCCCGAGCAGAGGAACTCGTCGAGCAGCACCCGCCACGGCCCGACCGCCAGCTGACCGCGACCGACCAGATCGCGGATCGCCGCCCGCTGCTCGGGCCGCACCTCGAGGTAGTCCTGGACGACGGCCATCTGACCGTCCAGGGTGAAGCGGAAGTCAGGGTCCCGCTGGGCCCGGCTGATCACATCGTCCATCAGGTCGACCAGCCGCAACCGGAACCGCTGGAACGGTTCGTACCACTCACGGTCCCAGTGAGTGTGCGGGACCAGGAAGACGTCGGTGCTCACGAGGGCGCCGATCGGGAATGGGATCCGAACATGCCGTACTCCTTTGGTCAGCGCTCCCGCTGCGCATCGGAGCGCGAAGGAGTGGCGATGGGTCCAGAGGGTGACTGGTCGATGTCGGCGGACCTGGCAACGGTGGCCTGGGCGCGCCGGACCGCGCCCGGAGGGGCGGCGGGGATGACCTCGTTGAGGAAGGCGTACCGACGGACGATCGACGCGTGATACGCGTCATCCCGACAGGTGGCCCTGGTCAGCGACCACCAGTCGGCGATGTCGCCCCAGCCCGGCGCCGCCAGTGAGCCACCGAACTGCTGCACCGCCAGGGCGGCACAGGCACTGGCGAACGCCAGCCGGTCGGCCAACGGCCAGCCGGAGAGTGTGCCCAGGACAATGGCTGCGCCGAACACGTCGCCCGCGCCGGTCGGGTCGAGCGCGTTCACCCGGAGCGCGGGGACATGCGCCTCCTCGCTGGTGCTGGAGTCGATGGCCAACGAGCCGTCGGCGCCGTTGGTGACCACGGCCAGCGGCACCAGATCGGCCAGGGCATAGAGCGCGTCCTTGGCACTGGACGTGCGGGTGTAGGCCATCGCCTCGTGCGCGTTGGGCATGAAGGCATGGCACACGGCAAGCTGGGCGAGCAGCTCCTGTGACCAGTTGCCGGTCGGGTCCCAGCCAACGTCGGCAAACACGAGCGCCCCTGCGGCCGCGGACTGGTCGGCCCAGGAGGATGCGTCGGCCGAGCCGATCGGATCGGCCTCGTTCAGGTCGACGATCACCGCGCGCGAGGTGGGCGGAGTGCCGATCAACGTGTTCGCCGATACGGGCGCATCGTGGCCGTGGGTCACCATGCTGCGGTCGCCGGCCGTCGCCATCGAGACGGTCACCGGTGAGTGCCAGTGCTCGAAGCGTTGGGACCTCGACAGGTCGACCCGCTCCTGCTCCTGCAGGGTGCGCCAGCAGAAGTCGCCGTAGTCGTCGTCGCCGAAGGCTGCCGCAAGCGACGTGGACAGTCCGAGGCGACTCGTCGCGACAGCCAGGTTGGCAATGCCGCCAGGACAGGAGGCCATCCCGTTGGCCCAGACCTCCGTGCCGCCGGCGGGCAGTGCGGGAAGGCCGGTGAAGATGATGTCGAGGAAGACGGTCCCGTGCAGGAACACGTCGAACTCCGCCGCCGCCTGCCCTGCCGCTGGAGTGCCGTCCATCCGCGAAACAGTATCGGAGCCATCGCATCGGAGCCCCCGCGCACCGCTAAGGTGACCCGCATGCTGCCGCGCGAACGCCGGCGAGGAGCGGAGGTGTTGTTCCCGTGATCCTCACCATTATCGGGGGCGGCGGCTTCCGGGTGCCGCTCGTCTACGGAGCGCTGCTGCGCGACACCGCTGAGCCACGGGTGGACCAGGTGGTGCTGTACGACGTGGACGCGGAGCGGCTGCTGGCGATCAGCATGGTCCTCGACCGGATGGGAACAGGTCACGAACGCCCGCCAAAGGTGCGGACCACCACCGATGTGGATGATGCGCTTCGTGACGCCACGTTCGTGTTCTCCGCCATCCGGGTCGGTGGCCTCGAGGGCCGCACCGCGGACGAACGCGTCGCCCTCGACCTGGGCCTGCTCGGTCAGGAGACCACGGGCCCGGGCGGTATCGCGTACGGGCTGCGCACCGTGCCGGTGGCCGTCCACATCGCGCAGCGGATCGCAGCGGTGTGTCCGGACGCGTGGGTCATCAACTTCACCAACCCCGCCGGGATGATCACCGAGGCGATGCAGGGGGTCCTTGGTGAGCGCGTGATCGGCATCTGTGACACACCGATCGGCCTGGCCCGACGGGCTGGCCGCGCCCTAGGGCTCGAACCCGACCTGACCTCGCCGGACTATGTGGGCCTGAACCACCTCGGCTGGCTGCGCGGGCTGTCCCACCAGGGGCGTGACGTGCTGCCCGACCTGATCGGCAACGAGCGGCTGCTGAGCGGCATCGAGGAGGGCCGGCTCTTCGGCACCGAGTGGATCGCCGACCTCGGCGCCATTCCGAACGAGTATCTCTACTACTACTACTTCACCCGCGATGCAGTTGCCTCGATCCGCGGTGCCGCGGACACGCGAGGGGAGTTCCTGCTGCGACAACAGGGCGCCTTCTACGCGGAGACCGCTCGGGCGCCGACGACGGCGTTCGAGGAGTGGCAGCGGGTTCGGCGCGAACGTGACGCGACCTACATGGCGGAGAGCCGCGACGAGAGGGAGGAGCGCGACCCGGCCGACATCGAGGGCGGCGGCTACGAAGGGGTGGCGCTGGCGCTCATGTCGGCGATCTCTCGCGGCGAGCGGTCAACCATGATCCTCAATGTTCGCAATGGTTCTGCGGTGCCCGGGCTGCCTGCGCATGCGGTGGTCGAGGTGCCGTGCGCTGTTGATGCCGACGGAGCGCACCCCCTGGCCACGCGCCCGCTGGTCGGCCACCAGCTCGGACTGGTCCAGCAGGTCAAGGCTGTCGAGCAGCTGACGATCCAGGCGGCGGCCGCAGGCTCCGTGAGGACGGCCGTCAAGGCGTTGGCCTTGCATCCGCTGGTCGACTCGGTCTCGACCGCCCAGATCCTGCTCGAGGGCTACCGGTCGCGAATCCCGAGCCTGGACAAGGTCTTCCGGCCTTCCTGACTTTCGTCACGGGGTGACCCGGACCGACGCCTGAGCGCTCGCCGTCGGGGACCTAGGTCAGGCCTCCGCGCCCTGGCAGACACCGTTGAAGATCAGGTGCGGGGCTCCCAGCTGAAGAACCGCAGCGCCAGAAGCAGGGCGGCGATGCCCCAGACACCGACGATGAGCACGTCGTTCCAGGAGAACGCCGTGCCCAGGAAGCCCGCCTGTATCCCGTCGGCGAAATGCTTGACCGGGAAGATGCGAGCAACCCACGTGATCCACGCCGGTGCGTTGTCACCGATCGGGATGAAGACGCCCGACAGGAACAGCAGCGGCAGAATCGTCGCGTTGACCATCGGCGCGGCCGCGTCGGCATTGGGGATCACCGCGGTGATGGCGAACCCGAGGGCGCAGAAGCTTGCCGCTCCCACCATGAGGATGACCAGGAACTCGAAGAGCGGCGCGCCGCTCGGGACCTCCGCCTGGTAGAGAACCTTGCCGAACGTCACCGTGATCGCGACCAGCAGGAGCGAGACGAGCAGGGCATGGAGCACCTTGGCGGTGAAGAAGACCGCGCTGGGCAGCGGAGTGCCGTTCGTACGCTTGAGCACGCCCGCGTCGCGCTGGAAGGCCAGGCCGATCGCGGTGTTGTTGTAGCAAGCGGTGATCACCGAGAACGCACCCATCGCGGCGACGTAGTACGTGGACTGGTGTACCGGGTGGCCGCCGATCATGACCTGGCCACCCCCCAGGAGTGCGGTGAAGATGACGAGGAACATCAACGGGAACGCGAACGTGAAGAACGCGGAGGCCGGATTGCGCCAGAACGCCTTGTTGACGTAGCGCATCTGGGCCAGGGTCAGCGACGCGGTATTCATCGTGGAGTCCCGTCCGTGGCGGGCCCGGCGCCGGCGGGCGGCGTCGGTGTGGCCGAGCTGGTCAGCTGGAGGTAGACGTCTTCCAGGGAGGGCCGCAGGATCTGCAGGGTGCTCAGGCTCACGGAGTTCTCCATGGCCCAGCCCGTCAGCCGGTGCAGTCCCAGGGTCAGGTCCTCGGGCGCGAACTCCACGAAACCCTCCGGTGAGGGCGGGCCGCCCAGGCCGGTCGGGGGCGTGGCGCCGTCTGGCAGCAGGTAGCTCACTCGCGCGCGGGTCGCGTTGCGTCCGCCGAGGGTTGCCGGGGCGCCCTCGGCGACGATCCGGCCGTCGGCTATGACGGCGACGCGGTCCGCGAGGTGCTGTGCCTCGTCCATGTAGTGGGTCGTGAGCAGCACGGTCTTGCCCAGCGCGGCGAGGTTCTTGACCACATCCCAGGCCTCGTGCCGGGCGGACGGGTCGAATCCCGTGGTCGGTTCGTCGAGGAACAGCAGTTCCGGGTCGCCCGCCAGGGCGATCGCGACGTCCAGACGGCGTTGCTGCCCGCCCGAGAGCTTGACCACGCGAGTGTTGCGCTTGTCCGCGAGCCCGACCACGTCGATGACGTCATCGACCGGGCGCGGGTGCGGGTAGTAGCCGGAGTACATGGCGATCGTCTCGGCCACGGTCAGGTACCGGTCGACCCCGGTGGACTGCAGGACTATCCCGATCTGCGCCTTCAGCCGGCGTGGCTGCTTTCCGGGATCCAGGCCCAGGACGGTGACGTCGCCACCGTCACGACGCCGGTATCCCTCGAGTATCTCCACGGTGGTGGTCTTGCCCGCACCGTTGGGCCCGAGCATCGCGAAGACCTCGCCGCGCGCGATCCGCAGATCGATTCCGGCGACCGCTCGGACATCGCCGTAGGACTTGGTCAGGCCGCTCACCTCGATGACCGCAGACGTGTCCGAGGTTGGCCCCGCCATCACAGATTCCTTCCGCCGGTGGACCCGACCAGCGCCGCACGCCCGGGGACGCTGGTCACCCGCGAATCTTCTCATGGAACCGGGCCGCGCAGCTCGGCCTGACGCACCCGCGCCACCTGCGTATCCTCGAGACCGCGCTGAGCCCCGCAGCCCAACGCAACTCCCGCACGAAAGGACAACATCATGACCGCACACGAACCACTGCGGGGAGTCATCCCCCCGATCATCACCCCGTTGACACCGGCCGGGGACGTCGACGTCACCTCGCTCCAACGCCTTGTCAATTTCGAGGTCGGCGCCGGAGTTCACGCGATCTTTGTCCTCGGCAGCAGTGGCGAAGGCCCTTACCTCACCGAGGACCAGCAACGGATCACGCTGCAAACCGTCACCGCCACGGTGGCCAAGCGCATCCCCGTGCTAGCGGGCGTGAGCGACATCGGCACACGACGCACCCTGCACAACGCGGCGATCGCCCAGGAATATCCGATCGACGCCCTCGTCAGCACCAGCGCGTTCTACGGGACGGTGGGGTGGAACGAGATCGATCGCCACTTCCGCGCCATCGCTGCCTCAACCGATCTGCCGCTGTACGCCTACGACATCCCCGTCTTCACGGGCGTGAAGATCCCCGCGGAGCTCACCGTGGAACTTGCGAAGGACGGCGTCATCGCCGGCGTGAAGGACACCAGCGGGGAGGAAGACGGCTTCCGCTACATCATCGAGAACACGCGCCATATCGAGGGGTTCTCCGTTCTCACAGGATCAGACATCACAGGCGACGCTGCAATGCTCCAGGGCGCTCACGGGATGATCGTCGGCGTCGCGAACATCGACCCGCACGGCTTCGTGCGACTCTACGACGCCGCCATGAAGGGGGACTGGGACACTGCGCGCACCGAGCAGGAGCGCCTGCACGCGCTGCGGCTCATCACCAAGATCGCCAGCCCCCGGATTGGGGGGTTGAGTGCGACGCTCGGGGCGTTCAAGGCCGCGCAAGTGCTGCGCGGCATCATCGACCACGACGGTCTCCAACCCCCGCTGCTGACACTTGACGACGCAGAGCGCGCCCAGGTCAAGGCCGTGTTGGACTCCCACGGTCTTGGGCCCATCAAGGCCTGAGGTGCGAGGTGGCGCAGACGAGATTTCCCGCCGAGGATCTCGCGCTGCTGGACCAGCTCGCGGCCCGCCTGGGCATCTCACGCAGCCGCGAGCGGGCGCACTCTCGGCCCAGATCGGACCGCGCATCGCCACCACCGTCGGGCACAGCCTCACCGACCCAGCGACTTTCGCCCCGGCGTACCACTCCTCGATGCTCATCTGCGCGACTCTCATGGCTTTCGGCGCCCTCATCGCCCTTACCGCAATCCCGTCCAGCAACCCAACCAGAGCAGAGCACTCACACGAGAGCGGCAGCGCCGGCAGCGCAACTGCTCACCCACCCTCCGACCGAGGCCGCAGCGGCGTTCTGGGCTCGCCGACACCGCCGCTGACAGGCCGATGAATCCACCATGTCAGGCAAATAGGAAAGCTGTCGGTAGAGGTGACCACGCTGGGTTCTCCTGGCAGGCGAGCTTGCCCATGCGGGTCCGAGAACCGGCGTCGCGGGGGTCGCTCAGGGCGGATAGGTGCTGTACAGAGCGACGTACACGCCGCACCCGGCCATCACCGCCGTGGCGATCACCATGGCGGTGATGGCCAACGATCGCGGAAATCTTGCAAGGAGGGACGCTATCGGTACGAGCAGTGGGAATGCGGGCAACATGAATCGCGGGGTAGAGCTGTACGCGTTGTGCGCTCCAACGGCCAGCACGAAAAGCAGGACGGAGTAGAGCAGGTACAAGCGCGGCATAGCGCCCAGCGCGGCCGCGACGATGAGCGCGACCATGATGATCAGCACCAGTGCCACGGCAGTCGCAGCTGGTCGTTCGAATGGATGCGCCAGGTAGTGGGAGGCTCGCTGGGCGCTCTGGACACCGCCGTCGAAATACGTGTCCCAGCCGCGGCGTTCGGTCAGCATCCACGCGTCGACGTGGCCCGTACGTAAGGCCAAGACCATGAGCCAGCCACCGAAACCGGTCACGCCAAGCGCGGCCGCGCCCAACATGGGTAGGGAACGGCGCCGCATGGCAAGTGCCAAGCAAAGCAGGATCAGAACAACGCCAGTAGGCCGAGTTAGGCTGGCCAGTGCGGCACACAAGCCAGCGACCGCTGTGCGTTCGCGTGAAAGAGCTAGCAAGCAGCCCGCCGCGAACATCACGAAAAGCGCTTCGGCATAGGCCAACGAGAGCACGACCGCAAGCGGATAGGCGCCCCACAGTGCGACCGTCAAGAGGGCCGTTCGGTCTCCCTGCCAGCTCCGGACGATCAGCGCAATCAGCACGGCCGCGCTGGCTGCGGCCACCGTGTCAAGGAGCACAGCAGCCGCGGCCACCGGCAGCCCGACCTTCTCGAGCACCGCCAGCAGGGCTGGGTAGAGGGGGAAGAACGCCAGCGGGGACTGCGCTTCCGGGCCGTGCCCGGTCGGCACGACCTGCGGGTATCCGTATACAGCGATGTACTTGTAGAAGCTTCCGTCGAACACAGTCAGGGCAGCGGAGAAGGGTCTGTGAACGTGCTGTGCTGCTGCTCCGAGGGCCGCGAGGCAAACCAGTCTGGTGACGAGCAGCACCGCCACCGCGCGAAAGGGAAGTGACTCAACCCAACGTCGGGCTCGGAACGGAGGAGCTGAGACCACTTCCGTGCCGCTGCCAATCATGGCGCTAGAACCTAGCAGCCGCCCGGTCGGCTGAACCGCCCCGGGTTCGGTGGAGGGCGAGTCCTCCCGGCAGCGGCTGCCACGCGGTGGTGATCTGACGGTAATGCGCTTGCTCGACCTCGACCGGTGGGCGTGGCCCAGGGCGCCATGGTCTCGCGGACCCGAGTTCGTGCTCAGCAGCGCTCCGACTCGAGTTGAGCAGACGTGCGACGCTCCAACAGCCAAGGCGGAAGGGTTGGAAGTTGCTCCGCACGCTCCAAGCCCAGTTGGGCCTGAAACCTCAACTTCCAACAAAATGCATAGCGACGGCAGGTTTCCGAAGGCCAAGACAGCACGCCGGGGCGATGGCGGCGGCACTTGAGCGCGGACGCAGTAGGCCCGGAGTATGTCTCGTACCGCCTCGTGCCCCCAATCACCGTTAACAGCGGCTTCTGGCGGCCAGTCTCGGTCACGGCCAATTGGGAAAGCACCTTCACCCAGAACGACAAAACCGCAGGTCAGACGCGGTCTGACCTGCGGTTACGGTGGTGGCCAGGGGCGGGGTCGAACCGCCGACCTTCCGATTTTCAGGACGGCGAAAGCCCTCCGGAGGGGTCTTGAGGGCCCGAATTTGTGCTCAGCGGAACGGAGTTGAGTCCCGTGCCGTCCCTCGTTTCAGGGGTTCGTGTTAGCAGTTTGTTAGCAGTTTGCTGGACCTCGTCAGGTTCAAGGCTCAGGGCCGCCATGCTGCGAGGAGGTCCTCGGGACGCAGAACGATGTCGGCGCTGGCGCCGGGTGCAAGCCCGCTGGGGCAGACGGCGAGAAGACGCGCACCGCCGGCATGGGGGATGACGTTGCGGGCGTTGGCGAGCTCGGCCATCTCAGTCCTGTTCACTCCGCCCTTCGGTCGCCACTTGATCGTGCCCAAGGTGGCGATGTTCTCGGCGGTGCGGGCGACGATGTCCACCTCGAGGGAGTTGTCGCGGGTCCACCAGGCACCGGCTTGTTGCACACCGGCCAGTTCTGGGTGCGTGGCGCCGAGCCGGGTCAGGGCTTCGTTGACGTGGGGCTCGATCGCTCGTCCCCGCCAGCTGGCCCAGCTGGCGTCGAATGCTGCGACCGCGATGTCACCGCGGCTCCGGCTGATGTCTTCGATATGGCGGGCGATGAAACGGAACCAGAATCGCAGGTAGGGATCGGTGAGTCGGTAACGGCGCAGCTTGCTGTTGGATGGGGCTCCGGAGGGGACCTCGATGCGGATCAGATCCTTGGGGCCCTCCAGGATCCTCAGCGCCCGGGTGATCGCGGTCTGGGCGGCGCCGCGTTCGTCGGGGTCACTGATGGCCGAGACG
>Ga0209745_1001783_pt1 | contig 12597 bp, 5 predicted proteins | sample BarGraNGADG00312_FD_184495 | JGI IMG/M metagenome (GOLD analysis project Ga0209745, IMG submission 184495) | Arctic peat soil microbial communities from Barrow, Alaska - Barrow Graham LP Ref core NGADG0004-312 (SPAdes) (version 2) | ecosystem: Environmental > Terrestrial > Soil > Wetlands > Peat ... | reverse complement strand
CCGCGACATCTTCCCGGATCTTTTCGGCCGCCCGCTGGGAGAAGACGAGTTGAAGACGTTTGCCGACGAGAAGGAGGCGCTCTACCGCAGCCTCTCGGCCGGTCACCTCTCGCCCGTCCGCGGACTCGTTCACCTCCTGGACCGCCTCGATGCGCACGGGATCCCGGTGGCCGTGGCCACCTCGGCGCCTCCCGACAACGTCGGCCACACGCTGTCGGAGCTCGGCCTCGCCGCGCGCCTCTCCTGCATCGTCCGCAGCGACCAGGTGCCCCGCGGCAAGCCGTTTCCCGATGTGTTCCTCGCCGCCGCCCACCGCCTGGGTGTGCCACCCGGGGACTGCGTGGCCTTCGAGGACGCGCCAGCCGGTGTGATCGCCGCCCGCGACGCGGGCATGCAGACGGTGGCGATCGCAAACAGCTTCGATCCGGACGTCTTCCGCTCACCGGCGGTGGCCGCCGACTGGGTGTTCGGAGATTTCGAAGACTACCTGGCAGGTCCCGGCCACTGGCTGCTGGCCGGAAGCGCATGAAGAATCCCGCCTTCCGCCCTACATCTCCGGCTGTTCAACCACCGCAGGCACCGGCGTCGGGGCGGCCTGGCGCTTCCGCGCCCTGCCCCACAGCGTCGCCACCACGTCGGTGATCTTCGCGTCGCGCAAGCCGTCGAAATACGAGTACACGACCGGCGTGACCAGCAGCGTCAGCAGCAGGCACAGGATCTGCCCGCCGATGATGGTGACCGCCATCGAGGCGCGCGAGCCCGCCCCGGCCCCGCGACCGAATGCGATCGGCAGCATGCCGGCGACGATCGAGATGGTGGTCATCAGGATCGGCCGCAGCCGGACGTGGTTCGCCTGGATGATCGCGTCGTGCCGGCTGAGTCCTTCGGCCCGCAGCGTGTTGGTGTAGTCCACCTGCAGGATCGAGTTCTTCTTGACGATGCCGAAGAGCATCATCAGCCCGATGGCGCTGTAGACGTTGATCGTCATGCCGAACGCCATCAGCGCCAGCAACCCGGCCGGGAGGCTCAGCGGCAGCGCCGTCATGATGGTGAGCGGGTGGATGAAGCTGTTGAACTGCGATGCCAGCACCATGTAGATGAAGACCACCGCCAGCAAGATGGCCAGGGCGAAGTCGCTGCCCGCCTCGCTGAGCGTCTTGGCGCTGCCGCCGAACGTCACCTGGTAGCCGGCCTTCAGGGGCAATTCGCCCACCTTGGCGCGCGCCTGGCTGATGGCCTCGCCCAGTGTGATCTTCAGACGGTCCAGGTTCGCGTTGACGGAGATCTGGCGCATCCGGTTGTACCGGTCGATGGAGGCCGGTGCGTTACCGAGTTTCAGGGAGGCCACCTCGTTCACACGCACCAGGCGGCCGCCGGCCGCCGGCACGAACAGGTCGCCCATCGCCCCCGGATCGGTCAGGAACTGGTCGTCGAGCCGCAACATGACCGAGTACTGCTCGTCGCCGTCCTTGAATTTCGACACTTCCTCGCCGCCGACGAGCGTCCGCATCGTCGAGGAGACCGTGTCCAGCGGCGCGCCCATGTCGGCGGCACGCTGACGATCGATGTTGATGCGGAGTTCCGGCTGCGTCGGCTCGAAGCTCGTATCCGAGTCGGTCACGCCGTCGATTTGACGGATCTTCGCGAGCAACGTGCCCTCGCCGGGCACCTGGATCGTGCCCTTCATGTCCTGGCCGGCGTACGCCAGCTTCTGCAGTTCCTCGACGTCGGGCCCCTGCATGATCATCGTCAGCCGGTTCGTGCTGCCGCCGCCGCCGCGGCCGCCCGCGCTCGACGCGCCCGAGATGTCTGTGCCGCCCGACACGCTGGTGCGCGCGTTCCGGTACTTGCTCAACACGCGGCGCGCCACCTGCATCAGCTCGAGCTGCGACTGCTTGCGCTCGTTGATCGGCGTGAGCTGGATCGAGTAGTTGGAGCTGCCGTTCTGAATCGACACCATCAGGGCGTCCAGGTTGTCGCCGAGCGCCTGGCGCAGTTCGCCCTCGATCGGCGTCACGTACTCCAGCGTCCTGGCGAAGCTCGTGCCCCTCGGCAGCCGCAGGTTGGCGCTGAACTCGCTCTGGTCGTCGTCGGGCACCAGTTCCTTGCCGACGTACGGATACAACAGCCCGGCCGACAGCGTCACGCCGCCCGCGATGGCGAGCATCAGGCCCCGGTGTACCATCGACCATTCGAGCATCCGGCCATACTGCCGATCCACCCACGCGTACGCGCCCCGCTGCTTCGACTGCGTCGAGTGCCCCTGCGCCGCGTCGGACGGGCGCAGCCAGTAAGCGCACAGCGCCGGCGTCAGCGTGAACGAGACGAACATCGAGAGCAGGATGGCCGAAGCCGACGAGATCCCGAAGCTGTAGAAGTAGCGGCCCACCTGGCCCGTCATGAACGCCACGGGGAGGAAGATGACCACCAGCGACAGCGTCGTGGCCATCACCGCCAGGCCGATCTCGCCTGTCGCCTTCATGGCGGCTTCCTTCGGCGAGACGCCCTTCTCCTCGATGTACCGGAAGATGTTCTCCAGCACGACGATCGCGTCGTCGATAACGATGCCCGTCGCCAGCGAGAGCGAGAGCATCGTCATGTTGTTCAGCGTGAACCCCAGCGCCTTCATGACGGTGAAGGTGCCGATGATCGACGTCGGAATCGCGAGGGCGGCGATGACCGTCACGCGCAGGTTCCTGATGAACAGGAAGACGACGAACGCCGCGAGCAGGCCGCCGATGATCAGGTGGAGCTGGATTTCCTCGAACGACTTCCGGATGAACCGCGACTGGTCGCGGGTCGGACGGACGCTGATGTCGGTCGGCAGCGTGGCCTTGATGCGCTCGAGGCGCGCGAGGACACGGTCCACGACCTCGACGGTGTTGGTGCCCGACTGCTTGCGGATCGAGAGCGAGATGGCGTTCTCACCCGGGGCGTCCTTGCCCATCGAGGCTTCCCACAGCCGGGTCTGGCTGCGGACTTCTTCGTTCGAGTCGGTGACGCGGGCCACGTCGCCGACCGTGATCACCGAGCCGGCGTTGTAGGACAGCACGATCCGCTCGAAGTCCTTCACGTCCCGCAGCCGCCCCATCGTGCGCATGGCGATCTCGGACGGCCCGGTCACGAACGTGCCACCGGGCGTCTCGATGTTCTGACTTGCCACGGCACTGAACACCCGGGCCGTCGTCAGCCCGTAGGCCGTGAGGCGCGTCGGGTCCAGCAGGATGCGAATCTCGCGCCGGCGGTTGCCCATCAGGCTCACTTCACCGACGTCCTGGACGGTCTCCAGCACCTGCTTGATCTGCGTGTCGGCGATCTGTGTCAGTTCCTTCGGCGCCCGCTTCGCGAACACGACAATGGTGAGGACCGGCGCCGAATCCGGATCCATCTTATTGACGACGGGTGGCTCGGTGTCGCGCGGAAAGTGGATGCCCGCCACCTTGTCCCGCACGTCCTGCGTGGCGGCCTCGATCTCGCGCTCGAGCACGAACGTGATCGTGCAGCGCGCCGAGCCCACGCTCGAGCTGCACCGCAGCTCGTCGATGCCGTTGATCGTGTTGACGGCCGCCTCGATCGGCTTGGTGACCGTCGTCTCGATTTCCTCCGCGCTCGCCCCCGGCAGCGAGGCGCTCACCGTGACCGTCGGGTAGTCGGTCTTCGGCATCAGGTCGAGCCCGAGTCCCCGGTACGAGAACCAGCCCAGCACGAGGAGCGCCGCGCTCATCATCACCGCGAAAACAGGTCGCCGAACGCTGACATCCGCGAGTGTCATTACTCGCCTCCCCGCTGGCCGCCCTGGCCACGTCGACCGCCACCCTGCCTGCCGCCCTGACCGCGCGGGGAGCCGCTTCGCCTGCCGCCGTCCGCACCGGCGCCCGTCCGCACGCTCATGCCGGTCGCCAGCTCATTGAGCCGGCTGTTCGCGAGTGTCTCGTCGCCTTTCAGGCCGTCCACGATTTCCCACAGGCTGCCCTGGCGGACACCCAGCGTCACCTGCTGCTGGGTAATCTTGTTGTTCCGGATCACGTAGACCGACGAGACACCCGCCAGCGTGGAGAGCGCCGTGTCGGGCACCGCCAGCACGGCTTCGTCCTTCGTCGTGAGGATCACGCCCTTGGCGAAGAACCCGGGCTTCAGGCGCCGGTCGGCGTTGTCCACCAGCGCTTCGACCTGGAACGTGCGCATCGTCTGGTCGATCGACGGGCTGACGTAGGCGATCTTGCCGTTGAAGACCGTGTCGCCGAACGACGCCACCCGGAATTCGACCCGCTGTCCGGGCCGGATGATGCCCGCATGGCGTTCCTGCACGCCGGTCCGGAGCTTGAGCGGGTTGACCTGCACGATGGTCGCGACCAGCGTGCGCTCGGGGATGAACTCGCCCGTCTGGACATACCGGTCCACAACCGCGCCCGCGATCGGCGCCTTGACCACCGTGTCGGCCAGCTTCTTCTGCGCGAGGTCGAAGGCGGCCCGGCGATCCTGGAGCTGGGCCTTCAGGCTGCGGGCCGTGTCGAACGCGGCCTGGTAGTCCGCCTCCGCCACCTTGAGCCGTGTCTGGGCCGTTTGCAGGTCAACCGGAGACAGGATGCCGCGCACGGCCAGCGTGTCGGCCCGCGCCATCGCGGCCTTGGCGTCCTCGAGGTTGGCGATCGCGGTCCTCACGGCGGCCACCTGCTCGTCGGGTGGCGGCGGCGTGTCGGAGGATACGTTGGCGTGCATGCCGAGCTGCGCGTAGGTCTGGCGAAGCGCGCTCTCAGCCCGCGCCAGCGCAAGCTCGAGTTCCCTGGGCTCGAGCCGGACAAGCGGCTGACCGACCTTGACCTCGGTGCCGAGTTCGACCAGCACCTGCTTGACGACGCCGGCAACCTCGCTGCTGACCTTGGCTTGGTCAGGCGAAAGGAGGGTCCCCGCCAGATCGACCACCCGCTGAATGCTCATCCGCTGGACGGTGGTGACCGTGACCTCAACCGCAGGGCCGCCCCGCCGTCCCCCACCCGCGCCTCCCGCTCCGCCAGCGGCGCCAGATCCGCCACCTGGGGCCTGAGTCCCGCTGCTTCCGCCGCAGGCAGCGAACATCGCGGCAGCGGCCAGGCAGGCCGAAACAACTTTCCAACGAGACAAGACAGTACCGGGTCTGAATGACATGAGCAAGATATCCGAAGCAATTTGACGGTGGGTGCTGGATCAGCCTCCGCCCGGGGCGCCGACGGAGGACACACAAGGACCTCTGAGCTTACTACGACTGGGCGAAAGCGATCGCTTACTCTGTTCTTTTCGGCGAGGCAGGTGGGCTTTCTTCGGCGAGGCAGGTAAGCGCCTGCGAAGGGATCGCCGTATATCGCTGTTAGACCCGAAGCGACCCTCCTCCTTGGGGCCCCTCGAAAGGGGCCCCCTTTTTTCCCCCCAACGGCCCCTCCAGCCGGTAACATCAGCCGGACAATCATTCAGGTAGCCGCAGAGCCACTCGAGTAACCGCAGAACGAGGTGCCGCCGTGCTGGCGTTTCTCTTCCTGGTGGTGATTGGCCTGCTGATTTGGGTTGGACGCCTGCACTCGAGGGTCGCAGACCTCGAGGCACGCGATGCCGAGGCGTCGAGCGACCTGGCGTCACTCAGACAGCGCCTGGACAAGCTAGCGATGGGGCGTGTCGGCACACCGGCCGAGCAGCGGGCTGAGCATGCGCCAATCGCCGCGCCCGCCCGACCGGCCTCAGCGGCTGAGGTGGACCGGTCTCCTCAACCGACCGCCTCCGCTCCAAAGCCGCCGGCGGCGATCCCCCTGCGGCCCGCTCCCTCCACCGCTGCGTCCCCGGCGTCCCCGCGGCCCCCGGCACCACCAATGCCCCCGGTGCGTTCGACGTCCCCGACGCCACCCGCGTTACCCGCGCCACCTGCGGCACCCCTCCGGGCTGCCGAGAAAACCACTCCCGGAGAGGTTTTTTCGCGGCCCGCCGAACCTGCGCCTGCCCCGTTCGACTGGGAAGAGCTGATCGGCGTCAGGCTGGGCTCGTGGGTCGCCGGGATCGCGCTGGCCGTCGCTGCCGTCCTCTTCCTCGGCTATTCGATGCAACAGGGGTGGCTGCAACCACCGGTACGAATGGCGATCGGCCTCGCCGTCGGTGTCGGCCTTCTCGTCGCGTGCGAGCTGAAAGCTGCCCGGCGGTACCCGGTGACGGCCAACGCGCTCGACGGCGCGGCAATTGTCATCCTCTTCTCCACCTTCTTCGCCTCGTACCGGCTCTGGCAGCTTGTCGGCCCCGTCACCGCGTTCGCGCTGCTGGCCCTCGTGACGCTGGTGGCGGCGCTGCTCTCGATCCGTCGCGATTCGGTGTTCATCGCCCTCCTGGGCCTGGTCGGCGGGTTCTCGACGCCCGCGCTCCTGTCGAGCGGTCACGACAACCCCTTCGGGTTGTTCGGCTACCTGCTGATGCTCAACGCCGGCCTCGGCTGGGTCGCGTATCGAAAGCGCTGGCCGGCGCTGGTCGGCGTGAGCCTGGTGTTCACCACGATCTATCAGTGGGGATGGGTGGCGACTTTCCTGACGCCTGGCAAGCTGCCGGCCGCCGCCGCGGTCTTCCTGGCGTTCCCGATCCTGGGCTTCGCGTCGCTCGGCCTGGCCGGACGGGCCGGCGCGCTCGACCCTGGAACCGGCTCCGAGCGCCGCTCCTGGTTCCAGGAAGCGGCAAGCCTGAACGCGGCGCTGCCGCTGCTGTTCGCGCTGTTCATGGCGACGTCGCAAGCCTACGGCGAGCACTCGGCCCTGCTGTTCGGATTCCTGCTCTGCCTGGATGCGGGGCTCTTCGCGGTGGCGCTGTGGCGCGGCCCGGCCATCCTGCACCTGGTCGGCGGGATTGCGACATTGCTGGTGTTCGTCACGTGGACCACCACGAACTACGTCGCATCTGGCGCCCAGCACAGCCCGGGCTTCCCGGCCATCCTCGGCTTCGTCGCGCTGTTCGTCGTGTTCTACCTGGTGACGGGGCTGACGGCTCGCCACGGACCGCGTCGTCTCAACGGCTCCGCACGGCTGGCGGTCTACTCGGCGCCGCTCCTGCTCTTCATGTTCCCGGCTTTGGCCGGCGGTGAAACCAGCTTCGCCTCGCCGGCTCTGCCGTTCTCCGTGCTCTTCGTCCTCCTCGGCGCGTGCGCCGCGTTCGCTGTCGTTGAAGAGGAGGGGATCGTCTATTTTGTGGGCGCGTTCCTCGCCCTGGCGGCAGAAGCCGCATGGTCTTCGCGGCACCTGAGCGATGAGCGGCTGCTCCCGGCGCTCGGGATCTACGCCCTGTTCGGTCTCGTCTTCATCGGCGTTCCCGTCGTCGCGCGTAAATGGCAGAAGCCGCTGGCACCCGCGTGGCTCGGCGGGCTGCTGCTGCTGCTCAGCGTCGCCCTGTTGTTCTTCCTGTCGAGTGACCGGGTCGCGACGGCCTCGCTCTGGGGCCTCGCGGTGTTGCTTGGGCTGTTGAACGTCGCGCTGATGGTCGAGGGCAGGGCGTCGCGCCTACGCTGGCTGACCGTCAGCGGCAGCATCCTCTCGTGGCTGGTGCTCGGCAGTTGGTGGGTCAGCGGCGCGCTGACGGCCCAGATAGTCCCCGCCCTGCTGGTGGTGGCGGGATTCACCATGCTGACGCTGGTCGGGCACTTGTGGGTTGGCATCGAACAGGGCGCGGCGAGCGACGAGACGCAGGCCGGCATGGCGCTGGCGCTCGTCGGCCATCTCTTCCTGCTGTTCGTCGCGGTGCAACCATCGCTCTCGGTGCCGCCCTGGCCGATGCTCGCCGTGGTGGCGCTCGTCGATCTCGCGATTGGCGCCGCAGCGCTGTACACGAGACGGGCCGAGTTGCACGCCGCCGCGCTCGGGTTCTCACAAGTCATCCTGATCGTGTGGGCCTCGGCCGCCAACCCGGCACCCTGGCCGACCGTTGCGATGGTGGCCGCAGCCCTGGTCGGGGCCTTCGGCCTCGCATGGTCGGTACTCGCCTCGCGCCGGGTGGAGGACCCGACTCTCCGCGACCGCTTCGACATGGCCGCCGCCATCGCGCTCGTGCTCGGGCAGGTGCTCCTCGTCGAGGTGTCGGTCGTGGCCGGCGAGCCCGGTGTCGCGACGCTGACGGCATTCCACGTCCTGCTCCTCGTCGGTCTCCTCGCGCTTGCCAGCGTCCGGCAGTGGCACTCGCTGGCCATCGCCGCCGCGGGCCTCACGTGGGCCGCCACGTGGATCTGGCAGGCCTCGCACCCGGGGATGGCGTACTGGCGGGAGACGCTGGTCCTCGCGACACCGATCTACCTGCTCTTCCTCTCTTATCCGCTCGTCCTCGGACGACGAATCGGGACGGGGATTGCGCCCCATGTCGCCGCCGTGATGGCCAGCGCCTCGTTCTTCCATGTGGCTCGCCTCAGCCTGGTCGCGGCCGGATATGGCGACGTGATTGGCGCGTTGCCGCTCCTTCAGGCGGGCCTGCTCGGGGCGCTGCTCGTCGGCTTGTTGCGAATCGAGCCACCCGACAGCCGGACGCTCGGCCGCCTGGCGCTGGTCGCCGGCGCGCTTCTCGCCTTCGTCACCGTCGCCATCCCGCTGCAACTCGAGAAGGAGTGGATCACGATTGGATGGGCGCTGGAGGGCGCGGCACTGGCCTGGCTCTTCCGCCGGATCCCGCATCGCGGGTTGTTCTGGTGCGCGCTCGGCCTCCTGGCCGTCGTCTTCGTCCGGCTGACACTCAACCCCGAGGTGCTGATCTACCAGCCGCGCAGCGAGGTGCGGATCCTGAACTGGTATCTCTACACGTATCTCACGTGCGCGGCCGCCATGCTCACCGCCGGCTGGATGTTCTCGACGACCGACGACGGGATCGTCCCGCCGCTGCGGGGAGCGCAGGTGGCGCCCGCCGCCGCCACGATCCTGCTGTTCATCCTGCTCAACATCGAGATCGCCGACTTCTATGCCACCGGGTCCACGATCACGTTCGACCTGTCGGCGGGCCTCGCGCAGAATCTGACCTACACGCTCGGGTGGGCCGTGTTCGCCGTGTGCCTGCTGTCGGCCGGCATCGTGCTGCGATCGCACGCCGCGCGGCTATCGGCCCTCGTCCTGCTGACCGCCACGGTGTTCAAGGGGTTCCTCTCGGACGTGGCGAGGCTTGACGGCCTCTATCGCGTGATGTCGTTCGTAGGCCTGGCCATCTGCCTCTCTTTGGTGGCGGTGGTACTGCAGCGGTTCGTGCTCTCGCCCAAGGCCGGAGACAAGCGCGAATGACGCGGGGAGCTCCCGACAGCACGCGGCTCATCGCGGCGGCGGCTGCCGCGACGGTCCTGGTGTCGGCCTTCGTCGCGGTCGCGCTCGCCCAGCCTGCGGCGTCGCCGCTGCCGCGTGGTGCCCGGATTGACCGCTCCTCGTTCGAGCACCAGCGCCGCATTCCCCCGGGGCCGCCGGGCGTGGCGTCGCTGCGCCTCGATCTCCCCGTGCTGGCGCACTCGCGCCTGGCCGACGTGCGCCTGATCACCGGCGGCGGGTTCCAGGTGCCATACCTCCTCCAGGACGACCCGATGCCGCTTCGCATCGAGCTTCCACCGCTCGTGGTCGTTGACGAGCGCGAGGTCGCGGACGGCGTCAGCCAGCGTCGGGGTCGGGAACGCACAGTCCACGCGATCACATTCCCGCTCGCAGGGATGCCGCCCTGCGACCTGATCCTGGAAACGAACTCCCGCGTATTCGAACGCGAGGTGACCGTCGTCGTGAAGGAGGACGACCCCCGCCGACGTGACGCGGGACGCTGGCAGACCAGGGCGTGGGGATCGTGGCGGCACGCCGACCCCGACACGCCAGCGACCCCACTGATCCTGCGCCTGCCGACGGTCGGCGCGACGACCGGGCGGGTCGTGGTGGATGAGGGCGATAACCAGCCGTTGCCGATCGAGCGGCCGAGGCTCGAACTTCGGACCTACCGGCTGCGCTTCGTGCGCGAGACGCAGGACGAGGTGTGGCTGGTGTACGGCCGCGCGGGACTCTCTGCCCCGCGCTACGACCTGGCCCTGCTCGAGTCGCGATTCAGCCGGGCGGAGGCTTCCGAGGTCGCGGCGGAACCCGAGCAGCGGACCGACCAGGGCGTCACCGCCTGGCCGTCGAAGATACTGTTCTGGGGAATTCTGGCGGCGGCAAGTGTCGCGCTGCTCGCCCTCGTGGCCAGGCTGATCCGGACGCCGCCAGACGCCTCTCCGCCGACGCCGACATGACCCGGTCGAGCCGGAACCCAAGAGGCACGGCCTGCGACGGTCGGCGATTCGGAGCCTGCGACCACTCGCGTCGCTCGACCCCGAATCGCCATCGCCGGTTCAATGAGCTGTCTGTTCCGTTCTACTGCTGCCCTCCGCGGCGTCCGCCCTGCCCGGGCACGGGCACCGGCTTGCGCGGCAGCTTCTCGTCGCGATTCGCCGCCAGATACGCCCAGCCCGCCACGATCGTGGACATCTTGATCACGTCGTTCGGCTGAAGCCGCTCGTAGGTGTCCATGTTCGTGTGATGCGTGACGCCGTTGTATTCGATCTCGTCCTGGATGAACTGGAAGCCGGGCAGCCCCACCCCGTCGAACGACTGGTGATCCGTCCCGCCGGTATTTCGCGTCGTCAGCGTCGTCATGCCGAGGCTGCGGAACGGTTCCAACCATTCCCGGAAGATCGGGGCGACGGCATCGTTCCCCTGGAGGTACACACCGCGCAGCGCGCCGGTCCCATTGTCGATGTTGAAGTAGACGGACAACTTGTCGTATTCGGGCTTCGTCTCGAGCGGACCCTGGGGTCCCCCGCGCTGGCCGCCGCCAGGCGAATTCTGGGCACCGGGGAGCGGCTGACGCGTCGCGTAATGCGCCGCGACGTATTCGCGCGATCCCAGCAGTCCCTGCTCCTCGCCTTCCCAGAAGCCCACCCTGACGGTGCGGCGCAGCTTCACTTCCGTGGCCTTGAGAATGCGCAGTGCTTCCATCATTGCCGCGACACCCACGCCGTCGTCCGCCGCGCCGGTGGCCGCATGCCAGGTGTCGATGTGCGCGCCGAGCAGAACGACTTCATCCGCCTTGTCGGTGCCGGGGAGTTCGCCGACGACGTTGAAGACCGCGGGGTTCGGGTAGTAGGTGTTCTTGATGTCGGCTTCGATCGCCACCGGGACGTTCTTGGCGAGCGTCCGGGCGATCCGGCCGTACTGCTCCGCGGCGATCGAGATGGCCGGGAGCGTGGCAGCCGGGTCGGCCGTGCGGTTGCCGCCGATGGTGTAGATACCGTGGCCGAACGAGCTGGTCGAGATCGTGCCGAGAGCGCCTTCGGCCTTCAGGAAGTCGTTGCGAATGTTCGAGAAGCCTCGGACCTGCTGCGGCGGACCACCGGCCTGAGGAGCGCCTGGTGCGCCTGCGCGCTGACCCTGCGCGGCGGGTGCTTGTGCGGCTGCCGGAGCGCCTGCGCGCTGGCCCTGCGGGGCGGGTGCTCGTGCGGCTGCCGGGGCGCCGCCGCGCGGAGCCTGGGCGGCCTGCGGTGCCGCGGGTGCGCCACCGCGCTGACCGGGCGGCGTCACGCCGAACTCCAGCGCGGCCGGTGTCGGCTGCAGTTCCATGGCCGCCAGTTCTTCCTGCTTGTATCGTTTGGCCCTGGCGTCCCAGAACGCGGGGACGTCGGGCGGCGCAACGAGCAGCGCCCACTTCCCTTTCAGTTTGCCCCTGTACTGAGCCAGTTCCTCTTCTGTCGTCGCCGCAACGAGCACCGCCTCACCCGACACGAGGCCGTTCGTCCCCGGGGTCCATGCCGTCGGCGTACCGGGAACCGGAAAGCGCTCTGGCGCGGTCACCTGCAGGTAGAACTTGTCGTTCGTCCATCCGCGCTCGAAGCCGTTCTTGTTGACCCACGGCTCGATGGCCACGTTCGACAGGCCCCATTCCTTCATCTTCGCGACCGCCCACTCGGCCGCCTTCAACGCGGTGGGCGAGCCGGTCACGCGCGGCGTGTAGACATCGGACAGCCAGCTGCAGAGTTCCATCACCTGCGAGCGCTGCATGCCTTCGGCTTTGATCTTGTTGATATCGACGTAGTTGATGGTCTCGCTGCCGGCGAGGATCACGGGCGCGGTCAGCATCGCCGCCGTCGCCATGACGAGCGCACAGGCGAGCCAGAGGATTCTTCTTCTCATGTGTGTCTCCGAAGGAAGCGCAGATGGGAGAGGCCGCTGGGAGTCAGCGACCCGCTCAGAGTTCGGCTCGCCTTTCTATCACGCCCGGGCCGGACTGGCAAGCATGTCGTGCCTGGCAGGTTGTGCATGGCACGACGCTTCCTTCCGCCTGGCACGCAGTCTGCAGTGTGACAACCGAACGAAGACCCTCGCCGGCGCGTGTCACCCCCACCAGCCGAATGAGAACCTCCGTGGCGGGTTCGGCCTGCGAAGCGATCGGGGCCGGTGGATTCAGAGTAGGAAGTCATCGCCGCGTCGGTCCCAACTGGGTGACGTGGTGCGCATCAGGGCGATCACGGGTCAACTCCTACCTGGCGTACTGCATCGCCAAGGAGAGGGGACAGATCAGGGCGGGCGTCCAGATGTGCCAGGCCGCGCTGTCCGCGGAACCGCGCAA
>Ga0209745_1001782_pt1 | contig 12598 bp, 8 predicted proteins | sample BarGraNGADG00312_FD_184495 | JGI IMG/M metagenome (GOLD analysis project Ga0209745, IMG submission 184495) | Arctic peat soil microbial communities from Barrow, Alaska - Barrow Graham LP Ref core NGADG0004-312 (SPAdes) (version 2) | ecosystem: Environmental > Terrestrial > Soil > Wetlands > Peat ... | reverse complement strand
TCATGTGACGAAAATGCCGTACTTCTCACATATGGCGACAATGATTCATTTCCGCTCTGGTATATCCAGGATGTCGAAGGCTTCCGCACCGATGTGCGCGTTGCAAACCTCAGTTACCTGCAGAGCGGATTTTATATTGAAACAATGAGCCGGAAGGCATTTAAATCAGATCCATTGCCATTTACATTACCACCTGAAAAATATATCGAAGGTGAGCGTGTGCAATTGCCCGTGGAGGATCTTGTCAAGGTGCCTACCGCTCTGAGACAGGTTGTTGATTTTGCGGGGTCAGATGACCCGAAAGCAAAAGTAGACCTGTCAGGCCGGGGTGACTACTATAATTTTATTCCCGTCAGGGAATTCATTGTAGATGTCGATTCAGTTCATGTTTTGCAGACAGGTGCAGTAAGACCTTATCATGCAGACAGGATGCTGATACCCATGATATGGAAATTTAAAGGATCAATGGCGATGAAGGATGATCTGGCCGTAATGGATTTTATGGCTGGAAACAACTGGGATCGCCCTTTCTACTATGCTGTTACTGTCCCGGGTTCAAACTACAACGGGCTTGAGGACTTCTTCGTGCTTGAAGGAATGGCTTTCAGGGTGAGTCCGATAAAAATTGACAAACCTGCTCCCGGAGAGACCGGCATGGTTGACACGAATCAGATGTTTGAAAAAATGATGAATAAGTTCAGATGGGGTAATGCTGACAAAGCAGGTGTCTATCTGGATGAAAACAACCGGAGGCTGTTTGATGTCTTCAGACGTCAGTTCGGCCGCCTCTCGAAAGCGCTTGCTCTTGAGGGTGATACTGCAAGAGCTGTTGCTGCAGCTGAAAAAGGACTGAGTATCGTCCCTCCGGAGAAAATGCCATATGATTATTTCAGTGCAGACCTGGGAGAGGCATTGGCCATGGCAGGCAAAAAAGATGAAGCTGAAAAAATGCTGACAACTATTTCCGATAATTCCGAAGCGGTGCTGAGTTTTGTCACAACGCTGCCCGAAAATAAGACTTATGGACTTGATTTTAACATCGGGGTATCACTTCAGGCAATACTTGAGGTCTATAAGCTGGCAGAAAAATATGAAATGAAGGAACTGGCAGCCAAAACGGCAGGGCAGCTGAACAAATATTACGGAGGGATGCCTGCAAAATGATCAGGAAGTATGGCAGGCCGTTCCCGGCAGAAATAATCTATCCCGGTGCGATATTCAGGATACCGGGAAATGGCAAAAAGCTTTACTTGACATTCGATGACGGTCCCGACCCTGCCTCAACACCGCAGATACTTGATATCCTGAATTCACATGATGTGACTGCCGCGTTTTTCTGTACCGGCAGCAAGGTGATCAGGTCACCCGGCCTCTTTGCACGTATCGCATCCGGAGGCCATATAATCGGAAATCATGGCTTCAGCCATCTCAACGGTCTGAAAACGCCCGTCAGAAAATACTGTGCTGATATATTCAAAGGCAGGGACGTTACCCACAGCAATCTATTCAGGCCACCCTACGGACGATTGCGGGTAAGACAATACAGGATACTCGAAAGAAGTATGAGAATAGTATTCTGGGACATTATGCCATATGACTTTGATAAAAAAATGCTGCCCGAAGCTTCATTTGCCGTTCTGTCGGGAAAGGTCCGGCCGGGCTCTGTAATCGTACTGCATGACAAAGCAGAAAGTAATGCTCTTTCTTACCTTGACAGATTTATAAGATCATCCATTGACAAGGGATATACTTTCGGGGACCTCGACGATAATTCGCTGCATGGTTGAGTTATTTAATCTGAAATGCTATTTTTGAAAGGGAATGAAAACCGGACAATGAATATCCTTATTCTCGGATCAGGAGGGCGTGAACACGCTGTCATTTGGAAGCTGGCACAAAGCAGCAAGCCTCTGAAGCTGTTTGCAGCACCCGGTAACGCCGGGACGGCATCAGCAGCTATCAACCTGCCGGTTGACCCGCTTGATTTCGCCGCAGTGAAATCGGCCGTGATCTCAAATAAAATTCAAATGGTGATCGTAGGCCCTGAGGCACCTCTTGTTGAGGGCATATCTGATTTTTTTGAGGCTGACCCTGAGCTGTCATCCGTTTATGTGATCGGACCCGGTAAACAAGGAGCCATGCTTGAGGGAAGCAAGGATTTTGCCAAGGGGTTCATGACACGACACAAAATACCGACTGCTGCCTATGAGACTTTCACTGCTGACTGCAAGGCTGAGGCAGCAGAGTTTCTGCGCAAGCTTGACCCTCCATATGTTCTCAAGGCAGACGGACTGGCAGCTGGCAAGGGGGTGCTGATAATCAATGATTACCAGGAAACGGTCCGTGAACTTGATGCAATCCTGGGTGGCCGTTTTGGCGATGCAGGTAAAAAGGTTGTCATTGAGCAGTATCTGTCAGGCATCGAATTATCGGTTTTCATTATCACAGACGGTATATCCTATAAAATACTCCCCGAAGCAAAAGACTATAAACGGATTGGAGAAGGAGACACCGGTAAAAACACAGGCGGTATGGGCGCTGTTTCACCTGTGCCTTTCGCAACTCCTGCCTTCATGAAAAAAGTGGAGGAAAAGATCATCATACCGACAGTAGCGGGGCTGAGGAAGGAGGGAATTGATTACTGCGGATTTATCTTCTTCGGACTAATGAATGTCGGAGGTGAACCTTTCGTCATTGAGTATAACGCCCGTCTCGGTGACCCCGAAAGTGAGGTGGTGATGCCGCGCCTGGAGAGCGATCTTTTCGACCTTCTTGATGGTGTAGCCTGCCGCAACCTTATGGACCGTACCCTTGTGATCCGTGCTGATACAGCAGTGACAGTGATGATGATATCCGGAGGTTACCCGGACAACTACAGAAAAGGGTTCGAAATAACCGGTACTGATAAGATTACTGAAAGCATTGTTTTTCATGCCGGAACAAAAATTTCAGATGGCCGGCTGGTTACATCAGGTGGCAGGGTCCTGGCTGTGACCTCTGCTGCCGGGACAATGCCGGAAGCGCTGGAAAAGAGCTACCGCAGTGTCCCGAAAATACACTTTGAAGGTGCCGGCTACAGGAAAGATATAGGGTTTGACCTGAAAGCAACAAAAGAATGATAAAGTTTTTCAGGGGATCAGGAATAGGCCCGGTGCTGGTGATGGCACTGATAGCTGTTGCTTTGTGGATTCAGTATTTTATAGCACCGCCACAGGCATTACATCCGTCAGGGGGAGAGGCAATGCCTTTATGGAGTCTGATATTCAATTCCCTCACCGCGCTGCCGCTGCTTGCTGCCATACTCTCATCAATTCTAATGGTAATCGTGGCCGGCATAATGATCAGGTTTAATACTTCCGTCTTCTTCATCGCCCGAAGAACCTATTTCCCTGCTCTCTTTTATATCATGCTCTATTCATCCGTCCCCGGCGGGATGGTACTTAACCCCGCCTTGCCGGCGGCACTGCTGATATTGACAGGGCTTTGGCGCATGATGTCTGCCTACAGGCTGAACGGCGTGGCCTTTAATTTTTTTGACGCCGCTCTTCTCGTCTCTTCTGCCGGGATGTTCTACGCACCATCAGTATGGTTTGTGCTGCTTGTGCTGATAGGCGTTCTGATACTCAGATCGACGGATTTTCGTGAAATTTCCGTTGCCCTTGCCGGAGCCCTGCTGCCATGGATTGTGTTGTACGCAGTATGGTATCTTACAGGTGGCAACCTGTCAGATCTTACAGAGATAATAAAACATAACCTGTTTGACAAAGCGCCTTCTGCGTACTGGAGCCGGACACTTATAATCCTTCTTGCTATTATTGCCGTAAGTTTTATCCCATGCTTATTATCGCTTATCAGCGAGATGTCGACTAAAAAAATAAAGTCCCGCAAGACATTTGAGCTGCTTGAATGGATGCTGGCGATTTGTGCAGCGGCTTATGCTTTCCTGCCTTCGGTGTCAACAGAAATGAACGCAATAGCGGCAATACCTGTCGCATTTGTCATGGCCAACTACTGTACCTTCACCCGTCGCCTGGTTATGACGGAAATACTCTTCTGGATAATGGTTGTAATGATTGTTATTTCGCGTCTCTGGCCTTACTGATCATTTGATCATCGAAACCACGCCGACACCTGAACCCTGCTCACCGTTACTGAATCCATACCATAGGGTATAGAGGCCTGTCTTGTTGCAGATAAAATCAATTGAACCGAATTTCTTGCCGGTGCCCTCATTGAATGATGAAATAAGCTCTTTGCCCTGGTCAAAGATTGTGATCACAAGTTCTCCTTTTGATCCGGGAGCATCACAGACTGAAAACCTGTATTTCATATTCTTCATCAGGTACATATTGGCCTTGTATACCGGGGAGGCTGTAGCGGATGCTGCTTTGGGCAGCTGTACCCGGAAATCTTTCAGATAGGTGGTATTTTCACCGGCGGCAAGGACACAGGAGCTGACAAGAGCATCACTTGAAGGCTGACTCATCAGAACGATTGGCAGAAAGATCAATGCACATGACAGGATGACAAATCTGCATTTCATATCATTTACCCGAGATTAATTTGTTTCTGACATCTTTTGAGAGATCAGCAATTTTCATTAGTTGTTCATCAGTCATCTCAACATTACTTTCTTCATGCTGTATCATTACCAGCCGGCCATCCTGCTCTATCGTTTCCGGCTCACCAAGTTTGTAGGTGATACGTACATCGCGGTATGAGGCGCTGATCTTTTCCATCTTATTATAAAGAGAGGCATAATCAGCGCTGCTCTCCCTGTAAGGTCGAATCAGCATAAGCAGATCTCCGAGAATGATCTTTTGTTCTCCAATGCGGTCCCTTAATATTTTATCGGGATGATCTGACACAACCTGTGTTGCCAGATACTGCCCTTCTACCCATACGCCTGCAATCATCAGGGCAGATATTGATCCTCTTCCGTTCTCCCTCAGGTACTCATCTATCTTGTTGTAGGAGTTGACTGACAGGAAAAGCAGCGAGTCAAGATCAGACTTGTTTACCGAAAGTCTCTTAAGTGTTTCGAAATCAAAATATTGCCCTACCCGCAGCCCGTCGGCCAGCCGCTTGATGGTAGACAGTACATCAACTGAATTGCCTGTTTTTTCGTACATATTCAGATAACCGAGATCTGCACCGTATATACCCATCATCATTGCCTTCTGAAAGTTTGTGGTCAGCCTGTCAGCTCCCTGGGTCGTGGTAAGAAACTCGGCTGAGAATGGTACGTTCATGGCCTGAAGAATGGCGGCGATCTCAACAGGCGAAGCGATGTTCTGTACTATATCGGCAATGGCTTCATCACTGAGTTTCTCAGATTCACCTGCCGGCACCGAATCGGCAATCGGGAAATTGAGGTTACCCTGCTTCGTGACGCTGTTTCTGCAAGAACACACGGATATCAGCAGGATCAATGCAAACAGCTTTGAAATAGTTCCCGTCATCAGGCGTACAAGTTAATATACAAATGTAAGAAAAATGGTCATTCCATGTCCAGGGGTCATTTTTTTTGAAGCTTCCGGCTTGCAAAAAAGGATATTATCCGCCCCAGCGCTTCATAATAGAGAAGCACATAAAGCACCATAGTGAAAAGAAGAACAAGCAGGATATTGAAAGTAAAAGTGTCAATCTTCAGTCCGATAATTTTCTTTACAGGTGCCATGAAGTGAGTCCGGAACTGAAGCGGACCCTTCGGCGAAGGCTCAAGATATATAAGGTCAATATTCTGTATCAGCCTGTCATTGTACTCAAGTATTTTATTCTTCTCATAAACCTTCCTCACTATCTCCTCCAGCTTGTCATTATGGTAGTTGTCGTACAGAATATCAAGGGCTTCCATATTGGTTATGACGTAGTTGTCTAACTGGAGATCAGCTGCATTGCTTATCCTTCTGTATTCTTTATCTGCGCCCTGGAGCCATGCAACAGCTCTTTCCCCCAGTCCGGGAGTGAAAAGCTCTGTGGTAAGGGAATCCATTCCGGCGAATGCACTTACAATACCTGCCGATGAGATTGTTCTGATCTCATTTCTGATAAGCCGCAACTTGTTATTATCAGCCTTGATCCTTCCTTCCCACTGAAATCTGCCAATTGTCATTTCAAGAGCATCCTTGATTCTGGGGATGCGATAAATGGTATTGAAGTCGGAAATACTGACCTGCTGTTTAAGCGGGTAAACCCTTTTGTCATATTCATTTCCCATGAACTGCTTAACCATCAGCGCTTCATATGTCCATCGTGTCGGCATTATCTCAGCGATAAAAGGTACCTTGTCGACGCTGCCGATTTTCCTGTTAAGCTTATCGAAAGGGAACATGGCACCGCTGAGGACCATCATGGGTATCATGAGCAAGGGGATGACAATATATATTGTAATGGCTGAGTTCATTGCCGATGAAATATTCAGGCCGATCATGTTAGCACAAAAGGCTGTGACAAACAGTGCCAGCCAATACTGCAAAAACAATCCTTTTATTCCGAGAACGGGATTGGCGACGGCAAGGAAAAGGAACGTCTGCAGCGATGATATCATTATAAGTACAGCTATCTTGCTTACCAGATAGCTGCTGTGGCTCAGATGGAGGAATTGTTCCCGCCTGAGCATCTTCCTGTCTTTGAAGATCTCCTCGGCGCTTATGGTAAGACCGAGGAAGAGAGCCACGATAATGCTCATGAATATATATATCGGGACATTCTCGTTTTCTCTGAAGATGTAGTCATTTGAAGACGGGTCGGCGATATACCTGATAATATATGAGAGGATAAGACCGAGGATCGGACCTTCAAGAAGTGTGAGCAGAAGATATTGTTTATTTGCCAGTTTGCTCTTAAGATCGCGTGACAGGAAGATCACCATCTGCCTCCACCACACAGGTATTTTCAGGTTGGAATACGGTGCAGAGGTTACCTCCCCGGGCATAGCAGCCGGGCCCGCCCGGCGGAATGCCTGTGCCCATTCGAAGGGATCGACTTTCCTTTTGTCAGTGTAACGTCCGTATTCATCTACAACTCTTGTTTCAAGAATGTTAAAAAGGGTTTCGGGATTGACATTTCCACACGCGGGGCATTGACCAATTTCATTATTTATCTGGGCATCGAGTGTCTTAAAGTAAACCACTGATTCAATAGGATTGCCGTAATAGACCATCTGTCCTTCAAGGTCAAGCACCAGCACCTTGTCAAACCCCTTGAATATCTCTGACGAGGGTTGATGAACAACCGTGAGCACCAGTTTCCCTCTGAGGGTGAGTTCATGAAGAAGGGCCATAACGTTGTCCGAATCACGCGAGGATAATCCTGACGTGGGTTCGTCAAGAAAAAGCACAGCAGGCTCTCTGATAAGCTCAAGCGCAATATTCAGTCTTTTTCTCTGCCCGCCGCTGATAACTTTGTTCAGTGGTGAACCGACTCTGTAATCTCTTTTTTCATATAACCCCAGAGTACGCAGTGCCTGGTTCACGATGCCGGTAAGTTCCTTCCTGCTTTTTCCGGCAAAACAGAGCGAGGCTGCATAATAAAGATTCTCGAACACTGTCAGATCCTCAACCAGGAGATCATCCTGAGGAACGAACCCGATAACTCCGTCCAGTCTGCTGCCTGGTGAAAAGATCGAAATACTGTTTATTCTTACATCACCGGAGTGAGGTTTTAACAGTCCGCTGAGGAGATTAAGCAGTGTGGTCTTTCCTGAGCCACTGGCTCCCATAATACCGATCAGGTTACCTTCGCAGGCTGAAAAGCTCACGTCAGTAATAGCCGGTAAGCCGTCAGGGAAAAAATAGGTGAGTCTTTCAGCGATAAATGAAAGCCTGTGAAAATCCCCGTCAGATACAAATCGTGATGTGATATCACTGTAATAGACCGGAGGGGAAGGAGGTGTCTGTACTGAGCTTCCCTGGGCGAATGTATAGACTTTGCGGCATACAAGCGGAAGTCCGTTGAGAAGCGTCGTACCTGAACAGAAACATCTGAGAAAGTAAAGATTCACGCTTGCCACCTTCAGGAAGGCAATATATGGCTGTATGGCTTCCTCCGTATCAGCTGAGGTACCTGCGTTTATAACAAGCATGGAGGGACCTGAAAAGCTCTCCTTTTCCTCTGTCCTGATAAAGAACAGGATACTATTGAATTCTTCCAGTGAAACTTTGAATACCTCGGCAATTGTGTTAATGATATTCATCCGCTGAGGCGTGTATTGCTTGTCAGCATCAATCAGCTCAAGGCACCTCAGAACCACAATGACCCTCTGCTCCTGTGTAAGGGTTTTATTGATCTTCTTACATATGTTAAAGATTTTTACCGAATCCCGTACCGAGGCGGTGCCAGAAACACTTTTATGTCCTTTTTCCTGAAGGGGTCCTGCATTTTTGAGAAAAAGATTCATGAACTCATCCGCACTCTGATGGGAAAGCTGCTTATTGAGGAATGCTGAGACATAATCCCTCTCACTCTGCAGCATACCTCCGTCCTGTTTGACTATAAGGGCGAACAGCTCCATCATTGCCCGCAGGATCTCTTCACTCATTTTTCAGGATATGTTCTGATTACAGGTTCAGCCCCCAAGATAGCAAAATTACAGGAGAAAATTTCTCCGGCTTTTATCATAAGGAATGGATGCCTGATGACCGTTAAGGGTTTGCTGGCCCTGCCAGTTTGCTTTTCCGGTAGCCATACAGAAAATATATTATCAGACCAATTGCAAGCCATACACCGAACATGGCCCAGTTGGTCCAACCCATGCCTGTCAGAAGGTAGAAGCATGATAAAAGCCCTATGACAGGGATCAGGGAAAAGTTTTTAGCATAAGAAAGAGCCGCAACGGTTGCCCATGCGATATAAAATATGATCATCGGGTAGTTTAGTTTGCTGTTACCGGCATCTGAATAAATAGAATTGGGATAAAATACGGCAATAACCACGAAACTGATGATGGTTACTGCAGGTACAATATATCTTGAATTTATATAAGGTATCTTGAACTTGCCTTTTTCTTTGATGTTATCGTTCCGGGGCAGAATTAGAATCCCTCCGCAGACCAGTACAAAGGCAAATAATGTTCCGATGCTGGTGAAATCAAGTACAATTTTTTCATCAGTGAAAAAAATGGGGATACCCACAACCAATCCGGTGACAATTGTGGCAAACCCGGGTGTCTTGAATCTGGGATGTATTGAAGAAAACTTTTTAGGCAGCAGTCCATCCCTGCTCATGCTCATCCATATCCTCGGCTGCCCCATCTGATAAACAAGCAGAACGCTGGTCATTGCAATAACGGCGGCTAACGAAACAATGAAAAGCATCCATTTAACACCGCTGATCTTGAAAATCTCGGCAAGAGGATCGCTTACTCCAAGCAGCTTATAGGAGGCCATGCCCGTTATTACCAGTGCCAGGATCATATAAATGACCGTGCAGATAATCAGTGAATAGATCATTGCCCGTGGCAGATCCCTCTGCGGATTTTTACTTTCTTCAGCCAGAGTGGAGACTGCGTCAAATCCTATGTATGCAAAAAAAACCGCTGACACACCGGCCATCACGCCGTTAAATCCGTTGGGCATAAAAGGTGTCCAGTTTTCTATGTCAACATGAAATGCACCAACTATGATCACGAGCACGATGATAGTCAGCTTTATTATGACCATGGCGTTGCTGAGGTTTCTTGACTCGCTGGTGCCGACGAAGACCAGTGCAGTAAGAAAGGTATTGATCGCTAAAGCAGGCATGTCGAAAATAATTCTCAGTCCTCCGATCTGCGGAGCAGTGAGCCATGCCGTCAATCCCTCACCGGGTGTGCCGGATACAAAGGCGGCGTGGGCGGACTTGTAATTTGTTGTAAGCCATTCCGGAATGCCATGTACAAGATTGGTGAAATATCCGCTCCATGAAAAGGCGATGTAAATATTACCTATGGAATACTCCATTATCAGAGCCCACCCAATGATCCATGCAAATAACTCACCGAATGTTATATAGGCATAGGTATAGGCGCTGCCTGAGACAGGTACCCGTGAGGCAAACTCAGCATAACACATCGCTGTGAAGCCGCATGCAACAGCACATATGGCATATAACAGTATGACACCCGGACCGCCTGAAAAACATGCATTTCCTATGGCGCTGAAAGTGCCGCCCCCGATGATGGCTGCAATTCCAAAGAAGGTGAGATCCCCGACCGACAGCACCCGGCGCATGCTGGTGCTTTTACCTTCTGCATCCGCAGTTGAAACTGGCTTTTTCCGGAGTAAGGAATTCGACATCTTAAAATGACAAAAACAAATATAGTTATTTAAAATCCCGAATTAAGGTTTCTATGCTCTCTGCTCTGCGCTCTGCGCTCTCCGCATTACGCTCAGATCTAGTATCTCACCTCTGAACATAACCAGGGCCTCTGACAACCCTTCCCGGGGTAGCTCCTGTATGTTCGCCATCTCTGAGCACCTGTATGCCGTTGACAAATACATGGCTCATGCCGGTTGAAAACTGGTGCGGATCATCGAATGTTGCGTGATCCTGCACCTTTGCAGGATCAAACACAACGACGTCAGCATAATATCCTTCCTTGAGCGCGCCGCGCTTATCAATCTTCAAATTGGTGGCCGGAAGGGTAGTGAGTTTGTAGATAGCTTCCTCCAGGGGAATGACCTTTTCATCTCTCACATATTTACCAAGCAGCCGTGCAAAATTACCGTATGCCCTGGGGTGCGTCGCCGATTTAAGAAAGACCCCTTCAGGAGCCATCGATTTACCGTCGGAACAGAAGCTCATCCAGGGAAGTGCTATTTCTTTCCTGATATTATCTTCGGACATGGAGAAATATACAACACTGATCCGGCTTCTGTCCTGTATAACCAGGTCCATAACAGTCTCTTCCGGTGATGTACCTCTCATGGCAGCAATCTCAGCAAGGGTCTTTCCCTGCAGGTACTTAAGTGAATCAGTGTCAAAACCAACTACCAGGATTCTTTCGGGTGAGCCCGGCTTGCGGAGTATGGTTTTCATGATCTCCGGCCCTATGATTTTTCTGATCTTCGGGTCTTTCAGCCGTTCAACCCACTTGTCAAAACCGCCTTCCTGTACCCATTCAGGCATTATTACGTCGAATCCGGTGGAGCTGGCGACATAAGTATACATATCGGCAGTGATGTACAAGCCGGCTGATCTTGCCGAATCCACTTTGGCCACTGCTTTATCAAGCTTGTCCCAGTTTGTTCTTCCGGTCTGTTTGAAATGATATATTTCAGACCTGATATTCGCCTTACTGGCCACATTGATCAGCTCATCTATTGATTCAAGGAGATGGTCATCCTCATTTCTCAGATGAGATATGTACATGCCATCATATTCAGCTGCCACCTTGCACAGTTCAATTATCTCATCAGGTTTGGCGAAGCTGCCAGGCACGTACTCCAGTGCCGAGCTTATGCCAACGGCACCCTCCTCCATAGCCTGCCGCACAAGGAACTTCATCGTGTCCATCTCTGCTGGCGAGGGTTCACGGTTCTCATATCCGACGGCGTATATCCTGAGGGTATTTGTACCGACGAATGATGTTATATTGGTTGACACCCCTCTCTTTACCAGGTAATCGAGGTATTCACCTAAAGTGGTCCATTCAATATCATATTTCAGGTCGCCCTGGGAGGCTTTTATTTCCTTTTTCATCTGATCGTTCCAGGGGCCCCATGAGTCACCTTCCCCAAGCACTTCAAGGGTCACTCCCTGTCTTATATCACCTTGTGATTTGCCGTCCTCGATAAGCGATTCGACAGCCCAGCTGAGCATATTGATAAACCCGGGCGCGACGGTCAGTCCTTCTGCATCAATCTCTGTCCTGCCTTTCGCATTTTTCAGGTCCCCTATCACGGCAATTGTATCGGCTGTTATACCAATATCTCCCTTATAAGCCGGAGATCCGGATCCGTCAACAATTTGTCCATTCCTGATCAGGACATCATATTTTACATTTGATACGCACCCGCATGCGATTAACAGTAACGGAAGAAATGCTTTAAACGGTCTCATATTTTCTGGAAGGTTAGGTAATTATTATAACAAATTTATATTTTTAAACAGATATGATGTATTACAAATATTTTTTTATCGTAACTTCGGGGAACAAACCTATAAACTAACGCGGTTTTTAATGAAAAAACTTATCTTCATTGTCCTGGCGGCATTTTTAGCAAGTACTGCCATGGCGCAGACAAAGGTTACCGGTATGGTAACTGCTTCTGAAGACGGTTCTCCGATCCCTTACGCAGTAGTCCTTTTAAAAGGTGTAAGGGGTGTGGGTACCAACACGGATGCTGAAGGCAGGTATGCCATCAGTAATGTTCCTTCTGACGCTGTTCTGATCTTCAGTTATGTCGGCTACAAAACACAGGAAGTATCGGTGGCCGGGAGAACAGTTGTTAATGTTGAGCTGGTGACTGACGCACTCGCCCTTGATGAGGTCATAGTTGTTGCCTATGGTACCTCGACAAAAGGCACTTTTACCGGCGCTGCCAGTGTAGTAAAAGCAGATGCAATCAGGGATGTGCCCACCCTTTCTTTTGAGAACGCAATGAGCGGAAAGGTT
>Ga0209745_1001781_pt1 | contig 12599 bp, 11 predicted proteins | sample BarGraNGADG00312_FD_184495 | JGI IMG/M metagenome (GOLD analysis project Ga0209745, IMG submission 184495) | Arctic peat soil microbial communities from Barrow, Alaska - Barrow Graham LP Ref core NGADG0004-312 (SPAdes) (version 2) | ecosystem: Environmental > Terrestrial > Soil > Wetlands > Peat... | reverse complement strand
GCCCGCCCGCGTTCGAGAACGCATCGGTGGCAGACATGCAAACTAGTCGGTCGGTTGTGCGGTTGGTCGTGGCCCTGCTGGTGCTGGGCGTGGTGTACTTCGGGCTGGCGACCTTCCTGAGTCGCCATGTTCCGTCCAACTCGACCGTCGACCGGATCGCGATCGGCGGGATGTCACCCTCCGATGCAACGGTCACCCTCAAACGCGTTCTGGCCTCCAGGGCGTCGCGGCCGGTACACCTCGAGGGTCCGGCACGCACGGTCGACATCGAGCCCGGCACCGCCGGGCTCGATGTCGACCTGGAGGCCACGCTCTCGGATCTGACCGGGTTCACGTTGAACCCGGTACAGATGTGGGCGCGTCTCACAGGGGGAGAGGACCAACCTCTCAAGGTCCGCGTCGATCGCGCCAAGCTCACCGTCGCCGTGACCGAAGCGGCGCGCGCCGTGGACTCTCCCATGGCGGAGGGCTCGATCACCTTCACCGGCGGCAAGGTGACCACTGTGCCGTCCGTGGTGGGACATTCGGTCAACGTACCCGAGACGGTCCAGGAAATCGCTTCCGTGTGGCCGGGTCAGCAGGTGGTCCGGGCCGTCATGGCCACCACCCAACCGAAGGTCTCGGCGAATGAGATCGACCGCGCAGCAAGGGATTTCGCGGTTCCCGCCATGTCAGGACCAGTCAGGTTCTTGGCGGGCGGGACGGCAGTGACGCTCCAGCCGGCACAGTTCGCTCCCGCGCTTTCCCTGGCCGCTGACGGCGTCGGAGTGCTTCAGCCCGCCGTCGACGACGTCGTGCTCCTGGCTGCCATCCGGGCCGCCAAGCCAGGCGTCGAGCGCACCCCGACCGACGCGACCGTGCGGCTGGTTGCAGGTGCGCCGCGGGTAGTACCCGCCGTGGTCGGAACGAGGTTCGACGCCGTGAGTACTCCGGCCCCATTCCTGGCAGCGCTGACGTCGACGACGCGCACCGCCCCGATCACGATGGTCTCCACCCCGCCCAAGGTGACGACTGCGATGGCTCAGGGCTGGGGGATCAAGGAGGAGATCTCGACCTTCACGACGCATTTCCCGTACAGCCCGCCGCGCACGAACAACATGAGGATCGCGGCCGCGGCCTTGAACGGCACGATCGTCCGCCCCGGTGCCCAGCTCAGCCTCAACGCCATCTTGGGGGCACGGACCCCCGCGAAGGGTTACCGGCAGGCCCCTGTGATCTATGGCGGTCCGCTGGAGATGGCCTACGGCGGGGGGGTCTCGCAGGTTTCGGCGACGACGTTCAACGCGGCCTTCTTCTCCGGCGTCAGGATCGTGCAGTACACCTCGCACTCGTTCTACATCTCGCGTTACCCCGAGGGCCGCGAAGCCACCTTGTCCTGGCCCGACGTCGACCAGAAGTGGACCAACGACTCGGGGTTCGGGATCCTGGTCAACGCGTATCTGAGCGGGAACGACATCACTGTGACCTTCTTCGGCACCAAGACCTGGGACGTCGAGGCTGTCAAGGGGCCCAGGCGAAACGTGGTGCAGCCCAGAACCGTCGTGGACGATCGCCCGGGCTGTGTGCCGCAGTCGCCGAATGCCGGCTTCGACGTCACGGTGACGCGGATCTTCAGGAAGAACGGGGCAACGGTGAAGTCCTCGAGGTTCTACACCCACTACATCCCCGAGGACGGCGTCAGGTGCACCAAGCCCACCGCGGGCTAGCCGGTCATCCCGCCGAGGTAGCGATACTCGTGGTGGACGCTGAAGCCGAGCCGTTCATAGAGGCCTCGCGCGGGTGAGTTCGCTCGGGTCACCTGCAGATACATGGACCGTATGCCGCGGGCGCGCGACGCGTCCGCAAGCGCGCCCATGAGCTGCAAGGCGACTCCGGTGCGCCGATGATCCGGCGCCACACGTAGCGCGAAGACCCCTGCCCAGGCTTGGGCGAACGCAACACGCGCAACGCCGATGACCGCACCATCTACGTCCAGCGACGCGAAAAGCTGATCCGGTGAGCTCGTCATCACCGTCCGGGCTGCGCTGCGTGTATCGCTGGTGCTGACGGCCCGGGCCTGCTCGGCGTAGGCCTTCCACCATGGCTCCGAGATAACGGACTCGAGCCGCACGCGCGCGCCCGAGGGGTGGGGGACCTCGGTCGGCAGTCCGGCAGTGGCAGCGGTCATGACCACCGTGTTGGTGAAGGGCTCGTATCCGCGACCGAGCAGCTCCCGGCCCAGCGGGTCCTCATCGATGGCGAAGCCCTCCGGGCCAAACAGAGAGAACAGACTCCGCAGCCCCCGCTCGTCGTACCAGCTCTCGCAGCGATCCACCGCTTCGGACAGTAGTATGCCCGGATTGCCAAGTGGCAGAACCGAGTTGGCTCTGCCGGTGAACCCGGAGGCGGCCCGAAGGAGCCAGTCACCGAGCTGTTCGCGTTCGAGTGGCAGCCACCCCTCGACCATGGTGCGCTCGAGCCCGTCCATCGAGATGGCCAGGTGGGGGGCACCTCGACGGGAGGGCTTGGGGGGGACCTCCTTGGCAGCCACGACGGTGGCCCGATCGATGACTTCCAGGCCCCGTCGGGTCCGGACGGAGACTGTGTCAGCGTCCATCGCCTCGACGTCGCCCAACACGTCCGTCACGCCGCGTTCGATGCGGCGGCGGACCACCGCACGCATTCCGGGCCGGAGTCCGTCGAGAGGGTCAGGGTCGGTCATCGCAGGACTTTCGATTCGTTGGCTGGACGGGACGGATGGTTGACCGGACCCGGTTGACTCCCCAGCCCGCGGACTCGGCATACTAGGTGTTGTACCGCACTCTCGCCCTGGAGGACCGCTCACCATGACCTACGTCATCGCCCAACCTTGTGTCGACGTCAAGGACAAGGCCTGCATCGAGGAATGTCCAGTCGACTGCATCTACGAGGGTGAGCGCACTCTCTACATCCACCCCGACGAGTGTGTCGACTGCGGCGCCTGCGAGCCGGTCTGCCCTGTCGAGGCCATCTTCTACGAGGATGACACCCCCGAGCAGTGGAAGGACTACTACAAGGCCAACGTCGAGTTCTTCGACGACCTCGGTAGCCCCGGTGGCGCCGCCAAGCTCGGCAAGATCCCGAAGGACCACCCACTGATCATGGCCCTGCCGCCGCAGGCTCACGCCGAATAGAGCCGCAGGTCATCACTACCACCCACGGTGGATAGCCTTCCGGATTTCCCATGGGACTCGCTCGCTCCGTACAAGGAGCGGGCGAGTTCCCATACCGGCGGGCTGGTCGACCTCTCGGTGGGCACACCCGTGGACCCGACACCGGATGTCATCAGGGCTGCCCTGACGGCGGCGGCCGATGCCCATGGGTACCCGCAGACGTGGGGCACGCCCGCCCTGCGAGAGGCCGTGGCGGCCTGGTTCGCGCGTCGACGCGGTGTGCCGGACGTGAACCCCGACGGTGTCCTGCCGACCATCGGCAGCAAGGAGCTGGTGGCCTGGCTGCCGACGTTGCTCGGTGCCGGCCCGGGCGATGTGGTCGCGTTCCCGGCCGTGGCCTATCCGACGTATGACGTCGGAGCGCGGATCGCGGGCGCGTTGCCGCAGCCGATGCACAGCCTGACGGGTCTTGGCCCGATGACGTCCGCCACGACACCGAGACTGCTGTGGGTCAACAGCCCCAGCAACCCCACCGGGCAGGTTCTTGGCTACGAGCACCTCGCGAAGCTCGTCCTGTGGGCCCGGCAACACGGCGTGATCGTCGCCAGCGACGAGTGTTATGCCGAGCTGGACTGGCGGGCCGATGTTGTGGCGGGGGGGTCGGGACTCTGCACTCCGGGATCCGTGCCGAGCATCCTTGACCCACGAGTGTGTGGTGGCAGCCACGATGGACTGCTGGCGGTCTACTCGCTGAGCAAACAGAGCAACATGGCCGGTTATCGCGCCGCGTTCGTGGCGGGGGACCCAGCTCTGGTCGCCCGACTGCTCGAGATCCGCAAGCACGCAGGCATGATGGTTCCCTGGCCGGTCCAGCAGGCGATGCTTGCAGCCCTCACGGACGACACCCATGTGGCAGATCAAAGGGCGCGCTACGGCATACGGCGTGGACACCTGAGATCCGCCCTCGAGGACGCCGGCTATCGCATCGAGCACTCCGATGCCGGTCTCTACCTGTGGGCAACCCTGGACGGCGTCGAGACCGCCGCCGACTGGTCCATGGTTGAACAGATGGCAGACCTGGGTATCCTCGTGGCACCGGGCAGCTTCTACGGTGCGGCGGGCGCGAGCCATGTGCGCATCGCTCTGACTGCCATCGATGAGCGCATCAATGAAGCGGTGCGGCGTCTGGCCAACCGGAGGCAGTGCCGCTGAAGGTGTCACAGAAAGTGCCGCGCGTCACAGCGGGTGCTGACCCCATCTTCCTCTGGGGTAGCGTCGCCTGCAATGTCTGACCCGGCGATGGAGCCGGTCAACAAGGAGGTCAACCATTTCATGAGTATCGAGACAACCGACGCTATCCTGCGCTCCGGTGGCAAAGAGCTTTCGTGCCCCGTGGTCAAGGCCACAGAGGGCAGCGACGGCTACGACGTATCGAAGCTGCTGAAGGAGACAGGCCACGTAACCATCGATCCTGGCTTCGTCAACACGGCCTCCTGTCGCTCCGCCATAACCTACATCGACGGTGATGCCGGCATCCTCCGGTATCGCGGCTACCCGATCGAGCAGCTGGCCGAGAACTCCACCTTCCTGGAGGTCTCTCACCTCTTGATCTACGGCGAGCTCCCGAGCGCCGACGAGCTGGCCAGCTTCGACGCGCGAATCCGACGGCACACGCTGCTGCACGAGGACCTGCGGAGCTTCTTCGGCGGCTTCCCGCGAGACGCACACCCGATGCCGGTGCTGTCCTCGGCGGTCTCGGCTCTCTCGACGTTCTACCAGGACAGCCTCGACCCCTTCGATCCCGAACAGGTCGAGATCTCGACCGTGCGCCTCATGGCCAAGCTGCCGACCATCGCGGCCTACGCCTACAAAAAGAGCATCGGCCAGCCGTTCCTGTATCCCGACAACACCCTGTCGCTGGTGGAGAACTTCCTGCGGATGACCTTCGGGCTCCCGGCCGAGCGGTACGACGTCGACCCGGTCGTGGTCAAGGCGCTTGACCAGCTGCTCATCCTGCACGCCGACCACGAGCAGAACTGCTCCACGTCGACCGTGCGCCTGGTCGGCTCCTCGCAGGCCAACCTGTTCGCCTCCGTCTCGGCAGGCATCATGGCGCTGTTCGGGCCCCTGCACGGTGGGGCCAACCAGTCGGTGCTCGAGATGCTGGACGGGATCAAGGCTGACGGCGGCGACGTCGACCACTTTGTTCGCAAGGTCAAGAACAAGGAGGACGGGGCCAAGCTCATGGGCTTCGGGCACCGGGTCTACAAGAACTACGACCCTCGCGCCGCCATCATCAAGAAGACCGCCGACGAGCTCCTCCAGAAGCTCGGCCATCGCGACGAGATGCTCGACATCGCCCTCAAGCTCGAGCAGGTCGCGCTCTCGGACGAGTACTTCATCGAGCGCAAGCTCTACCCGAACGTCGATTTCTACACCGGGCTGATCTACAAGGCGATGGGCTTCCCGCCCAAGATGTTCACCGTGCTGTTCGCACTCGGGCGGCTGCCGGGCTGGATCGCCCAGTGGCACGAGATGATCAACGATCCCGACACGAAAATCGGCCGCCCGCGTCAGGTCTACGTCGGGCCCACCGAGCGCAAGTACGTGCCGATGAGCAGCCGCTGACGCGCCTGCTCACCTACCTGTGCTCAGTTCAGGCCGCTCCCGAGCCCGATTCTGAGGCCTGGAACCGGCCTGAACTGAGCAAACCGGCCTGACGCGAAGATTACTGAGCAAACCGGCCTGAACTGAGCCTTCAAATACGCGTGATGGTCACCGAGGTGGGGGCGATGGCCTTGTCGGCCGTGCCCCATGACAGGGCATCGGCCCCTCGCGCCCGGGTCCACGTACGGTTGCCGACGGTGACAGAGGTGATGCCGTCGGTTTCGGCATGGGCGACAGCCCAGGAGCCCGCGGCCCAGGCGACCTGCACGTTGCGTCCGGTCGCGTGGACTTCTTGTCCCTGCACGGTGGCAGCCACACCGAGCTGGGCGGTGAGGTCTGCGGCGATTGAGGCAGCCGGAGAGCTGACCGTCGCGGCGTCCAGTCGGCAGCCGATACCGCCCGGGGAGTGGCCGGCCAGGGTCGAGGCGAGGATGCGCCCCTCCTGCTCGTGCTCTGCATAGGCCTGCGGCGTGGCGCTGCGCTGAACCATCTGGGCCACCTTGGTGATCTCCATGGCCTGATAGCCGTCGATCTTGATCAGGGCGTCGTAGAACTTGTTGGTCGCGTAGACCGGGTCCATGATCTGCTTCTCCGTCCCCCAGCCCTGACTGGGGCGCTGCTGGAACAGCCCGAGGGAGTCGCGGTCGCCGAACCTGATGTTGCGCAGCTTGGACTCCTGGATCGCCGTGGCGTTGGCAATCGTGGCGGCCCGCGCGGGCAGGCCACGCTTGAGGGCGATGGCGGTGATCGTGGCGGCGTTGGCGGTCTGCTCGGGGGTGAACGACACGTCGTGTCCGAGTGCGACGGCACGACACGAGGGCTGACCGTAGTTCGTCTTGAATGTCGTGTAGGCGAGGTAGCCGGCGCCGCCAACGATCACGACGATGACCAGCAGCACAAGCCGGCCCACCCACCGACGTCGACGTCGACCATGACCGATGGCCATGTGGGGTATCAAGTGCTCAGGTGTTGGCATGGAGTGCGGAGTTCAAGGTGATGCCCTGACCGGTGCGCGAGCGCGCCTCGACCGTGCCGGTGACCGAGTTGCGGATGAAGAGGATCCCCGAGCTGCCAGAGAGCTCCCTGGCCTTGACCACCCGGCCGTCCTGCAGCGTCACCTTGGTACCGGCCGTGACGTAGAGCCCGGCCTCCACCACGCAGTCGTCACCCAACGAGATACCGATCCCCGACTCGGCGCCCAGCAGACATCTCTTGCCGATACTGATGAGCTCGGTTCCGCCACCGGAAAGTGTGCCCATGATCGATGCGCCGCCGCCGATGTCCGAGCCGTCGCCCACCACGACGCCTTGCACGATCCGGCCCTCGACCATCGAGGTGCCGAGGGTTCCTGCGTTGAAGTTGACGAAACCCTCGTGCATCACAGTGGTGCCTTCGGCCAGGTAGGCACCCAAGCGGACGCGGTCGGCGTCGGCGATACGGACCCCGCTGGGCACCACGTAGTCGGTCATACGCGGGAACTTGTCGACGCTGAAGACCTGGACGGGCCCGGAGTCACGCAGACGCATGCGGGTGCGCTCGAAGTCCTCGACAGGGCATGGACCGGCGTTCGTCCACACGACGTTGTTGAGCACGCCGAAGAGGCCGTCGAGGTTGATGGTGTTCGGCAGCACGAGCCGGTGCGAGAGCAGGTGCAGACGCAGGTAGGCATCGGGGACGTCGGCGGGCGCTTCGTCAAGGTCGATCGCGACATGGACCACCTGGGCGCGTACGCCTCGGCGAGGGTCCTCCTTGGCAGCAGCGGCGAGCTCGGCCGGCGGACCGTAGGGATCCTCGACGTCGGCGGGCCCCAACGCCGGCGCCGGAAACCACGTGTCGAGCACCTGACCGCCCACGGTCACCGTGGCCAGCCCGTATCCCCATGCACTGCGCTCGCTCGTCATGGGCACAAGCGTAGGTGAGGGATCAGCGTCGGCGAGCATCCGCCGGATACGCTGCCTCGTATGCCTTCCACGCCCAGCCTCGATCTGGCCACCGACGTCGTCACCTTGACCGCAGCCCTGTGCGACATCGAGTCGGTGAGCGGCAGCGAGCAGCAGATCGCCGACGCGGTAGAGGCCGTCCTCCGCCCGCTGAGCCACCTGGAGGTGACCCGTGACGGGAATACGATCATCGCCCGCACCAACCTGGGGCGCACCGAGCGCGTCCTGCTGGCCGGCCACCTCGATACGGTCCCGCTGACCGATCCGCCGAACCTTCCGACCCACCGTGACGGCGACAACCTGGTCGGTCGCGGCACCTGTGACATGAAGGGCGGGGTGGCGGTCGAGCTGCGTCTCGCTGCGCAGCTGTCCGAGCCGACGCGAGACATCACCTACGTGTTCTACGACTGCGAAGAGATCGAGATTGAGCGCAACGGCCTGGCCCGCGTGGGGCGTCACAGGCCGGAGCTGCTGCAGGCCGACTTCGCGGTGCTGCTGGAGCCGACCGACGGTGCCGTCGAAGGCGGTTGCAAGGGCACGCTGCGCGTCGATGTCAGGGCCAGGGGCAAGGCTGCCCACTCGGCGCGGCCGTGGAACGGTCACAACGCGATCCACGAGGCGGCGACCATCCTGGGACGGCTGGTGGCCTACGAGCCGCAGACGATCGAGGTGGACGGGCTCGACTACCACGAGGCGCTGAGCGCGGTCGGCATCCGGGGTGGAGTCGCCGGCAACGTCATCCCCGACGAGTGCGTGGTCACAGTCAACTACCGCTTCGCTCCCAACAAGTCGGGCGCGCAGGCTCTGGACCACGTGGCCGAGCTGTTTGACGGGTATGCCGTGGAGCTCACCGACACTGCCGACGGTGCACGGCCAGGGCTGCACCTGCCGGCGGCCAGGGCCTTTGTCGACGCGCTAGCCGTGCCGGTGCAAGCCAAGGAGGGCTGGACCGATGTAGCTCTGTTCTCGCAGCTGTCGATACCGGCGGTGAACTTCGGTCCCGGAGACCCGAACTGGGCACACCACGACGAGGAGCACTGCCCGGTGCAGCAGCTGGTCGACGCAGAGGCGGCGTTGTTGCGCTGGCTGGCCTGAGTTCACGCAATAGCAGCCGCGGCGCAATAGATTGTTGCCGTGACCGAGAAGAGCTTCGACTACCTCACCGGCCCCGTCACGTTGCGACGCAGCCAGGTACCGCCGACCACGACCGATCAGCGACTGCTGGACAACGCCGGTCCCCCCGACTGGCTGCACGCCGACCCATGGCGGGTGCTGCGGATCCAGAGCGAGTTCGTCGAGGGTTTTGGAGCCCTGGCCGAGCTTGGCCCTGCTGTCAGCGTGTTCGGCTCCGCACGCACCAAGCCGCAGGACCCCGGCTACGCCCTCGGTGTCGCGGTCGGCACCGCGCTCGCCGGCGCCGGCTACGCGGTCATCACCGGCGGCGGGCCTGGGTCTATGGAGGCAGCCAACAAGGGTGCCCTCGAGGCTGGTGGCACCTCTGTGGGGCTCGGCATCGAGCTGCCGTTCGAACAGGGCTTGAACCGCTTTGTCGACCTCGGCGTCAACTTCCGCTACTTCTTCGCCCGCAAGACCATGTTCGTGAAGTACGCGCAAGGGTTCATCGTCCTGCCAGGGGGCTTCGGCACGTTGGACGAGCTCTTCGAGGCCGTGACGCTCGTGCAGACGCGCAAGGTCACCTCCTTTCCGCTGGTGCTCCTCGGCACGGCGTACTGGGGGGGTCTGCTCGACTGGCTGCGTCAGACCGCCGAGGTCACCGGAACCATCAGTCCGGCCGACATCGATCTCCTGCACGTTACCGATGATGTCGACGAAGCAGTGCGCATCATCGTCAGCGGGGACCAGGACTACGTGCCCAGACGTCCGGAATAGCCCTCATTTGTCACGCGATCTTTCGGCATTCTCTGGTTTGCCGATGAGTTCGCATCGCATACTGACGAGATGACCATCCCGCCGCTGCCGCGACACGGGAGCACGTTGCTCGGGCGTGATATTGCGGGCAGACGGCTTCGGGTATCGTCGCATCCGGACGCCGGTCGGGTGGTGCTCTCGATCTGGCAGGACGACATCTGTCGGGCCACGTTGCGCCTGGCCGAGGAGGACGTCCCCGAGCTGGTCAGGATGTTGAGCTCCTCGCTCACCCAGCCATCCGCGCAGGATTCGGACGTCGGCTAGCTGGGCGAGCGCGCGCCATACCGGAGTCTGCAGGGGATGGCTGCCTTCGGCAGGCCGGTCAAGCGTTAGGCGAGCGCGCGCCGAGCCAGAGCCGGTATGCCGGTGCGTAGCCCCGTCACCATGTCCAGCACCTGCCGGGTCTGGGCGACATCGTGCGCACGGACCATCCGCACGCCTTCCCAGGCTGCGACGGCGGTGGCAGCCAGTGTGCCGATGATGCGCTCGGACTTGGGGCCGTCCAGCCCGAGGGTCTCGGCGATGAACTTCTTGTTGGACACCGCGAGCAGCACCGGCCATCCAGTCTCGATCAGGGCGCTGACGTGACCCGTGACCTGAAGGGAGTGGTAGGTGTTCATGCCAAAGTCCTGGGCGGCATCGATCAACAGCCCGTCGGCGCGCACGCCAGCGGCGAGCGCCGCATCGGCCTGACGGGTCAGGTCCGCGACGGTCTCTGCGACGACATCCCGGTAGCGGACCCGGTGAGGGTCTGTGCGCGGCGGATGGCCACCCGTGTGAGCGCACAGGTAGCCCACACCATGAGCGCCGGCGACCGCCGACAGCTCAGGGTCGTGACCTGCCCAGGCATCGTTGATCAGATCCGCGCCAGCATCACAGGCGGCATCGGCAACGCTGGCCCGCCAGGTATCGACACTGATCACCAGATCCGGATGTGTCTCGCGGATCGCCGCGATGAACGAGACCACCCTGTGCAGCTCCTCGTCGGCGCTGACGTCGGGCCCGGGGCCTGCTTTGACCCCACCGACGTCGACGGCGTCGGCGCCGTCCGCCACGGCATGCACCACAGCCGAGAGGGCGACCTCGTCGTCCAGATAGCGGCCCTTGTCATAGAAGGAGTCGGGCGTGCGGTTGATGATTGCCAGCAGGCCCGTGTCGCCCGGCGCGAAGGTTCGGCCGCCCAAACGGAGGTTGCGACCGTGAGGAACATCGTGAGGCATGACACGATCATGTCGTGATCGTGTTCCTCTTGCTCATCGTCGTTCTGCTGATCGGCCTGACCGCTGCTGCCGTGATGGGCAAGATCGGCGGTTTCATGGCCGACCCCACGTCCACCCAGGCATTCTCGGGGGTGCCGGGCAGCTCAGGTGGGTCGGGTGAGCCAGCCGGGACGCTGTCCGCCGACGGCCTGGTGAATTTGCAGTTCGACCAGGCGCTGCGCGGGTATCGCATGGACCAGGTCGACGAGGTGATCGACGCCCTGAGCGCACGCTTGCGCGAGCTTGAGACCGAGGTCTCCTCACGGACCATCATGAACGCCTCGTCGTCTGCTGCGGGCGACTCGCCCGACGTCGGCAGCGACCCACCGAAGCAGTGACCAAGGGACCGGGGGCGTTTCGAGTTGTCAAGGTCGCACGTTCACGGCGGCAGCATTGAGCTCCGCTGACCTCGTGGTCGACGACCGCGGCGTGGCCCGTTGTGGGTGGGCCACGAGCACTGTCGACTACATCGCCTATCACGACGACGAGTGGGGGGTCGCGGTTCACGGTGAAACCCGGCTCTATGAGCGAATGACGCTGGAAGCGTTCCAGTCGGGACTGTCCTGGCTCACGATTCTGCGCAAGCGAGAGGGCTTCCGGTCGGCCTTCGCGGGGTTCGACGCCGATACCGTAGCGACCTTCGGTGAAGGCGACTTCGAAAGGCTGATGGCCGACCCGTCCATCGTGCGCAACCGGCTCAAGATCAGGGCTGCCATCACCAACGCCCAGGCGGTCGTTCGACTGCGTGACCTGGGTGGACTCGATGAGCTGATGTGGTCCTTCGCGCCGGCTGAGGGCTGCCGGCCGCGCACTCTCGCCGATGTCCGCGCGACCTCCACGGAGTCGAAGGCTTTGGCAACAACGTTGAAGAGCAACGGCTTTGTCTTCGTCGGGCCAACCACCATGTATGCCGCAATGCAGGCCTGTGGGCTGGTGAACGATCATCTGGCGGGCTGTCACAGGGGCGGCGGATGAGGCGCAGCTTCGTGCTTCGGGTGCTCGCCGCCTACGCGCTCTGTCGCATCTTCTCGGTGCTGCTGCTGAGCATTGTCTCCCGCTACCAAGCACCCGTGGAGTTCTGGGGGATCGGTCCGCATCCGGACTACTTCTCGATGACGGTGCTCTGGGACGGTTTCTGGTACCGCCACGTCGCCGAGTTCGGCTATCCGGTTGCCCTGCCGATCGACGTCGTGACTGGGACTGTCCGGGAGAACGCCTGGGCCTTCTACCCCGCCTTCCCAGGGATGTCCCGGGGGCTGATGGAGGTGACAGGGCTGGGGTTCCCCGTCGTGGGCTCGACGCTGGCGCTGGTCCTGGGCTTTGGTGCTGCGGTAATGATGGGTCTGCTACTTCGTGACCGGGTGGGGCCGACGGTGGCGCTGGCTGCGGTCGCGGTGTACGCAGCCTGCCCCGTGTCGCCGTCCCTGCAGATCGCGTACACCGAGAGCATGGCGATCCTGCTGCTATGTGGCTTCCTTTGGGCCATCGGCAGGGAACGCTGGCTCGTAGCGGCTGGGCTGGCACTGTTGACCGGTGTCACGAGGGCGATGGCGTTGCCCTTGGCCGTCGTGGCGTTGGTGGCGGTCTTCCTGCGGTGGCGGCGTCGCAAGGAGGACCCGATCACCGCCGGGGAAGGGTGGTCGGCGCTCGCGGCGCTGGGTTCCTGTGGCGCG
>Ga0209745_1001780_pt1 | contig 12601 bp, 11 predicted proteins | sample BarGraNGADG00312_FD_184495 | JGI IMG/M metagenome (GOLD analysis project Ga0209745, IMG submission 184495) | Arctic peat soil microbial communities from Barrow, Alaska - Barrow Graham LP Ref core NGADG0004-312 (SPAdes) (version 2) | ecosystem: Environmental > Terrestrial > Soil > Wetlands > Peat... | reverse complement strand
ACGAACCCCGAGCACCTGAAGCAGCTCGATAAGTGGCTACGCAGCTACAAGCCGCAGGAGCTCTTCGACGAGAACGGGACGCTGATCCCCGAGTTGACGGAATTGCCGCCCAAGGGCGAGCGGCGGATGAGCGCGAACCCGCACGCAAACGGCGGCGTGCTCCTGCGCGACCTCGTCATGCCGGACTTCCGCGATTACGGAGTAGAGGTAAAAAAGCCGGGCACGACCATGAGCGAGGCGACCAAGGTTGCGGGCACCTTCCTGCGCGACATCATCGAGAAGAACCCGACCGATTTCCGCATCGTCGGACCCGACGAGACCGCTTCGAACCGCCTCACACCGGTCTTCGAGGTCGCCGACAAGGTCTGGGAAGCCAAGATTCTTCCCACCGACGAAAGCCTCGCCCCCGAGGGTCGCATCATGGAAGTCCTCTCCGAGCACCTCTGCCAGGGCTGGCTGGAGGGATACCTCCTCACCGGCCGCCACGGTCTCTTCGACTGTTACGAGGCCTTCATCCACATCGTCGACTCGATGTTCAACCAGCACGCCAAGTGGCTGAAGGTGACGCGCGGCATCCCCTGGCGCCGGCCTATCGCCTCGCTCAACTACCTGCTCACGTCGCACGTCTGGCGCCAGGATCACAACGGCCTGTCGCACCAGGACCCCGGCTTCATCGACCACGTGATGAACAAGAAGGCCGAGGTCATCCGCGTCTACCTACCACCGGACGCGAACACGCTCCTTTCGACCGTCGATCACTGCCTGCGCAGCCGCCACTACGTGAACGTGATCGTGGCCGGGAAGCAGCCGGCGCTCGACTACCTCTCGATGGACGACGCGGTCATCCACTGCACGCGCGGCATCGGCATCTGGGAGTGGGCCTCGAACGACGCCGGCGGCGAGCCCGATGTGGTGCTCGGCTGCGCCGGTGACATCCCGACGTTGGAGACACTCGCCGCAGCGGCGATCCTGCGCGAGCACCTGCCCGAGCTGAAGGTACGCGTCGTCAACGTCGTCGACCTGATGCGCCTGCAGCCGGCGAGCGAGCATCCGCACGGCCTCTCCGACAAGGAGTACGACTCGCTCTTCACCGCCGACAAGCCTGTCGTCTTCGCCTATCACGGCTATCCGTGGCTGATTCATCGGCTGACCTACCGGCGCAACGGCCACGACCAGCTGCACGTGCGCGGTTACAAGGAAGAGGGCACCACCACGACGCCGTTCGACATGGTGATGCTTAACGACCTCGATCGCTTCCACCTGGTGATGGACGTGATCGACCGCGTCCCGGGGCTCTCGAGCCGAGCGGCCCATCTGCGTCAGCAGATGGTGGACATGCGTATCCGCAGCCGCGTCTGGACGCGCGAGTACGGCGAAGACAATCCGGACGTGAGTAACTGGACCTGGCCGTTCTAGAGACCGAGTAAAGTCCTGCGGACTTTCCTCGGCGAAGGAAGCGACAGCGCTGACGAAGGGGACGTGAAGACCAAGCGATGAGTGCGCGGCTCGGTAGAGCGGTCTCGCTCGTGTCGGTGCTCGCTGCCGTGGCGGTCGCCTTCGCCGACTCCTCGATCGTCGTACTGGCGTTACCCGACCTACTGAAGGAATACGACAGCTCGATCGCCGGCGTCTCCTGGGTCGTGACGGCCTACAACCTCGTGCTCGCGCTGGCTTCGCTCGCGCTCGTGCGGCTTGCCAGCCGGGTCGAGGAGCGACGTCTCGTCCTCTCCGGGCTGGTGCTCTTCCTCGCGGCCTCGCTCGCCTGCGGCTTTGCCTGGAATCTCGTCTCACTGGTCGCGTTTCGCTCGATTCAAGGCGTCGGTGGCGCGCTTCTCCTCGTCGGATCGCTTCCGCTCGTGCGGCGGTTGGCGGCGACATCGGCTCGCGGCGTAACGCTCTGGATAGCCTCGGGCGTCGTCGGGATAGCGATCGGCCCCGCTGCGGGCGGACTACTGACCGAGCTTTTGAGCTGGCGGGCGGTCTTTTTCGCCCAGGCCCCACTGGCCGCCGTGGCGCTGATTGCAGCGCTTCGCGAGCGCCCGAGCGAGCTTCCCGCTCCAGAGGAGGCAGTCGCGGCGGATATGGATCGTTCTCGGCGCTTGGGCGCGAACATCGCGCTCGCGCTCGCCTCGGCGGCGCTGGTGGGATTGCTCTTCCTCGCCGTCGTCCTGCTCGTGAACATCTGGCGTTTCTCGCCGCTCGGGGCGGCTGCGATCGTGAGCGCGATCCCGCTCGCGACGTTCCTCGTTCAGCCGCTCGCCGTTCGGGTGCAGAGCCGCGCGGCCGCGACGGCCGGGGTCGTCGCGCTCGCGGCCGGCCTGACCGGGATGGCGCTGCTTCCCGCCCGAAACATCCTTTGGGTGATCGCGTCTCTCTCGCTCGCGGGAATCGGGCTGGGAATCGTGATCCCGACGCTCAGCCGAATCGCCCTCTTCGGCGCCGGAACCAGCACAGCCGCGGGCGCCTGGAACATCAGCGCGCGCCATCTCGGGCTCGTCATCGGGCTGTTGATCGTCACACCGATCTTGAGCGGCGACCTCTCGAGCGAGGGCGAGCGCGCCAAGCTGCAGGGGACTTCCGCCGTGCTCGACACGCCACTCGCGATTCAGACCAAGCTGGAGCTCGCTTTCTCGCTCGTTCCCGTGCTCAGCCGCCCCGCCCGGAAAGGGCTGCCGAGTTTCAGCGCCGAGGTGAAGCGGCGCCGGATCCCCGAGGCGACAGGCCTCGGCACAGAGCTCGATTCGATCGTCCAGGCGGCGCTCACGCGCGGCTTCCGGCGCTCGTATCTGGCGACCGGCCTGCTCGGACTGCTGGCTCTCATACCCTTCGCCTTCGCGCTCCCGGCCGCTCCGCGCCGCGCACGCCGGCGTGCGCTTGTCGCGCCTGCTCTCGCTCTGCTCGCCGCCGCCTCGCTGATCAGTGCCGAGACGGCGAAGGGGGCGTTCTCCTACGGCTCGAAACCTCGGCTCTACGCGGCCTGTGCCGAGCGCGCGCCCTACCCCGGGCACGGCCTCGACGCCGCCGGCCAACGCATCGCCCTGAAGACGCTCGACAGCGTTGCCTGCCACTACGACAAGAGCCGCGAGCAGCTGATCGTTGATCTCGCCGCCACGGGCGCCGACTCGAAGACGCTTGTCTCGGTGCTCGAGTTCGGCTCGAAGGAGCTGGCGGCACTGACGGGCTGGTTGAGCAGGCTCTAGCTCAAGGCGTCACGTGCAGCGCTCGTGGAGTCCTGATCAGGAACCGAGATGCTTCAGAACGATCGGCACGACTCGACTCGGGCGCTCCCAGAGCGGAAAGCCGCCGGCGCGAAGTAGCGCCGGTTCTGCGAGAAGCCGTGCACCAGCGTCAGCCAGGGGCGAGCTTCGGCGGCTCCGGATACCACCTCGTAGTCGATCATTTCTTGGGCCGTCCCTCATTCTCCGGGTGGTCGATCACCGCGCCCAGGCGCAGCTCCATGCCGTGGCGCTCGATCAGCTCGGCGACGATCTCTTCGAGTCGGGTGCGGTGCTCGCGGGTACGCGCCTCGGCGTAGGCGGCACGCACCTGTTCGGGTTGCCGCGCGATCACTGCGTCCAAGCGCTTGCGGATGTAGGCCTTGGCGTTCAGGTGCTCGACGTAGACGCGGCGAACGCCGGCATCGGCCAGGCGCGCGAACAAGTCCTCGAGCAACTCGGTGCGCTCGACGAAGTGCGGTACGAGCGGGCCGACGAAGGCGTAGGTACGAATTCCGGCCTCACTCAGCGCGCGTAGCGCCTCGATCCGCTTCAGCGGCGGCGGCGCGTGCACCTCCAGCCAGCGCGAGATCTCGTCCTCGCCGCTGGTGACGGTAAGCCCGGCCTCGAAGTCGGGCAACTGGCTGAAGAGATCGATGTCGCGCAGAACCATCGGCGACTTGGTCAGCACGGCAACCGGGCCGGGATAGCGCTCGCGCGCCAGCGCCGTCATCACACCGCGGCTGAGCTTGTACTTGGCCTCGGCGCCCTGGTAGGGGTCGGTCACCGAGCTGATGAAGATCGAGCGCATCCGCCGCTCCGGCTTCATCCGCGCCAGCTCGCGCTCGAACAGCTCGACGATATTCCGCTTCACGTAGACGTAGTTGCCCCACTCCTCGACCGGCTCGGAGACGTAGCGGCTCATGAAGGTCGCGTAGCAGTAGGCGCAGCCGAAGCGGCAGCCGGTGTAGGGATTGACGACGTAGTCGACGCCGCCGAGTCCGGACTTGACCAGCGCAGAGCGGGCTTCCATCTCGATCACACGCATGGGCACGAAGCCGATGCTAGCGGCGCGGAACACTTCGAAGGTTCTCGGGGAGGCGGGCCTCTCTTTCAACGATGCTCCGTCCCAACAATTCTCTCTTCGCCCTCCCCCAATCCACCCACCCGCGGGGTGATTAAAAGTACCGGCCAAAGGCGACGAAAAACACACGCCTACGTGCCGGTTTTGCTCCGGTTCTCGCACAAGCGCTCGCGGCTGCCGGATTGGTTGTAGCGAGCACAATTCCGGCAGCGACAGCCCGCTAGCGGTTACGCTCCCCCAATGATGGAGATCGAGATCCGCCACGCTCGCCCCTCCGATTACGGTCGCGTCTATCCGCTCGTGAACGAGTGGTGGGACGGACGCGAGATGACGCAGAACCTGCCCGGCGTCTTCTTCGTCCACTTCGAGGGCTCGAGCTTCATCGCCAACACCCCCGACTGCGCCCTGGCGGGGTTTCTCTGTGGCTTTCTCTCCGAGACCAACCCCGACGAGGCCTACGTGCACATGGCCGGGGTGGCGCCCGAGCTGCGCCGCCAGGGAATCGGCAGCAGGCTCTACGAGACCTTTTTCGGGGCCGCGCGGGCGCACGGACGCTCACGTGTGAGCCTGATCACGGCGCCGATCAACACGGGCTCGATCGCCTTTCATGAGGTGCTCGGTTTCGAGCTGGAGCGCGTACTCGAGAACTTCGCCGGACCCGGCGAAGACCGGCTCGTCTTCATCAAGCGCCTGACGTGACCGAGCCACTCGAGTCCCGGCTCGAGGCGCTCGCACGATCGCAGGGCGCCTGCTTTATCGGCATCGCGGACCTCGCTCCGGCGCGTAATGAAGTACAGCGGTTGGGCGGAGAGGCGGTTGCCTCGTATCCTCGTGCCGTGTCGATCGGGATCGAGCTATCGCACGAGATCGTCGACCGGCTGCCCGAACGGGTCGTACGCGATGTAGTCGCCGCCTACCGCGGCCATATCGACGAAGTCAGGGAGGCGCTCCGTCAGATCGAAGCGGAGCTGGCCGAAGCGCTACGACAAGAGGGTCACTCGGCTCTGGCGATACCGGTTTCCGAGCGCAAGGACGAGCGCTATCCCGAAGCGATCTTCTCCCACAAGCTCGCCGCGCATCTGGCCGGTTTGGGCTGGATCGGAAGGAGCTGCCTGCTCGTCACGCCCGAGTTCGGCCCGCGAGTGCGCTGGACGACGGTCCTCACGAATGCTCCGCTCGAGCCGACGGGCGAAGCCGGGTCGGGTAGCTGCGGTAGCTGCCGGAGGTGCGTAGATATCTGCCCGGTCGGAGCTTTCAGCGGGCGCGGCTTCCGAGCCGCCGAACCGCGCGAGACCCGTTTCGATGCCCTGGCTTGCGACAACTACTGCGCCGAGGTAGAGCGCAAGACGGGCGTCAAGACCTGCGGCCTCTGTGTGTACATCTGTCCGTTCGGGCGTCGGGCTTCCGAGCGAGAGCGCCGGCCCGGCTAGGCGCCGTCACCTTCGATGAAGGCGATCTCCTCGGCGGTCAGCTCCAGTTCGCCGGCGACGGGCAAGATGCCGTCTACCTGATCGGCGCGGCGGAAGCCGACGATGGCGCCGCTCACGACCGGGTCGCGCAGCACCCAGGCCACCGCCACCGCGCCCGGCGAGGCGCCGTGACGCTCGCCGCTCTGGCGCAGGCGCTCGGCCGCGGCCAGGTTGCCGGAAAGCTCGGGCTCCTGGAAGTGCGCCACGTGCGAGCGAAAGTCGTCCTTGGGCAGCGCGGCCACCCGCTCGGCGCTGAACGAGCCGGTTAGCAGGCCCGAGGCCATCGGCGAGTAGGCGATGACGCCGATCCCCTCCGCGACGCAGTAGGGCAGGATCTTGCCCTCGATGCTCCGCTCGATCAGCGAATAGGGCGGCTGCAACGTCTCGACCGTCGCCAGAGCGTTGATGCGCTTTAACTGCTCGACGTCGAAGTTCGAGACACCGATGTGCCTTACCTTGCCGGCGCTGAGCAGCGCCACGCACGCCGCCCAGCCCTCCTCGATGTCCTCGTCCGGAATGGGCCAGTGAATCTGGTAGAGGTCGATCGCCTCAACGCCGAGCCGACTCAGGCTCTCCTCGCACTGGCGCTCGATGGTGGCCGCCTTGAGCTCGTTGACCCCGCTGCCGTTGCGCCCTTCGAGGCCGCACTTGCTGAAGATGAAGGGCTTCTCGGACATCTTCGCAACCGCCCGGCCGACCACTTCCTCGGAGCGGCCGAAGCCGTAGACGGGCGCGGTGTCGATCCAGTTGACGCCCAGCTCGATCGCCCTACCTATCGCCGCGATCGAGTCGGCGTCGTCCTGCGGGCCCCAGCCCCACTCCCAGCCACCGCCCCCTATTGCCCAGGCGCCGAAGCCAACGACGCTGATCTCCAGTCCCGTCCCGGCAAACAATCTCCTATTCATCCATTCCTCCTCAGGCTGCGGTGTTTTCTCAGCCTAGCTCGCCGGTGTGACGAGTGCGACTTTCGGGAAAGAAGTCGAGCCGCTAGATTTCGCACTCCAATGAGCCAAGAACGCCTGAACGGCAACGCAATCGAGATCGAGAGCCTGGTCAAGGTCTACAAGGGTGCGGTCCGAGCCCTGGACGGCATCGACCTCGTAGTACCGGCCGGCTCGGTCTTCGGCCTTCTGGGGCCGAACGGCGCCGGCAAGACAACCGCCGTCAAGATCGCCACCACCCTCTCGCTTCCAACCTCGGGAACCGTCCGCGTTGCCGGCTCCGATGCAGTTCGCCAGGCGGCACAGGTGCGAGACGCGATCGGCGTCGTCGGTCAGACGTCGGGCATCGACGTCAATCTGAACGGGCGCGAGAACCTGCGCCTACAGGGTCTGATTCGCTCGATCCACGGTCGCGAGCTCAAGCAGAGGGTCAACGAGCTACTCGATCAGTTCGGGCTCGCGGACTCGGCCAAGCGAGTCGCTCGCAACTACTCGGGCGGCATGCAGCGCCGGCTCGATATCGCAACCGCGCTCGTGCACCGGCCCCAAGTCCTCTTCCTCGACGAGCCGACAACGGGCCTCGATCCTGAGGTCAGAACCGAGATGTGGCAGGAGATCGAGCGCCTCACCCACGAGGAGGGGCTGACCATCCTGCTCACCACGCACTATCTCGAGGAGGCCGATCAACTCGCCGCGAAGCTGGCGATTCTCGACCGCGGCAAGGTCGTGGCGATCGGCTCGCCGGAGGAGCTGAAGGAGGAGCTGGAGGGCGACACGATCCATGTCGAGCTGCGCGAGGACGCCGAAGACGGCGCCATCAGAGCCGCGCTCGCGAACGTCAAGGGAATCCGCCACCTCGATCACGACGTCAAGTGCCTGCGCGCCCGCGTCGAGCACGGCGCCACCGCTGTCCCGCTCGTTCTGCAGGCGCTGGAGGCGAAGGGGCTGGCGGTCGACTCGGTATCGGTCTCGCGCCCCTCCCTCGACGACGTCTATATGAACTACACAGGCCGCGAGTTCGCACGCGCCGACGAGGAAGGCGGCCGCAAACAGAAGCCTTCAGGAGAAGAGACGAGATGAGCGAGCTGATCAGTCACAGCCTGACGATGACCGACCGCGATCTGCGCCGGCTGATGCGCCAGCCCTGGTGGATCGTCGTCACATTGATCCAGCCGGTTATCTGGCTACTGCTCTTCGGCCCGCTCTTCAAGAGCGTCACCAACATCCCGGGCTTCAAGTCGACCTCATACATCCAGTTCCTGGCGCCCGGCGTGGTGATCATGACGGCCTTCTTCTCGGGCGGCTGGAACGGGATGGCGACGATCGACGACCTCAACCGCGGCGTCGTCGACCGCCTGCTCGTCTCGCCCATGCGGCGCAGCGCCTTCTTCATCGGCCACGTACTACAGACGTCGGTCTCGATCGTCATCCAGGCGGCGATCATCGTCGTGCTGGCCTACGCCCTCGGTGCCCACTTCGCCAACGGCGCCCTCGGCCTGCTCGTCATGTTCACGGCCGCCATCCTGCTCGGGGGAGCGCTCAACGCCGTCTCGAACGGTCTGGCGCTGATCGTCCGGCGCGAGGAGACGCTGATCGCCACGCTCAACGTCTTCATGTTGCCGCTCACCTTCCTCTCCTCCGCCTTCATGCAGCAGAACCTGATCCCGCACTGGATGCAGGTCGCCGCCCGCTTGAACCCGCTCAACTGGGCGGTCGTGGCATCGCGAGAGGCCATCACCTCCGGTACCAACTGGAGCTCGGTTGGGATACACCTGAGCCTGCTCGCCGGATTACTGGTCGTCTGTATGGTCTTCGCCCTGGGCTCGGTACGCATCTACCAGCGCTCGATCTAGACGCTGCTACTCGCGCCCAGCCCCGAGGCCCACTCGGGGCGCTCGAGCCAGGCGCGAAGCGGGCCCGCAATTAGCGACCAGCACCAGCGCCAGGCCGCCGATGGCCCAGAGCGCGATCACGACGAGCGCTTCGCCCGTGCGAGCCCCTTTGAAGTAGACCGTGTTACGAACGAAGTTAACGGCGGCGCCGTTCGGAAGCACCTGGGCGACTTGCCGAAAGACGTCTGGCAGGAACTCCTGGCTCGAGGCGCCGCCCGCGGTCGAGTTCCCGACCAGAATGAGCACGAAGGCGGCGATACCGGTGCCGGCGAGACCGAGGAAGGCCTCTAAGCCATAGGTGGTCAGCGCTATCGCCGCGGAGAAGAGGGCGCCGATCGCCAGGATCGCCCAGAAATGCCCGGCCAGCGCGCCGATCAGCGGCCCGACGGTCAAGGCGCCCACGAGCGCCGAGGCGAGTGCGAAAAACCCGATCGCGAGCAGCCGGTGAGCGAACGAAGCGCCACGGCCGAAGAGATGGAGCAGGATGGCGAAGACGAAGCTCGTGACAAGTAGGCCGAACAGGAAGGCGGAGCTCGAGAGCCCCCGCGAGTCGTTGGCGGGAAGCGGCTTCAGGTCCCTACTCACCAGCTTGACGCGCATGCTCGGCGGCGCCATCGTCGTCATCATCGTGAAGGCGTGCTCGATCGCCTGCTGAGCGCCCGGTCCTGCGGCGCTCGCGGTCAGAAGCAGAGCCGTCTTCTTGTGCTCGATAAAGGCGCCGTAGGTCGAGCGCTCGAGCACCGCCGCGCGTGCGCTCGCGGCGTTCGGATAGCGCCTCAGCGAAAAGGCGCCAGGGGCGGCCTCGTCGAGATTCTTCTGGATGAACACCTGCGCTATCGGCGAACCTGCGTAGGCGACCCGTAAGCCGTGCGCCTTCGGTGCGTGCTGGGTGAAGACGTTGATCGAGACGAAGACGAAGCCGGCGACGGCGAACAGCGCGGCGAGACGAATAAGCGCTCGCAACGGAACTTGATCAGACGACACGTTTTCTCCTCCCGGTTTGTGGGATTCTCACGCGCAAGCGGAATCGGCGCAAGTGATCGGTGCGAGACGAGTGCGCTCGCAACGGGCGCCACGCCGTTATCCGGCGCGGCGCCCGTTTGATTTCAAGGCTAGGCAGACGGCTTGAGCGCGGCCTTGGGTCGCTTCGATCGAGCCATCAGGCCGGGGAGCTTCTCGGCCGCAAGCACAAGCACCAGGCCGCCGAGCGCCCAGAGCGCGACCACGAGCATCGCGCGATGGGTATTCGCGCCGTCGAAATACACGGTGTTACGCACCGAGCGGATGAAGGCGCCGTTGGGCAGGGCCTGGCCGATATTCCGGAAGAAGTCGGGCAGGAACTCCTGGTTGATCGAGCCGCCGGCGGTGCTGTTCCCAACCAGTACCAGCAGCAACCCGGCCAGTGCCAGGCCGGCGTACTTCAGCACGCAGGCGAGCCCCCAGGTTACGAGCACGGCAGTGGCGGCGTAGAGGGCTCCGAGAGCGGCCAGGGCGAAGAAATGACCAGGAAGCGCGCCGACAATCTGATCAACGGTCAGCGCCCCGATTATTCCCGCGCCAAGTGAGTAGGCCGCGCTCAATCCCATCCGCCAGGCCAGCGAAAGACCGTGCGCGAACATGAAGATGAGCACGGCGAAGACAAAGCTCGGAACCAGCAAGCCGTACTGGTACGTGTAGCTGGAGAGCCCTTGCGAGTCGTGCGCGTTGAGAGGCACGACATCCCTGGGCACCAGAGGTTGCCGAAGGGTCTTCGATACCTCGGTACCGAGACTCAGGAGCGCCGCATCTGCAGCCTTGCCCGCCGCGCTCGCGGTGAGCAGCAAGCCGGAGTTCTTCCTGTAGACGTAGCCGCCGTAGGCTTTGCGATTCTTGATCGCGCTCGTCAGGCTCGCCTCGCTCGGGTACTGCTTGAGCGTGAAGTAACCGGGCGCCTTGACCTTGAGACCCAGGTTGATTATTCCCACCATCACGTCGGGAGCAACGATGCCCACGCGTAGTTGATGCGGCGTCGGATTGTGCTGCGTACCGGTGTAGATACCGGCGAAGACGAACACGGCAACGATGAACGCCGCGGTGAGCGAAATGAGAGCACGCGGCGAGAGCGAAGCGGGCATGGTTCCTCCTTGGAGCCGTTGGATGGATGATGCTCTCGCACCCGCGTGGGAATTGCAAGCTCTTACTGGATGTGGAGGGGTAATACGGAAACACCGGCCGGTGGTGGCCGGCCGGTGTTTCATCCCCTCCCACGAGGAAGCCCGACTACTTCATCCGGCCGTACTCGCGTTCACGCTCCTCGTGCTCGACCGGCTCGAGCGTGTGGATGGCGTGCTCTGTACGGATCTCGTGCAACGCCTCAAACCGTCGTCGCGATAGACCAACGCGACCCATTTCTATCGTTTGCACAGTTCCCATCTCTCGAGTTCTCAATCAGCGGCGTGGCCTTTTAAGCAGCGCCTAACAGCGAAGCGCAGCCGACACTCGAATGACTCGATCAATTTGCTCTGCGGCGCCTGTTTCGCCGGCTCGCGGCGGCTCGAGACGAGCGCCGACCGGCGCGCCGCGCTACCTATCCGCCGCCTCGCTCGACGCGCCGGTAGTAGTCGCGCCAGATCAAGCGATAGACCCCGAGGCGCCTCGGCAAGCCCTTGATCACGGGTAGGAACGGTACGCAGACAAGCGCCAGCGAGAGAAGGGCCATGATCGCCCAGATCTGCGCGTCGGCGTTATCCGAGGTCTTGAAGGGTGGCACCTGATACCAGAGCGTGTAGAGCCACAACCACGCCTGCCCCGGGTAGTTTCCGGTCTCGTTCATCATCCCCCACTGACTACCGAGCAGGTTCTGCTCCTGCGCGAGGTCACCCAGGTAGGCGCCGTCGGCGAGCAGGAGGAGCGGCCTCGTGTAATCGGTCTGGTAGAAGCGACCGCTGGCGAGAAGGGCGCCGTCGAGCCCGCCGCTTTGGGCCTGGTTGAGCAGGTCGCGCATCATCAGCTCGACCGGACCGTAATTACCGGCCGCGACGACCGGGGCGCCCGCAGAAAAGGAGACGTTTCCGAGCGCCTTTGCGTAGTTGCCCGTCCACAGGCTGCGCTGCGTGGCGGAGGCCGATCGGTAGCGCGCGAGCGCCGCCACCAGCGCCGGGTCGCTCTTGCCCGGGAGGCCAAGTGGGCGCAGCACGAAATCCCGGGCGCTATCGATCGGGATGCGCACCCCCGCCAGACGCGCCAGCGAAAAGGAGTCGAAGACGTTCTGCCCGGTGCCCGGCGTGTGCGTGTAGGGCGGTCCGTAGGTGGCGGAGTCGCTGGTCCCGGCGAGCTCGGAGGTCGCCGTGCCAAGGAAGTCCGCCGGGTCGGCGCCCGCCCAGCGGGCGATCGTCACCGGCTTATCGTCGGGCGAAGAGAAGATCGCCCCGAGGACGACGGTCACCAGCAGGATCACGCCGACGGCGGCCACGAGCTCCTTGATCAGGTCGTAACGGCGCTTGGCGCCCTTCCACTCGAGCGCCGGATCGGGGGCGCTCGGATAGCCGGGATCTTCCTCCGCCGGCGAACGCCGCTCGCCGGCCGGAAGTGGCGGAACGACGCCTCGCAGGCGCACGAGCATGATGTGAAGGGCAACGAGCAGGATGAGGACGAGCGGCAGCAGCAGGACATGCCAGACGAGCATCTGGCCGGTGTTGAGAACGTTGAAGACAGAGCCGATCCCGGAGGCGTTGAGGCCGTCCTTGGCCTGGGTGGCTATCCACTGGGAATCGAAGTTCTGTTGCGAGAGATAGCCGGTGAAGGCGGTCGCGATCGCGGCCAGGAAGCAGATCGCGCCGGCCATCCAGGTGAGCGCGCGCCGCCCTCGCCAGGCGGCCATGAAGAACTTCGCCCAGAGGTGAATGGCCATGAAGAAGAAGAAGGCTTCCGCCGACCAGAGGTGGAGGCTGTTGACGAAGTGTCCGATGCCCGAAACGTGCCACCAGGCCGGACCGAAGATCACCAGCACGATGCCCGAGCC
>Ga0209745_1001778_pt1 | contig 12613 bp, 9 predicted proteins | sample BarGraNGADG00312_FD_184495 | JGI IMG/M metagenome (GOLD analysis project Ga0209745, IMG submission 184495) | Arctic peat soil microbial communities from Barrow, Alaska - Barrow Graham LP Ref core NGADG0004-312 (SPAdes) (version 2) | ecosystem: Environmental > Terrestrial > Soil > Wetlands > Peat ... | reverse complement strand
GCAGGCCGGTCGGAAGGCGGACAGACGGAGGGCGGGACGGCGGACAGACGGAGGACGGGATGGCGGCGAGGCGAACACGCGGAGGGCCCGGCTCGCCGTGCGCACCGGGCCCTCCGTGTTCCGACTCCCGACTCCCGACTTCCTGACTTCCCTCTTCTTTCCCCTAGAACATCTTGTCGAACCACACGTCTTCGAGGATCACGGCGGTCTTCGACAGCGTCTTCCCGCCCGCGGTGATCACCACCGTGTACTCACCCGGCTCGGCGGGCGTGACGCCGCCAAACGTCGGAAGCGCCGGCTCCGCCGCGGCGCCGCGCCCACCGCCCCCGAATCCGCGACCCGTCGGCGGCGCCACCGCCACCCCGGGGATCGTCACGGCGTCCATCCGCATGTTCCACACGAGCTTGTTGATCCCGGCCGCGTTCGGCGCCTTCTTGTTCTCCGCCACCACACGCGCGCCCTTCAGCACCTGGACGGTGATCTCCCCGGACGCCGCCGCCTTCTGATAGTAGGTGACGACGACGCCGTTCGGATTGCTCGGTCCGTTGAAGTTCGTGGACGCCGACACGCCGCCGATCCGCGTCAGCCACTTCACCGCCGGCTTGATGTCGAACAGGTACAAGCTCTCGCCCAGCACCTTGTCGTTCACCTGCTCGAGTGCCGAGATGTCTGCGATGTAGATCCCGCGGCCATGCGTCGCGACAACCAGTTCACCGTCGCGCGGGTGAATCTGCAGGTCGTACACCACCTGCGTTGGGATTCCCTTCATCTCGTTCCAGGTCTTCCCGCCGTCGAGCGACACATACAGGCCGAACTCGGCCCCGACGAACAGCAGGTTCGGATTCTTCGGGTCCTCACGGATGACGTTGATCGTCTTGGCCGGCAGGTTGCCCACGATCGACGTCCACGTCTGGCCGTAGTCGGTCGTCTTGTAGAGGAACGCGCGGAAGTCGTCGTTCCGGAGGCCCGTGTAGGTCACGTAGGCCGTGCCAGGTGCATAGTGCGACGCCTCGACGCGGCTCACCCAGACGCCCGGGTTCCCCTTGATGTTGTCGTTGAGTTTCGTCCAGTTCTTCCCGCCGTCCTTGGTCACCCAGACGTTGCCGTCGTCGGTGCCGACCCACAGCAGGTCGCGAACGATGGGCGACTCGTCGATCGTGCTGATTGTGCAGTATTGGATGTTGCCGTCGCCGCCCTTGCCGTCCACCGTCAGCTTCGACTTGTCGTTGGTCGTCAGGTCCGCGCTGACGAACTCCCAGGCGTCGCCGCGGCTCGTGGACTTCATGAGCCGGTTGGCCGCGTGGTAGATCACGTTTGGGTCGTGTGGCGACACGAGGATCGGCGCAGTCCAGTTATAGCGCAGCGAGTCATCGCGGTTCCGGATGCTCTTCGACTCGCCCGTGTAGAGGTCGGTGCGCGCGATGGCGCCGAACTGCGACTCGTTGTAGAGGTACCGGTTCGTCACCGGGTCCACGACGTTGTACATGCCGTCGCCGCCGCCCACCGTCTGCCAGTCCTCGAACACGATCGGACGGCCGCCGCGCTTGCTGCTGGGCCCGCGCACCGACCCGTTGTCCTGCAGCCCCCCATACACGTTGTACGGCATATGGTTGTCGAGGCCGATCGCATAGAACTGCGCCAGCGGCAGTTCGTCCGGGTGATACCAGTTCTTCCCGCCGTCGTACGTGATCCCCATGCCGTGGTCGTAGCCGAGGATCATGTGCTTCGAGTTGATGGGATCGATCCACAGCGCGTGGTTGTCGCCGCCGAAACGGAACGCCGACGCCCACGTCTTGCCGCCGTCCTTCGTCTCGAGCACACCCACGCTCAACACGTACGCATGGTTCACGTCGGCAGGGTCGATCCGGATGTCCATGTAGTAGTAGCCCGGGCCGCCGCCGACCGGGTTCTTCTCGTTCACCTTCTTCCAGGTCTTCCCGCCATCGTCCGTCCGGTAGACCTCTTCGCCGATCATTCCCGCGCTCGACTTGCCCTCGCGCAATTCCTTCAACCGGTCGGCGTCGGACATCTTCAGCTTGTTGGCGTTCTCGATGTTCGCGTAAAGGACGAGCGGGTTCTTGAGGGAGATGTCGAGGCCGATCCGGCCGAGCATCCCTCCGGGAAGACCGGTGGTCAGCTTCGTCCACGTCTTGCCCGCATCGATGGTCTTGTAGATCGCGCTGCCGGGTCCGCCCAGATTGAACGTCCAGGGTTTCCGCTCCTTGTCGTAGGTCGCGGCGTAGAGCGTCTCAGGCTTCTTCGGATCCATCACGATATCGACCGCGCCAATCGCCTTGCCCTCGACCTTGATGTCGAGCGACTTCGTCCAGGTCTTGCCGCCATCGATCGTCTTGAACACGCCGCGCTCGTCGTTCTCGGAATACAGGTGCCCGAGAGCCGCGACGTAGACGATGTCCGGGATCTTCGGGTGGACCACCATCCGACCGATGTGATGACTGTCCTTGAGGCCGACGTTCGTCCAGGTCTTGCCCGCGTCGGTGGACTTGTAGACACCGTCACCCCAGTACGTGCTGCGCGAGGTGTTGGCCTCGCCGCTGCCGACGTACACGATGTTGGGGTTCGACGCGGCGACGGCGATGTCACCGATCGAGATAGTCGGCTGGTTGTCGAAGATCGATTCCCAGTTCTGTCCGTTGTTGACCGACTTCCACAAGCCACCTGAGCCGGTGGACGCGTAGATGGTCCACGGTTCCAGCGCGGGAACGGCAAAATCGGTGAAGCGCCCGCTCTGGCGAGTCGGGCCGATGGCCCGGAAACTGAACGCTTTGAGGACTTCCGGCGACAGCGTCTGCGCGGCCAGATCGCCGGCGAAGATGACGACGGCGAGGGCCAGGAGGGCCAGGACGCCTAGCGCATTTGTGACAGGACGGACCTTTCTCATGCGACCACTCCTTGAAGGGGACTGGAACAAGACCGACTCGTCTCGAGAATGAGGGAAGGGCAACCCCGGAGGCCAGCCCGCCGGGTCGGCTATGGGGCCAACAGTACTGATGCCCGGCGCCGGCGTCAAGCGGAGGAAGTATCTCCTTCCGCAACAAACCGGGCGCCCTGGCGTCACCGGGGGAGTCCGTGCCGGTTTCCGCACTTCACTTCACGGCGCCCGGGTTCGGCGCTATCCTGTGGTCGATGATTGCGAAACTCCGCTACGGCCGCGCCGAACTGGCGCTCGACATTCCGGCGCGCGACGTCTCGATCTTTGAGCCCACCTTTGTTCCCGGCCTTGCCGACGAGGCGGCGTCCTTCAGGCATGCGGTTGGAGAGCCCCTGAACTCGCGACCGCTCCGCGAAGTCGTCGGCGCCTCCGAACGGCTTGCGGTCGCCATCCCGGACATCACGCGTCCCCTGCCGTCCGACCGTCTCCTCGGCTGGCTGCTCGAGGAGTTATCACATGTTCCCGACACACACTGGACCATCGTCAACGGCACCGGATCGCACCGGGCCAATACCGATGATGAGTTGCGGGCGATGGTTGGCTCTGAGGTGATGCGTCGCGTGCGGATCGTGAATCACTCCGCGGGCGACCCGGGAAGCCTTGAATGCGCGGGCCGGACGCGGGACGGCCACCCGGTGTTCCTGAACCGGGAGTGGGTCCGCGCGGATCGCCGAATTGTGCTCGGCTTCATCGAACCCCACTTCATGGCGGGGTTCTCGGGCGGCTACAAGGGCGTGTTTCCGGCACTCGCCGACATCGACGCCATCATGCACTACCACCGGGCCGACGTGATCGGCGACCCGCGCAGCACGTGGGGGCGGCTCGAGGACAATCCCACGCAGGATCAGATTCGGGCCAATGGCTCGCTTCTGCCGGTTGATTTCTGCATAAACGTCACCCTGAATCGGAAGCGCGAGATTGCGGGGTTCTTCTGCGGGGACGTGCTGGAGGCGCATCGCAAAGGCTGTCGAACCGCGAAACAGACGGCCATGGTGCGATGCGACCGCGCGTACCCGATCGTCGTGACGACCAACAGCGGCTACCCGCTCGATCTGAACTTGTACCAGGCGGTGAAGGGGATGTCCGCTGCGGCCCAGATCGTGGAGCCCGGCGGACTGATCCTGGCGGCCGCCAGGTGCAACGACGGCTTTCCTGCCCACGGCAACTTCCGCGAACTGATGACGGGGCACGCGAGCCCGCGGGCGGTGCTCGACACAATCATGGCGCCGGGGTTCTCCATGTACGACCAGTGGGAGGCCCAGATCCTCGCGCTCATCCTGCTGAAGGCGCGCGTCGGCTTGTTCAGCGAAATCCCGGCCGATGACGTGCGGGCGGCCCACCTCGAGCCGGTCGCCGACCTTCGACAACGCCTTCTCGACGAACTGGCCCGACGGGGTGCAGAGACGCCCGTGGCCGTCCTGCCCGAAGGCCCGATGACCATCCCGTACCTGGCTCCACCCCAATGAGGCGTGGATTTGGCCTGGCGCTATTCGTGATAGTGGCCGTGACCGTCGCCGGGGTGCGCGGCGGTGGGCGCGCGTTCACCGCCCAGGACCAGCAGCCTCCCCGCCACAGCGAGCACGTCATCGTCTCTCGCGTCATGGTCGACGCGCGGGCCGTCGATTCGCGCGGCCAGCCAATCCGCGGCCTCAATGCCGGTCATTTCAGGGTTCGGGTGGACGGAAGGCCGGCACGGGTCGAGTCGGTCGAGTGGGTCGGCGAGACGGGACCCGGTGCACGGCCTGGCACCAGCCCCGCCGAGACCTCTCCGGTGACGCAGAGTGGGTCTGCGGGGCAGCGAGAAGGGCGCCTTATCGTCTTCCTCTTTCAGAAAGACCTCGAGCCCTCGCGCATCGTCGGCCTGATGCGGATGCTGATCGACACGCGCGAGTTCCTCGACTCGCTCGGACTCGACGACCGCGTCGCGGTGCTGTCGTTCGACTCCCGCCTCAGGATCTGGCTCGATTTCACCACCAACATGGACAAGGTCCGCGAGGTCCTCCAGCACGGGATCCTGTTCAAGTACCCGCCGCGCGTCGAGGCGGTGTCGCCCCCGGCACTCATGTCCACGCTCGATATCGTGCGCGCCAACCGCGCCTACTCGATGGAGGAAGTTCTTGCGCTGCTCGGCCAGGCGCTGGAACCCCTGCCCGGCTCGAAGTCGGTGGTGCTGGTCGGCCACGGGTTCGGCCAGCTCTCCGGCAGCACGCTCAACTTCGAGGCCGCCTACGCCGAGGCACGAAGGGCGCTGCAGGCAGCGAGGGCCGCGGTGTTCTGCCTCGACGTCACCAACGCGGACTCGCACACGCTCGAAGCCGGCCTCGAGATGACGGCCGAGGACACCGGCGGCTTCTATGCGCGTACGCACCTGTTCCCGGCACTGGCGATGGCCAGGCTGGCTGGCGCGCTGTCGGGACACTACGTGCTGTTCGTCGAAGTGACCACGCCGACCAGGCGGCAGGTGCACGACCTCGAGGTGGACCTTATGGGGGTCGACGGCCGCGTCCTGGCGAAGCGGTCGTATATCGACCAGTAGAAGGACCCATAGGCGACACGTGCGCCCGGGGCGACGCATGGGTCGCCCCTACTTGACGATCTTGCCCCCCAGCCGGTAGATTGCCTAGCATCCGGTCCCCTGATTGTCCGTTCATCCCGTTCCAGTCGAGAGGCACCAACATGTCGAGACGGATTGCCCTGTTACTGATTGCCGTCCTCACGCTCGTCGCGCCCGCGTGGGCGCAGCCCGCCGCGGCGCCGGCCACCGACAACCCGCTGCTGAAGGAATGGACGACACCGTTCCAGGTGCCGCCGTTCCAGGAGATCAAGCCCGAACACTTCCTGCCGGCGTTCAAGGAAGCGATCGCGCAGAACCGCAAGGACGTCGACGCCGTCGCCAACAATCCGCAGCCGCCGACGTTCGCCAACACGATCGAGGCGCTCGAGAACGCGGGCGAGCTGTTGTCGAAGGTGCAGGGGGTGTTTGGCGGGCTGCAATCGGCCGAGACGAACGCGCAACTCCAGGCCATCAACCGCGAGGTGACGCCGCTGCTGTCGACCATGCGCGACGAGATCCGGCTGAACGAGAAGCTGTTCCAGCGGATCAAGGCGGTGTACGACACGCGCGACGCGCTGAAACTGACCCCGATCCAGAAGAAACTCGTCGAGGAGGTGCACAAGGGGTACGTCCGGAGCGGCGCCAACCTGGATGGCGCGAAGAAGGAGCAGCTCAAGAAGATCAACGGCGAGCTGTCGATGCTCAGCGTGAAATTCGGCGACAACCTGCTGCACGACACCAACGCCTACAAGCTCGTGATTGAAAAGCAGGAAGACCTGCAGGGGCTGCCGCCGTCGGTCGTAGCCAGCGGCGCCGATTCCGCAAAAGCCGTCGGGATGCCGGGCAAATGGGTCTACACCCTGGCCGCGCCGAGCATCTGGCCGTTCATTCAGTACGCGGACAACCGCGAGTTGCGGCGACAGATCATCGACGCCTACACGAGCCGCTGCGACCACAACGACCAGTGGGACAACAAGAAGAACGTCTCGCGCATCGCGGCGCTGCGGGTCGTACGGTCGCAGCTCCTGGGCTACAAGAGCTACGCAGACTTCGTCCTCGAAGAGAACATGGCGAAGAACCCGGCGGGCGTCTATGGCTTGCTGAACCAGCTCTGGACGCCGGCGCGCAACGTGGCGCTCAAGGAAGCGGCAGACCTGCAGGCCATGATCCAGAAGGAAGGCGGCACGTTCAAGCTCGAGGCGGGTGACTGGCGCTACTACACCGAAAAGGTGCGGAAGGCGCGATACGACCTCGACGAGCAGGCGCTCCGCCCGTACTTCAAGCTCGACAACGTCGTGCAGGGCGCGTTCGCGGTGGCCAACAAGCTGTATGGCATCACCTTCACGCCGCTGCCCAACCTGCCGGCCTACCATCAAGACGTGAAGGCCTACGAGGTGAAGGACGCCAACGGCGACCACCTGGCCGTGTTCCTCACCGACTACCACCCGCGCCCGGGCAAGCGCGTTGGCGCATGGACGGGCGGGCTGCGAGGCAGCTACGTCCGCAACGGCAAGGTCGTGCGCCCGATCGTCACCAACGTGTGCAACTTCTCGAGGCCGTCCGGCGACGAACCGGCGATGCTGACGCTCGAAGAAGTCAACACGCTGTTCCACGAGTTCGGCCACGCGCTGGCGTCGTTTCTCGGCAAGGTGCCGTATTCGACCGTGGCGCGCTTCCCGCGCGACTTCGTCGAAGTGCCGTCGCAGATCATGGAGAACTGGTGCCTCGAACCCGACGTGCTGAAGATGTATGCGAAGCACTACAAGACAGGCGAAGTGATCCCGGCGGCGCTCGTTGAGAAGATCGAGAAGTCGGCGCAGTTCAACCAGGGCTTCATCACGGTGGAATACCTGGCGGCGTCGCTGCTCGACATGGATTGGCACACGCTGACGACCACGCAGGAGCAGGATGCGACGGCGTTCGAGAAGGCGTCGATGGAAAAGATCAAGAACCTGCCCGAGATTCCGCCGCGCTACCGGAGCCCGTATTACAACCACATCTGGGCGAGCGGCTACTCGGCGGGCTACTACGCCTACATCTGGAGCGAGGTCTACGACAAGGACGCGTTCCAGGCGTTCAAGGAGAAGGGCCTGTTCGACCAGCCGACGGCCAAGGCGTTCCGCAAGCTGCTCGAGCAGGGCGGCACGGTTGACGCGATGACCGCCTACAAGACGTTCCGCGGCAGAGACGCCACCGTCGAGCCGCTGCTCAAGGCCCGCGGCCTGAAGTAGACCGAGCCCGGTCTTCGCGCTATAGGGGCGACCGGCCGGTCGCCCCTATCAGGCAGGTCCTGATCACGGGCGCGCATGATCCGGCGGTCCCGCCGGAACTGGGTACGGCCTACGCTCGCGCCGCCCGGGAAGCCGGCGATGATGTCGAAGAGATCATCGTCGAAGGCGCGGCGCACATTGTCTTCGGGCACGAGGCGGACGGCATCAGGCCCGAGCTGCTCGAGCGATGTGACACACACGTGCTCTGGTAGGATTGATTCATGGGCGATTTCAACCTCGACCTGCGTGGTGTCATCGTCGCCTGTTCGCACTGCGGCCAGCGGAACAGGATCGCGTTCGAGCGGTTGGGAGGGGCGGTGCGTTGCCCGGCGTGTAAGGTGGAGATCCACCCCCCGTCTGCCCCGGTCGACGTGCCTGCGATCGACGTCTTCGACGCGATCCTTCAGCATTCCGCGATCCCGGTCGTGGTGGACTACTGGGCGGCCTGGTGCGGCCCGTGCCGGATGGTGGCGCCCGAGCTACAGAAGATCGCCCTGCAGAACCCGGGGCGATTCCTGGTGGTCAAGGTCGATACCGAGCACCTCCCGGAATTGTCCGCGCGCTACCACATCCAGTCGATCCCGATGATGGCCGTCTTCCTTCATGGCCACGAGAAGGCGCGCACGGTGGGTGCCCGTCCGGCCCGCGAGATTCTCGCCTTCATCAACGAGGCGCTGACGGCCGGCGACTGACAGGCGCCTGCAGGCAGCGGACAGCCGACAGCGGGCAGCCGACAGCAAGCAGCCGCCAGCTCGTAGCAAGCCACACCCGAACACAGGGAATAGAATAGGCACGCCATGAACCTGCCACGATTCGTGCTCGCGTGCGTCCTCGCGGCGTGCCTGCCGCCGGCCGGCGCTGTCGAGGCTGCTCGAGTCGTGAGCCTCACGAACGGGCGCGTGACCGCGCAGTTTGACGCCCGAGGCCTGACCTCGCTCGGCGCGTCGGACACAGGACCGGCCGTCCGGTTTCCACAGGACGACTTCGCCGTCACGATCGACGGTACCACCATCGAGGGCCGGACATTGGCGCTGCCCGTCCGCGTCGTCGCGAAGGACCGCGTCACCTACACCTGGTCGTCGCCGCCCTACCGCATCGTGGTGGTCTACGAGTTGGCGGCTGGCTGGCGCTTCCTCGGCAAGCAGATCGCAGTGGAAGGGGGTGCGAAGCCGTTCCGGGCGGGGGAAGTTGTCGTCTTCGCGTCGAGCGTCGTCGATCCCATCTCGAATCACTTTGTCCCAAAGAGCGCCAGGCCGAACCTCGGGACGGGCGACTACGGCGCCTGCCTGCGGTTCGCCAAGGGCCGCGGCCTCCTCGTGGTCGCGCAGAACGCGTTCCTCGAATTCCGGCGCGACGCGCAGGCGTTCTCGCTTCGATACAAGCCCGACCTCGAGGAGTACAAGGCGTTCTCCGACGCGGACCGGCAGTGGTTCCGACGATGGATCGACTGGACCGCGGCGAACAAGGAGGTCCTCCGCCACACACGGACGATCGTCGGTCAGCCGGCGATCGGGAAGATCGACGGCACGGCGGCGATCGACGGCGACCGCGGCTTCATCTTCCTGTTCAATCCGAATGGGCGGCGCCTCGACGCCGAGTTCTCGCTCGACGTGACCATTGGGTTCAACGGGCGTGGCTTCGTGCAGTTGAAGGAGGTGTATCCGCTGGAGAATCGGCTTGTCGGGAAGCCGGGGGGCGGATTGTGGTCGGCCGGCGACCGCGTCTCGCTCTCGATGGACGGCGGGTCGGCCGTGGTGCTGAAAGTGCAGCCCGCAGCCGCGCGACCCTCCGCGCCGCTGCTCTTTGGATCGCCGGGCACGGTGACCTTCGCCAATGGCGTCGTGTCGATCGAGGGTGTGCGAGGCGAGGCGGGGACCACGCAGGAGTTGCTGGTGCTGCGCCAGACTGCGCCGGCCGTGAGCGAGGTGCGCGTCAATGGCCAGCCGGCCAGGTTCACGCGCAGGGCAGCCGGCCTGCTGTCGATCCCGGTGGCATTCGACGGCGCGCCGTTCCGGCAATACCAGCAGATCGGCGCCTACGACCCGGCTTTTGAGGGCGGACGTGTCAGTTCGCGCTTCACGGTGCCGCAGCGCGTGTTCGACCAACTGGCGGCCCGCCAGAAGGCGTGGCCGATCCCATGGACGGCAGAAGACTACAGGACGACGTGGCTGGCCCCCGAACGCCTGCTGCTGTTCGTCCAGATTGCCGAGCCCGACCCGGCCTGGGAGGCGCGGTTGAAGGTTGATGGGCGGGTGGTCGAGCTGCGGAAGGCGTACTCCGCGGTGCGGACGGCGCCGCGGACGTTTGTCGGATTCTACGCGGACCTGTCGTTGCTGGCCGCCGACCGCGAACACACGCTCGAGCTCGAGCTGCCGCGCCTGCGCCCGGGTCAGCTGCAGGGCGTGTTCTTCGACAACATCGAGCCCGAGTACACGAACAAGATCCGCCGCATGCCTTGAGCAGTGGGCCGTTTGGCCCGCGATCTCATTCTTGTAAGGACAACGTGCCGAAACTGGGAATTCCACCCGACCCCTTTGACGATGCGGGGATGGATGTTGCTGAAGCGTTCATGCGACTCGTGGTTCGCTATTTCGCGGCGACGGCCGACAGCAGCGGCCGGGTCTCCACCCCGCTCACGCCAGGCGAACTCGCGCGCCGGTTCGACGAACCGCTCCCGCAGAACGGAACGTCGATCGAGGCTGTGCTGGCGCGGCTCGAGCACGAGGTGCTCCCCGACTGCAATCGCCTGACGCACCCGCGGTCGATGGGCCACCAGGTCTCAGCGCCCCTGCCGGTCGCCGTCTGGACCGAGGCCTTGACCGCGGCGGTCAACCAGTCGGGCGCTGTGTGGGAGATGTCCCCGGTGGGGACGGTCATCGAGACGCAGGTGATCCGCTGGATGTGCGACCTGGCGGGCCTCGGCCCCGAGGCGGGGGGCACCTTCACCTCGGGCGGAACGGAGGCGACGTTCGCGGGCCTGCTGGCCGCGCGCCAGGCGGCGATCCCTGACGTCTGGACGCGCGGTGTCGGCGCGAACCCGCCGGTGGTCGTGTGCGGCGAGCACGCGCACTACGGCGTCGCGCGTGCCATCGGTGAGTTGGGCCTTGGCACCGATCGGGCTGTCGCCATTCCCTCGCGCCACTTCAAGATGGATGTCGGCGCGCTCGAGCAGGAGCTCGACCGGTTGCGTCGCGATGGCCGGACGGTGATGGCCGTCGTCGCCACGGCCGGCACGACCGCTACCGGGTCGTTCGACGACCTCGAGGCGATCGGCCGGCTGTGCGAGGCGCGAGGCGTGTGGCTGCATGTGGACGGTGCGCACGGGGCGTCGGCGCTGCTGTCGGGGACGCACCGGCACCGGCTTGCGGGCATCCAGTACGCCCGATCGATCGCGTGGGATCCGCACAAGATGATGCTGATGCCGCTCACCGCCAGCGTCGTGCTCGTGCGCGACGAGAGCGATCTCGAGGCGGCCTTCAGTCAGCGGGCGCCATACCTGTTCCACGCGCGCGACGGCGGGCGCCGCTGGGACCAGGGGTTGCGGAGCTTCACCTGTTCGCGTCGGATCGATGCGTTCAAGGTGTGGGTCGCCCTGCAGCGGCACGGGGCGAACGGTCTTGGGGCGCTCTACGATCACCTCTGCGCCAACGCCGGCACCATGCACGCGTTGCTGACCGCGCGCCCGGACTTCGTCACGATCCACGAGCCTGAGTCGAATATTCTCTGCTTCCGATGGGTCGGGGACGGCACCCTGAACGACGAGCGGCTCGACCCGCTCAACCTCCGCCTGCGCGAGGCGTACAACCGCGCTGGCACGGGCTGGATCACGACGACGATGCTGGGCGGACGACGGGTGCTCCGGGTGACGCTGATGAACCCGCGCACGACCGCCACGGACCTGGCACGCACGCTGGACGACTTGTCGGAGATCGGCAAACAGCTGCAGGTAGAAGACAACATTGTATGAAGACACTCTCTCGTGTCTTTCGACTGGCGGCCGCTGGCCTCGCGCTGCTCTTCGCCGGTGATCTCGCCGCCGATTCAACGTGGCAGCTGCAATCGAGCGGCACCACCGAGCGCTTCCGCGCCGTCAGCGCTGTGAGCGGGACAGTGGCCTGGGCCAGCGGCAGCAAGGGCTCGGTGAGGTTGGCTTCCACGCGGTGAGCGTGGACCGCGCCGGGAAGTCGGTGTGGGCCGTGGGTGAACAGGGCCGGGTGGGACGGTTGGTGGGCACTCCCGTCCTTGTCACTCGAGGTGTTCCTGCACGCTTCGCACTTCGAGCAGGCGGGCCGTGCGAGAGCCGGGATGGGCCTGGAATCTCACGGTCACGGCCGTCTTGCCAGCCGTCTCGGCCAGAGGGAGACTGAACCTGACTTCCGACACCTTGGACTCGTGCGATTCGCGCGTGCAGGTCGCGGCCTTCCGGTCGTCCACCAGAATGTCGAACGACTCTCGCGACCCTTCCCCATCGGCGAGCACGCAGACGAGCGTCAGGGGGCTGTCGTCGTAGATGCGGAGCGAGTAGCTGAACCACCCTGTGGCGCTGCGCCACTTCCGGCCCCCCGTTTCGCCGAGGGTCATGCCTTCGCCTTCCAGCGAGTGGGACATCTCGTCACGGGCCACCGTCACGTTCACCAGATCGACCACCCGGACGCCCTGGCGAGGGACACCATCCGCCGCGGCGACCCAAAGAAGCGCCGAGAGAATGAATTGCACCATGAGCATGGGCGCGACCCGCAGAGAACGAAAACCGGGTCCGACGCACCTTCGTCGGACGAGGCAGCGAAGTTGCCAGAACTGGCTTCGAAACCCGCAGGCGGGTGGCGGCGAGCGGGG
>Ga0209745_1001777_pt1 | contig 12618 bp, 13 predicted proteins | sample BarGraNGADG00312_FD_184495 | JGI IMG/M metagenome (GOLD analysis project Ga0209745, IMG submission 184495) | Arctic peat soil microbial communities from Barrow, Alaska - Barrow Graham LP Ref core NGADG0004-312 (SPAdes) (version 2) | ecosystem: Environmental > Terrestrial > Soil > Wetlands > Peat... | reverse complement strand
GGAGTTGCGCGGCGAGCCGATGTTCTCCGAATGGTCGGAGCGCTGGGGGCGCGACGCTGCTGCGATGCTCCTCGAACAGCACCCTGATGTGGACGCCATCGCCTGCGGGTCCGACCAGATCGCCAGGGGCGTGCTGGACACCCTGCGCGACCTCGGCCGACGAGTTCCCGAGGACGTCGCCGTGATCGGCTACGACAACTGGGAAGTGCTCACGACCAACGCCCGTCCCGAACTCACCAGCATCGATGCCAACCTGCAGCAGCTCGGCAGGGAATCGGCGCGAGCCCTGTTCCAGGCAATGCGCCCCGATCCCGCAGAGGGCACCGGCGGCGTCCGGCAACTGCCGGTGCGCCTCGTCATCCGAGGCTCAACGATCGCGCGCCGCTGAACCCGTCGGTCTACTCGACGGTGTCCTCGTCGGCCTGGCCAAGGCCGTGGCGGAGCGGATCGGGCTCATCGGGCTCGGGGACCGGCGGGGTGTCCTGGGTCCTCGAAGTCGACTGTGCATATTGGCAACCACGCCAGCAACGACCAGCGCACTGCCGCCGTTGCCCCGGGCTCGACCACCAAACGCCCTGACCGCTTTGAGTGCGTCCCACCGGGTGTTTCGAGACGGCAGGCCCGTCGTTGTTGATGGTGGCGTCTCGCGTGCCAGTCAGTGCACCAGGGGTGATGGTGGCTGGTTGGCCAACGCTTCCCGGTGCTCTCCGAAGGCGTGCGGGCTGCGGTGCCGTGGGGAGAGCGTGTTCCGGGGCAGGAATCCCCAGGCCCAGCCGGCGGCGGCCAGGCAAATTGCGCCGATCAGCGCTTCGGCAACCTCGAAGGACGCGAGGAGAACAGCAAAGCCCACCAGCGAGGGCGCGATCAGGCGACCGATTCCCTGAATGGAGTTCCATCGCGCGAGGTGCGTGATTCGCCCGGCCCGCGGCGATAGGTCGACGCCGAGAGTGGTGACTATGCCAGCCCCCAGACCGTTGCCAATACCGATCAGCGACGAGGCCACAACCAGTACCGCCGGCGCTGTCTCGATTGGCGCGTCGAGCCCCCTGCACGTGATGAGCGCGAAGTACCCCGACGACAATAGGGCGAGGCAGGGTACGACCACTGCGGCGCTGCCGAACCTGTCCATGATCGCGCCTGCCGGAACGGAGACGAGGATTTCCAGGACCGCCACCGCCGCGAAGGTGATCGAGATGAGCGAGGCGGACATGCCGATCGACACACCGACCAAAGGGACGAGGATGGGGCGGGCCATGCGGCCTACGACCAGCGGGACGATGCTGAGGCTGGCAAGGAGCATCGTGTTCAGCGCCGGCCGGTTCGGCGCGTTCGGCGAGGGCATCCGAGGATCGATGCGCCGGGCCAGGAGGCGGCTGACCTCGGTCGGCACGCTGAGGGGCACGTCGCGCCAGGCAACGAATGCGGTGGCGGCCAGGATGCTGACGGCATCGACCAGCAGGATGTCGCGGGCGTGGCCGATGCCGGCGACGAGGGCGCCGGCCGTCGGGCCGAGCGTCATGCCCAACCGGATGACTCCCCCGTAGGTCGACATGCCCCGCGCGCGGAACTGGGAAGGGAGGGCGGAGCCGAGCGTGGACTGGCGGCCCAACTGCCAGGTCTGGGCGGCCACAGCACCGGCGACTAGGACCACGATGAAGGCAGCGCGGCTGAGCGAACTCGTCGGCCCTTGCGAGCCGAGGGAGATGATGGCCCAGCCCAGGCACTCTATGAAGGCCTGCGTCAGCCCTGTGATGATGAGCGAACGGCGCTCGCCGAGTCGGGCCATCAATCGGGCAGCCGGGATCGGTCCGGCGATCCCCGCCAATCCGCTGATGATCGCCAGGGCGGCAGCGACCGGCACACCGAATCCAAGGTCGAGTCCCAGGAGCGTGACCATGGGGGCCAGCGCGTAGAAGCCGATCGACTGTAGGAGGGTGGGTACATACACGGGTACAGCTAGCGGGGTGAGTGCCCTCCAGCCCTCACGGTCAGGCCTTGACTGCCCGGCTGCCGGAAGTCCGTCAGCCGGCGCAGTACCTAACCTTCCACCCCACTTCACCTGAGTGATCCGCTGTGGCGGTCGGCTTCTGTCCTGGCCCGATTCCGCGAGGCGTTGGGTGCCGTGCCGCCCATAGGGGCCTACTTCCCTCCCGCCAGCGTGTAGAGCATGCGTTGGCGAAGGGCGCTGGTATCCACGCCGAGCGCTTCGGCGATCTTGTATGCGAACGGGTACGGGGTTGCGGGGCCCTGGCTCGTGACCAGGTTATGGTCGGCGACGGCGACCTCGTCGAGGAAGACCGCCCCGGGAAGCTTCTTTGCGTAGCCGGTGTAGCCCGTCACCTTCTTGCCCGCGACGACGCCGGCTTGTGCCAGCGCAATCACCCCTGAACACATGGCGGCGATCAGCTTGCCGTCTTGGGCGTCGAACTCTCGGATGAGATCTATCACCGCGGGGTTCTCCCGCAGATTCTGGCCCCCAGGTCGTCCGCCGGGGAGCACGATCGCGTCGTAGCTCTTCACATCGGAGGGAAACACCTTGTCAGGATGGACGTACATGCCGTGCATACCCATGACCGGCCCCTCCGTGAATGCAAAGAGGTCGCACGTGAGCCCGGCGCGTCGGAGGATGTCGACGACTGTGACCGTCTCGCCCTCTTCGAAGCCCTCGGCCATCAGGACCGCCACCGAAGCCATCGTCAGTTACCCCCGTCTTCCTCGAAAGCGCTGAAGTACACCATGCGGTTCTTGACCGCGAGGCTGTCGCCGCCCATCGCGTCCACGAGTGCGTAGCCGAACGCGTATGCGGTTGCGGGGCCGCGGCTGGTGATGAGGGTGCCATCCCGCACAACGACCTCCTAGCTGAAGGTCCCTGTGGTCTCGATCCGTTCGTCGTAGCCGGGGTAGGCGGTGTATCTGCGCCCTTCCAAAGCACCAGCCCTGGCCAGCACGATCGGGGCTGCGCAGATGGCGGCGACGAGCTTGCCCGCCTGGTCCATCTCGTGCACAGCGGCAACTACCTGGTCGTCTGCGAGCAGGTTCGTTGCCCCAGGCAGGCCGCCTGGCAGGACCACCGCGCGGCTTGCCCGCACTGCCGGGGCGCCCGACCGCACCGCCCTGCCAATCGCCGGCGATGAGCCCGAGACGAAAGGCGTCGCGACCCAATTCCTGGACGCGATCGGATTCGACGTCATCGACGCCGGGGCCCTGGCCGAGGGATGGCGATTCCAACCAGGCACACCGACCTACATCACCCCCTACTCGCGCGCTGAGGAAGGCTCCACGGCAGACCCGATGCAGCAGTTGCTCAACGCCAAGCCAGCACCCGTGCCGGCGAAGCAAGCCCGCGACTTGATCGCAGCGGCCTCCAGGCTTGAGCGACCTTCGTGACCGAGCCATGCGGCGGCGCCCGAGAGCCAGACTCCTGCACGCAGAGGTCCCCGCCGGCCAGCACCAACGCGTAATCGCGTGTCACTGCCGAGCCACCAGTTCCCCGCGACGTCGAGGCGATTCCCATAAGGCCGACGCGGTCGCTCGGAGCACCGACGACACGAAACGAGCCGGGCGGTCCGACCTGTTTTGCCACGGATCCTTGCTAGGCGTGGGACGCGAGCCAAAATTGGCAGCCGCGGATGACACGCCCCTACAGTTCCTGGCCGCCGACCAGACGCCGCACCACCTGTTCGACCGCGTCGGAGAGGTTCTGCGGACCCCGACGCAGGGCCTCAGCCAGTGGCTGGCCCTGTGGAACGATGCTGACTAGTTCATTAACGCCTTGATCGAGCAACTCGGCTGCTTCCGGGGCGACGAGACCGCCGAACATGATCACCTTGACCCCATGGGATCTTGCCACCTGCAGCACCCCCCATGGTGTCTTGCCGTGCAGGGTCTGGAAGTCGATGCCGCCCTCGCCGGTGAAGACCCAGTCGGCGCCCTCAATTCGTTGAGCGAGGGATACGGCGTCGACAACGATCTCTACCCCGGGGCGCATGGAACAGTTCAGGAATGCTGGGAATGCAGCGCCGAGCCCTCCTGCCGCGCCTGCCCCGGCCCTGTGCCGGACGGCGCGTCCGGTGGCGGCCTCGACCACGTCTGCCCAGTTCGCCAAGGCTGCGTCGAGCACGGCTACCATCTCCGGGCTTGCGCCTTTCTGCGGCCCGAAGACGGCACTGGCTCCGGTCGGCCCGAGCAGCGGGTTGTCCACGTCGCAGGCAAGTTCGAACTCGCACTCGCCCAGTCGGGGGTCCATCCCGGAGAGGTCAACGCTGGCCAGTCGTGCCAGCGCCGCTCCCCCCGGCGCGATCACCGCACCCTGGCTGTTCAGAAGGCGGGCACCCAAGGCGGAGATCATCCCGGCGCCCGCGTCGTTTGTGGCCGAGCCGCCGAGACCGATGATGAACCGTCGGGCTCCCCGATCGAGGGCCGCCGAAATGAGCTCGCCCGTTCCATAACTGGTGGCCCGCAGCACGTCTCGATCGCCCGGCCCGACTTGGGCCAGGCCGCTGGCCGCTGCGATCTCGATCACTGCCAGCCGCTTGGACTCGACGTAAGAATACTGAGCGGAGACCGGACGCCCGAGGGCATCGTGACACCGTACGCTCCCCAGCGTCCCTCCGAGCGCGTCGTTGAGCGCGTCGACCGTTCCCTCGCCCCCATCGGCCATCGGCACCAGGACACACTCGGCATCCGGACGAACCCGCCGGACACCACTGGCCATGGATTCGGCCGCAGTAAGGGCGCTCATCGACTCCTTGAACGAATCGGGCGCACAAACAATCCTCACAGGCTCACCTTCCTCAGACAGCTGCAAGGTGGGTGGTGGGCCGAACGGCTCGACCCACCACCCACTATGCGATCAGGCGTTGACCTTGCCCGGATCCATGACACTCGGTGTGAGCGTTGGCCCGGCGCCCTTCACCCCGAAGAGGGTGAGCAGGGAGCCCAGGATAAGGATTCCGGCGAGGGCGAGGTACCCGACGAGGTCGCTGCCGGTCGCATCGTGCAGCCAGCCGATCGCGTACGGGCCGAGGAAGCCACCAAGGTTGCCCAAGGCGTTGATCAGGCCCATCGAGAACGCCAGGACCTCGATTCGCAGGAACTGCGCGGGGATCGCCCAGAACGGGCCGTAAGGGGCGTAGATACCGACTGCCGCGATGCACAGCAGCACGATGTTGACCACGGGCATCGCGATGAACTGTCCGAGGATCAGGGCAGCCGCACCGACCAGCAGGGGCACGGCGACAGCCAGCTTGCGGTTCCCGGTACGGTCGCTCCAGCGGGAGACCAGCACCATGCCGGCTAGCGCCGCGAGGTACGGAATGGCTGTCAGCCAGCCCACCAGAGTGGACGAGCCGCCGGTGAGGTTCTTCAGTACCGAGGGCAGCCACAGGCTGAAGCCGTAGAAGCCGGTCATCCAGCAGAAGTAGATGACGATCATCAAGAGCACGCGGGAGTCCTTCAGGGCACGGCGGTAGCCACCCTTCGGGTTCACGGCCGGCTTTGCGGCCTCTTCGGCTGCCAGTGTGGTCTCGACGTATTCCCGCTCGCCCGGTGCAACCCATTTGGCCTGGCTCGGTCGGTCCGCGATGGCGAACCACCACACGACGGCCCATACCAGCGGGGGAACACCTTCGAGGATCAGCACGGTCCGCCAGCTGAAGTACTCCAGCAGGATGCCCGAGAGCGGGGCCATCAGGATTGAGGACAGTGGCAGGCACAACATCCACAGGGCGTTGGCGCGGGCCCGTTCAGCGAGGGGGAACCAGCTGGCTAGCAGCACGAGGACTGCTGGCCAGACGCCGCCTTCGAATACGCCGAGGAAGAACCTGGCGACCAGGAATTGATCACGGTTGGCCACGAGGCCGCAGGCCATCGCAGCGAACCCCCAGATGACCATGAGGATCAGGACGGTCTTCTTGGCGCTCCATTTCTGGGCGGCGATGGCTCCGGGGATCTGAAGGAACATGTACCCGATGAAGAAGATGCCACTGATCAGGCCCTTGTCGGCCACGCTCAGTTGCATCGTCGGGTCTTCTCCGATGAACGGCAGGATCACGGCGACGTTGTTCCGGTCGAGGTAGGCGAGCATGTACATGATCGCTGCGACCGGGATGACGTACAGCCACCTCTTCTGGGGCAGGGCTGCAGTCGTTGCAGTTGGGGACACGGGGGCTACTTCCTCTCTGAAGATGCGCTTACGGTGGTATGTCCTGGGTAGGCCTCTGCGATGGCCTGGTTGTGGGCCGCGAACCGTACGCCTGCTTCGAAGGCGGAGACCATCGTCTGCGGCGATGCCTTGCCCGTCCCTGCGATGTCGAATGCGGTGCCGTGGTCGACGGAGGTGCGCAGGATCGGAAGCCCAACGGTTACGGAGACCGTCCTGTCGAAGTCGTAGGTCTTTGTGGCGATGTGACCTTGGTCGTGGTAGAGCGACAGGATCCCGTCGAAGGCACCCTTGATACCAAGGTGGAACACCGAGTCGGCGGGGATCGGGCCGATCACGCCCGCGCCTGTGGCTTCGTTGACCGCCTGGATGGCTGGGATGATCTCGTCGAGCTCTTCGCGCCCGAAGTGGCCGTTCTCCCCGCCGTGTGGGTTGAGCGCAGCTACGGCGAGTCTGGGCTGGCCGTAGCCGAACACCTGCAACGCACGAAGGGCGCGGTTGATGGATCCGACCAGAAGGTCCTTCTTGATCGATTGCACTGCTTGCAGCAGGGACATGTGGCGCGTTGCGAAGAAGGTGCACAAGTCACCCAGGACGAACATGGTGTCGGTCCTCTCGGCGCCGGTGAGGTCCTGCAACATCTCGGTGTGGCCCAGGAACTGTGATCCGGTGGCCCAGATCGCCTCCTTGTTGATCGGCGCAGTCACCACTCCGCTGATCTGCCCGGTGAGGGCGTGGGCGACGGCCATTTCGATCGCCCGGATTGCTGCCCGGCCGGCCACCTCCTGCACGATCCCGAACTCGATTTCGGCGGCGTCCGGCACCACGTCGATGTCGATCACGTCCACAACTCCGGGGTCGTCGCTGGCTTCGCCCGGGTCGTCCAGGACCCGCACTTCCACGTCGGCTCCGATGATGGCGGCTGCCCGTCGGATGATGCTGGGATCGGCATAGAGGACCGCGCGGCTCTGCCTGCGGACCTCCGGCCGGATTACGGTCGCCAGGCTGATCTCCGGGCCGATCCCGGCCGGATCGCCGACAGTGACACCGAGGATCGGGGTGTGCTTGTTAATCACGGGTACTACTTCCCTTCTGGAGTGGCTGTAGAGACGAGAGTCACGTCCGACGAATGCCTGGACGCCTGCTGCAGGGCGGTCACGCAGAGGAAAGCGGCGTCCGCTGCGCCGATCAGGCCACCTTTGGTGGCGAAGCCCGTGCCGGCGTTGGGTCCGCCGCTGATCTCACCGATGACCGCCAGCGGAAGCACCTCATTGAGGATCTGGAAGCCGTCTCCGCCCAGCGCGTCGAGCACGGTCATCGCCACGTCTCCTCCCGAGGCGTAGATGCCGGCAGGTCGCAAGCGGGCCAGCGCCTCCCGGCTCACCTCGGCAAAGAGTTGCAACGTGCGATCTGCGGCCTCCGCGGTGGGCGCACCGACCAGTGGGGCTGTCCGAACCCCCACGACCGAGCGGCCGTCGGCAACCGCCTCGGCCAGCCGGTCGACGACGGCCACCGGAGTGTCCGCGTCCGCGTCGACGACCAGCAGGAACGCACCAGTGACCGACACCAGATGATCGAGTTGCTCGCGGGTCTGGTCGGTGAGGCTGCCCGCCATCACGAGCACCAGCGGATTCTGTTTGTTGCGACCGCCGCCCAGGCCCCGGCTCGCGCTCAAGGCCACCCCGAACGGGCCTGTGTCCACTGCCAGCCACTCAAGGCCGGTATCAAAGCTTGCCAGGTGTGCGGCCTCGGCCACAGCCAGCACGTCGGAGTCATCGTAGGCGTCGACCACCACGAGATCGGCTGCCTGAGCCGCAGCGGCCAGCCGATCAGCCAGCCCCTCTCCAAGTTCCTCCAGCCCCACTTCCACCGTGCGCAATTCCGGTCGCCCGGCGAATAGTGCCGCGACCCGGGAGGTGGTGACCGGGGTGAAGGGGTCGGTCGCAGCCCAGGAGCGTGCGACGGGAACACCCTGAACGAACTGGCGGCCGCCGACAGTGACCCGGCCGGACGCCGGGAAAGCAGGTACCATCAGCGCGACCTGTCGGCCCGAGGATCGGCAAGCGCGGAGTGCCTCAAGTCCGGCGACGACTTCTGCAGCGATGTTGCCCCGCAGTGTCGTATCTACCCGCTTGACGATCTGGACACCGATCCCCGCCGCGAATTCGACCACTGTCCTGACGCGCGCGGCAGCGTCCGGTTCGGGCAGGTGACGGGACCCAGTGTTGAACACCAACACGTCGACCTGGTCGCTGAGCCGTTGCGCGGTGGCGATATCCGCGACCGTCACCACCTTCAGGCCTTTGATCGCGTAAAGGGCCCCCGTGGCGTTTGAGCCAGTCAGGTCATCACCGATGATGACGACTTCAGCCATTAGGGTCCCCTTCGACGATGACTGCGTTACGCCATAACTCTGGCCCAACTTGCGCGCGGTTGTCAATGACGTCGCCCAAGTTGCTCGTGATGCTCATCTGATAGCGTGAGCGCCGCGCTTTGAGGAGGATAGGTGGCAGTTCGCGACCGAACCATCAGGTCGGCTACCCAGGACCGGCGGCGGCGGCTGCTTGAACTGTTGGCCGGTGACGGCCCCGTGGAAATCCCCCAACTCGCGACCACTCTGAGGGTCAGCGAATCCACCGTGCGCCGCGACCTCGCAGACTTAGAACGCGACGGCCAGGTCTTCCGTGTCCTCGGCGGGGCGCTCACCCGGCCCATCGATCCGTCGTGGCATCAGAAGGACCGGGTCAACGCCGACGCGAAGGCGCGCATCGGCGTCAAGGCCGCATCCCTGGTCGGCCCAAACAGCATGGTGTTCCTCGACGCCGGGACGACAGTCGCAAGAGTCGCTGGGGAGCTGGCGGCCCGCGAGGACCTGACGCTGGTTACGACCAGCCTGCCCAGCCTTATGGCCATCGCCGAGGGCGCCGCGACCGTCCTGGTCCTGGGTGGCCGACTCCATCCCAACGGGGGTCGCCTGCTCGGCTCAATGGCCTCCCAGCAGCTCGCCCGGATGGCTCCGCACGTGGCGTTCCTCGGCGCGGACTCCATCGACCCGGTAAGGGGTCTCAGTTGTCCCGACCTCGAGCTCCAGGTCATGAAATCGCTGATCATGGAAGTCTCCCGAACGTCCTGGGTGGTCATCGACAGCTCCAAACTCACCATTCGGCATCCTCAGCCGTACTTCGCACCGCTCCCCCCCCCGGTTGGATTCATCACCGAGACTCCAACCACCGCGGAGGGTCGCCACATGCTCGACGAACTTCGTGGGGCTGGACACGACGTGATCGAGGTCGGCACCTGAATCCAGGCGGGTGACGGCTCCGGACTCTTGGTCAGCTCCCCGCCGGGCACCGCAGGACCCTCACGTGGGACCAAGGCACCGAGATGGCTTGCCTCGCCAGTCCTTCCCCAAGTCGACCGACTATCAAAGCACACCCCGACCGACCTCGCCCAAGTTGAGCAGGAACTCAACCGAAGACCCCGCATCGTCCTAGGAGACCGCGCCCCGGCCGAACTGTTCGAAGCCCTGCTAGCCAGCCAACACCACCCACCGTTGCGATGACCGCTGGAAACCACCCTTCGGGAAGTACTGGCGGAGCAGGCCGTTGGTGTTCTCGTTCGTGCCGCGTTGCCAAGGGCTGGCGGCGTCACAGAAGTACACCTTGATGCCAGCGTCGGCGGCGACCTCGAGGTGGCGCGCCATCTCGGTGCCCTGGTCCCAGGTGAGGGTCCTGCGCAGCCCGGCCGGCAGCTGACCAAGACTCCGGACCAGAGCAGCGTGAACGGTGATGGAGTCCTGGACTGGCAGGTGCAGGAGCTTGACGTAGCGGGTCTGTCGTTCGACGAGGGTGCCGATCCCTGAGCGATGGTTCGGGCCGACGATCAGATCGCCCTCCCAATGGCCGGCGACGCTACGGTCCGTTGGTTCGAAGCCGCGGTCGTGGACGCTCAGCATGGGCTGCGCGAAGCGTCGCCCGGCCCTGATGTGGCGGGCATGCGCCCGTCGGTGGTCCCGGCCAGTCCTCAGCGGCGATGGCTTGCTGACAAGGTCGTTCGCTGGCCGGTACAGCGCCAGGTAGATGCTTTCGGTGGCGAGCCGCTTGGCCGGCTCGTCGGGGTGCGCAGCGCGCAACGCGCGGCTGATCTGTTGAGGGCTCCACCGCTCAGCCAGCCGGTCGGCGACGAACCCGCGAAGCTCGGCGTTGCCGGCCAGCTTCGGCTGCTTGGGACGCCGACGGCGTTGTGCGGCGAGAACCTGGGCGTGGAACGGGCGGTACTGGCCGGTCGCGTGCAGGTTGCGGCGCAACTCGCGGCTGATCGTCGAGGCGGACCTGCCCAGGGCCTGACCGATCACGGTCGGGCCGTCACCACGGCTGGCCATGTCGGCGATCCGAACTCGTTCGTCCTCGGACAGGAACCGTGGCGAGATCGGACGGACAGCAAGAGGCTCCAACGGCGGCACGACCTTGACCGTGCCATCCCGTCGACGCACTGTGGTGCCGTTCTTCCAGATCTGACCAGCCGAACGGCTGACCCCCACCTCGAGGCAGGCCACACGCAACGGCACGCCTTGGGCCAGCAACTCCATGAACCGCTGCCGGGCCAACGACTTCGGCCGCCGACCAGGGCCTTTCGGGATACGACGAGTGGACAACGAAGACCTCCAAACACAGGATCACGTTGCAACGATCGCTGGAAACCACCCCTCGAAAATGAGGCCACCTGACCACGATTGGACGGGTGATCTCGATGGAGGACTGGGCACTGATCAGGCGGCTGGTTGCTGAGGGTGTACCGCAGCGGCAGGTCGCGAGGGATTTGGGCATCGGGCGGGAGGACGGTGCGGGGATACGACAGACACCCCGCGGGCCATTGAGCGTCTCGGTGCCGAAGGCTGGGCAAGCTTGGGGTCAGCCACGTTCCTTGGGCGTGGGTCCCAGTGAGTCTGCCTGGCGAGGGGTGAGGATCATGTTGCCGAAGTCGGCCCTTGCTTGCTCGAGCAATGTCGCGTCCACGCTTTCGGTCTGGCCCATCGGCTGGAGGTACCACGGATCGAGGTCCTTGGCCTCAACGAGATAGTGGCGCTCGTCGAGCTGGGTGGTGAGCCAGTCGTTGAGGTTGTTGGCTTTCGCCAGGTGTTGGCTGGTGAGGATCTGGATTCCGCATGGGTCGACGGCGAACTCCTGCCAGCGGTCCGGATTCCGCTTGAAGGCGTGACGGTCCAGGTGGTCGCCCAGAATCGGGGTCATGAGGTAGTCGCTCCAGGTCAGGTGCGAGACCATCGCTATCGCGAGTCGCTCGAGTGGTGCGCTGATCAGGGCCGCGCGTAGGTCTGAACTGCTTCTCGTCGGTCGACGAGTTCGCTCTGCGAGATGAGGGTCACCAATCCAGGCCACCAGATGTCGATGCTGCGCATCTCTTGGCGTTCACGGTGATAGCTGCGCGCGACGGAAATGTTGTCGTCGAGAACTTGACTGCGAAGAATCGCTTTGGCGCTCACAGGGCTCGCCCAGAAGTCGGCCCGGAGACGGATGTCGGCCTGAACTTGCGCACCATCGGCACACAACCACTCGACCCCGTGATCGACCACCCGGTCGAGCACATCGGGGCCGCAGGCCCAACCTTGAGGGACGAGTTCCAGATCAGGCTGGTAGCCGAACAGCGCACTGAGTCCCGGAAGGCGGTACAGATCTCTCCCCCAGGCAGGGGGACCGACGGTCCGGGCTCCGGTGAGTATCCCCTCAACGCCTGCATCGCTCAGTTTGGCGGCAAGCTCGTCGACCCAACTGTGCATCTGCGCGTCCGACCCCTCGATGAAGAGCATCCAACCCGGCGGGCCAAGGAACCACCCCCCGTTCGCCAAGCCTTCACCGTCATCAACAGGCACAGCGTCGTCAAGGGTCACCACGTCGTACCGGACCTTCGTCTTCAGCAAGAGCAGGTTCTGCTCCCCTCCAATCGACTTTGCCGAACGGTCAAGACCAGCCCAATCCACGTCCATACCCACCCCGTGTCGATGTCGCCGACCATCTCGTGAAACCGTATTTGTTCAGACGTCCTTGGGACGCCGAACTCGCACGGATAGCAGAGCTAGTCTCGACCTGGATCGTCGCGTACTGCCAGCACTGTCGGCCGAACCGCCCTGCCAGTGGTTCTTGCCGTGGACCAGCGCCTGTGCCGAGCTGGAAGGGCCCTCGCTAGCGTCGCCGTTCGATTTCGGGACTCAATCGTTTCTCCTTGTCAGAGGCATGTTCGTTGGCCGCGATTCCCGCTTTCCGCAAGAGTTGCACGACCTCTCGAGGCCCCCGCCGTTCATCGCAGGTCGTGACTGTTCGCTGCCGTCCGCGCGCGTCCGGGGTGCAACCCGCTTCAACTGAGACCGCAATTGAGACCACTCGCTCTCAGAGCCAGAAAACGCCCCTCCCGCGAACCTCGCGGGAGGGGCGTTTCCCCTTGTC
>Ga0209745_1001775_pt1 | contig 12626 bp, 11 predicted proteins | sample BarGraNGADG00312_FD_184495 | JGI IMG/M metagenome (GOLD analysis project Ga0209745, IMG submission 184495) | Arctic peat soil microbial communities from Barrow, Alaska - Barrow Graham LP Ref core NGADG0004-312 (SPAdes) (version 2) | ecosystem: Environmental > Terrestrial > Soil > Wetlands > Peat... | reverse complement strand
ACCGTGACCGGGCCCGGGGCGATCACCCCGGCGGGGCGATATTCGGCCACAGCGCCGGGCACGGCGACCGTGGTCGCGACGGCGCGCGGCGTCCAGGGCACTGCGACGGTCACCGTTCGTCTCGATTCCTTCCCTCCAGTCGCCCGAGCCCCGGCGTCCACGCTCCTCGCCGCGACGACCCTCGGCGCGTCGACGATCCCGGTCGGCGTCACCTGGCCGGCGGCGACGGACCAGGGCCGCGGCGTGAAGGGCTACGAGGTGCAGCGGTCCGTCGGGTCCTCCTGGGTCGCCGTCCCGCTGGCGAAGGCCACCGACACGAGCGTCACCGTGGCGCTGGCACCCGGCCTCGTGCATCGCCTCCGGGTGCGAGCCATCGATCGCGCCGGCAACGTCGGCGCATGGGCCACGGCCGGGGCGTTCCGCCTGAGCGCGGTGCAGGAGATATCGTCCGCCATCGTCCGCAAGGGCGCGTGGTCGACCAAGCTCTCCGCCGCGTTCGTCGGCGGGCGCGCGATCGCCGCGTCGGTCGCGGGCGCAAGCGTCCGGATCACCTTCACCGGGAAGCAGATCGGCTGGGTCTCGACCGTGGGCTCGACCCGCGGCCAGGCGCGCATCTACGTCGACGGTGTGTACGAGCGCACGGTGGACCTGGACCGCGCGACGTCCGCTGCGCGGCTGATCATGATGCTCCGCTCGTGGACGACGACCGGCAGGCACACGCTCGAGATCCGGGTCGTGGGCACGTCCGGGAGGCCCCGCATCGACGTCGACGAATTCGTGATCGTCGCCCCGACACCGTAGGCGGCGCCTCCTCGGAAGGTGGGACGCGCCTCCGTCGGCAGTCGACGGCAGGCTTTGCGCCGATGCACGGCCGACCGACGTAGGCTTACGGGCATGTGGCGCAGCGACGGATGGCGAAGCGTGCAACGGTTTGGTGCTGCTGTCGCCGGCGGGCTCCTGGTGGTCGCGCTCAACGCTGGACCCGGCGTGGCCGCACCCGCAACGGCTCCCGCGTCACCTGAGCCCGGCAAGATCGACCTGACGGCCCTGTATCACGACAGCCGGGACGGGCTCTACCGCACGCCCGGCGGGGCCGTACCGGCGGGCACCACGGTCACGCTCCGACTCCGCACGCGGCACGGCGGCGCGACGTCCGTGCAGATCCTCGTCCGTTCGGGCGGGCCCTACGAGGCCATGCCGATGCAGGACGTCGCGCCCGACGTCGACTGCGGGGCCCCGCTGCCCGCGGCCGGCGATGCGGTCCGCTGCGACCTGTGGGCGACGATGATCACGACGTCGAAGCCGGCCACGCTTGGGTATCACTTCGTCGTCCGCGCGGGAACGGCCACGGCCAGCGTCAGCGACGACGCCCGGGGGGACGGGGGGCCGGGCGCGGCGGCAACCTCGCTCTCGAACGTCGACTGGGTCATGACCGTCTACGAGCCCGCGTTCCAGCCCGTGCCCTGGCTGCAGGGGGCGGTCGTCTACCAGATCTTCCCGGACCGTTTCGTGGACGGCAACCCGGCCAACGACGCAGATCCACGCCAGCCGCGCTACGCCTACCCGCCCGACACGACGGACCAGGTCGTTCGCGAGCCCTGGGGCACCCCGCCCCCGGATCCGTCCACGGGCGGCGAGTACTTCGGCGGCGATCTCGCGGGCATTCGCTCGAAGCTGCCCTACCTCCACGACCTCGGGGTGACGGTCCTCTACCTGAACCCGATCTTCTCGTCGGCGTCCAACCACGGGTACGACACGCGCGACTACGACCAGATCGACCCGCGCTTCGGCACGCAGGCTGACTTCGAGGGGCTCGTCGGGGACGCCGCCAAGCTCGGCATGCACGTGATCCTCGATGGAGTCTTCGACCACGTCAGCGCCGACAGCCCGTACTTCGACCGGTATGCGCGCCAGACACAGACGCCCGGGGCCTGCCAGAGCGTCGCCTCTCCCTACCGGGCCTGGTTCGCGTTCACGCCAGCCCCGAACGGGCCGTGCGCCGGCCCGGCCGGTCCGCACACGATGGACTACACAGGCTGGAACTCGATCGCCACGCTGCCGGTTCTCAACAAGCGAGAGCCAGCCGTGCGGGCGCTCGTATACGGGGCAACCGATTCGGTCGCGCGCCACTGGCTGCAGCTGGGGGCGGGGGGCTGGCGGATCGACACGATGTCGGACCCGTCGTTCCCGCCGGGCTTCTGGCAGGGGTTCCGTTCCGCGGTCAAGGCCGCGAAGCCCGATGCGCCGATCATCGGGGAGGCCTGGCAGCGGGACCAGGCCCTGCTCCTCATCCGCGGCACCACAGCCGACGCCGTCACCGACTATCGCTCCCGCACGCCGCTGCTCGCGTACCTGGGAACGGCCGACGCCCGCGGCTTCGCGGACGACGGCACGTCGGGATTGTCGCCCGCGATCGTCGCCTCCGAGCTCGCGGGCGTGCTGGAGGACGAGCCACCCGCCGTTGCCGCAACCTCCTTCCGACTGCTCGACAGCCACGACACCGAGCGCGTGCTCTGGTCGCTCACGCCGGGCACGACCGCGGCCGACAAGGCCACGGCGGCGAACCTCGAGATCGGCAAGGCACGCCTCCGGCTCGCCTCGCTGATGCAGTTCACCCTGCCGGGTGCCCCGGTCGTCTACTACGGCGACGAGGTCGGCATGACGGGCGCGACCGATCCTAACAACCGGGGCACCTATCCGACGAACGGCGGCGACGGGCAGCTCGCTGCCTGGTACCGGCAGCTCGCCACCACCCGGGATGCGCTCCCGGTGCTCCGCGGCGGTGACCTGCGCTTCCTGCTGACCGACGCACCATCGCGTGCCCTCGTCTTCGCGCGCACGGACCCCGGGGCGCTGGCGATCACGGCCGTCAACCCCGGAAGCGCGGGGGTCGCGCTTGACGTGCCGCTCGCGCAGCCGATCGACGGCGGCACTCCGATCCGCGACGGAATCCGCTTCCGCGACGTTCTGGGTGGCCCGGACGTGACGTCCGCGGACGGGCACCTGCGCATCGTCCTGCCTCCGCTCGGCGGGGCGCTCCTCGTCCCGGTGTCGGGGCAGCTCCTGGTCGCACCGGACGCACCGGCGGACCTGAGCGCCGTTGGGTCGGATGGCGGCGCGGTCCTGGGCTGGAGCCCGCAGGCCGGTGCCGTCTCCTACACGGTCTGGCGCTCCCCCGTGGCCGGGGGCGGCTACGCCCTCGTCGGCACCACCTCTGCGACGACGTTCACGGACCAGACGGCACCCGCGACCGCTCTCCACTACGTGATCAGGGCGATCGACGCGATGGGAAACGTCAGCGCGACCTCTGCCGATGTCGTGATCGCGGCCGGCCTTCCGGTCGTGCCCAGCGCTGAACCTGGAGCCTCGGCAGAGCCCGTCTCGCTGCTCACGATCGGCGCGATCCTCCTCGTGCTCCTCGTGCTCCTGGGAGCGGGGATCGCATTCTCGATCGGACGGCACCGATCGTCGGGAGTGGGCCGGTAGCCCGCTTCCACGCGGCGCGGTCGTGGCGAGGAATCGCGTCTCGGGATGGCAGGCCCGAGGGACGCGGCACGGTTCGTCCTCGCCGAGCGCTCGACCCGTCTGCGCCCACACGACCTTCTCCGAACGACAGCGGGAGTACCCCCAAGGGGCCTTGAGGACCCGCCCGCTGTCTGATGACGAGAGCCTCGCGTGGTACGTCGCATGAGCGACGCGGCCACGGCGGGTTCGGGCCAGACGACGGCCAGCGGCCAAGCCCCGAGGACGTCGGCCAGGATACGGCTCCTCCGGCCTGAGACGTTCACGGACGATGTGACCGGCACGCTGGCCCCGGCGGCGCTGCTCGCCTATCTCGGCCTGGCGACTCGCGCGGACGACGCAGGCTTCCTGGTGTGGCGTCCGGCGGCGCTCACCGCAGCCATCATGCCCTACGCCAATCCCACACGGCGACAGCGCGACCTCGAGCGGATCGTCGAGGACCTCGTCAAGGTCGGCCTGCTGCGGATCCTCGATTGTGGCTGCGCTGAGCTCCCGCGACTGGTCCGCGACCTCGCCATCAAGGGCGGCAATCACTCGACCTCGGTACGGGATTGGCATCTCGCCCATGTTCCGCCGGACGCATCTGAACCAGTACAGACGCCGACGTCGGAATCCGTCTCGTTCTCTGGGTCGTTCTCGTCTTCGGAATCTGATACGGGTCCGCTCTCTGGTCCGGGTTCGGGAGATGGAGCGGGAGCGGACTCGGGACGCGCGCGCGGATGGACCGACGAGCGCTGGCTCGACGAGCTTCACCGGCTCGGCATGCCGATGGATCGCGAGGTCGACCGAACCTGGTCAGCGTGGCTGGCGTCGCTGAGGCGCCGCCACGCCGACCAGACGATTTTCGAAGCAATCACCCTGGTGGTGGGGAGAGGCGAAACGCGGCCGCCGCTCGTGCAGGACTTGGTCGGAGTCGCCCTTGAGCGGCCACTCGGGAGCGTTGCGTGAGCCACCCGATCTCGATCGTGGAGCCGCCTCCGGTGATCGCCTACCGCTCGGGCAGGTCGCCCGGATATCGGCGCAGCACCCGCTCGAGTTCCTCGTCGGAGAGCCCGCGGCCGACCTCGCGCCGCGAGTGCTCCTCGGCGCCCGCGATGAACGCAACCCGGAGTCGGCAGTTGAGCTCCGTCGTCGGCTGGCGCTGCCTGTCGGCTGCCGCGGCGCCCCATCCATGGACCCATGCTCGCGTTCCGGTCGGCTCGTCGACGGCGCTGCCGGGCGCCGCGTTCCTACGCCTGAAGCTCACCTGGAGGTCGCTGACGCATGACCACACCGACCACGCTTCCCTCTCTCAGCGTCGATGAGGTCCCGATCGACGACCTTCGCCCGGATCCTGCCAACCCCCGGCGGATCAGCGAGGACGAGCTCAACGCGCTCGAGCGCAGCCTCCGGCAGTTCGGGTTCGTCCAGCCGGTCCTGGCCCGTCGTGAGGACCGGACCGTCATCGGCGGCCACCAGCGCCTGGTCGCTGCGAGGCGACTCGGGCTGACCTCTGTCCCCGTGACCTGGCTCGACATCAGCGTGCAGCAGGCCCGTCTCCTCGGGCTCGCGCTCAACAAGATCTCGGGCTCCTGGGACGACGCGCTCCTCGCCCGCCTCCTCGCTGACCTTCAGGCGACGCCCGACGTCGATCTCTCGCTCTCGGGCTTCGGCGAGGACGAGATCGGAGACCTGCTCCGGAAGCTCGAAGTCCGGGAGAAGCGCGAGCACGTCGAGAGCTTCGACCTCGACGAGGCGCTCGAGGAGGCGCGGCGGGCACCGCGCACGAAGCTTGGCGACCTCTGGCAACTCGGGGACCACAGGCTGCTGTGCGGGGATGCGACCAAGGCTGACGACGTGGCGCGCCTCCTCGACGGTGCCGAGCCGAAGCTCCTGACGACCGATCCACCCTACGGGGTGAGCCTCGATGGCTCCTGGCGCGACGGCGTGTACAACGCCCTTGGTCCCGCCGAGAAGACGTACATGCGGATCGGTGGCCAACCGGCGGCTGACGACGCCACAGGCTCGCCCGGTGGCGCCCGTGGGCGAAGCCGCGGCCATCGCAACACGACGCTCTCGGGCGACACCCGGGTGGACTGGAGTGAGGCGTTCGCCCTCGTCCCCTCCCTCCAGGTTGGGTACGTCTGGCACGCCGGGGTGCACGCCGACGAGGTGGCCGCCGGCCTCAAGGCGATCGGCTTCGAGATCGTGGCCCAGGTCATCTGGGACAAGGGGCTCTTCGCGATGGGACGCTCCTGGTACCACTGGAGCCACGAGCCCTGCTGGGTCGTGCGCAAGGCAGGCGCGAAGGTACGGTTCCGCGGATCCCGCGACCAGGCCACGATCTGGCGGGTCCCATCTCCGAAGATGATCATGGGTGGGAGTGCGGAGCCTCGGCTCGACCATCCGACCCAGAAGCCGCTCGTTCTCTTCGAGACCCCGATCCGGAACCACCTCAAGGCTGGCGAGGCGCTCTACGAGCCCTTCTGCGGTTCAGGCACGGCGCTCATCGCCGCCGAGCGGACGGGCACTCGCTGCTACGCGATGGAGATCGACCCGATCTACGTCGAGGTGGCCCTGCGACGTTGGGAGCGGTTCAGCGGGCAGGTGGCGACTAGGATCGATGGCTGAGCTCGGGCTCCCTGGAGTCTGTTCGCCGGTGCGAGGCCAGTCCGACGAGGACCCCGCCGCACAGGATCACGACGCCGATCACGAGCCACGGGGTGAGATCGGGCTGCGAGCAGGTGGCGTCGACCGCGCAGCGAAGGCCGGCCTGGCCAATGACGAGCAACCAGATCGCCCCGAACCCAACGAGCCCGCCGGAGGCGCCGAGAAAGCGCGGCCGGCGGCTGATCAACCACGCCCAGACGGCGAGCCCGGGGATGAACGTGACCGGCGCGAGGAGGAAGGCCAGTCCGAGCAGCGTGCCCAGCACGAGGCCTGCGAGGAACAGCGCCTGTGGTCGCATGACTTCCCCCATCCGGCCGCCGTGGACCGTGTGAGCGTGCGCTCCCGAATGATCGCGGTCAAGGCGAAGACGGCCCCACACGATCGCCAGATCGTGACATCGGGCCCCGTGATCCCGGCCGCCGATGAGCAGAGCTAATCGATGCTAATCCGCCGCAGGTGTGCCTACGCCAAGGCGGACGGCCAGCCTTGCCAGATGGCGCCCCTGCGCGACCGCCCGTACTGCTTCAGCCATGATCCGGAGCGGGCTGAGGAGGCAGCCGAGGCTCGCCGCCTGGGTGGCCTCCGTCGGCGCAAGGAAGGCACGATCGCGGTCGCCTACGACCTTCCCGGACTCGAGAGCGTGGCGGGGATTCGTCGGCTCCTCGACATCGTCGTCACCGACGGTGTCGGTCTCGAGAATGGGATCGCGCGCCTTCGCGTCCTCATTTCGACGGCGTCGGCGGCGACGAACCTCTTGAAGGTCGGCGAGTTCGAGGAGCGGCTCACCGCGCTCGAATCCGTGGTTGGGCGTGGTGCCGCTCAACCGGGCGACGACCCGCTCGGGCTGGCGTGACCGCCGAGCGCCGCCTCGCCCGAGTCGAGACCTCACTCTCCCCGACCGAGCGCGTCCTGCGTTGGCTCGACGAGGCCCATGGGTACGACAGCTTCGTGGCGTACAGCCGCGCCATCTATGCCCTCGGCCCCGGGGCGCTTCCGCTCGATCGACTTGTCCGCGAGGCGCGTGGCGCTGCGGAGGCCGCCAGCCTGCGGGGATCGCGCGAGAAACGGGACGAGACGATCCGGACCGCGATCCGCCGGGCCGTCCTCCTGTTCCACCTCGTCTTGCAGTCGATCGTCCTCGCCGAGGCAACGCTCGAGCGGGAGGCGCTCATGTGTACGGCGCTCAGCGCCCACCTTGGTCTCGTCATGGCGGATGACGGCGACGCCGGACTCTCGATCTTCCGGAGTCGCGCCGAGGGCCTGACCGCGCTTCGGGGCGGGGCGGTTGCCCGGGCTTCGGAGCTGCAAGCGCTCGAGACCGCGAGAGCGCGGGTCGAGGCGCGGTATCTCGGTGGCCATCCTGCGCTCTTTCCGGCGACCGCCCGGAGCTGGACCGGGCAGCGCGAGCGGACCGAGACGCTCGCCGTGATCACCGTCCGGCTAGCCGAGCTTGAGGGCCTGCCGTCCCTGCCCCCAGACGATCCCGAGGTCTTCGAAGCGCGGGTCAGCGAGCTGACCGCCGACCACGTCGAACCCGCTCGAGTGAAGGCGCTCGATGAGATTGGCGAAGGTCGCCGCGCCGTATCAATCGCGATGGCCTGGCTCGAGCCGAAGCTCGGATGACGTCCTAGGCTCAAGCCCCGTAAGTGCGGGAGTGACCCCCGCAGCAGCGGAGATCGGCAAGGGCCGCTCGCAATCCGCGGCCCGATGACCTGGCGTCAGCGGTAGCCAAGCTCGTCAGCGAGCGCGATGAGTCCGGCAGTGAGTTTCGGCCCCCCGCCGTTGGCCGGATGGCGCAGCACCCTCGTCCCAGGCGGCAGCACCTGTGCCGCGGACTGCCCAACTGCCGCGATCGTGCCGGGCCGCATGAGCGCGACGAACCGCACCAGCCAGTACTGGCCAAGCGCGAGCTCGACGGCCCGCGGCCGTCGATTCCTGAACCGATCGCCTGGTCGGGCCGGGTGGAAAGGAACCGCGTTCCAGAGGACGACCGATGCCGAGTCGATGCCGGACTCGGCCAGCGCCCGGCTCAGGATCGTCGCCGAATGCTCGCTGAAACCGTCCGGCTCGAGCCCGGGTGCGCTCGTGCGCTGCGTCGGATTGAGCGATCGTTCGGCCGTGAACGCGATGCCTGAGAAGCGGGCGCCGTGGGCGGATGGTGCCTCGCCGATGAGGGCGAGTCGAGCACCGACGCGGGGCTCGAGGTAGGCCCGAAGGTTGACGCAACGGATCGCCGCCGCGCCGGGTCGATCCACACCGGGGACCTCGACCGCGTACTGGTTCACGAGGGCTCCGGTCAGCTCACGCGCGAGGTCGGCGACGAACCACGCGACGGAGTCGGCCATGGCCCCACCGTATCACTGCAGGATCCCGTGTCGATGCCCGCCGGGTCGGGACGCAGAGCTACGAGCGCGAGGGGATTCCGACGCGGACGGCGGGTTGACGAGGCGACGGTTACTGCGGAATCGTGCCGCCTGCTTCGGCCGTCGGGATGGGCAGGACACCCCAGGCAGATGGCCCCCGGTCGGCGCGATCTAGCCGAACCCCAAAAGGGATCGCCGTCGACGTGCGGAGCGGGGGCCATCTACATGCTAGCCCTCCCGTCGAATCGCACGCCCGGTTCGGCGGGCGGTGCGACCGAACACCATGAACCCGTCGTGTCGGCACTTGCCCGCGCGGGGAGACGACGCCTCGAGCCCGGGCCGTGGACCTACTTCTTCTGCTTGGCCGGTTTGCGGGGCACACGCTTGGCTTCCGCCCGCATCGCCGGCTTCGGCGCGCGCCGGGTCGCCACCGCCGCGGCCTTGCCAAGAGCGCCCGGGTCAGCGCCGCCCGCGTCGGCTGCGGGATCGGTGCCGTCATTCGCGAGCGCCTCAGCCAGGCCACCCATCGCCGTCGCCGCCGCAAGTTCTGCGGCTCCCGCCGCTGCCGACGCCACCGCTTCGGCGGCCATCTCGGCGCTCGCGATGCCGAGCGCCGCAGACGTCGCGTATTCGTCGCGCCCCTCAGCCACCTCGGTGAGCCCAAGCGCGGCGAGCCGTCCCGCGAGGTGCTCTGCTCCATGGGCAACGACGGCGCCCTCCGTGGCGCGGCTGAGCGCGCCGGCCGCCAGGACGCGCAGCTGCTGGCTCGTGCGGGCGAGAAACGCGGCCAGCGCTGGCTGCTGGACACCCTGGAGCAGCTCCGCGGCTACCTGTACCTGGCCGGCGATGCCCGCGAGCTCCATGCCACGCCGGAATTCATCGCTGCTGAGGGCCGCGGCGACGGCTCCGCCGGCGGCGACCTCCTCGGCCATCGAGAGGGTGGCAGCCCCTTGGGCCGCGTCGCGCGAACCCCTTTGTTCGGCCGCATCACTGAGGGCCGAATAGGTGGCTGCCGCGGCCGCCTCGTCTTCGCCGCGGGTCACGTCGGCGGCACCTTCGGCTGCCTCGCCCACGGTGGCCGCCGCCACACTCTCGGCTGCGGCCAGCTCTTCCGCGCGAACCTCGGTTCCGGGGTCGGCTGTGGCCTTTCCCTTGGTCTTCCGAGCAGGCATCTCGTCCTCCTGTTGGTCGCGGGCGATGGCTCGATGAGTCCGACCCGATCGAACCACCCCGGACAGGGGCCTACGCCGGCTTTGAACGTCGGGCAGACACGATGCGCGAGCTGCCCGCGCTTGGCCAGAACGTGGTCTCGTGCCCATCCGCCCAGCGCACGCTGTAGTGAATACCGAGCGGCGACTCGATTACCTCCAGGATCTCCCCTTCCCGGGGGGCCTTTCCGACCTTCTCCGACTCCACGATGATCTGGTCTCCAGCCTTGGCACCCATTCCCACACCTCCTGGTTAGGGTCCGTTCTAGCACCGCCACCGTCGGGCCACAAGGCGCGGTTGGCAGGAGAATCCGCAGGAGGCTTACGTCCGTTCCTAGTCGGCGGCTCCAGCTGAGACGAGCTTCCCGAGACGATGAACGGACCGTGTCGACGGGCGGGCTATGGGCCAACCGCAGGGCACGTCACACGTTTGACCGTGCGCGCCGATCGACGTGGCGACGGGCGACCTACGAGCCCTGACCGCCCGACGTCTCGAGGGCGACCGCCTGCTTCCCTGTCACCAGGCTCGCCGCTTCGGCCTGAATGCGAGCCACGATCTTGTCAGGTGGCACCGGTCGACCGATGAAGAACCCCTGGGCGTAGTCGGCCGTGAGCCGGTCCAAGTACGCGAGCGTGGCTTCGTCCTCGACACCCTCGGCGATGACCTGCCTGCCGAGGCGGTGGGCGAGGCTCACCACGGACTCGACGATGGTGGCGTTCTGGCTCTCCACCAACGCATCGGTGACGAACGATTGATCGATCTTCAGGTAGTCCACGGGCAGCTCGCGGAGGCGCCCGAGCGAGGAGAACCCGGTGCCGAAGTCGTCGATGGCCATGCGCACGCCCAGGTCGGCCGCCAGCGCGACGACCGTGCGCGCCTGGGGTGTTCCTCGTCGCTCCGGTTGCCGGCGGCTACGTCGGGCATCTCGTCTTTCTGGCCCTCTGGGGTCGTGGATGATTTCTGCCGCTGACTGAATTTACAGGCCTCATGCACGATGAACGGATCGTGAGCTTCAACCACCCAAGGTAAGTCAGGAAGACGCTCTCCCGGCCCGCTGCTGCACGTCTGGGAAGACCTGCACCGTGCGGGCAGTAAGGAGAGCAGGTACGTCGCAGCCTGGGCGGGAATGTCCGCCGCGCGCCGAGGCGAGCCGGTGTCCTTGCCGGACGAGTAGGCCGGGCGGCCATTAGACAGCTGGATCCGTGCCAGGCGGGCCGCACCGGTTGCTGGCCCTGGGGGCAACGATGACTCGCACGACGGCCGACCCGCGAAAGATGCGCGGGTCGCCCGTCCAGATCGCCTCGTCAGGCGATCGTGATCGAGTGCCAGTTCGAGTTCGCGTGGCGTCCCGAATAGCTGTTGTTGACGATCGCTCGGTCGTAGATATCGACGAAGACGACGTAGCAGCAGGGGTCGACGCCCGCCGCCCACGGGTCCCAGACGATGTCGATGCCGGGCGCGGGCGCGCCCGTGTCGGCGAGGTTGCCGTTGTAGGCCTTGTAGAAGATCGACACGCCGACGCCGCAGCCGCCCTTGAGGCTGACCGCAAGCTCACTGAAGTTGTCGTCGGTCGCTTCAACAGTGATGGTGAGGGGGCCGTTCTCCCGCTTGACCGTCTCGCAGCAGTCGAGCGTCCGGTCGCCTTGGCGGATCGTGATCCCCGGACGTCCGCCGGGCGCCGGCCCGATTGGCGCCGTGTTGTCGACGAAGGCCGCGACGAGCGCACTGTGGAACTCAACGGCTGCTGCGTTCTTAGCCGTCAAGCGCAGGTAGTAGAGCCGGTCCGGGGCCGGTGTCTGCCAGTCCGTCAGTTGCGTCGGCCCGAGCAGGCCGATGTCGGCGACGGCGTACCAGCCGGCCGGGTCGGGGAACCGCGTGTAGGAGATGAGGCTCGGGAGCACGAGCCGCAGATCGAACATTGGGGCAAGGATCGGCGTCCACGGGCCGACCGTGGACGGTGCCCACTCGACCTTGTAGTGCGTCGCTCCGGCGACGCTCAGGAAGTTGCCCTCAATGTGGGCCAAGCCCCCGAAAGGGTGGTCACCGGCCCCATGGGGCTTGTCGTCCGGCGGAGTGTGCCCCGGGGGAATGCTCGGGCCGGCACCCAGACCCTGCGGGTTGATCTGGTTCGTCGGGATGTGTGCGACCTCTGTGATCAACGGTGGCGGAGGGCAGAGGACCTCGCACACGAGGCGGCAGCGCACGCCGCACAGCCAGTGGCAGAGCTGGTGGAGGAATCGATCGAGCTTCAACTTTCCTGCGAGAGCACGGAATGCGTCGGCGTCCTCGCGGTCGACCGCGTCGAGCAGCTGCCCGAGAACCTCTCGGTCGGCCCCGACCCGCGCGATCGCCTGGGCGAACTGGCGAACTTCCTTGACGTCAAGCTCCGCCGGGCCCTTGTCCGGGCCAGCGAGCTTCCGACAGATGAAAACGCAGTGCTTGCTACAGAGGAAGCGACACACGAGCCGACATCGCTCGAACAGCTCGTGCTCGGCGAGGATCGACTGGAACCGCTCCGCGTCGCGGGCGCGGAACGCCTCGACGACGGAGCTGAATGCCGCCTCATCCTCGGCGAGCTTGCCGATGACCTCGGCGGTCTCCTGGAGTTCGCGCGCGCGCTCCTCCGGCAAATCGGAACTCATGGATGCCCCCCGTTCCAGGCGATCGAGGCTCCGCAACACGCCGAGGCTCGGTCGGTGCCGACCGCCCGGTGCTCCACCACCTGGGGACCCCGGGCGGAGCTGAATGCGACGCGGACGTCGCGCAGCGCCTCCCGGTCAACGGGAGACGGTCTGCCGTTCGACCCTACGCGCGCTCCCGGGCCGTGTCAATGGCGGAGGTAACAATGCTGCGGCGTTGAGTCCCGCACCATGACCTGATCGT
>Ga0209745_1001774_pt1 | contig 12627 bp, 11 predicted proteins | sample BarGraNGADG00312_FD_184495 | JGI IMG/M metagenome (GOLD analysis project Ga0209745, IMG submission 184495) | Arctic peat soil microbial communities from Barrow, Alaska - Barrow Graham LP Ref core NGADG0004-312 (SPAdes) (version 2) | ecosystem: Environmental > Terrestrial > Soil > Wetlands > Peat... | reverse complement strand
TGGCGATGCGGTGATCGGCGCGGGTCTCGACCGATCCGCCCTTGAATCGCGTCGGAACGCCGCGCACCCAGAAGCCGTCGGGCTCCGCGGTGACATGGGCGCCGAGCCCGTTCAGGGCCTCCGTAGTCGTCTCGATCCGGTCGGACTCCTTGGCCCGCATCTCCTCGGCGCCGCGGACGCGGCTGACGCCGTGCGCCATCGACGCCGCCAGCGCGAACAGCGGCAGCTCGTCGACCACGTTCGGCACCTCGTGCGACTCGATCGTCGTTGCCGTCAGCTCGGCCGAGCGAATCCCGAGACTGCCAACCGGCTCGCCGCCCGAAGAGCGCCTGTCGTAGACCGTCGTGCGAGCGCCCATCCGCTCGAGCACGCCGAGAAATCCGATCCGGGTCGGGTTCAGGTTGACGTCGTGGATGCGCAGCTCGGAGCCGGTCAGGAGCGAGGCGCCAACCAGGAAGGGCGCCGCCGAGGAGAAATCGCCGGGGATATCGATGTCCAGCGGCGGGATGCGCTCGACCGGCCAGACGCTGATCTCGCTGCCCTCGTGGCGTACGCGCACGCCGAGCGAAGTCAGCAACCGCTCGGTGTGGTCGCGAGTCGGCACCGGCTCGACCACCGTCGTCGGGCCGCCGCTGGCGAACAGCCCGGCGAGCAGGATCGCCGACTTGACCTGGGCGCTGGCCACCGGCAGGACGTAGGTGGTGGGCTGGAGCGAGCCGCCCGAGATGGTCACCGGCGCCGATCCGTTCGTCGTCTCGACCTCGGCACCCATCTGCCGAAGCGGGATCGCGACGCGCTCGTGCGGTCGGCTCGAGAGCGATTCGTCGCCGGTCAGGACGAAGCGTCCCTCCTGGCCGGCGAGCACGCCCGCCAGCAGCCTGAGCACCGTGCCGGCGTTGCGACAGTCGATCGGGCCCTCCGGTGCGCGCAGCCCGCGCAGCCCGACGCCCTCGATCCTGATCGTCCCCGGGCTCGGCTCGCTCACCGCGGCGCCGAGCGAGCGCACGGCGTCGAGCGCTACATCGGTATCGGCGGCGTGCCCGAAGCCGCGGATCTCACTGACCCCGTCGGCGACCGCGGCCAGTAGCGCCGCCCGCTGACAGAGGCCCTTGACGCCCGGCACGGCGATGTCACCGACCAGCGCCGCCGCCGGCTCGACCCGACGGCCGCTCAAGCGTCCTCCTCCATGATGTCCGAGACGACGACGCCGTAGCCCTGAGCGGCGAGCAGGTCGGCCGCCCGCTGCGCCTCGCCCTCGCCGGCGATCACGATCGAGAGCGATCCGCCGCGGTCGGGCGAGACATGCTGCATCTCCAGATCCTCGATGTTGATCCGCTCGGCGCCCAGCACCTGCGTGATGCCCGCCAGCACTCCGGGCTGGTCGGCCAGGTGCACGCGCAGGCGGAAGAGCCCGCCCCCGCTCGGGTAGACCTCGGCCAGCAGGTGGCGGCGATGCAGCCCGGCCTCAGCGATCCACTCCGCGACGAAATCGGCGTCGGCGGCAGCGAGCGCGGTCTCCAGCTGCTCGATCAGGCGCCGGTGCTCGGCCAGCGCCTCGCGCAGCGGGCCCGAGTTCTCGAGAAAGATGTCGACCCAGATGCGCGGGTTCGCACCGGCCACGCGGGTCATGTCCCTGAGCGAGCCGCCGGCGCTGGCGAGCGGCTCGTGCCCCTCGACCCGCGTCGAACCGGCCTGGTTGACGAGCAGGTTGGAGAGCGCGTGCGGTAGATGACTGGTAAGCGCGACGAGGCGATCGTGGGCGGCGGGGTCGATCGCCACCGGCTGGGCGCCGAGTGCGGCCACGAAACCGTGCAGCATGCGATAGCGGTCGGGATCGGTGCCGTCCTGCGGAGTCAGAAACCAGGTCGCGCCCTCGAAGATGTCGGCGCTCGCGTACTCCGGACCGCTCGTCTCCGAGCCGCAGACGGGATGCCCGCCGATGAAGCGGTTGTCGCGGGCGGCGGCGGCACAGACGGCGCTCTTGGTCGAGCCGACGTCGGTCACCGTGCAGGCATCGCCGACGAGCTCGAGCAGCTCGAGCACGCGAGCCGGTAGGTCGGCCACAGGCGCGGCGACGATCACCAGCTCGGCGGCCGCGACAGCCTCGGCCGGCGTCGCCGCGGCGGAGTCAACCGCCCCGTGCTCCCGCGCCACCGCCAGCGCGGCCGGGTCGGGATCGAAACCGGCGATCTGCTCGACGCCGGCCCGCTTGGCCGCGAGACCGACGGAGGCCCCGATCAGGCCGGTGCCGACGATCGCCAGCCGCGAGATCCTCGCGCCCCCTTGACCGCCCTCCGCTGCTTGCCGAACACCCATTTCCAGCAAGTCTAGTGGCGCGGCGCACCACCTCTCCGGCCTCTCCCGCTCCCGCTAATCGAGCGGCGCGCCCGCCGGCTCAGGGATAATCCCCGGCGATGAAGATCTTCTCGGGCATCCAGCCAACCGGCGCCAAGCACCTCGGCAACTACTCGGGCGGCTTTCGCCAGTACGCCGCCACGCAGGAGCAGGGCGAAGCCTTCTTCTGCATCGTCGATCTGCACTCGGTCACGGTGCCCTATCACCCGGACGATCTGCGGGAGCAGACGCTCGACCTGGCGGCGATCATGTTCGCGACCGGGCTCGACCCCGAGCGCTCGACGGTATTCGCGCAGAGTCATGTCACGGCCCACGCCGAGGCGGCCTGGCTGCTGGCAGCGGTGACCAGCTACGGCCAGCTTGGCCGGATGACCCAGTTCAAGGACAAGTCGGCGCAGCACGACTTCATCTCGGCCGGGCTGTTCACCTACCCGATCCTGATGGCCGGGGACATCCTGCTCTACCAGACCGACATCGTCCCGATCGGCGACGACCAGCGCCAGCACCTGGAGCTCGCGCGCGACGTCGCCGAGCGCTTCAACTCCCGCTTCGGCCAGACCTTCATCGTGCCGAAGGGTGTCTACCCCGAGGCCGGCGCGCGGATCATGGATCTACAGCAGCCCGAGAACAAGATGTCCACCACCGGCGGCAATCCGCAGGGGACGATCTACCTACTCGACCCGCCCGAGCTGGTGCGCAAGAAGCTGAAGACGGCGGTCACCGACTCGGGCCGCGAGATCGTCCACGACGTTGCCGAGAAGGCCGGCGTCTCGAATCTGATCGAGATCATGACCGTAGCCAGCGGGAAGTCGATCGCCGAGGTCGAGAAACAATTCGAAGGCGCCGGCTACGGGCAGCTGAAGAGCGACGTCGGCGACGCCGTCGTGGCGCTGCTGGAGCCGATTCAGGAGCGCTTCCGCGCACTACGAGGCGACCCGGCCGAACTCGAACGGATGCTGACACGCGGCGCCGACAAGGCCAGGGAGGCCGCCGCGCCAACGCTGGAAAAGATGTACGACCGAATGGGCTTCACCCGACCAAAGGGAGTGTGACCAGATGCTGATTTCGACGATGAACGACGTCCCCGGCCACGAGATCACCGAAGTGATCGGCGAGGTCTTCGGGCTGACCGTCCGCGCGCGCAACGTCGGTGCCCAGATCGGCGCCGGGCTCAAGTCGATCCTCGGCGGCGAGCTGAAGGGAATGACAAAGCAGCTGATCCAGAGCCGCGAGGAAGCCATCTCTCGCCTGGTCGAGGAGGCCGAGGCCAAGGGCGCCAACTGCATCCTCACCATGCGCTTCGACGTTTCGGATCTCGGCAACAACTGGAGTGAGATCTGCGCCTACGGCACGGCGATCAAGATCAAGTAGAGCCTGAGAAGGCAACGAGTCTCGATCGGGCGCCCGCGATGAGCGGGCGCCTTTTCGTTTGAGCGGTGATCCCCTCGGCTCAAAGGGCCGTAGAGCGGCGCGGGCTCAGGAAGGACAAATAGTTACGAATACGGCGCATTCAGAAGCGTTCATATCCTCGCCGGGAGCGTACTCTGGAGCGACCCCGCGGGCGGGTGGCTCGGTGGAGGGCGAAGAGAGAAGTGCCTCAGGTCGCCAACCCGACGAGCCGCTGCAGCGCCTCGACCTCGCGCCGCTCGAGCTCCCGCCACTCCCCCGGCTTCAGCGCGGCGAGATCGAGCCCGGCATAGATGCTGCGATGCAGTCGCACCACCGGGCAGCCGACGGCGGCGCACATCAGCTTCACCTGGTGCTTGCGGCCCTCGTGGATCGAGAGCTCAATCTTTCGAGGCCCGAGCCGGCGCGCCCTGGCCGGCGCCGTGCGTCCATCCTCGAGCTCGATCGCGCCGGCCAGCGCCCTTAACGCCTCCTCGGTTGGCTCGCGCTCGAGCTCCGCCTCGTAGACCTTCTCGACCTCGTAGCGCGGATGAGCAAGTCGGTGGGCGAGCTCGCCGTCGTTGGTGAAGAGGAGCGCCCCGGTCGTATCCGCATCGAGCCTGCCGACCGGAACGACCCTGGGCTCGCGCGGCACCAGCTCCATCACCGTTCGCCGCCCTTGCGGGTCGCTGGCGGTGGTGACCACACCCACCGGTTTGTGCAGGAGCAGATAGGCGAGCTTCTGCTTGCTGACCGGCTTCCCGTCGACCTCGACCCGGTCGCGCGCGGCGACGAAGGTGTTCAGCTGGCCGGGCTCTCCGTTCACGCGCACGCGGCCGGCCTTGATCAGCTCGTCGGCGCCGCGGCGTGAAGAGACGCCGGCGCGGGCAAGATAGGCGTTCAAGCGCATGATCTCCGAATACTCGCTCTTTCCGTCTCCGCCCGTCGTTACTGTTCGCTGACTAATGCCCGAACCGCTCCTGCGAATTCACTACCTCGGCCATTCGTCGTTCATCCTGCGTTTCGGGACGGGCATCTCGCTTCTCACCGACTACGGCAAGTCGAATGCCTACGGGCTCGACAGCCCGATTTACGACCTCGGTGAGTTTCAGCCCGACGTCGTCCTCTATTCGCACCACGACGACGACCACGACCGGGGCAGCGAGTTCCCGGGCGCCACGATTCTCGACGGCGCGCACCTGCACGAGGAGGTCGGCGTCGAGGGCGTCTGCTTCGAGCCGATCAAGACGCGCGAGCACGCGCCGGGCGACAACACGAGTTTCCGGATCAGCTTCGATCGGCTGACGATTCTCTTCGCCGGCGACTGCCAGGGCGAGATCCAGGCGATCGACCAGCCCGCGCAGCGCGAGCGAATCGAGACCCTCTGCCCGGGGCGGATCGATCTGCTCTTCCTGCCGATCGACTGGACGGAGCCGATCGCCGGAAAGGCCGTCTCCTTCGTCGAGCTGGTGCGGCCGCGCGCCGTGATCCCGATGCACTACTGGAGCCGGCCGGCGAGGGACGGCTTTCTCTCCCTGCTCGAGGAGAGGAACGAGCCGGCAACCAGGCGCTTCGCGATCGAGGAGCCCGGGCGTCCCGACTACGCAATCGATCAGCTCGACGAGAGCGACGGGGCGATTCGCGTGATCGGCCTCGAGCCGGCGCCCTGGCCGGCGGCCGTTTCGTGAGCTGCCTTACCGGCTAGAAGAGAACCTGTCTCGACAGGGAGGTAAGCGTGCTGATCGCGCCGGGAGTCGAAGCGCTTGATCTGGAGATGGATCTGTTCGGAGCTCCGAGCTGGGTGCACCCGACGCTCCTGTGGGACGAGGCGGACGCCGTCCTGATCGATGCCGGCTACTACGGCCAGCTCCCGCGGCTGCAAGCAGAGATGGAACGGGTCGGAGTCCCACTCGACCGATTGACGAGGTTGATCGTCACGCACCAGGACATCGACCACATCGGCGGTATCGCTCCTCTTCTCGAAGTGAGCGGACCTGTCGAGGTGCTTGCCTCAGAGGCGGAGCGACCGTACGTCGTCGGCGAAAAGAGGATCGTCAAGATCCCGCCCGAGCGAGTCGCGCTGCTGTCCGAGCGACTCTCTCACCTGCCCGAGGAGGAGCGTGAGCAGACGATCGAGGCCTTCACGAATCCTCGACCGAGAGTCGACCGAACCGTCAGCGACGGCGAGCGGCTTCCCTACTGCGGCGGCATCGTCGCCGTCTACACGCCCGGGCACACTCCGGGGCACATGTCGCTCTACCTCGAGTCGAGCAAGGTGCTCGTCGCGGGCGACGCGCTCAACCTCGTGGAAGGGCGCCTGGTCGGCCCCAACCAGCAACTGACCCCCGACCTCGGCCAGGCCACCGCCTCGCTGAAGCGGCTCGCGCCGTACGACATCGAGACCGTCGTCTGCTACCACGGCGGGGTCTACTCGGGCGAGGCCAACGCTCGCATCGCCGAGCTGGCCGTCGAGCCGGTAACCGGCAGCTAGCCCGCTCGCGGCCGGCGGTGGATTACTTCGGCCCAATGTGAGGTGCGGACTTTCATGCCCCCCTCCGAGCGAAAAGCGGAGGGACCCACCTCTCCACCCCCCACCCTCCCACGGGGCGTGAAACGGTATCGTCGAAACTCGCTCGGGACCGTGCCGATTGCGCTCAGAATTCGCAACACGCCGTAAGCGCGGTTCGCTAGGCGCCGCGTTGCTCGGCCACGGCGTGCAGGCGCTCGCGGATCGTCTCGACGTCGTCGCCGAGCTCCTCCAGGCGAGGAAGCTCCGCGAGGCTCGTCAACCCGAAGACGCGTTCGAACAGGGGCGTGACGCGGTAGCGGATCGCTCCCCCGGGACCGTCGTCGCGCCCGGCCTCGGCGATCAGTCCGCGCTCGAGCAGATTGGCGACCGTGGCTTCCGCCGCGACGCCACGAATGCGGGTGATCTCCGGCCTCGTACAGGGGCCCAGGTAGGCCACTATGGCGAGCGTCTCGAGCGCGGCCTGCGAGAGCGAGCGCTGAACGGGTCGCTCGAACAGGCGCGCGCAGGCCTCCGCCGCCTCGCGCGAGGCGCGCAGCGCATATCCGCCGGCCACCTGCTCGAGCACGATTCCGCTCCGGCCCTCGCTGTGACGCTCTGAAACCAGGCGCAGTGCCGCCTCGACCCGATCGGCGTGGTCGTCGGCCGCCGCCGCCAGATCGTCGAGCGGTAGCGGCGTCGAGGCGACCACCAGCAGCGCCTCGACCGTGCGCGCCAGGGCGTCGAGCGGGCTCGTGGTGATCAGGCGGAGCGGGCGCTCGTCCATGCGGAACTCCTCTCGTTGTCTCTTCTCTCCACTCTGATCGGTGCGAACGGCGCCGCCTGGGCGATCGCGATCTCACCCAGCCGACCGAGTTCCAGCAGCGCAAGGAAGGCGACCGCCTGCTCGACCCGGGACAGCTCGCCCAGCTCGCTTTCGAAGTCGAACCGGCGCCGGCGTGCGAGCAGCGAGCGGAAGCGCTGCACGAACTGCTCGAGCGGTGGATAGCGGAGCGACATGTGGGCCAGCGAGACGGCCTTGGGCGGCGTGGCGAGCACACGTAAAGCTGAAACCAATGCAAGCGGGTCTTGCGGATCGATCGGACGGGAGACCGGGGGGCGCAGCGGCGCCGGGCCAAGGCGGAAGTAGCGATCCTGCTCCTGCTCGAGCCTGCTCGCCAGCCAGGCCGCCTCCTCCTTCGTGCGCCGGTAGGCAGCCAGGCGACGGGCCAGCTCCTCGGCCGCCTCCTCGGGCTCGAGCTCGGCCAGATCGGCCGCCTCGTCGTCGAAGAGCAGCCGCGCCTTCAGCTCGAGCAGCGCCGAAACGAGAACGAGAAACTCGCCGCAGGCCTCCAGGTCGCCCTCTCCAAGCTCGTCTGTTCCGTCGCCGCCGCGGCCGAGCATCTCCTCGATGAAGGCGATCACTATGCCGGCCACGTCGATCTCGACGAGGTCGATCTCCTCCTTGAGAACAAGGGTCAGGAGAAGGTCCAGGGGACCCTCGAAGGCCTCGAGATCCAGCTCGAGCTCGGCGACGCGCATCCCGGCGAGACTAGCGACCCGGCCGGACGCGCCCCTTCGGCACACTCATGCGCGGGCCCTTCACCTTCACCCTGGGGTCTCGCTTCTTGTTTGGCTTTCCCAGGCGACCCTTCTTCCCGGGCGCGGGAGGTTGCGGAGGGCCGCCTTCCCCCTCGACCGGGGAGACCGGTGGCTGCCGAATCAGCTGCCACCAAACGAAGAAGCTCCAGGCGCAGACGAAGATGACGATCGAGACCCAGGCGTTCAGACGAAGACCTAGGAAGTGGTGGGCGGGATCGATCCGCAGCAGCTCCATGAAGAAGCGCACCAGCGCGTAGTAGGCGACGTAGAGCGAGAAGAGCGCCGGCGGGCGGAATGTGAAGCGGCGCTCGAGCAGGAGCAGCAGGCCGACGCCGGCGAGGGCGAGCAGCGACTCGTAGAGGAAGGTCGGCTGGAAGGTCGAGAAGCCCTCGTACCCCGCCGGCCGGTTGGCCAGATCGATATGCAGGCCCCAGGGCAGGCTGGTCGGCTTGCCGAACAGCTCCTGGTTCCACCAGTTGCCCCAGCGGCCGACCGCCTGCGCGAGCAGTAGTGCGGGGGCAATGAGCTCGAGCATCTTCAGGATGCTCTCGCCGGCCCGGCGAACGACGATCGCGCCGGCCGCAACGCCAAACAGGACTCCCCCGTAGATGCCGAGCCCGCCCTTCCAGACGGCGAACGGCGCCCACCAGTGATGAATCGCCGCGACCTCGTTCCAGCTCGTCACGTCGTGATAGAGACGTGCGCCGACGACCCCGGCCAGAACGCCCCAGACGGCGACCTGGAAGATCAGATCCCAGTTGCCGCCGCGGTGCACATAGCGCACCCCCATCAGCCACATCGCGGCGGCGATGGCGAGCAGCAGCATCAGCCCGTAAAAATGGATCGTCAGCGGCCCGATGTCGACGGTGCTGTGAGCGGGCGACGGGATCGAAGCGAGGAGCAGCATGGCCGAATCATCTCAGCTGGCACGGTCGCCGTGCCGCGGTTGCCGGTCCACGCACTTCGGGCCGGTGCGAAGGCAGTCGCTTTGAGGCAGCTGGCCGGCGAGGAGCTAGAGGAGGATCTTGACTGCGGTCTCGGGCGGGCAGCCGCCCTTGACCAGGTCGATCGCCTCGTGCAGGTCGACCTCGAGCCGCGCGGCTAGCGCAGCGGCGCCGTCGGTGCTGTATCCGGCGCGCTCCAACTCATCACTTCGCCAGTGCACGATGCGATCGAGCTCCGACTCGACGATGACGTTTGTGTTGGCCGCAGTCATAGCTTTCCGTGTCTCCTCAATCTACTTGTCGGTTCACGGTAGCGCAGTTGGTTCCCTTTATAGGGGGATATCTGTTCCGGAGGAGCAACTCTTACGAAACTTTTACGGAGACGGCCCCCTCCCGCTGTCCGCGATCTGGCCTCGCCTGGATCAGGCTACTACACAGGCCTCGCCCAAGAGAGCCTTGGCCTCAGCGAAGAAATCCCCGCTCGGCTTGACCTTGTAGGCCGGGCCGAGCCGCAGTTGGCGCGCGCCATCGGAGGTCTCGACGTCGAGCAGCAGCGGCGATTCGCCCGGGAACTCGCGCACAAGCGCGGCCAGCTCCGAGACGATGCCCGACGGCGCCTTGCGCGCGTCCACCCGCAGGCGCACCTCGCGCCGCTCGGGAACCGCTTCGAACGCCTTCAGTTCCATGGCCAACAACTTAGATTCGCCCTCCTTGTGGTCGATCCTGCCCTTCACGATCAGGACCTGGTCGGAGGAGCACAGATCGCGGGCGTGGGCGTAGACGGAGTTGAAGACGACGACCTCGGCCCCGCCGCTCACGTCGTCGAGGCGCATGAAGGCCATCGGGTCGCCCTTCTTCGTCGTCAGCTGGCGCACGTGACCGACGATCCCGCCCACGGTCACCACCTCGCCGTCGCGGCGGCGATCGAGCTCGCTCAGCCCGCAGTCGGTCTTGCGCCTCAGCTGGTCGCGAATCGCATGCAGCGGATGCTCGGTCACATACAGGCCGAGCACCTCCTTCTCGATCCTGAGCAGCTCGGGCTTGTCGAACTCCTCGACGGCTTCGATCTCGGGATGATGGCGGGAGCGGCGCTCTCCTTCGTCGCTACCCCCGAGGTCGAAGATGGAGCTCTGCCCGCTCATCCGGTCGGCCGAGCGCTTCTGTCCCCAGGCGACGATCTGGTCGAGGGCGCCGACCAGGCTCCTGCGCGTGGCGCCCGTCGAGTCGAAGGCGCCGCACTTCACCAGCGCCTCCAGAACTCGCTTGTTGACGCAGCCGGCATCGATCCGCTCGACGAAGTCCCAGACCGAGGCGAAGACGCCGCCCTCCTCGCGGGCGCCGACGATCGCCCGCGCCGCCCCCTCGCCCACGCCCTTGACGGCGTTCAGGCCGAAGCGGATCTTCTCCTCGATCACCGCGAAGTCGGTCTGGGAGAAGTTGACATCGGGAGGAAGCACTTCGATGCCCATCTCGTCGCAGGCGTTGACGTAGAACGGCACCCTGTCTTTGGTGTTCATGACCGAGGAGATCAGCGCGGCCATGTACTGGCAGGGGTAGTGAGCCTTGAGCCAGGCGGTGCGGTAGGCGATCAGCGCGTAGCAGGCGGCGTGGGACTTGTTGAAGGAGTAGTCCTGCGCCTTCTCCATGTCCTCCCAGAGCTTGCGGGCGACCTTCGCCTGCACTCCGTTCGTCGCGCAGCCAGCGATGAACTTCTCCTTCAGCGACGCCATCAGCTCGTGGATCTTCTTGCCGATCGCCTTGCGCAGATCGTCCGCCTCGGCCGGGCTGAACCCGCCCAGGTCCTTGGCGATCTCCATGTACTGCTCCTGGTAGATGCAGATGCCGTAGGTCGAGCCGGTGATCGGCTTCAGGCGCTCGTCGACGTAGCCGACCTGCTCCTTGTCGTGCTTGCGCTTGGCGTAGACCGGGATGTACTGCATCGGGCCCGGCCGATAGAGGGCGACGAGCGCGATCAGATCTTCGAACAGCGTCGGCTTGACCTGGCGCAGCGCGTCGCGCATGCCCGAGGACTCGAACTGGAAGACGCCGGTCGCGTCGCCGCGGGCGAGCATGCCGTAGGTCTTGGGGTCGTCGAGCGCTATCTGCGAGATGTCGAGGTCGCCGCCGATCAGCTCGACGGCCTTGTCGATCACGTCGAGGTTGCGCAGTCCGAGAAAGTCCATCTTGAGCAGCCCGAGCCGCTCCACGTCGCCCATCGCAAACTGGGTCACGACCTCCTGGTCGGCGCCCTTTTGCTGCAGCGGCACGACGTCGGTCAGCGGCTTGGCGCCGATGACTACCCCGGCGGCGTGGATCGAGTCCTGGCGCACCAGGCCCTCGAGCGGCCTGGCCAGGTCGACGACCTCCTTGCAGATCGGGTCGGAGTCGTAGGCGGCGCGCAGCTCCTGCCCGGGCTTCAGGCACTCACCCAGCATCTGGCCCGGGCCCTCCGGAATCAGTTTCGCGAACCGGTCGACGGTGCCGTAGGGAATCTCGAGCACGCGCCCTGCGTCGCGCACCGCGGCCCGCGCGGCCATCGTGCCGAAGGTGATGATCTGAGCGACCCGGTCGCGGCCGTACTTCTCGGCCACGTAGTTGATCACGCGCTCGCGCCCCTCGACCGAGAAGTCGATGTCGATGTCGGGCATCGACTTGCGTCCGGGGTTCAGGAAGCGCTCGAACAGCAGGTCGTAGCGGATCGGGTCGATATCGGTGATGTCGAGGCAGTAGGCGACGATCGAGCCGGCGGCGGAGCCGCGCCCGGGCCCAACCCCGACCCCGTTTCGCTTGGCAAAGGCGATGAAGTCCCAGACGATCAGGAAGTAGTCGGCGAAGCCCATCTCGCGGATCGTCTTGAGCTCGAAGCGAAGCCGATCGTCCAGCTCGGGCGTCACCGTCCCGTAGCGGCGGCGGAGACCCTCGTCGCAGAGCGAGACCAGGTACTCGAAGGCGTCGCGGCCATCCGGCGTCGGGAAGGACGGCAGCAGGATCCCGCCCAGCTCGATCTCGATCGAGCAGCGCTCGGCCACCTCGAGCGTCCGGCGCATCGCATCCTCGTGCCCGACGAAGTCGAGCGCCATCTCCTCGGGCGTCTTGAGCCAGAACTGGTCGGAGTCGAAGCGCCAGCGATTCGGGTTCTTGAGCGAGTCGCCCGACTGGATGCAGAGCAGCGCCTCGTGCGGCAGCGCGTCCTCGCGGCGTAGGTAGTGGACGTCGCCGGTCGCGACCAGCGGCATCTTCATCTTCTGGGCCAGCTCGACCAGATTCGGGTTGATCCGCTGCTGCACGTCGAGGCCGGCGTTCTGCAGCTCGACGTAGACGTTGTCGCGCCCGAAGATCTGGATCAGCCGGTCGAGCTCGGCCTCGGCGTCGGCCGGGCGGTTCTCCTCGAGCGCCTTGCAGACGCGTCCCGAGAGGCAGCCCGAGAGGACGATCAGGCCCTTGGAGTAGCGCTCGAGCAGCTCCCAGTCGACGCGCGGGCGGTAGTAGTAGCCCTCCAGGTAGCCGAGCGAGGAGAGCTTGATCAGGTTGGCGTAGCCCTCGTTCGAGGCGGCGTGAACGGTCAAGTGCGCGTTGCCCTTCTTCTGCACGCTGCGGTCGTCGCAGACATAGAGCTCGGAGCCGATGATCGGCTTGATGCCGTGCTTGCGGGTTTGCCGGTAGAACTCGACCGCGCCGGCCAGCGAGCCGTGGTCGGTGAGCGCGACCGCGGGCATCTCGAGCTCGGCCGCCCGGGCCGCCAGGGCCGGGACCCTGCACGCTCCATCCAGGATCGAGTACTCGGAGTGGACGTGCAGATGGACGAACTCGGCGCTCACGGCTAGACCATTCTAG
>Ga0209745_1001773_pt1 | contig 12632 bp, 13 predicted proteins | sample BarGraNGADG00312_FD_184495 | JGI IMG/M metagenome (GOLD analysis project Ga0209745, IMG submission 184495) | Arctic peat soil microbial communities from Barrow, Alaska - Barrow Graham LP Ref core NGADG0004-312 (SPAdes) (version 2) | ecosystem: Environmental > Terrestrial > Soil > Wetlands > Peat... | reverse complement strand
CCGTTTTGGTGCATTAAGTATCGACAATTCAAACATGGTTAATAGTTTCAAGGAAAAGCCGATGGGGGATGGTTCATGGATTAATGGGGGATTTTTTGTCTGTAAGCCTGATGTTTTTAACTATATTTCAGATGACAGAACCATCTTTGAGCGAGAACCACTTGAAAATATGGCACATGAAGGACAGTTATTTACCTATAAGCATCATGGATTCTGGAAACCCATGGACACTCAACGTGACAAAAATCAATTGGAAAAGTTAATTGAAAATAAAAAAGCACCATGGATCAAGTGGTAAAAAAACCCTTGTTTGGGGATTTCTATAAGGGGCGAAAAGTTCTTATCACCGGGCATACCGGATTTAAAGGTTCCTGGTTATCTGTATTACTTACCTGGTTAGGAGCTGATGTGTATGGTTATGCATTAAAACCAAACACAATTCCAAGTTTATATGAACTGGCAAAAGTTGATCAACTTGTTTCTTCTACAATAAGAGATATCAGGGATTATAATTTTTTACTGAAAACACTTAAAAGAATACAACCGGAGATAATAATTCATATGGCTGCCCAGCCACTAGTCAGGGAATCTTATAAGAATCCGCGCGAAACCTACGAAATTAATGTGATGGGAACTGTAAATCTGCTTGATGCTATACGTCAGGTGGACAGCGTTAAGGCAGTTCTCAATATTACGACAGATAAATGTTATGAGAACAAAGAATGGCATTGGGGATACAGGGAAAATGAGCCAATGGGTGGCTATGATCCATATTCAAACAGCAAAGGTTGCTCGGAGCTTGTAACATCCTCATTCAGAAGTTCTTTTTTTAATCCTGAAGAATATTTGAAACATGGTGTAGCTGTGGCATCTGCTCGTGCAGGAAACGTAATTGGGGGGGGCGACTGGTCAAGTGACAGGCTTATACCTGATATTATTCATGCCATCTCGCATGGTGAGAAGGTTAAAATCCGGAGTCCTTATGCAATTCGTCCCTGGCAACATGTATTGGAACCTTTGTCTGGTTACCTGGCATTGTGCGAGAAACTTTATTCTGATGGAACTCATTTTGCTGAGGGGTGGAATTTTGGCCCCGATGATAAAGATGCTCAAAATGTAGAATGGATCACTAAAACCATTTGTGAATTTTGGGGAAAAGGCGCTTCATTTGAAATTGATAAAACTCCTCAACCACACGAAGCCAACTATCTGAAGCTGGATTGTTCAAAAGCAAAAGCTGAACTCGGATGGATTCCCAGATGGGATATCAAAACTACAATTAAAAGTATTATAGACTGGAATAAAGCCTTTATTGCTGGATCAGATATGCGTAAAGTAACTGAAAGACAATATTCGGATTACTTCATTTAATTCATAAAAAAATCGTGAATTTTGTGGTTTATTTTTATTGCTAATTAATAATTTATCAAATGCTGGCAATTAAAGCTAATTATAAAAACGGGAAGATTACTCTTATTGATCAGATGCCCCTTCAGATAAAGAAGGCAAAACTAACCATCGTGGTTGAGCCTTACGATGAATTTGAACAAATAGCCATTCCCGCACAGGAATTTACGGTTATGGAAAAAGAGAGTGGAACCGAATATGAATTAATCGGATTGAACTCGTTTTTTGATACTGATAACGATAAAAACATTAATTGGGAGGATTATTTTGGACTTAAATAGTATTCGCATCGGGGAAATTGTATTGCTTGATTTTCCTTACGCAGACAGGAAAGACTCAAAAATGAGACCTGCCGTAATTGTTGGCATTTCTGAAATTCAAAACGATTTATTAGTGGCTTTTGTAACTTCAGAAATTGATAACTATTTTTTGAGCAATTATTCAGTTGTTTTTGACCAATCAGGCCTGCAGGAAGGTTTAATAAAACAAAAGAGTTTAATACGATGCGATAAACTGATTACTATAAGCCCTGATAGAATTGCACGCAAGAATGTTGCTTTTCTTAAAACATCAAAAATCGGTGAAGTTCTTCGAAAGATTGCGCGTATAAGCGCTGACGGAATATATAACAGGATTTTCAAAACCTCTTCTTTTATACCGGGTAAAACCAGGGTGAACTATGCTGGACGTGTCTTTGACGAAAAAGAATTGATCAATGCGGTTGAAGCATCTCTTGATTTTTGGCTGACCGAAGGCAGATTCTCTGAATCTTTTACTGAAAAGATTTCAGAATTTCTTGGAGTGGAACATGTCCTTCTCACAAACTCCGGTTCGTCAGCTAATCTCCTGGCTTTTTCAGCTCTAACATCTGAAAAACTTGGTAAGAGAAGGCTTAAAGCCGGTGATGAAGTTATTTCTGTGGCAGCCGGATTCCCTGCTACAGTTACACCAATTATTCAGTATGGGTTGATACCGGTATTTGTCGATGTTGATATTCCCGGTTATAATATTAATGTGGAAATGATGCGCAAAGCAATTTCTTCTAAAACCCGTTGCATATTTATTGCTCATACACTTGGCAATCCTTTTGATGTTGATGCTGTGCTGAAATTGGCAGATGAATATAAGTTGTGGGTAATAGAAGACAACTGTGATGCCTTTGGCAGTGAATATAAAAATAGAAAAACAGGCACATTTGGTCATTTGTCAACCATTTCATTTTATCCTGCTCACCACATCACCACTGGAGAGGGTGGTGCAATCTGTACAAATGATCAGCAACTGGCTAATCTCGTTCGGGCTTTTCGCGACTGGGGGCGTGATTGTTACTGCGCCGGTGGCGAAAACAATACTTGTGGCAAACGTTTTTCCCAGCAATTTGGAAACCTTCCTATGGGTTTTGATCATAAATACGTTTATTCAGAAATTGGCTATAACCTGAAAATGACAGATATTCAGGCTGCAATAGGTGCTGCACAGATTGATAAACTACCTGAGTTTTGCAGGCGAAGAAAAGAAAATTTCAGAGAATGGGTCAGAATATTTTCTAAGTACCCCGATTATTTTATTATACCACACGCTACTGATGGCTCTGATCCCTCCTGGTTTGCTTTCATCGTAACTTTGAAAGAAAAAATACCTTTTACACGGGATGAAATTACTCAGCATCTGAATACCAACCTGATTGAAACCCGTAACTTGTTTGCAGGTAATATTACCAGGCAGCCTGGTTTTACTAATAAACAGTGGAGGATAGTTGAACATTTGAATAATACTGATTACATCATGAATAACACTTTCTTTCTTGGTACTTACCCGGGCCTTACTAAAGAAATGTTTAACTATACAGAAGAAGTCCTGGATTCTTTTATAACAGATTTCGCGAAATAATATGTTACAAAAGAAATACAGGTCAAAAATTGTTTCAATTGTAAATCCTTTTAAGGGAATATATACCCTGGAATTTGAGTCTCTCAATGGAAATTACAAATACCACCCTGGACAGTTTCTTCATCTTGCTCATGATTCCGAATATGACGGTTCCGGTCAGTGGCCTGAATCGCGTTGCTTTTCTATGCAGAGTAATCCGGATGAAGAATCCTTAAAAATTACCTATGCAGTCAAGGGGAAGTTTACTACTGGTATGGAACAGCAGTTGCGGGTTGGTTCAGAAGTATGGCTGAAACTTCCGTACGGGGACCTTTTTACACAAACTCATAATAAATCCAACAGTGTATTTATAGCAGGAGGGACAGGGATAACTCCATTCCTTTCATTATTTGGAGATTTTTCATTTGGTACATATGAAAAACCAATTTTATATGCAGGTTTTCGCAACCATGAAATGAATCTTTATATGGATCAAATGGAATTGGCCAGAAAGATTAATCCTGGTTTAGAAATTCATCTTGTTTATCAAGACATGGATGGGGCACTGGATATTGAAAAGATTTATCAAGACAGCAATAATAAAACATCGTTCTTTATTTCGGGTCCTCCACTCATGATAAGCTCATTTAAAACCTATTTATTAGTACAAGGTTTGTCACGTGAACAAATTAAAACAGATGACTGGGAATAACATAATTCTTGAGGACCTGCAACATATAATTGAAGCTCAAGTTGATTGGGAAAGGTTTTCCGGTAAAACAATATTAATTACTGGTGCAAATGGCTTTTTACCTGCATATATGGTGGAAACATTATTGTTTTTAAATAATAAACGTATAATACAAAATGTAAAAGTTCTGGCATTGGTGAGAAATCTTGGAAAAGCAAAATCAAGATTTAAATATTACCTGAATTATGAAAATCTGGAATTCATTGTACAGGATGTTTGTGATCCTTTAAATGTTGATCAGAAAATAGATTTTATTATTCATGCAGCTAGTCAGGCGAGTCCAAAGTATTATGGAATTGATCCTGTTGGAACTCTTAGAGCCAATACTATTGGTACTATTAATATGATGAAGCTTGCACAAAGCAACCCTGTTGAATCCTTTTTGTATTTTAGCTCAAGTGAAGTATATGGTTTTCTGGATGAGAATAAAATTCCAACGACCGAAATTGACTTTGGTTATATTGATCCGACTAATGTCCGATCATGTTATGCTGAAAGCAAACGCATGGGTGAGACAATTTGTGTTTCGTGGCTACATCAATATGGAGTACCGGCGAAGATTGTTCGGCCATTTCATACCTACGGTCCTGGTTTGTCATTCAATGATGGTCGTGTTTATGCTGACTTCATTTCAGATATTATAAACAACCGGAACATAGTTATGAAAAGTGATGGAAGTGCCAGACGATCATTTTGTTATTTATCTGATGCAACCATTGCTTTTTTTCTTGTTTTATTGAATGGCAAAAATGGAGAGGCATATAACGTAGGTAATCCTGAATGTGAAATTAGTATAATTGAACTTGCACAGAGATTAGTAAAACTATTCCCTGAAAAATCTTTAAAGGTAATTAAGAGTGAAAATCAGGGTTTGGGTTATTTGAAAAGTAATGTATCCCGGAATTGTCCGGATTTATCTAAAATAAATAAGTTGGGATGGGTACCAATAGTTGATTTGAACAATGGTTTTTTAAGAACCATATTGAGTTATTAGTAATTTGAATCATTTCTTGTACTAATAATTCCTTTTATAAGACTATTAAACAAGTTCTCCGTATAGGTAAATATATTCGATGTGAATTCATAAGATAATAATGAAATATACAACAGATATCGCCAGGGAAATTAGAAAATTAAGTCTGAAAATGGTTTATGCTGCAAAAGCTTCCCATATTGGAGGAGCTTTATCAATGGTAGATATACTGGCTGTCCTTTACAATGAATTTCTTAATATAGATCCTTCAAATCCGGATAATCCTGATCGTGATAGGTTTCTGCTTTCAAAAGGACATACTTGTACCGGGTTATACGCAACACTGGCATTAAAAGGTTTCTTCCCGGTTAAAGATTTGGACAAATATGCCAAAGATGGAAGCAAATTCATATCACATACAAGCCATTATATACCTGGTATTGAGATTTCTGCTGGCAGTTTGGGTCATGCTTTACCTGTCTGTTGTGGTTTAGCATTGGCTGCAAAACGGAAAAAAAAATATTGGAAAACTTATTGTTTAATAAGTGATGGTGAATTGGATGAAGGTTCAAACTGGGAATCAATACTTATGGCACCCCAACTTAAATTGGATAATCTGATCCTTATTGTAGATTATAATAAAATTCAAAGTCTTGGGTCTGTAAAAGATGTAATAGATCTGAACCCTTTATCAGAAAAATTTTTAGCATTTCGGTGGGAGACCTTTGAAGTTGACGGACATGACCATCAGGCATTGAAAAATGTCTTTGCTAATGTGCAGGAATCAAATGCAAAACCGAAAGTTATTATTGCTCATACTATTAAAGGGAAAGGGGTTTCTTTTATGGAAGATAAATTGTTATGGCATTACAGATCACCAAATGAAGACCAGTTCAATGATGCCATTAAAGAACTTAATAATCAATGAGAACCGCATTTATCAATCAGCTTATACATGAGGCTAAAACTAACGAAAAAATTTTTTTGTTAGTGGGAGATCTGGGATTTAGTGTAGTCGAACCATTCTCTGAACTTTTCCCGGAAAGGTATCTCAATGTTGGTATTGCTGAACAAAACATGGCAGGTATTGCGGCGGGTCTGGCCATGGAGGGATATTGTGTTTTCATATATTCCATTGGCAATTTTCCTACTTTGCGCTGTATGGAGCAAATCAGGTATGATATCTGTTATCATAACCTGAATGTTAAAATTGTAGCTGTCGGGGGTGGATTTGCATATGGACCATTGGGCGCTTCACATCATGCCACAGAAGAAATAGGTATGCTAAGAACAATACCCAATTTAGTAGTTTGCGCCCCGGGTGATCCTGTCGAAGCAAAAGCAGTTACCACTTTTGTATCAAACTATAATGGACCGTGTTATATAAGAATTGGAAAAGCAGGAGAACCTTTGGTTCATACGGAGGAATCTGATATTAAATTATCTATAGGAGAAATTCTGAGGATTAGAAAGAATGGAGATACTGCAGTTTTTTCTACAGGAGCAATGTTGAAATATGTTGTTGATTTTGTTGACCAAAACAATATCGTTGCTTCGATTTACAGTTTTCCATTTATTAAACCTGTCAATAAAGAGACTCTTATTGATATTTTAAATTCATATAAGAAAATTATTACAATCGAAGAACACCAGGCACAAGGAGGTTTTGGAAGTGCAATTTTAGAATTGATAAATGATCTCCTAGAGGAAAAAAAAGTATCCCTATTACCTTCTATAAAAAGAATCGCAATTAAGGATCGATTCTACTCAGTGGCAGGATCGCAGGATTATTTGAGAAAATTGGCAGGACTTGTATTAGACAAAAAGTTTTTTTAAGGAAACCTATATATTACTTTCTTAATCATTATTAATCATTGCTGGTATAATCTTGTGAACCAAAACAACTCTTTGAAATAGATGAAATCCGAAAAAATTGCCTTCCTATTTAATAAAATTGGCATAGACGGAGCAATTTTTTATACATCGCTGGCAAGGGTGATCCAGGCTTCTACAGGGATTATTACTATTTTTTTTGTTGCAAGGTTTCTTACAGGTGTAGAACAAGGATTTTACTATACATTTGGCAGTATCCTTGCAATACAGATCTTCTTTGAATTAGGATTAAACGGAATTATAACACAATACGTTGCACATGAGGTGTCTCATTTACACTGGGATTCTGATGTAAACCTTGGCGGTTCCACGCCACATTTATCAAGACTTTCTTCATTGTTGCATTTAGGAGTAAAGTGGTACACAATAATTGCCGGGATACTTTTTTTAATTTTGTTCATTGCCGGATTTGTTTTTTTTCAAAGATTTGATACGTCAGGAGGTACCGTTACCTGGAAAATACCATGGATTATTCTTTCACTTTCGACAACTACTGCTTTTCTTTTAAACCCGATTTTAGCATTTCTTGAAGGTTTAGGTAAAGTAAAGCAGGTTGCCAAAATGCGTTTAATACAACAGGTATTGACTACTATCTTAATCTGGATCTGTCTGGTTTCCGGGACGAAGCTATATGCGAGCGGTATAAGTAACATTATTGGTATTTTACTGCTCGTTAGTATACTCTTTTTTAAAAAATACAGGCACTTGCTTTTAAATATATGGCAGGCTTTAGGTACTGAAAGAGTAGGTTATAGACAGGAAATATTTCCCTATCAATGGAAAATCGCGATAAGCTGGATAAGTGGTTATTTTATTTTTCAACTCTTTAACCCAGTGCTTTTTGCAACACAAGGAGCTATAGTAGCAGGTCAAATGGGTATGACGCTGGTGGCATTAAATGGAATTTTAAGCTTATCATTAAGTTGGATGACTACGAAAGTCCCACTTTATTCAGGGTTAATTGCTCAAAAGAAATATATTGAATTAGATCATATTTTTGACAGAACTTTTAGGCAATCAACTTTCATTAATGGTTTAGGTTTGGTGGTGTTGTTTACAATAATCTATGGTTTAAGGCATTATAGAGTTCCACTGGGAGATCGTTTTCTGCCATATTTGCCATTAATACTGATGATGATTCCTATCTTTCTTAACCAGTTTGTTTCTTCTTGGGCAACATATTTGCGTTGTCACAAAAAAGAACCATTTCTCATACTTTCATTAGTTGGTGCAATCAGCACAAGCCTCTCAACAATATTCCTGGGTAAATATTTTGGTGTAGTAGGTATGACAATGGGATATCTTGTTATTACTTTTTTTGTGAGTTTTATTTTGGGTTTAATAATTTTCAGAACAAAAAAGAATGAGTGGCATGTACAAAAATGAAGGGAATATTTTACTTTCTATCTGCATTCCAACTTATAACAGGGGAGAAATTTTACATAAAACTCTTGAGATATATATTAATGATCCTGCATTTGACGAGCGTGTCGAAATAGTAATTTCTGACAATTGTTCTACTGATCAGACCGAAGAATTAGTTAAAAATTATCTTATTAAATATAAAAATATAAAGTATAATAGATTACCTGAGAATATTGGTGCAGAGTTGAATATAAATACTGTAGTATCAATGGGGAGTGGATTATATCTTAAGTTGATGAATGATTCCGTGACCATGAGACCAGGTGTCCTGAAATCTATGCTGGATATTCTGAGTTCAGAAAAAAACGAAATGAAAGCTGTTTTTTTCTATCAAAACATCAGTTTTTTACACTCAGACGAAATAGTTTATTGTTCAAGTATTGATGATTTGGTATCAAATGTTTCGTTTTGGATAACATGGATAGCTAACTTTGGAGTGTGGCGAAAAGATTTTGATTTATTAACTGATAAGGATAGATTGGCACATCTTCAATTCACACAGACAGATTGGACAATCAGGTTAATAAATAGAGACAGAGGTAGCAAATTTTTCTTCGGAAACTATTATATAACTGCTGAATTGGACTCCAAAGGCGGTTATAATGTATTCAAAACATTCGGAATAAATTATTTATCATTATATGACGAATACCTGAAATCCAATTCCTTAAGAAAAAAAACCTTCAATACCGAGAAATACAGACTGTTTAGGTACTTTATTGTTGCCTGGTATCAAATACTCATAATTTCAAAAGATAAAAAATATGTTTTTGAAAAGAAAGATGCGAATAAAATTTTGATGGAAAATTTTAAATACAAACCCTACTTTTATTTTGGGATTTTATATCTGAAAATTAGATTTATACTGCAAAAACTTAAATTCTATTTGTTGCATTCGTAAAAAAATATTATGAAAGACATTCTTAAGAAAGCAATTTTTTTAATTATAAAGTTTTGGTCATACATATATTCTCCTCTGCTTTCAAAGAAAATATCACTACTTCTTTCTCTGTTTTATACATTTTGGCTGTCTAGAGAGTTTAAATCAATTGGGAAAAACGCTCACATTGCTTACCCAATCTATTTGAAAGGAGGAAAATACATAGAAATAGGAGATGGATTCGCTTCGCTTGAGCGTTTACGTCTAGAATGCTGGGACACTTTTGGAGATGATAAGTTTACACCAAATCTTACAATAGGAAGTAATGTTATTATGAATTATAACGTACATATTGGTTGTATAGAAAAGGTTAGTATAGGAAACAACGTACTATTTGCCAGTAATATTTTTATAACAGATCATCAACATGGATATGCTGATAAAAGAGATATTGGCATAGCTCCGATGAAGCGTTCACTTAACTCAAAGGGTCCTGTAATTATTGAAGACAACGTTTGGATTGGAGAAAATGTTGCTATAATGCCTAGGGTCACGATTGGAGCTAATTCAATAATTGGAGCAAATTCCGTAATTACGAAAGATGTTCCTGTTAATTCGGTAGTTGCCGGTATTCCCGGAAAAATAATTAAAATGTTATAGTTTGTATGTCAGAAGAAGCTATCGTTCGTTTTATAGCGTTATACCTTCCGCAATTTCATCCGACTCCTGAAAATGATGAAAGGTGGGGAAAGGATTTACTGGATCAAACTTCAGATATGGTAGTTTCTCAAAATTGTTTCGATAGCAGGATTATTTCCGATAACTGTTCAACCGAAAATACTCAATTAGTTTCTGAAAAATGTGCCCAGAAAATATAAAAACATAAAACATTTTAATTGCATTAAATTATGGAAACGGATGTTCTATTATTTTTAAAATGAGGGAAATATATTGATTTTTTTAGTCTTAAAAGATTACGAATTGTCCAACAGTAGGAACATGCAATTATATTTACTTTAATATATATGGAATAAAATGAAGAAGATTTTAAGGAAAATAATCGGAATGATTTTATTAGAAAAAGTTTTTTTCTACTTTTTTTTTCTGAACATTATTAAGAAGAATATTAAAGGCCAGCAGAGTATACTAGAATTAGGTGCAGGCGTAAACAGTTATATAAGGCAACTGGACAATTCAATTAAAATTACTGCTGTTGATCTTTTTGAACCTTCGATTCAATTTTCCTTAAATAATAAACTCTACGATTTTTTCATAATAGGAGATGTGAATAATCTTACCGATTATGTTCCTCAGAAATCATTTGACACTGTGGTTGCATTTGATTTGATTGAACATTTGACTAAAGAAGATGGGTTAAGGTTAATTGAAAATATGATCATGGTGGCTAAACATAATATTATTATTTACACTCCAAATGGATTTTTACCACAACCTTCCCATGGTAATAATCCATTTCAGGAACATATTTCTGGTTGGACTTTCAATGAAATGAAAAAGTTGGGTTTTAATGTTTATGGAATATACGGACATAAGAAACTCAGAAAAATTTATGCATTACCGACCATTAAACCTTATTTTATTGGCAATTTTATTTCTAATTTGTCAATGCTGTTTTTGAGATTATTTAACAGAGAGGATTTGTCTTTTTCAATATTATGTATAAAAACCGTTTAATTGACCTCTCTCTGCCGATTGAAGTTGACCACCACTTTCTGCTTGATATACGGTCAATTATTGAAGTGAAAATCTATGTTAAATATTGAACAATAGTTTATGGGAAATAATGTCCGATTTATTGCGTTATATCTACCACAATTTCATCCAACTCCTGAAAACGATGAGTGGTGGGGTAAAGGTTTTACTGAATGGACAAACGTTGGTAAAGCAAAGCCTTTATTTAAAGATCACTATCAGCCGCATGTGCCTGCAGATTTAGGATATTATGACCTGAGAGTACCTGAAACCAGACAAGCTCAGGCAGATATGGCAAGAAAGTATGGAATTGAAGGTTTCTGTTATTGGCATTACTGGTTTGGTAATAATAAAAGACTTTTGGAACGCCCTTTTAATGAGGTATTGCAATCAGGTAAACCTGATTATCCATTTTGCCTGGCATGGGCTAATACTTCCTGGCAGGGATTTGATTATGGCGCAAAAGGGCGTAACATGTTAATTGAACAAGCCTATCCCGGGAAAGAAGATAATGAAATACATTTTTATGAGTTGCTGCCGGCATTTTTAGATAAACGTTATATTACTGTCGATAGTAAACCATTTTTTATGATATTTCAACCTGATCAATTACCAAACCAAAGTGCATTCATTGATCAATGGCAGAATCTGGCAATAAAAAATGGGCTCAAGGGGATTTTTTTTATTGCACAGACTAATAAAGAAGATTCTATAAATAATTTGTTGGCAAAGAAATTTGATGCAATAAACCTGGTCCGTTTATTTAACTGTTTTGAGCATGGGCGATCAACAATAAAAAAAATCAAACAAAAAATCATTGGTGAAACCCGTGTATTTGATTATGAAAAGGCTATAGATTACTGGATTGGTTCTGAGGACAGGGACAATAATTGTTTTCCTTCTGTATTTCCTAATTGGGATCATACTCCACGATCCGGTGTAAAAGGTTCTGTCCTGCATAACTCTACTCCCGCGCTTTTTGAAAAACATGTAAAGCAAGTAGTAAAAGAAGTCATTGAGAAGCCTTATCAGCATAGAATAGTGATAATTAAGTCGTGGAATGAATGGGCTGAAGGGAATTATTTAGAACCTGATTTGAAATATGGTTTAGGATATCTTGAAGCGCTTAATCGAATTCAAAATCAATTAGCTAAATAACTATCTATATGATTAAAACGTATATTAAAATAATTTGCGCCGTACAAAACCGTCTTTCGAAACACAGAAGTCAAAAAAGAAAAGTAGAACGATCAATTAATAAACTGGTTATTATTTATCGTATTAGTGATGCCGGTTACAAAAAAGAAAAACCTACTTATATCAATAATGAAACTTGTCTAAGAAATGCTGTAACCATTTTCCCGTGTAAAATTTATGAGTGGCTGTTGATTGCTGATAATTGCTCTACTGAAACAATTACGATGATTGAAAAGTATGTACCACGTGAGAATATTTTAGAAGTCTCCATAGGACATGGTGCAGGAACTTTTAATCTGGCTCTGAATAAGGCTTTAGCTTATGATAACGATACTATAGTTTATTTCTTAGAGAATGATTATTTGCATCTGCCCTCCTCTGATAAAATCCTTTTTGAAGGCTTTGAACTGGGAGTTGCTGATTATGTTACGCTTTACGATCATCCTGATAAATATACTTATTCTTTTCGGGGACGGGAGAAGACAGTGGTGTTTTTGTCAAAGTCGATTCATTGGAAGATTACA
>Ga0209745_1001772_pt1 | contig 12634 bp, 12 predicted proteins | sample BarGraNGADG00312_FD_184495 | JGI IMG/M metagenome (GOLD analysis project Ga0209745, IMG submission 184495) | Arctic peat soil microbial communities from Barrow, Alaska - Barrow Graham LP Ref core NGADG0004-312 (SPAdes) (version 2) | ecosystem: Environmental > Terrestrial > Soil > Wetlands > Peat... | reverse complement strand
GAGTTCTTCGACGGTCTCCTCGGCCGCGTCGGCGGTCTGGGAGAGGCCCTGCGTGTCGCCCGATTGTCCACCACTATCTGGTCCGCCCTGGCCTGACTGTTCGCCGGGCTCATCCAGGTGTGCCTCGTTCTCCGGCAGGTGACGTGTCATGATTGGAATCTCCCGTCTTGTTTTGCCGGCGAGGATCACACATCCGGCCATGTGATTCGCCGATCGTCGTTGCTGCCCCATCTACTTCGGGCAGCGGCGTTGGCCCCGACTGGACCGCGAGTGACGCTTCACAGGTCTCAGCGATGGATCCCGTAGTACTCCTTCACCTTCGCGACGATCTGCGGATCGGTCAGCTTGTCAGTGGTCTCGATTCCGACAATACGCTCAGACAGCGCCTTGGAGCGGCTGAGACGCTCCTTGAGTTGCAGCTTGGCCTCACCCGGCCCGAAGATCAGAACAGCCTCGGGTTGCCCCATCTGACTGATGACCTCGTCGTAGTACCGGTCAAGATGCTGGCCGTAGCGTTCCTCGTATTGTTTCTCGCCCCCGCTGTCCTGCGGGCCGTCTGGGGTCGAATACTCTGCTCGGCCTGAATAATGGGCATGCGGTCCGACCTCAGATTCCAGCGTCTTGGCAGTGACGCTATCCGCTGAAGCGGACACGATGACCGCCTTCTTGTGGTCGATCCAAATGCCTATCTTGTGGTTCATAGCACCTCGCATATCGATCGAAGAGCCCGCAGGCTATCTGAGGATCCGGATGTTACCTTTCGGCCGGTAGTTGCAGACCCAGACCTGGCCGAGCGTCGAGCAGACGGACATGCCGCAGCCGACTTCCTTGGTGGTGGTCCACACGATCTGGGTGTAGTGACCGCACTGGCGGTTCCAGGCGCACGTGTCGCGCACGGCGGAGTAGTCGGCAGACTCTGCGCCCCACGTGTCCACGATCCGGGTAACCGTGACAACAAACAGCTCGTCCTTGCGCCCCTCTGCCCTCAGCGGGCCGACGCGGCACAGATTCTCGCCGACATCTGTTGGCAAGAGTCCGTGCTCGATGACGCATCCGTGTGCAGCGAGATACACCGCGCGGGCCTGGGCCCTTGCGGCGAGATCCGCGGCCCAGCGGAGCGACGACACACCAACGCGCAGGCGCCATGCGTTGTGGGCGCGAACGATTTCGTTTGCCTGCGCGCGGGTGAGGCCGTCGGCGTCAGGTCCCGCGCGGCAGGCAGTGACCACGACCGCGCCAACGACGGCGACGAGCACTGAAACACCACATGCCGTAAAGAACCGTGCTGGTGCTCTCATCCTGGTGCTCCACACTCACGGCACTTCCCGGTTCGTCGACGCCGGCCCTGGTTCACCGCTTCACGGTTTTGCCGATCTTCTCAATCGCTTTGCCGGCCTTTCGACCGATTTGACCTACGCCCTCCTGGACTTTGCCCGCGGCCTCATCCACCCGACCCTCGGCCTTCAGGTTCTTGTCGCTGGTCAGATCGCCGACCGCCTGTTTGACTCGACCTTTCGCCTGACCAATCTTTCCGTCCCGTTCATTTTTGTTCCACACGTGCAACCTCCAATCCGAAGTCCTCCGTCCGCAAAGACACTGACCCGAAGATCTCATCAACGGCATTAGCCTATCAGTCCGGTGTCCGAGCGTCTGTTCAAGAACGCACACGTTGCAAATCGAAGCTTAGCCCATCTGTCCCAAAGAGAACAGACCCGCGGTGCGTGCTGCGCCTAGCATGATCCTCTGGGTCATAAAGGCTCGGCGGGGCCATGTCGCCGGAGAGGCTCCCGCCCGCCTCGGTGATTGGAGGTGGGTATGCTTTCAACGCTTCTCGTGATTCTGCTGGTCTTGTGGCCTCTCGGAATGGTCAGCTCCTACACGATGGGGGGCTTCATCCATGTGCTGCTGGTCGTGGCCGTCGTCGGCTTGCTGGTTCGGCTCTTTCGGGGCCGAAAAGTAATCGGGTAGTGGGACCGGCATGATGACAATCTCTCAGAAGACCGCGGACGCGCCTCAACGCCCAGGTACCCTCCACGGCGGAAACGGGACGCATGATCCTCTGCAACTATTGGAAACGGCGCGTGCCGATACCGATACCGTCCTGAAGGGGCTTGCATCGCAACCAAGCGGGCTGAGCACCGCAGAAGCCGATTCTCGCTTGAAGCGGTTCGGGACGAACGAGATTGCCAGAGAGAAGCATCAATCGGCCCTGATGCGCCTCTTGGGTAACATCAAGAATCCATTGGTCCTTCTGCTCCTGGCGCTGGGCGTGCTTTCCTTTCTAACCGGTGACCAGCGGGCGACTGTGGTCATTTTCGTGATGGTGGTTCTTGGCGTCGTGTTGCGCTTCTTCCAGGAAATGCGGGCCGACAACGCGGCCGAGAAGCTCAAAGCGATGGTGAGCAACACGGCGACGCTGGTGCGAGACGGCAAGGAAGCAGAAATATCGCTCAAGATGTTAGTGCCTGGCGATGTCGTCCGGCTGGCAGCCGGCGATATGGTGCCGGCTGATGTACGGGTGCTTTCCGCCAAAGACCTCTTCCTGAATCAGGCGACCCTCACGGGTGAAGCCCTGCCCGTGGAGCGGAAGGCCGACCCTGCGCCTGCGGATGTCGAGAACCCGCTCGATCTGCCCAACCTCTGCTTCCTCGGTTCCAACGTCGAGAGCGGCTCCGCGACCGCCGTGGTCATCCGTACCGGGGCCCAAACCTACTTTGGATCGCTGGCCGTCAGTATCGTCGCGCCACGCCAGCTCACCAGCTTCGACAAGGGCATCAACAAGTTCACCTGGTTGATGATCCGCTTCATCGCCGTGATGGTGCCAGCGGTCTTCCTGATCAACGGACTGAGCAAGCACAACTGGCTGGAGGCTTTCCTGTTTGCCATGGCCGTGGCCGTCGGGCTGACCCCCGAGATGCTGCCCATGATCGTGACCGTGAACCTGTCCAAAGGCGCCCTGGCAATGGCGCGCAAGAAAGTGATCGTCAAACGCCTGAACTCCATCCAGAACTTCGGGGCGATGGACGTGCTGTGCACCGACAAGACTGGCACCCTCACCCAGGGCAAAATCGTGCTCGAAAAGCACCTGGACGTGTACGGCGATCCCAGCGAGAAGGTGCTGCACTATGGCTACCTGAACAGCTACCACCATACCGGGTTGAAGAATCTGCTGGACAACGCCATCCTCGACCATGAGGAGTTGAGAGAGCACCTGAAGGCGGACGAGAAGTACCGCAAGATCGACGAGATCCCTTTCGACTTCGTGCGTCGTCGCATGTCGGTGGTGGTGGAAGATGAAACCGGGTTGAACACGCTGATCTGCAAGGGCGCTGTCGATGAAGTGATGGGCCTGTGTACCCGGGTGGAAGTCAAAGGGGAGGTCATCGAAGTTCTGCCCGAGCACGACGCCAAACGCCGACAGTTGGCGGACGACCTGAACGGTCAAGGCTTCCGGGTCATCGCCCTGGCTTACAAGCAGATGCCGGGCTCCTCAGATGAGCCGGTTTACTCGGTCAAGGATGAATCGGACCTGATCCTGCTGGGTTTCCTGGCCTTCCTCGACCCGCCAAAGGACACCGCTACGGAGGCGTTGAAGCGGCTTCACAGCTTGAACGTGGACGTCAAGGTCCTGACCGGCGACAACGAGATCGTCACCGCCTACATCTGTAAGGAAGTGGGCATGCCGGTAGAGCAGCTCCTGCTCGGCTCTCGAATCGAGACGATGAGCGAGACCGAGCTGTCCGAAGCTGCCAGCGCCACCAGCGTCTTTGCCAGGCTGGTCCCGGCTCACAAGGAGCGTATCATCCGTGCGCTCCAGAGCAAGGGCCATGTGTTGGGGTTCATGGGCGACGGCATCAACGACGCCCCGGCCTTGAAGGCCGCCGATGTGGGCATCTCGGTGGACAGCGCCGTGGACATCGCCAAGGAGGCATCCGATATCATCCTGCTGGAAAACAGCCTGCTGGTACTGGAGCAGGGCGTGCTGGAAGGCCGGCGGGTGTTCGGCAACATTGTCAAGTACATCAAGATGGCGGCCAGCTCGAACTTCGGCAACATGTTCAGTGTCGTGGGGGCCAGCGCGTTCCTGCCTTTCCTACCCATGCTGCCGATCCAGGTGCTGATCAACAACCTCCTGTACGACTTCTCGCAGACCACCATCCCCACCGACGAGGTGGATGCGGAATGGCTGACCAAGCCGCGCCAGTGGACGATTGACAAGATCCTGCGTTTCATTCTCTTTATCGGGCCGATCAGCTCGATCTTCGATTACCTGACGTTCTTCCTGATGCTGTACGTGTTCAACTGCTGGCACAACCCGGCCCTGTTCCACACCGGCTGGTTCGTGGAGTCGCTCTTCACCCAGACATTGATCATTCATGTCATTCGCACCAACAAGATCCCGTTCATCCAAAGCCGGGCCAGTTGGCCGCTCATCCTCACGTCCGTGATCATCGTCGCGGTCGGCGCCTGGCTGACGATTTCGCCCTTGGCGAACACGCTCGGGTTCGTCCCGCTGCCGCCGCTGTACTGGCTGTTTCTGGCCATCATGCTGCTGGGCTACGCGATTCTCACACAGTTGGTGAAGACCTGGTTCATTCGGCGGTTTGCCGAATGATGGCGTGTGGCTCGCTCATGCCCCCCACACCCAACAGCGTGTGCAAGAGTGCACAGACACGGCTCATCCTTACGTCTACCATTGCCATTCGGACATCTTCACGCCGGCGGGACCCCACCCGCTGCAAGGAGCCGGTCATGCCCTCGCAACTCAGCCAGTCGCCAGAGAACACCCTGCACAGGCTCCGTGCTGAATACTGGGAGATACCGGGTCTCAAACTGACCCCGGCGCAAGCCCAGCGGCTGTTGGGCCTCGACCGGGAGTCGTGCGACACGCTGTTGACCGACCTGGTCAGCACGGGATTCCTGGCACCCACGCGCGACGGGGCGTTCGTGCGGCGCGATCGAGAGGGCCGGCTCTCTCGGATGCTGCAGCGTCACTCATGCGCGACGCCCCCCGACGCCGACCGAATCGTGCGGTGAATCACACCGGAGTCGACCGCCACGCCCGTGCGAGACGTCGTTTGAAAGTACATGTCATCACCGGCGAATTCGATCATCATGAACGAGCGATCGGTATCGAATCCCTTCGCCGTGATCGCCGAGGGCGCCAGATTGCCGGCGCGCAACGACCCGGATGCCCCTTCAATGAAGTAGTAGATGCCCTTCTGCGGATGTATCCGCTCGAATACATGGTCATGGCCGGAAAACACGACATCCACGCCATACTTGACGAACAGGGGTTCGAGCACCTTCCGCAGATCGATGGCCGGACCGTGAAACCTTCCAGAGGAGTACAGCGGATGATGGAAGTAACAGATCTTCCAGTCTCCATTGCCGGCCTCCCGTAGCTGGGTCTCGATCCACGCCGTCTGCTTCGGGTCCATGTAGTTGCTGTCCAACGCGAAGAAGCGCACGTGGCCCTTCTTGTAGGTGTAATAGTTCGCGCCGTTCATGTTGAAGGGCTTGTAGAACCGCTCGTTTGTTGTGTCGTGGTTCCCCAGCGTGGCGTAAAACTGCACGCCGGCGTCCAGAAGCAACTTGTAGGGCACCGCGAAGGCCTTCTCGAAATCGGACGGCTGGCTGCCCGTGTAGATGTTGTCACCCAGTGTGATGACAAACTCGAACGGGAAGGCCACGCGCGACTTCACCATTTGCTGCGCGACATCGATCTGGGGCTGCTCACCCGTGCCCATATCGCCGATCGCGGCCAGACGGACCGAATTCGCCTGGAGCGGAAACGCGAAGTCAGCCGCGCCCCTGGCCAACAGGCCCAGCGTGACAACGGCCGACAGAACGAGTGAGAGAACGCCGCGACGTCGCATACGTATCTCCAGTTCCTATGATGCCGGGGGAAGGATGAGGCGAGCGACGTCGACGACCAGACGCGATTTTACGTCAATCACGATCAGCGTCCGGCCCACGACGCGGTATGCGACCTCGACGGGCAGCGGCGGAAATGCTGCCAACAGCGCAGGCGAGAGGGCCGTAATCGGCTCGGTGTCCGGGTAGATGCCGTTCACCACTAGACGCATGGTCGAGTCGGCCGCGCCCGGTTTCATGTACGCGCGTGAGTTCGCCGAGCGCGGGCCCTCGAGGGCGGCACGGCTGGCATGGCGAAACGCCTCGCGGGCCGCCGGCGTGAAAATGTCGCCCGGCTTCGCGCGCGGCCTCGCCTCCCGGATCTTTCTCGCCAGGGCCTGTTGATGCGCCGTAATCATTTCCGGCAGGTCCGTGGGCTTCAAGGCGGGGAGACTTGACTCGACCGTCTGCTGCACCTTGACGTACGCCAGCACGCGGGCAGAAAACTCCTTGAAAGCAGCCGCATCGTCGGCCCGTTCCTTACTCGGCGCGGCACCTTGGCCCGCGAGCAGCCGGGTGGCGACGACGCAGAGGAAGAGGGCCACCAGCCCTGACACCCCTCGACATCGGATCCAACGCTTCGTTCTCATTCCGCTCTCCTCGGCGGCAGGGCTTCTTGAGCCGCGTGAACGGCCTCCTTGACAGCCTCTTTCACCGCCTCCTTGACGACCTGCTTCATCGTGACCTTGACATCCTTGTCGTGGAGCACTTCATCCCCGGCCTTGATCACCGCCTGCCCCACCGCCTTCTTCACGGTGGTGGCGAGTGGTTGCAGTTCTTTCGTGAAGACCGCGACCGCTTTCGCGATTTCCTTGGTGGACGCAGCGGTCAGCCCCTCGACCGGCGCGTCCACTGCGTCTGGTGGAATCGACACGCTCTTGGTGCTCGTCCTGGCCCAGTCGGACTCGAATGTGTCGATCAACTTCTTCACGGCCTTCGGGTCCCGAAGGATGAGGCCAACTTCACGGCGCGAGTCCAGTTCGGCCGCGCGAAGGCTTTGGCTGCCGACGAAGGCCTGGCGCCGGTCGCGGATGATCGTGCGCGTGTGGAGCCGCGTACCCGCCAGCTTCTGCACCTCGAACGAGGTCCGTCCTGCCACCTGGCCGATGACCTTGACCTCCACGCCCGCCTTCACTCGCTCCTGCAGGACTCGCAGCATCTCCTTGTCCGAGATCCTGGGGTCGTAGATCAGCAGTTGCTTCCTCGCCCGCTTCAGGAACGTGCCGAGGACGTGCCGGGAGTTCGCCGGGCTCACCACAAGCGTCTCGACCTTCGGCGCGTACCGGGTCCGCGTGCAGTCAGCCTCGAACAGTTTCGCCGCTTCCTGGAGGCAGTTCGGCCGGTTGGTGACGACTCCGAATCCCCGGCTGTGATCGATATCGAGACGCGTGAAGTTGAACGAGAGGACGTACAGGACGCGGCGATCGATCAGGATGTACTTGCCGTGGTACCGGGTGAGGTCGTCGGCCGTGCGCACCACAGTGATCCCGGCCTCGAGGAACCGCAATTCGAGTTGGCGCAGGCTTCTTTCGCCGCCGCGGTTGGCAAAGGCGACGAGCGCGGTCACCCGGACGCCCCTCGCGGCTGCCGCCCCGAGCGCCATCTCGACGTCCTTGCGGTCGAGGCGGAAGATGGCAATCTCCACGCTCTTCTTGGCGCGCTTGATCGCGGACAGCACCGGCGCGACACCGTCCGCGGGCTCGATGATCAGCCTCACGACTGGGTCTCCCCCATCGTCGCCGGCCCGCCGACCTTGCGCTGCCTCCAGGTCATCACAGGGCCTCGAGCGCCGCAATCCGTTGCCGGATCGCTCTCGTCAGCGTCTCGACGTCGCCGGCCCCATACCCGGCGGCGCGGAAACCGTCGCGGATCTGGTCGTCTGTCAACATCGACAGCCGCTGCCCCAGCCATCTCGCGTCGGCGCGTGGGATATGCCTGGTGATCTTCTCCATCTTCGTGCGTTCGCGGTAGTTGGAGGCCGAAACGGCCCACAGGAAGAAGGGGCGGCTGTGGAGCACGAAGTCAATGAGATCCGGGGTGACCCTCGCGATGAACTTCGAGCCTTCATAGTCTTTGGGCACGCCCTTGGACCTCGTCATCACGTTGCCGGTCTTCCCAAACGTGGCGCCTCCGTCGCTGACCACATAATGGCGCTCGCCGTCCACCACGTAGATCGAGTTGTTGACCTGCTTCAGGTCCCAGTTGTTCAGGAGCGACATCATCACGCGCAGGCCGTTCAGTTCCCGCTGCCCGAGAAACGGATTGTCAAACCAGTCCCAGTCCCCAAGCTTCTTCACCGTGGTCCGCTTCCGTTCAAGGCGGGCGCCGTGGACGATGCCGTCGGAGGAGACAAAGTCCCGGCCACGCCGCAAGGTCGGCAGCCCCTTCACCGTGAGCTCGGCCAGGTAATAGTCTTCGTCGGCAAAGTAGCCGGCCGCCCACAGAAACCGCGTCGCCGCCGTTTCCGGCCGCGACTCCTGCCCCAGCTTCACCTTCCATTCGACGCCCTGCCCGTCGGCGACATCGAACTTCGGGCTCGACGCGAGCGGGTCCTCTCTGACGAACGTGAACGTGCCCGTCGGGTCCGGCGCGTGCGCCTTCCCACCGGCCCCATACATCAAGTCCAGGGAGGCTACGTCGCCGGGATCCCGCCAGATCCGTTCCGGCAAGTTGGCGGCGACGGCCTTCTCGGTGCTGGTGTCCTTCTTCTGCGCGGTGATGCTGGCGGACAAGGCCGCTACGGCCAGCATCAGAATGGCGCACAACCTCAGAGCGGTTCGTCGCATGGTCATGGTCCTCCGGCCCTTCCCGGTGACGGTCCTTGCGGAAGCCCGTTTGCCAAGACTTCTCGCGTCTCGCCGCTATGGTGTCCGATAGCGCGATGACGTGACGATGATCGTGACCTGGGTTCCTGGAGGCAGGTCCAGATACTCGTCGCGGTCCTGCGCCAGGATCGCGCCGCCGGCGCCGCCAACCACTGCGCCGATAGCCGCGCCTTTGCGACCGCCGGCAATAGCGCCGATGATCGCTCCGAGGGCTGCGCCGACCGCGCCCTGTTGAATGGTCGCGTCGGTGCGGTTCCGATCGGGCACGCCGCCCGAGGCATCGACCCGCAACGTCACGCCGCCGGGTGTGCGCACCGATTCGAGGACCGCATCGAAGTCAGCCGTCTCGCCGTCGTAGAACTCGATCGTGTCAAAGTCGACTCGCATATCCGCGTTGCGGCCCTGGCCGTACGGCGTGATCCGCGCGATGACCCCGTCGATCCGGGCGCCCTGGTACTCCTCCGGGCTCCGCACGGTCATCGAGAACCGCTCGCCGCTCCGCGATGTACGCGTGCTGAGCGAGGTGTCCAGCACGGCGACGATCCGCGTGCCGTCTGGCACGCTGAACGGCCTTGGTTCGGGCCGTGGGGCGTAGCCGGGTTCCGGCGCGTAGACATCCCAACGCGGTTGGTTGGCAACCCTTCGGTAGTAGCTTTGAATGGTCACGGGCTGCCGGAGATCATCACTGTCCAACCGCCGCGTGACGAGCAAGCCGTCACCGTTGTTCAGAGGCTCGAAGGTCACGAGGAAGTCGGTGCTGCGGTTGCCGCTCGTCGAGACCGACAGCCGGTCGCCGATGAACCCGGCGCGCGTGACCGTCACTCGTCCGCCCGGCCCAGGTTCGTTTCGCGTCCGCCCGTCCGCGTCGAACGTCGCGCGTGGACCGCTCGACGAGCTGATCGTGACCGTTCGTCCGTTGCGATCGATCGCGAGTGTCGTCGGGGGTTGCAGCCGGCGCAGCAGGCTCTGATAGGCGCGGTCGCGCTGAGGCTGCGGCAAATTGCGAGTGGCCAGATCGGCCGCGCGCTGCGCATCGTCACCACGCGTCGTTTCGAGCTCGTACGTCCCCGACATCGCGATGGACGCCGGCTCATGGCGTTGTGGCTGTCCCCGCTGTGCCGCGAGGCTCACGCTGCCCGCCGTCAGCACCACGAGACCAAGAAGTCCGAGTGTGCGTCGTGTCTTTTTCATAATCACCATCATGTGCCGGTCGCGGCCTCCTCGGGGGTTTGGATTCTGTACAATTCCGCATAGACGCCGTTCTGAGCCATGAGCGCTTCGTGCGTGCCCTGTTCGGCCAGTTCGCAGTCCTTGATGACGAAGATGACGTCCGCGCGGCGGATCGTACCGAGACGATGGGCGATGACGACGGACGTTCGACCTTGCATCAGTCTGTCCAGGGCTTCCATGACAGCCTGCTCAGAGACGGCGTCCAGACCGGCCGTCGGTTCGTCAAGAATCAGGATCGGTGTGTCGCGGATGACGGCGCGGGCAATCGCGATGCGCTGGCGTTGACCGCCCGAGAGCGTGACGCCGCGCTCGCCGACCATCGTGTCGTAGCCGTCGGGCATCGCTTCGATGAATTCATGCGCGTTCGCGAGCTTGGCCGCGCGCCTGATCTCGTTGGGCGGGGCGCCAGGCTTGCCGTACGCGATGTTTTCCCAGATCGTCGTGCGGAAGAGCAGCGTGTCCTGCAGGACAAAACTCATCTGGTCGCGCAGCGACTTCAACCGGTAGCGCCGGATGTCCGCGCCCTGAATGACGACCTGTCCGGACACCGGATCGTAGAACCGGGGAATCAAGCTCACGATTGTCGTCTTCCCCGCCCCTGACGGACCGACAATGGCCGCGACCTGTCCCGCTTCGACCTTGAAGCTGACATCCTTGATGATCGGTTTGTCGGCTCCATAGCTGAAGCTGACCTTGTTGAACTCGATCTGACCGGTGAACGTCGGAGCCCGGCGTGCGCCTGGCAGGTCGCGGACAAGACTCTCGATGCCGAGTACTTCCTGAAGGCGCTCGTAGCCGACCATCGCCTTGGAGACGGTGTCGGTCATCTTCGACAGATCGCGCATGGGCTTGTACATCTTGCCCAGATAGATGAGGAAGACGATGAGCACGCCGGCGCTGAGTTCGCCGACCAGGGCGAGTCGTGCGCCATACCACAGCACCAGACAGGTGCCGGTCGCGACGATCACTTCGACCACGGGGGCCAGCTTGGCCTTGAGGCTTCGGGCCTGCAGGCCCGCCTCGACGTTGGCTAGACTCTCAGACTCGAATCGTTTCTGTTCGTAGTCTTCCCGCGCAAAGGCCTTGACCACGCGGATCGACGTCAGCACTTCCTCCACGACCGACAGCAGTTCGCCCTCTTTCGTGCGCACCGCCCGCGAGGCCTTCTTGATGCGCCCCGTGTAGCGGTACACCACCACAAAGAGCACGGGCATCACGGACAGGGCGATGAGCGTGAAGCGCCAGTTGAGGTAGAACATGACCGCGATCATGCCGGCCAGGGTCATCAGACTGACGAGAATGCCGAGCAGCGCGGAGTCAATGAAGTTCTGGATGACTTCGATGTCGCTCGTGACCCGCGTGATCATATCGCCCGTCCGCGCCTTGTCGTGCTCGGCGAGCGACAGCCGCTGGATGTGGTGGTAGATGGTCCGGCGCAAGTCGTGTCCCACCCACTGGCTCACGCTGGTCGTCAGGTACTTGTCGAAGTACGCACTGACGGCGCCGACAATCGCTATGCCCGCCACGGCGGCCACGGCGAAATTCAGCACGGCATACGGGTCCTGACCGAAGATCCCCGTCACCATGCGGCCCAGAACCGCCGGCAGTGGCTTCGACTGCAGAATGTTGTCGACGACGATCTTGATGGGCCACGGCTCGAGAATGCCTGTGAGCGTCTCGCCCAGGACCGCGATCAGCGCCAGCGTCAGACCCTTCCAGTGAGGCCGGACGAGGTCGATGATCTTCAGCGCCCGGGGCGAGGATCGAGACTTCGGAGGAGTGTTTGGCTCTTCGGGCATGCCTGCTCACCATCGAGTGGCCGAGGGACGCGCGACGGCCGTGGTGGCCGCGCGCCCCTGGGCCGACCGCACGGCGGCCGGGTGTCGATTCGTCAGCCTGCTAGCGAAGCGGCTGCAAGTTGAGGATCACCGACAGCACGGGGCCCAGGACGGTGTACCTTCCGGTCGCATGCACGCCATATCGGTAGCGGCCGTAATAGCCATCTTCATAGCCGCGACGGAAGCCCTGGCGGAAGTAGTAGCGGTAGTCGTCCCGCTCTATGTAGAAGCCACCATATCCGTAGTTCCCATCCTGATAGGCATACGAATTCAGGTAATTGAACGCCCAGCGATCCTGCCGGTCTGCCTGTCCAGCCCCGAAACCCTCCTCATAGCCATAGTTCACGGCCTGCCGGAGCACGACGGCGCCGTACTCATTCGTCTCGTAGTATCGGCCTCCACGAGAGTACCGATAGCTTGGAGGCGTGTAGAAGTAGGGGTCACCGCCGTAGTTGTAGTTGGGTGCGTTCTGGATACTCAGCTGCTGCTGACGGAGGCGCGCGACGTACTGCTGTTGAAAATCGTACTGCGCCGAACGCTTCTGCTGCTGCAGCTGCACGGCCTGCTGTGGTGCCAGACGCTGCTGCTGATCCAACTGGTCGCGATACTGCACCAGCCGTTGCTGCTGCTGACCGATAAGCTGTTGCTGCTCCTGCTGTGGCAGACGCCGTTGCAGCTGCCGCGGCTCCGCCTGTCCCTGCTGTTGTGGCGGGCGCTGTAGCTGTAGCCTCTGCGGCTGCGCCTGCTGCTGTGCCGGGCGCTGTGGCTGCGGCCTCTGCGGCTGCGCCTGCTGCTGTGCCGGGCGCTGTGGCTGCGGCCTCTGCG
>Ga0209745_1001771_pt1 | contig 12635 bp, 7 predicted proteins | sample BarGraNGADG00312_FD_184495 | JGI IMG/M metagenome (GOLD analysis project Ga0209745, IMG submission 184495) | Arctic peat soil microbial communities from Barrow, Alaska - Barrow Graham LP Ref core NGADG0004-312 (SPAdes) (version 2) | ecosystem: Environmental > Terrestrial > Soil > Wetlands > Peat ... | reverse complement strand
GCGAGGGATCCCCCTTTGCAACAGAGGATACTCTGGAAACTATTGTTATTGTTTCATCCATTCAAAAATCTCTAAAAACTGATATTTTTATATCCTTACAATGCCTCCAAACCTGATCAATTTTGCGTATTTTTGGGAACTGATTAAATAGTATATATTATCTCCACAAATGGCAGGATTTTCTCACTTACATGTTCACACACAATACTCTATACTCGATGGCGCTGCCAGCATACCAGTGCTCATCGACAAAGTGAAATCGCTTGGAATGGAAGCAATAGCCATTACCGATCATGGTAATATGTTTGGCGTTAAAGAGTTTCACAACCACGCAACCAAAAAGGGAATAAAACCTATAATAGGGTGCGAAATATACGTTGCAAAAAGATCGATAGATGAGGCTCATGAAAAGGAGGACCGTTCAGGCGATCATCTCATTCTTCTGGCGAAGAACCTTGTTGGTTATAAAAATCTTATTAAGCTCGTTTCAATTGCCTGGATAAAAGGTTTTTACTACAAGCCTCGTGTTGATAAAAATCTTTTAATTAAATACAGGGAAGGCCTTATTGCTTCGTCGGCGTGTCTGGCAGGGGAAATACAGGACGAGATTCTTAATGGCACTATTACAGGCGCTGAAAAAGCACTGAAAAGTTATATCGACATATTCGGTGACGATTTTTACCTTGAGATCCAAAGGCATGAGACCTACGATCCTGATGCTGACCGCTCTGCATTTCCACTTCAACAGAAAGTCATTGAAGCTTTTAAAAAGTTATCGGTTAAGTATAATGTTAAAGTCATCGCCACAAATGACATACATTTTATAAATGCTGAAGATGCTGAAGCACACGACAGACTGATTTGTATAAATACTGCAAAAGATATTGACGATCCGAACAGACTTAGATATTCAAAGCAGGAGTATGTTAAAAGTGAAGAAGAGATGCTTGCAATTTTCAACGACATACCTGAATCAATACATAATGTTGCAGGTCTTGTTGATAAAATTGAAAAATACAGTCTCGACCACGATCCTATTATGCCTGAATTCGATCTGCCGGAAGGGTATACCGATAAGGACGAGTACTTGAAAGTTCTTACTTATAAAGGAGCGGATAAGAGATGGGGAACACTTACGACTGAGCATACAGAAAGACTTGATTTTGAACTGGCTATGATTGCAAAGATGGGGTTTCCGGGATACTTTTTAATTGTTCAGGATTTCCTTAATGCGGCCAGGGATATGGGGGTCTCAGTTGGTCCGGGAAGAGGCTCCGCCGCCGGTTCTGCTGTTGCATTTTGTCTAAAGATAACAGATATAGATCCAATTAAATATGGATTGCTGTTCGAGCGATTTCTAAACCTCGACCGAATTTCAATGCCCGATATAGACATTGATTTTGATGAAGACGGAAGAGAATCTGTTTTAAAATATGTCGTAAACAAATACGGTCACGATAAAGTTGCTCATATAATTACTTTTGGTTCAATGGCTGCCAAAATGGCCATCAGGGATGTTGCACGGGTACAAAAGCTTCCGTTACAGGATGCTGACAGACTTGCAAAGCTTGTTCCTGAAAGACCCGGAATAACCCTTTCCGATGCATTTGCAGAAGTTCCTGAGCTGGCAAGAGAACGGGAATCGTCGAATAAACTTATTGCGCAGACATTAAAATATGCCCAGGTTCTTGAAGGATCAGTAAGACAAACAGGTGTTCATGCCTGCGGTATAATTATCGGAAAAGACTCTCTCGACAATTATATCCCACTATGTACAGCTAAAGAAACTTCTCTTTACGCAACACAATTTGATGGCAGTCATGTTGAGTCGGTAGGTCTCTTAAAAATGGATTTCCTGGGTTTAAAAACACTCTCCATAATTAAGGATGCCATAGATAATATCAAAAAATCGAAAGGGATAGATATAAACATCGAAGAAATACCCCTCGATGATAAAAAAACATTTGAACTCTTCAGCAAGGGTGAGACAACAGCCATTTTTCAGTTTGAATCTACCGGAATGAAGAGATATCTGAAAGATCTTGAACCAAACCGGTTTGAAGACCTGATTGCAATGAACGCCCTGTACCGGCCCGGACCAATGGAGTACATACCGAAGTTCATACGCAGGAAACATGGTACCGAAAAAATTGACTACCCAATACCTGAAATGGAGAAGTATCTTGATGATACTTACGGCATTACGGTGTATCAGGAACAGGTGATGTTACTATCTCAGCAACTGGCGGGTTTTTCAAAAGGAGAAGCCGATTCCCTCAGGAAAGCTATGGGGAAGAAAAAACGTTCAATAATGGATGAGATGAAGCTGAAGTTTCAGGAAGGCTGTACAAGAAACGGTCACGATGAAACTACTGTTAATAAGATATGGTCCGACTGGGAAGCTTTTGCACAATATGCATTCAATAAATCGCACTCAACCTGTTATGCACTTGTTGCCTTTCAGACAGGCTATCTGAAAGCTAACTACCCTGCTGAGTACATGGCTGCTGTTCTAAGCCGGAATATCAGCGACATAAAAAAGATAACAACCTTTATGGACGAGACCCGTAGGATGGGAATGGATGTCCTGGGTCCCGATGTTAACGAAAGTAATGTGAAGTTCACAGTTAACAAAGATGGAAATGTCAGATTCGGACTGGGTGCAATTAAAGGAGTAGGTGAAAATGCTGTTTTACAGCTGATTGAGGAAAGGGAAAAGAATGGTCTTTACAAGGATATCTATGACCTGGTTGAGAGAGTAAATCTTAATTCACTAAACAAGAAAAACCTTGAAGCAATGGCAGTTGCTGGTACGTTCGACCGTTTTGATTCATTGATAAGGGCACAGTATTTTTCACTTGATACACGCGGTTCAAGTTTTATCGAAAGTCTGATCAGATATGGAAATAACGCAAAAACTGTGAAGAATTCCAGCCAACAGTCTCTTTTTGGTGAAACAGGCGGCTTTGACATGATCAGACCGGAGCCAACCTTCTGTCCCGACTGGCCTAAACTCGAAAAACTAAACAGGGAAAAGGAAGTAATAGGGATCTATCTGTCTTCACATCCTCTCGATGATTTCAAACTTGAGATCAATACTTTCACAACTGCTACACTTGCCGATCTGCAAAATCTCAGGGAGTACCTTGAGAGAGATGTTGTTATAGCGGGCATGGTAATTGATACCAAAAATGGAATTGGGAAAAATGGCAAGCCATACGGTTCTTTTACTATCCAGGACTATACTGATTCGTTCCGATTAATGATGTTTGACAAAGATTACATAGAAAACAGTAAGTTTTTCACGCTAGGCTATTATCTGCTTATAAAAGGAAGAGTACAGAAAAGAAAATACAGGGAAGATGAGCTGGAATTTCGGATAAAAACGATAAATCTATTGTCGAGCGTTAAAGATGAACTTATTAAATCTGTTACTTTGAAAATTGATCCGGAAAATATAAGCATTGAGATGATTAATGAACTAAAGCAGCTGGTTCACGAAAACAAAGGGGAAACCGAACTGAAATTTCTTTTCCTTGATTCAGATGATAAAATCTCTCTTCCTATGTTTTCAAGGACATTCCGGATCAGGTTAAACAATGAACTAATCTCCTATCTCGACGATCATCCTGGCATAGAATATAAAGTAAATTAGCTACCTTTGCAACTGATTATAAAAGTTAAGTTTTAAATAATAGTTATTATGGCATTAGAAGTAAACGATGATAACTTCGATGAAGTGGTCATTAAATCAGACAAACCGGTTCTGGTGGATTTCTGGGCAGAATGGTGCGGACCATGCAGAATGGTTGCTCCTATAATGGAAGAGATCTCCCATGAGTTTGCAGGAAAGGCACTTGTTGTTAAATGCGACGTTGACAACAGCCCAGGTGTTTCAGCTAAATATGGTATCCGAAATATCCCTACTATTCTTTACTTCAAGGACGGTAAAATAGCCGATAAACAGGTTGGCGCTGTCCCAAAAACAAGTTTTGTTGCAAAGCTTAATGCCCTTATTTAAGGGTTAAAAATATTCAATAAGGCCGTTCTGTTAATCTGTAACGGCCTTTTTAATAGATAATTATGAAAATCTGTGTGTTTGCCTCTTCGAGCAGCCGTATTGACAAAACCTATGCTGATGCAGCATCAACTCTTGGATTACTTCTTGCCAGGGCAAAAATTGATGTCGTTTATGGAGGAGGAGGTATTGGCCTTATGGGAAAACTTGCTGACGCGATTCTTGAAAGTGGCGGCAATATTACCGGGGTAATACCTTCATTCATGAAAGATGAGGGCTGGGATCATGCAAAAGTAAACGAGATGATTATTACAAATGACATGGGAGACAGAAAGAAGAAGATGTTTTCATTAGCTGACGCTGTTATTGCTCTCCCCGGCGGTGTAGGAACACTTGAAGAATTAACTGAAGCTATAACACTAAAACAACTTGGTCTGTTCAAAGGCCCAATAATAATCCTGAATACCCTTCAATTTTATAATTCGTTAATTGATTTTCTCGAGCAAATGGTATCAGGTAATTTCTTAAGATATGAGCATAAGAATATGTGGGTAGTGGTTAATACCCCCGAAGAAGTTATGTATAATCTTGAAAAAAAAGATACTTGGATCAATGACCCAAGGAAAATTGCGAAAATCTAATTTTCAGGTATTTTAGTTCCAATAAACAAAATATCGTCTACCTGACCCAGATCTCCTTTCCAGTCCATAAACTCCTTCTCAAGTCTGTCTTTCTGGGCACAAACCGGAAGATGATATATTTCTGAAAGTAGTTTTTTAACATTGCCTGATTTAAATTTCTTCACCTCTGCAGATCCGAACTGATCAGCATAACCATCGGAACACAAATATACCATATCCCCGGGTTGTATATCTACAGCCTGGTTGGTAAAGCTTTTCTTCTCATCCATTGTTGTCATTCCGATCGGAAATCTGTCACCTTTATAAACAAAAACTTCACCTTTTCGAACAACGTACAAAGGATTATAGGCTCCTGCAAATTCAAGAGTAAAATTCTTTTTATTAAAAGCAATTAATGCAAGATCCATACCATCGTTTATGGCTTTTTCATGTCGTTGCAATAGCGACTTCATAACTTCGATATTGAGCTGATCTACAATTGCAGAAGGCCGGGTAAGTCCATATTCCCTTACAACTTTATTAAGCGAATTATGCCCAATAATGGACATGAATGCCCCCGGAACACCATGTCCGGTACAGTCAACTGCAGCAATGAACTGCCACTCGCCGTTATCATACATCCAGTAGAAGTCGCCGCTCACAATATCTTTTGGCATGAAAAGAACAAATGTATCTTTAAATGTATCTTCCCTGGGAAGCATTGCTCTCTGAATTCGTTCAGCATATCTGATACTTGCAGTAATGTCCCGGTTCTTCTCTTCAATTTCCATACTTTTCTGTACAACCTCTGCAGTTCTTTCTTTAACCTTCACCTCTAGAACCACCTTCTCTTTTACAAGATTTTTTTCCCTGATGTTTATATATACGACGATAATAACAACGACCAATATAACTGATATCAGAATAAACCACCAGGTCAGATAAAATGGTGGTTTTATTATGAAATGGAATGTGACAGGTACGTTATTCCACATTCCGTGACTATTACTTGCTATAACATTAAATGTATATTTGCCAGGGGGAAGGGCAGAATAAAACACCTGAGGCTGGTCAGTGATTCTCCAATTCGCATCAGCACCATCAAGCTTTATCTTATATCGGACGATGTCGGGATTAGTAAGGCAAATGCTATAATAGTCGAATATTATTGGCTTCTCATTATATCTCAATTTCAGACCTTTAACTAATTCACGGGGCTCATAGTTTACAAGCATCCTGTTAATATGAGTTAACGGCTCAAGATCTTTTGTCACCATTTTCTCAGGAGTAAGCTTTATTGCACCATTGGCTGTACCAAACCACAAATCACCGGTTGCACTTCGATATACCGCATTAGGTTTGGCTTCAATTCCAGTAAATCCATTTCTTTCAGTATAAGAATATATTCTTTTACTTTCAGGGGAAAAACTGTTTAACCCGTTATTGGTTCCAACATATATTCTCCCGTCATCGCCAACAACCAGGAGGTTTACAATATTAGAAAGAAGTCCGTCATCCTGAGTTATTGTCGAGCTTATTGAATCATTGCTAAATGCTTTCAACCCCTGATTTGTTCCAATCCATAAGACGCCTTTATTATCCATAACTATGGCTCTGGGTATTATCCCTGAAGATGCGGGAACTTTCTTAAAATCTCTTTTGGCAGCGTCGAATTTAAAAAGTCCGGGTTTATCACCTCTTGGTAGAGTACCTATCCACATATTACCATTTGGATCGCAATATAGTGCTGTAATGAGGGTTATTAATGTGCTATCTAGTGAGTTATACCTACGGAAATCAGACTCATTGATACGACCAACAGCAACCCCGTCAGCAGTTCCAATCCAGAGATTATTCTGTTTGTCAATTTCCATGGCAGTAACCTGGTCAACCAGTGGTGGAAAAGCTGAGTTAATATTGGGCTGGGCTTCAAATTTGGAAGTCTTCATGTTAAAAAGGATCACGCCGCCTTCATTTGCTCCGATCCATAAGTTCCCATCCTTATCCTCTCTGAAAAATCCTATATAATCGCTTATGGAATTCGTTTGTCTGTTATAAAATACAGGTTTTTGCTTCGATCCGGGCGTATAACGGGTAATCCCTGCGTTTGTTCCAAACCACATTGCACCGGATTTATCCTTATAAATTGCATTGACATTCGGATCTGGAAGAATTTCTTTTTCATTGATCGTTACAAATGCTTCACCTTTATAGATTGTAAGCCCGTTATTCTGATCTGCAATAAGAATATTACCTTCCACATCCTCAATAATATCATATATCCTCGTTGCTTTCAGACCATTTGCTTCATTGAATATTTTAATACTGTCACCATCGAACACTGTAATTCCTCCACCCCATGTTCCTACCCAGATCCTGCCTCGACTATCCTCGCTAAGGCAACTTACGGCGTTACTTGAGGATCCCTCCTTGATTAAATCGTAAAAATCCATCCTGCTCTCCGACATGTTATACTTATAGACACCACCATTATATGTCCCGAACCAGATATTACCTTTTTTGTCTTCAATTAAACAGTAGGTACTAAAATATGTAGTAAGGTGAGGCATTCTGTAGTTTTCGAACTTTTTATCAATAGGGTTATACCTGTTCAGACGAGGCTCGGTAACACAGATAAAAGTCCCATCGCGGTTAACATTCGATCCGGTAACACGATCACTCAGTCCATCCTTTCCGGTAAACTGTGTTGCCTTAATATGTTTAATATCATTTATTGGAAAATCAGCCCTTAGGGCTCCCTCATTATAGGTGGTGAACCATATCTTATCTTTAATCTGAACAATACTTGTAATATCACCTGTTAACTTTAATGAGTCGAAAGCCACCTGCTCAAAATTTCTGCCGTTGTAACGTGATATTCCACCGTTAAGATGGCCCAACCAGATGTAGCCCAGAGAATCCTGGGTTAAGCATCTTACCCCTCCGGTAGATAGACTATCCTGCGATGTGAAGTTTTCAAACTTCTTCCCGTCGAAGCGGGAAACACCATTGGCAGTCCCAAGCCAGATATAATCTTTAGAATCCTGCAAAAGGGCGTAAACTTTCTGTTCACTAAGCCCCTGTTTAATACTATAGTTATCAAAAAAATACTTCTGTGATTTGGCGGGGATTATTGTAAATGACAATAAAAGGATAAGCCAGACAAAAAGTCTTGTCTGGCGCCCGTGGAAGTTTAATACTGCCATATTGTTTCTATTTTGCAACAAAAAAGAATGTTCCGATACCGTAGTCCAATCCCTGGATATTACCGAATTTAGGTTTCTGCCCTGCACCGGTGGTTACTGCTGCTGTAACAGTTTTTACAATGCTTTCAATAGGAATACAGGCATTTTTATTATTCATCAACGCACTTGCAAATGTGGAAGTGAATTTAGAATTGTCAACTGCCAGCTCGTATCCTGCTGATGAAAATACCTGTGCGGATTTTGCTCCGGCTACCTGAGCATTGTCACATGTGGGAGATTCATTTGAAGAGCGCATTGCTGTGTAAAATCCAGGACCTGATTCACAAGCATCAGAAACAACCAGAGTATGAACAACTACATCCCCATAACCCTGCAACCCGGCCTTAAGACCATTTATATTAAAATATGTAAACTCATCATCCCTTTTTGCGTCGACGGGAATCCAGTAACCGATGTCATTTATAAATTTCCCATGGCCTGCATACCATACCAGCAATGATTTAACCTGATTTTTCTTGACCAGATCGCGGAGTTCAATGTTAAAATACTTCTCCATCTCAGCCTTAGTCATATCATTTTTGACTATAGTCTGATGAATCTGGTAGTTGGCAAGCGCCCTCTGTATGGTACTAACATCTTTAATCGGACCATCGAGGCTTGCAAAATTAACGTAACTTGAGTTTTCAATTATTATCGCCCAGGTTCGGCCCATTGGATTGTTTCCAGCAATCTCGGCACCTTCTCTGTTAAGTTTAAATTCAGTTTCCTGTTTGTTGCCATAAATATCCTCAGCAACTACAGTAAATTTAGATAAATTTGAAACATCCAGATTAGCTGTAAACGCAGGATTCAGTTCACTTGGATTATAGCTGGCAGTAAGCCCTCCGATAGTAATAGATTTAATTTTGCTTGCATCTGAAATTCTTCCCTGTACAGCAATATTTGGAGTTTTGGAGTCAAGATATACCTGTCCGTCTTCAGAAGTATAAGGAGCAACAAGAGTTATCGCCGGTGGATCAATTTCTGTACGTAGCAGCGGATAATTCACAACCTTTTCATTGTCATAGTCATCACTGGCAATTAATGTTATTTTATTAATTCCGCTGACATCAATATTTGAAAAGAACTCATATTCCCCATTTTTTTCGGAAAAAGTAACAGGTCCGTTATTAATTGTCAGGGACTTGATTTTACTTTTATCTTTTATCTTCCCGGAAATGAGTATTGCAGCCTTGTCGCCTCTGATTTCGATAGAATCTTTTACTGGTAACGGGCTGATAATTGCGATTTCAGGAGGATCTTTTTCGCGATTTAATTCATAAAGCCTTGTTTGAGCATCCTTGAGCATTTTTCTGGCTTTCATATCGAATTCCGAAAGGACTGTAATCTTAGCATAGTCTGCCATAGCCTTATCAAAGCTCTGAATCTCTTCATACGATTTAGCTCTGGCGAAGTAGGCATCAGGATCGTCGGCTCTAAGAGAAATATATTTAGTGAAATCATTTATAGCATTTGTATGCTGATTAAATTCCTGATAGCAAATGCCCCTATCGAGGTAAAATGTCGGATTTGAAGGATCAATCATAATATTTTTCGAAATATCATTTATTGCATTTGGGTAATCGAGATTCTTCTTGTAAACTTTGCTTCTCATCAGATAAGCGTCTGTGTTTTTGTCATTATTTTTAATAACTTCATTACACTGAGCCATTGCTTCTGTAGGATTGGTAGCAAGAATCAGATCTGCCAAAGCAAGTCTGGGTTCTGCTAATTTTTTGTCTTTGCTGATTGACTTTTCAAACTCTTTTTTTGCCAGTTCGATGTTATCGAGATTTTTATAAATAACACCCCGGTAATAATAATCCATTGGAGTGTCCTTTATAATTATAGCAGTATCAGATACTTTAAGAGCTGCAGTATACTTCTCGAGTCCAATCAAAGTAATAACTTTTTGGGTGTATATTCTGATATTGCGCTTATCCATAGTAGAAGCGCGGTCGAGAAGTTTTAGTGCCTCCGCATAATTACCTGTTTTGTTAGATATTTCTCCCATGCTGATTACTATATCAGCGTTCTTCGGAGCAAAAACCAATGCCTTTTCAAAATCAGCTTTGGCTTCAGGGTATTTTGCCAGCTTTTCATAAGTCTGACCCCGCTCAATATAATAATCAGAGTTTGAAGGCTCCATGCCTATGGCGCTCGTAAATTGGGCTATAGCATCTTCATACTTCATGCTTTCAACGAACTCCTGTCCTGCTTTGTAAAACTTCTTGGCATTCTGCCCAAAAGTACATACTGATACCAGGATCATCATACTTGAAAGAAACATCATTCTCTTTTTCATATCTTATAGGACTAAATTTGATGACGAAGTAACAAAATAACTAACAAATTTAAAATAAATTCTTGTAATTATCACCCTAAAGTGAATACTAACTTGCGTTTATATATATTTCGAGGGTGCTTTTGCTGAAAGTTGTTTTAGAATATAGAGCTCCACTTATATCCGGTGCTTTTACCCCATTCCTGAAATATTCCCCCCCTGTAAAAATCTTTGCCTCATCCCACACACCCAATGATATAAAATGATTCAGAACTTTTGCTCCACCTTCAATAAAAAGTGATTGAATACCGGAATTAAAGAGATAGTCAGAAATTTGCAGTGAAGAAGGTATATTTTTATCCAAATTCACCTTTTTTGCATCTGGAAGAATTGCATCAGGATTGTGAGTAAAAACTATATCTGCTGCTACATTTTCATTCCCGGAAGATTCCTGATTCATTAAACCCGAACTACTCAGAATTAATCTTAATGGATTATTTCCTTTCCACTCTCTTACGTTAAGCTTTGGATTGTCAGTTCTGAGAGTGCCCGCTCCAACAAGAATTGCCTGCTCGCTTGCTCTCCACTTATGAACCAAAACTCTTTCAGGCTTACCCGTTATCCAGTTTGGTCCTGTCTTCTGATCTGTTGATCTGATCATATCCAAATAACCATCAGCACTTTGCGCCCATTTTAGTGTTATATAAGGTCTTCTCTTCTCATGAAAGATAAAAAACCTTTTGTTAAGTCTTCTGCATTCTTTCTCCAGAACTCCTGTAATGACCTCACATCCGGCATTTCTTAATCGGGCTAACCCGTTGCCAGAAACTTTTTCACTTGTATCAAGAGTACCAATAACTAACCTTGGAATAGAATTCGCAATAATAAAATCTGCACATGGAGGAGTTTTGCCGAAATGAGAACATGGCTCAAGGTTTACATAAAGCGTTGAATCTTTTAATTTTACTTTATCTGAAACATTGTTTATGGCATTAACTTCTGCATGAGGACTTCCTGCTTTGAGATGGTATCCTTCACCAATAATTTTGCCATCATGAACAACCACAGAACCTACCATTGGATTAGGGTAAGTCAAACCCTCAGCCTTGGATGCAAGTTCCAGACATCTTTTCATGAATTTATTATCTTCTGCTTCTGCCATTTCAATGAAAATGCTAAATTTGACTTATGGGTATTACGATTCAAACAATAAAAGAGATCCGGTTATATCTTGCAAAGGAACTTAAAGAAATCTATAGAGAACCTGAGATAAACGCCATTGCCAATATAATCATTAAGACTATAACTGGAGTAACAAAGTTGCATCAGCTTTATATGCCTGAACATCAGGTTACAGGTAAACAGGTTGAAAAAATTATGGATATATCCAAAGAACTTAAGACCGGAAAGCCAATTCAGTATATCATTGGAGAAACTATTTTTTTCGATTGCACAATCCGGGTGTCTGGCGCAACTCTTATCCCACGGCCTGAGACAGAGGAACTGGTTGATCGAATTATAATGGAAAACAAGGATTACTCCGGTAATATTATTGATATAGGTACCGGTACAGGTTGCATAGCAATTGCCCTGGCTAAAAATCTTCCGAAGGCATTAATTACGGGAATAGATATATCGGATGAAGCTTTAGTTATTGCAGGGGAAAATTCATCATTAAATAATTCAAAAGTCACATTTATTAAAGGTGATATTTTAAATTTTAATACTGAGACAGTTAGCAAAACCGGAATTATTGTAAGTAACCCGCCTTATGTCCGGAATTCTGAAAAAAAGTATATGAGCAAAAATGTCCTTGATTTTGAACCTCACCTTGCGCTTTTTGTAGAAGATTCTGATCCGCTATTGTATTACAGAGCCATTCTGAAAGCTGCAGAAAAAATTCTGCTTCCCGGAGGAAAGGTTTATTTTGAGATAAATGAAGCAATGGGAAAACCAATGATTAAGTTATTTGAAATGTTTGGGTATTCAGGAATAGAAATTGTTGAAGATATTAATGGAAAGGATAGAATCATTAAAGGGGAAAAAGATGTCTGAAAATTTATTGTTTAAGACTTCTCTCAATAAAGCAATGGCACAGTGCTCCCGAAGGGAGTTCTGTGTAAGTGATATTCGTACTAAGCTAGAATCCTGGAGTGTTGTGGAAAATGATACCCAGCGAATAATCAGCGAACTGATAAAGGAAAACTTTATAAATGAGGAGCGGTTTGCAAAAGCGTTTGTAAGAGATAAATTCATTTACAACAAGTGGGGTAAGATAAAGCTCGCCTCCCACCTTAAAGTAAAAATGATCCCCGGAAATATTATAAAACTTGCCTTGGATTCAATTGATAATGAGCTATATATAAAGACTTTAAATAGGCTGATTACAAGTCACAAAAGAACTGTCAAAGCAAAAAATAAGTACGATCTGAAAGCCAAATTACTCAGGTACGGGTTATCGAAAGGGT
>Ga0209745_1001768_pt1 | contig 12639 bp, 10 predicted proteins | sample BarGraNGADG00312_FD_184495 | JGI IMG/M metagenome (GOLD analysis project Ga0209745, IMG submission 184495) | Arctic peat soil microbial communities from Barrow, Alaska - Barrow Graham LP Ref core NGADG0004-312 (SPAdes) (version 2) | ecosystem: Environmental > Terrestrial > Soil > Wetlands > Peat... | reverse complement strand
CATGAGCCCCTCGGCGACCCGGGCGGCGTGGTACGCTCGGCACGGCACGGAGGTCGCCGCGTAAGACAGTTCCGTGTCCAGGTATCCGCGTCCGTTACAATCATTCCTGCTCCGCCAGTCACCAGCACTCTTCGGCTGTCCATGAATCGTCTCCCTTGGCGTTCTCAATCTGACCGATGCTCACATGCCGTCATCAGCGACCGCTTCTCGTGGTGGGTGATGCACACCTCGGGCGCGACCGCACACGGACTGCCAATAGTCGCGCCCCGCGTTCTTGCGCGGGAAGGCGGCTTGATTGCCGAAGTAGCGCTGCGTCTACCCTACCCCCAACTCCAGTTGTACCGTGGTTGGGTCGAGTTGTCTCGGTAGGGTGGACGTCTGCTTCATGTGGTCAGACTCATGAGCAGGCTCTCGTAGGCATCGACCATGCGCTCGACTTCATGACTCGTCGTCACCCAGTGTCGTGCGGCCTTGCCCATGGCCAGACGCTCTTGCGGATTCCTGGCCAACCGCACGAGCGACGCCGTCATCCCCTCCATGTCGCCCTGCCTCACAATCTCTCCCGTGAGCCCCGGCGTGACGGTTTCTCTGACCCCGCCGATGTCCATAGCGACGACAGGGACTTCGCAGGCCTGCGCTTCGAGAAACGCCAGCGGAAAGGTCTCTACGGCATCCGATACAAGCACGACAACGTCGCATGCCGAGTAGGCAGCAATCATGTCTTGAACGCCACCGGGAAACCGCAGCCAGCGATGTGCTTCGCTCTGCGACGCCAGCCTCCTGTTCTCGGAGAGAAGCGGACCTGCGCCGATGGCGCAGCCCCAGGCGGGGACGCCGGCCCTTCGGAGGAGCCCCACGAGATCGATGAAGCGGTCGTGCCGCTTCTCTGTCCTCTGAGCGGCGACAAGGCCCAGAACGAAGTCGCCGGTCGGAAGGCCGTGTCTCTCCCGAAAGGCGCGGCCTGCCCCGGCGTCGAAACGGAACGCGCGAGTGTCCACTCCGTTGCGGATGACAGCGATCTTGTCCGGGGCGTGCCCCTCGCGGACGAGAGTGGGTATCTGAGCCTGGGCGCAGGCAACCACCTGGGCCGTGGCCGGGCGAAAGACGCGGTTGGTCCAGAGGACCCGACGTCGAAGGGGTCGATCGCTTGAGTGCTCGGCCACAACGAGGGGACACCCTGCGAGGACTGCGGCGAGTCTTCCCCAGGGCGACACCAGTTCGGAGAGACAGACCTGCGCTCCACGGGCGCGAAGAGCGCGATAGACCCACCACGTGGTTCGCGCGTCGAAGCCTGACGTCCGTTGCAGCTCAACAGCGTCCATATCAGATTGCCAGAGCTCACGCTGGTACGCCCACGCACGTTGATGAAGAATGAGCAGGACGTCGTGGCCGCGGGCGACCAGCCCGTTCCCGAGATCGAGCACCTGTCTCTCAGCCCCCCCCGGCCAGAAGCCGGTCATGTCGATGACAAGCTTCATCCGGTAGTCTGCCTCAAACGCCGGCGACAGAGTGCAGGCGGAGTGGCGGTCGACGAGCGGCGACACCGCATCCTAGTGGCCCGTGCGCGCGGTCTCGATCGCCGCGGCCAGCGCGGGCCCGTACAGGGAGTAGTGGAAGAACGTCTCTGCCAGCTGCCGACCGGCACGTCCCACAGCGGAAGCCCGAGCGCCATCGCCGAGCACGTCGCAGATTCGCCTTCCATAGCTTACAGGGTCGTCCGGGGGGGACAAATAGGCGTCCACTCCGTCGCTTAGGAAGCGACTCACTTCTCCCACTCTGGTTGTGACGACTGGTCTTCCTGATGCCAGGTACTCGCCGAGCTTTGTGGGGAATCGAGCCTTCGAGCGGACGTCGTTGAACAGAGGAACCAGCAGGGCATGGGATCTCGAGTAGGCCGTAAGTAGGTCTTCTCGTGACAAGTAGCCTGCGACGTGGGCCCGCGAGTCGAGCGCTCCGTCCTCGAGCCGCTTCATGAGCCACGCAGACTGAGAACCCCTGGGGTTGACCCCGGTGATGGTCAATCTGCACGCCGGATACTCCTCCCATACTGTCTTCATCGCATTGAATATGAAGTCTATCGTGGCATCGTAAACTGGCGAGCCGGCGAACAACACACTCGGAGCCCCGTCCGGATACTCGCTCAAATCTTGCTCTGCGACGTCTACCACGATTGGTATCTCAACGAGAACGACGTCTCGGCAAAGCCGCGCGCTCTCGGACACTGTCCAGTCGCTCAAGTACTTCGAGATGGACACGACTCCTTGTACTCCTGAGAGTGGCGACAGCCATCGTTCGAGAGGCCGCGGCTTTGCCTTCGTGGTCCACGGCCGTTCACAGAGGTCAATGAATACCGGACGCCGAGCGAGCCGCGCCAACCCCAGGCAGAGCTCTCTGCCCAGTGTCAGCTCGTCGTTTGCGAACGCGGCGAAGATGCAGTCGAGTCGGCCTTGCCTTCCAAGCTGAAACAGACGGATCGCCGCGACTGTCCAACCCCGCACCTCGCGCCACCTGCGCATGGCGAAGGATGAGGGCCGAATGCTCGATCCGGAAGTGTACTCGAAAGAAACCTCGCGCCATGTCCCACTGGCCAGCGTATTCTCTACTGCCGGCGGCCGATCGATGGCCCGAATGCACAGAACGCTGGCCTCACCGCCCCGTTCGACGAGTGCTCGCGCGAGAAGGCGAAGGCGAATGGTGTCGGCAAGACCCCCAGGGAAGCTGGTGGAGTCCGTGAGGAAGGCGACGCCTGGGCCATGACGACTGAGGGGTTGGGTCTTCACGCGCGCATTGTACATCCTCGTCTTGTCGATGCCGGTCTCAAGCTGACCTGTGCCGGACAGGACCTGTGTCGCTCTCGCTCAGCAACGCTGGCGAGCCGCCCACGGCGCAACAGTTCGTTTCTTGCAGGCAGTCCTGGTGGCATAGGATGCGTTCGTCACTGGTCGGTGCCGCAGACCGTGAGACAGACTCGACTTGGTGCCGTTGTCGGCAAGACGTGCGCGTGGGCACCCGGACCACAGGCGGTGTTCGGCAGCAGCGCCGTCTGGAGCGTCCTTGGGGAGGTCTTGCGCGATCCGCAGAGAAGTGGAGGCCAACGTGCAGGTCCGCGAAGAACCCAGACTTGAGTGGCGTCGCAGCCCATGAGAGAACTCACCACGGGGAGCGGCGACCGCAATCTGCCGCGAGTCAGGGTCGTTGTAGGCGGCGAACGGGTGCCCGTCTGGGTCGCCTGCCTTCGGGACGCTCTTGAGGAATCAGGACAAGTCGAGTTCGTGGGCGTGTCCGTGGCAGCGAGCATCGATTCTGGTGATGCAGCCGCGGAGGGCGCATACCTCAGCCTCAACATGGCGAGCCTGGCATGGGCGGACACGCGTCTCTTCGCCCGGCGCGCCACGCTTCTTCAGCCCGCCGTGCGCGACGATTGGTGCTTCGGTGGCTGTTCATCGCCCGATTGCGCTGACATCGTCTTGGATCTCACGGGAGGGTCGGTGTCTCGCGACGCGTTGGAAGCCACCGAGGGCTCCGTGTGGTGGCTCACTGGGGTCCCAACATCGACTGATTGGCCTGGCATCCGACGACCGGAAATAGCTGCTGCCGTCATCGAGGGTCGTCGGACTATCGGCTTCGACCTTGTCGCCTGGGACCGCAAACGTGATAGCCCAGCAATCTTTGCGACGGCAACGTGTCCGACTCACCCCTGTTCGCCACTGATGACTGCCGCCTACTTGGCGGGGACTGCGCTTCGACTTGTCGTCAAGGAGCTCGAGAGGGCATCTGCTGACGGCTCGCCGCACGCGATTGCATCGGCGCCGCCGGGCGAATCTATTCGGAAACAGGCCTCAAGTCGCCGGGGGAGACGTGCACACGACTCATGTCGGGCGAGTTGGCTGGCGCCCGCATACATCGTCCGCACTGGATCTTGGGGGGCCAGAAGAATCGGATGGATTCAGCAGTGGTACCTTCTCGTCGGCGCAGTGCCGTTGGAGTGGCCGGTGGTCGACCCTGGCGGCTTGAGTCCCATCATCCCCCCGGCCGGGCACTTCTGGGCGGATCCGGCCGTGGTGGCGGATGGCGCATCCACGCACGTGTTCTTCGAAGACTTCGAGCACGAGGTAGGCAAGGGACGCATCTCTGTGCTCAGCGTCGATGGGGCTGGGCGGCACGGTCCTGCTCGTTGCGTGCTCGAGGCGGACTCGCACCTTTCGTACCCGTTCGTCTTCCGCCACGACGGTCGCCTCTTCATGATCCCGGAAAGTGCCGACGCCGGGACCGTTGACCTCTATGAGTGCCTGAACCTCCCTCAACAATGGCAATTCCGCCGCAGCCTTCTGAGGAACGTTCGTCTGGTGGATGCGAGCATCGTGCAGTGGGATGGTCTCTGGTGGATGTTCGCCTGCCTCCAGTTGCCCTCAGGGCTTCGCGGGGCCGATGTGCTCGTCTTGTACGTAGCCGAGGACCCTGTCATCGGCGACTGGCGGGAGCATCCGGCGAGCCCCCTTCTGGCCGACGTCAGAGGTTCGCGGCCGGCAGGAGCCCCATTTGTCCGTGAGGGCCGCCTCTATCGCCCAGCTCAGGACGGCTCTCGAGGCTATGGATGGGGCATCGCGGTGAACGAGGTGCTGTCGCTCACTCCGACTCGCTTTGAGGAGAGGCGTGTGGCGATGGTGACCCCGGATTTCGGCAGGGGAGTTTGCGGTGTACACACCATGAATCGCGCGGGGGGGAGAATGGTGATGGACGCCTGCCGGTGGGCACCGCGCCACCCATCCCCCCGGCCTCACGCCTAGTACTTACTTGCATAACTCAGCGTACTTCTTCTTCAGTGGCGTATTCGTGACCTCGCGCTTGCGCCACTGAAAAGGCTCAGCCGTAGGATTGTAGACGGCAACGAAGGCCTCGATGGCGTCGCGCACCTGCTCGGGGGAGGTGAAGCTGGCCCCTCTGAGCGCGCTCCGGGAGAGAATGCTGAACCACACCTCGACCTGGTTCAGCCAGGAGGCGTGGGTGGGAGTGAAGTGGAGGTGGACCTGCGGGTGGCGGGCGAGCCACAGGTCGCGTTTCGGCTTGTGGGTGTTCAGGTTGTCGAGGATCACGTGGATCTCCCGCTCGGGGTAGTCGGCCACCACCTGGTTCATGAAGGCGAGGAACTCGACCCTGCGGCGGCGCTTGTAGTGGCCGGTCTTGACGAGACCGGTGGCCACCTCGAGAGCGGCGAAGAGGGTGGTGGTGCCGTGCCTGCGGTAGCGGGAAGAGAAGCCTTTGAGAGAGCGCCCGTCGGGCAGGGTAAGCCAGCCTTGAGCGCGCTCCAAGGCCTGGATGTGGGGTTTCTCATCGACGCAGAGGATGACGGCGTTCTCGGGCGGGTCCAGGTAGAGGCCCACGACGTCCGCCGCCTTCTTGTCGAACTGCGGATCGGTGCTCACGCACCAGCTGCGCCGGCGCTCAAGCGAGATCCCGTGGCGGCGCAAGATGCGCCAGACCTGGGCCGCGGAGACGTCACCCAGAGCTTTGGCGAGGAGCGCTCCGTTCCAGCGCGCGTACCCGGGGGGCGGAGACTCATCGAGCGTGGCGAGCACGCGGCGTTCCGTCTCTGCGCTGTAGGTGGCCGGTTTGCCTGAGCGCGGGGCGTCAATGAGGCCCTCAAGACCCGCCCGCCCGAAGCGGGTGCGCCACTTGCTCACCGTGGCCGCACGGACAGAAAGCGCCTCGGCCACCTCGCGGTTGGTCTGTCCCCGAGCGAGGCCCAGGATGATGCGTGCCCTCAGCGCCAGACGCTGCTCGGTGGTCGTGGCCCTGATCCAGGACTCGAGTGTGGCTTTCTCGTCGGCCGTCACCTCTACCATGATCACCACCTCCTGGAGACCATGGTACTTCTATACGTTTACTTTTGCAAGTAAGTACTAGCGGGACGCCGAGCGGCCGACGGCCTGTCTGTAGACCGTAGCCGTCTTATCCGCGATGATCTCCCAATCGTAGGCCTCGCGCACACGGGTCGTCGCCCTTCGGCCGAGATCCCGCCGTAGGTCGGCGTCTGCTGCGACGCGTCTCAGCGCGTCTGCCAGAGCCTCGCGATCCCTCAACGGAAACACGAGGCCGGCGGGAGGAGCCCCAAGGGCCTCCAGGTTTCCCGCGATATCGCTGACGATCACCGGAAGCTCAAACGTCATCGCCTCCAGGAGACTGATACTCAGGCCTTCGACTTCGGAGGGCAGCACGTACGCCAGGGCCGACGAGTACAGCTCCTCGAGGTCGGCGCCGTACATGTAGCCGGGAAAGAGCGCCCGCGAGCCGGCGGTCGCGCGCAAGCGATCCGTGTACTCATCGGTATGGCTGGAATCACCCGCGAACACCACCTTGAGGTGCGGCAGGGCGACGACAGCAGCCGCCAGATCGTCTGGGCACTTCTCCGGAATGAGGCGCCCGACAAAGAGCACGTAGTCGCCGCCTTGCAGGCCGAGTCGCTTGAGCAACGCCCCCGGAGGGCGCTTTGAGAGCTCTCCGGGGCCGTTGGGGATGTAGTGGATCTGACGGTGATAGCGGCTCTCGAGATGACGTGCGCCGCTCTGAGACACCGCGATCACCTGCGTGGCGCGACGCACGGCAACGTGTTCGGCGAGTCGAAGGACGGCCTTGGCAAAGCGACCCCATTTGGCGCGCTCGTAGTCGAGCGCATGGAACGTGAGCACCGACCGGCGGAATCCAAGGAGTCGGGAAAGAGGGAGCAGGAGGCCGGGGCCGATGGCGTGGACGTGCACCAGGTCGTAGTGACCACGCCGCGCATGCCACAGCGAAAGCGCGGTGTGCGTTATGGCCTCGGTGTGGCGTCCGGACAGCGACCCCAGACTCACCACGCGCACGCCTTTGAACTCTGCGTCCTGTGCGACGTAGGCGCGGCGTGCGTAGACCGTGACCTGCACGCCGCGCTTGACCAGACGAGGATACAGTTCCTCGGCATGGCGCTCGATGCCGCCGTGTACCCCGGGTAGGCCGCGGCTGCCGATCACGGCGACGCGCAGGTCGCTCACGGAGTGAAATCCACCGGGAGCCCGCGCGACAGGCGCAGCTTGTTGCGCACGATCCACTTCAACGGTCTCGCGGGATGGCGCATCATGTCGAAGCGTGCGATCTGGATGAGCGCGCACGATCGATCGCAGCAGTCCACGAGTGTCCGCATCTCCTGCGCCTTAGGACTGTCCCAGATCTGCGCGAACGACTGCTCCTTCAGGTTGCCCATGATCCACGGCTCGGCGCTGCCGTTGCAGGGCGTGACGTTGCCCCAGGGGTCGACGAAGAAGAGATCACGGCCCGCTGCGCAGCTGCTGAGCACGTTCGGCTTGCCCTCGAGGTGATTGAGGATATTGAGGTTGAAGTAGGCGCGCGCATAGTCCTTGGCGCGCATCCTGAGCTGCCTGCGCCGGGAACGGAGCAACGCGGTGATGAGCTGCTGTTCCGCGCCGGCGGCTCGTGGGACATCGAGGACCTTGTTCTCGTCGTCCCCTTTGTGGAAGTACCAGGAGTTGTGCATCACGGCATTGCCGAGCTCGACGCCCAGGGCAGCGCAGAGTCGGTAGAGCACGACGAGGTCGCCGGCATTGCGGTCCGTCACGACGACGCTGAAGCCGATGTCCTTCACGGGGGACTCCATGAGGCCGAGCATCGTGCGCAGGGCGTGATCGAAACCATCTCGCGTGCCGCGCTGCCTGTCGTTGAGGGCCGGCAGCCCCTCGAGGCTGACGCGGACCATGATGTTCGGGAAGCGATGAGCCACGGCAAGGATGCGATCAGTGTAGAACCCATTCGTGCTGATCTCGACGAGCCGACACTTGCGCGACAGGATCTCAACGATGTCCTCGATGTCGTCGCGCATCATCGGCTCGCCGCCGGTGAGATTGATGCGGCCCAGGCCGCTGGGAAGACGTTCGTAGAACCTCGGTGGCAGTTCGTCGGCCGGATCCGAGGGGTGCCGCCAGATATCGCACATGTGGCAGCCCGCGTTGCATCTGAACGTCGCGATCACGCAGCCGTTCATTGGACCATCCTTCTCGCGTCCCACGTCGGCGAAGCCTTCGTCGCAGATCCCGCAAATCGCCGCGCTCGCAAGCCGTGTCCGCTTCGAATCTCGACCGCTTCCTGATAGATCTCCACCAACCCACGCAGGTGCGCCTCGGGGGAGAACGATTCGCGGACGCGGGCGCGGCCCGACTCACCCATTGTGCGGGCAAGACACTCGTCCTCGCTCAGCCGTCGCATCGCTGCCGCCAAGGACGGCGCGTCGCCGGGCGGCACGAGCAGCCCGTCGATCCCGTCTCTCACCTGTTCCGGAATGCCCCCCACGCAAGACGCGATGACCGGCCGTCCCGCTGCCATCGCCTCGAGGATGACCAGGGGGGCGTTCTCCAGGCAGCGGGACGGGACGACCACGGCACGACAGGCTGCGATCAGTCGTCTGACAGCGCACGCCTCGACACGCCCCACGGACCTCACCGACACGCGTCTTGCCGCCGCCGCGGTCTCCAGAAGCTGCCGCATCGGACCGTCCCCGGCGATGACGAGAAGGCAGTCTGCCGACGCGGCGGCGTCGAGCAGCGTTGGTATGCCTTTCTCTACCGATAGGCGCCCGGCGTAGAGGAAGTGGTCGCCGATTTGACTGACGGGAGACAGCGACGCGGCATTCGGCAGAATGCGCACCGGGGATTCGTGCCAGCCGCTCTCCCTGAGAGCCTGCGATAGATGGCGACTGGGCGCGATCGCCACGTCGAGCAGTGAGGCGAATCGGAGCACGTTGTGTCTCCACGCGAATTCGGCGGCGCTGAGCGCGCTCGCCGAGCGGCTCCCGCGGACGCAGAGATTTGCCACGCACGGTAGCGAGTTGAGGCGGCTGCACCTAGGTGGCGAGCACGGCTCCAGGCCGCCCAGCAGCAGGACGTCCGCAGGGCACACCGCTTGGTGGTCGTGAAACGTCTGCACGGCCGGCACACGGTGGCGTCGGGCCGCCAGCATGATCGACGGCGACAGCTGACGATGGATGCCGTGGAAATGGACGACGTCCGGACGAAAAGCCCGCACGATCGCTGCGAACCGTCGTGCCGCCTCCGCGTTGTAGAACATCCGCCTCGCGGCGAGCGCCTTCTGCGCAGACCGAAGGTCGCCGCCCTGTCCAAGCTCGATGTAGGGCACGAAGTAGTCCGACCATGGGGAGGGTTCGTTGGAAGGGTGCGTGGTAGAGAAGTGCGCGATCTCGTGACCAGCGCTCTCGAGCCAGCGGATCTCGTTGAACATGACCTGCTCGAGCCCGCCGCGACCGTACCAGAACTTGTTGGCGACCAGGATTCGCATAGGGTGAGTCTACCAGCAGTTCACTCCGGCCGAGGTGACGGCATCGGTCTGCAGGGGGCCGTCAGCGAGGATGGTTGCCCCTGCCTAGACCATCCTCGCTCTCGTCGCGCGCGCTGTAGGCGCCGTAGGCGCGACCGATGAGACCGCGCAGCCTGTCGCGTGGTTTGCCCTGCGCGCCCGCGTCGTTGCCTGACCGGCGGGCCCACGCGACAACGCTGACCAGCGGCCATCGTACAGGCTCCGGCGGCACTGAGGCTCTTGGGGGCCCTACCACCGGCATTCGGCTCCACTCGTCGTCAGCGTGCTGAACGAGTGACGCCAAGATCTTCCCGCCGAGCTTGGTGCTGGTGAGGCCGTGGCCGGAGAACCCGAGCCCGGCGTGAAGGCTCCTGCTGGGAGCACTCGCGAAGAACGGGAGGAACGTGGGCGTCATGTCCATAGGGCTGCTCCAGGCAGCATCGAAACGCACGCCTTCGAGTTGCGGAAACAGCCACAGTAGACCGCGGGCCGCTACCTCCGCGCGATTCGTCGACTGGAGCACGCGGCCCCGAATATGGTCACCATAGACGACCCCCATGGCACCGCCGCCGATGGCGATGCGGTCGTCTTCAGTGCGGCGCACGTAGTGCACCATCTCTCGCGAGTCCGCGATGCCCACGTGCCTTGCCCAACCGATCTTGGCGGCAAGGCCGGGGATGGGCTCCGTCACTACCATGGAGTTGGTGCACACGGCGAAGGCGCGGCGGAAACGCCTCTGGGAAACGGCCCAGGCCCCGTTGGCTACCACGACGCCGGCGGCGGCGACCTGGCCGGCCGGTGCGACCACTCTGAGCGGCCGGCCGGCCTCCAACCGCTGCATCGGGGTCATCTCATAGATGCGCACCCCGCGTCCCAACAAGATTCGACGCAACTCGCGCGCGAGCTTCGCCGGCTGGATGACGGCGACGTCGGGAATGAATGTGCCGCCGATGAATCGTGGCGAATCAGCGAAGCTACGCGCCTCAGATGCGTCGACGACGCGGACCTTGTCCGCGAGGCCCCGTGCGGCCAGGATCGCCAGCCCTTCTTGAGAGGGCGGCTCTTGCCACTCGCCGGCTTGACCGTGCAAGCTGCCCTCACGGTGAAGGTCGATGCGGGCGTCATGTCGCTCGACCCACGTGACCAGCTCGTCCACCTCGCGCGCCAGCGCCTTCGCATAGGTGAGACCGCCGTCGACGCCAAGCTTTTCGCACAGCCATGCGACACCGGTCCAGGACGGCGAGAAGAAGCCGCCGTTGGACCCGCTCCCCCGGCGCCACACACGTCCCGCTCAAGCAGCACAATACCGAGGGAGGGGTCGCGTTCGCCGAGCTCGTACGCTGTCCAGAGGCCCGTGAAGCCGCCGCCGATGATGCAGACGTCGGCAGTCACATCGCCGTTGAGGGGCGGGCAGGGTTGCCCGGGGTCGGCACGCAGCGCTTCACTCAGCCAGTAGCTGCGCGGACTCACGCGTGGAACGAGAACCTGAGCGTGTGGTGCAACATCGTTCGAGGCAACGGCTGTCATTGTGAGCCCCTGTCTGTCGTCCCCTGCCAGCAAGACATATGTGGTGCCGGCACAGGCGCTGTCAATAGGGATGAAATGGGAATGCGGTCTGGCCCACTCATTCGGGCTCACCCTCCCCCAACCCCCACAACCTCCACGCCGCGAAGCCGAATGTGGCGACCAGCATCAGGTTGCGCGCGATCAGCAGGGCCAGCGGCCCGTGCTGCATGTCGAGGATGTTCCAGTAGTACTTAGGGAACTCGATGCCGGTGAGCAGCAGGGTGAGGCCGCCGAGGACGGCGACCACGCGGTCGCGGGCCGCGACGAGCGCCCAGGCGGGGAGCGTCCAGATGAAGTACTGCGGGCTCAGCACCTTGCCGAAGGTCATCAGCGCGAGGACGAGCGCGAGCACGGCGACGGCCTGATCGGGGGGTGCCGCACGCAGGCGTGCCCTACGGCGCCAGATCATCAGATAGATGCCCGCCACGGCCAGCAGTGTGAGACCGCCTGAGGCCGTGGCCGCGAGACTCGCCCCCGCCGCAACGAGGGCGTGTGAGCCGTGGCTGTACATCCACCCGGCCTCGCTCACGCCGATGAGCTTGCCGAACAGCATCGGCGTGCCCAGCACGCTCTCGATCTGCAGGGGTCGCTCGAGGTGGTACTGGAAGACGTACCAGAGGCCGCTGGGCGACGAGAAGAGATACGGCAGGAAGGGCGCCGCCGCCGCGGCCGCGAAGGCCACCAGCGGCCACGCCCAGCGGCGCGGGCGCCCGGCGAGGAGCAACACGAGCGGCAACATGGCCGCCGGCGTGAGCTTGAGCGCGAACCCCATGCCGAGCACGAACGCGGCCGCGGTGAGCCAGCGCGCCGAGAGGCACAGGATGAAGGCCGCGATGAGCAGCGCCACGGCCGCGTCGTAGCGGTTCACGATGATCGCCCCGGTGAGCGCCACCGCCACCGGGAACAGTACCGCGGCCACGTACGCCCGCCCGCCTCGCGGCCAGTAGCGGCAGGCCACGAGGGCAGTGACCGCCGCCGTGAGCATCGTGATGATCCCCATGGTGATGCTGAACCAGTGGGTGTAGGCGGCCGGGTCGTGGGCGTGCCCGGGCAACCGGAAGAGGGGCACGGCCAGCGGCGGGTATTCGATCTCGAACGTTTTCGTGAACGGGCGCTCGCCATCGGCCATGCGTTGCGCATAGGCCTGGTAGACGGGGATGTCGCTGATGTCGTGCAGCCCGTACCACAGGTTGGGGAAGAGGAAGACGAGCACAAGCGCGGTGAGGACGACGCTCACGATGACCGCCACCGGCGTGTTCGCCCGGTGCGCGGCTCCAGGCGGGGCGACGGCGTTCATTGGCCGCGGAAGCTCCAGAGCTTGTTGATGACAAAGTTGAAGGGCAGCACACAGGCGATCGCCAGGAGCTGGCTGACCATCACGTTCAAGCCGAGCTGTGCGCGGAACACCCAGAACACCAGCTCATTGAGCACCAGGCCGCAGATGCTGACCACCAGAAACTTGAGGAACTCGCTGCCCATCGTCCCTGAGGAGCGGAAGGTCCACCAGCGATTGAGCAGGTAGTTGTTGACCACGGCGACCGCGAAGGCCAGACCGCTGGCGAAAGCTTCGACGACGAACGGCGTACTCTCGTTGAACTGGCCCCACAGCAGTAGGGTGATCTTGAGCACGGCGAGGTTGACGACGGTGCCGATGGCGCCGACCACGGCGAACTTCACGAACTGCTTGCCGCTCCGGTAGAGACGTTCGTCCACGTGTCA
>Ga0209745_1001765_pt1 | contig 12644 bp, 7 predicted proteins | sample BarGraNGADG00312_FD_184495 | JGI IMG/M metagenome (GOLD analysis project Ga0209745, IMG submission 184495) | Arctic peat soil microbial communities from Barrow, Alaska - Barrow Graham LP Ref core NGADG0004-312 (SPAdes) (version 2) | ecosystem: Environmental > Terrestrial > Soil > Wetlands > Peat ... | reverse complement strand
GTGGTTGCGTTCACTCAGGAAGTCTCTCAGGGCGATGGTTGCCCGCCCACCCATTCGATCCACCAACGTCGGGCCGGCGGATTGTGGACACTGTCCAACGGTCGACCGGTGCTGCCTACTCCCGCCGCACCCCACGCTGTTCGAAAGCCTCGATGACCGCCGCCGGCACCCGGCCGCGGTCCGAGATGGCGAAACCGTTGGCGCGGGCCCACGTGCGGATCTCGGCGGGGGTCGGTGGCGTGGCGGGCGCCAGTTGGGCGACGCGGACCTGCGCGCCGACGTCGGCCTCGGCCTCGCGCAACGCCGCGGCGAGGAAGCGGTACGTCCACTCCTGGGCGAGCGCTCGCGTCTCGCAGAACATGATCGGGACCTGCGGGAAGCGGGCGTGGCACTCGGCGAGGGCGTCGGCGACGACGGCGGGCCGCACGTACTCGAGGCCGAACACCTTCGAGTACCGGTCCTCCACGACGACGGCGGCGCGCGGCAGTCGCGCGAGATCGGCGAGGAGATAGCGCATCTTCCCGCTGGTCAGCGTGGCGACGAGGTCCTGCAGGCTCTTGCGTTCGACGGCGGCCACGACCGCGCCGTCGTCGCCCTCCACGGCGTAGTCACCGGCTGCCAGCGCGCGGCGGGTGGTGGTGACCTGTTGGTGGGAGAAGTTCCAGGCGTACCGCTCGTGGCTGTCCACGACGATGGGGAGGTCCGCCAGCGCCTGGGCACGCGCCGTCGGCAGCGAGACGCCCGGGCGGGCCTGCTTCGCGGTGCGCGCGGTCTGCCAGAAGATCGCCTCCCGGGTGCCCCGGACCACGGTGAACACGAACTGCGAGCGGTTCTCACGGCCCCGGTCGAGGACGAGGTCGATGGAGGCGCCGCGACGTACGCAGGAGCGCACGGGCGTCGACTCGACGATCTCGGGGTTGGTCGGCCAGCCCACCGCCCGGTGGCAGTAGACCTTGCCGGTGCGCGGCCAGGTCTCGCGCGCCTTGAGGACCACGCCTTCCGGACCCAGCGGGATGCGGAGGAGGTACGGCAACGTGGACCCGTCCTCCGGGTTGCGGGCGATCACGAATTCGCCGGTCACGTGACCAAGCCTACGGAATACGAATTAGATTGGAACAGCGGGACACCACCCAGGTGTCTTTCCGAGCGCCGACGCAGTCGCACGCAAGAGCAGGGGCGGAGCACACATCGTGGACGTCTTCGAAATCCACCAGAACCTGATCGAGGATTACCGATCCTTCACGTCCGGATTCGTCACGCCGCGCGAGCCCCGCATCAACGAATTCGTCACCTCCCAGCTTGAATCCGGCGTCCAGTGGCCCGACCCCTGGCTCTCCCTCAACCCGAGCTTCGAATCCGGCGGCACGATCCCCGAACTCGTCCACCGCGGCCTCCTCCACCCCGAGAACGAGCGCATCTTCCGCGTCAAGGAGGATCCCCAGGACCCGGGCTCCCGCCCGCTCACGCTCCACCGGCACCAGACCGACGCGATCGAGGCCGCCCGCACCGGCAAGTCCTATGTCCTGACCACCGGCACGGGCTCGGGCAAGTCGCTGGCCTACATCGTCCCGATCGTGGACAGCGTGCTCCGCGAGCGCGCGGCCAACAACGGCCAGCGCACCCCCGGCGTGAAGGCGATCATCGTCTACCCCATGAACGCGCTGGCCAACTCCCAGCGCCACGAGCTCGAGAAGTTCCTGAAGTACGGCTACCCCGAGGGCGGTGAGCCCGTCACCTTCGCGCGCTACACGGGCCAGGAGGGCAGCGACGAGCGCCGCGAGATCCTCGCCAACCCGCCCGACATCCTCCTCACCAACTACGTCATGCTCGAGCTCGTGCTCACCCGCCCGGACGAGCGCGCCCACCTCATCCGCGCCGCCAAGGGCCTGCGCTTCCTCGTCCTCGACGAACTCCACACCTACCGCGGCCGCCAGGGCGCCGACGTCGCACTCCTCGTCCGCCGCCTCCGCGACGTCTGCGAGTCGCCCAACCTGCAGGCCGTCGGCACCTCCGCCACCATGGCGTCCGGCGGGTCGGTCGCGGACCAGCAGCGCGTCGTCGCCGAGGTCGCCACCCGCCTCTTCGGCGCCGAGGTCACGCCCGAGCGCGTGATCGGCGAGACCCTCCGGCGCGCGACGACGACGGCGCCCGGCCCGTCGTCGTCGTCCGCCGGGGTGCTCGGGGGAGAGTTGGCGGCGGCGGTCGAGGCCGCCCTCGCCCGGCCCACCGGCCACCCCCGCCCCTACGCCGACCTCGCCGCCGACCCGTTCGCCGCGTGGATCGAGACGACCTTCGGGTTGGACAACGAGCCGGGCACGGGCCGGCTCATCCGCAGGAAGCCCACCACCGTGCAGCTGGCTGCGGCAGAACTTGGGGCCGCGACCGGTCGGGAGATCGCCGAGTGCGACACCGCGATCCGCAACCTCCTCGGCGAGGGCTCCCGGGCACGCGACCCGCAGTCGGGCCGGCCGCTGTTCGCGTTCCGGCTCCACCAGTTCCTCTCCAAGGGCGACACGGTGTACGTCTCGGTGGAGCCGGAGGACGTCCGGCACATCACGGACACCTACCAGCTCCGCGTGCCCGGCCACCCGGACAAGGCCCTCCTCCCGCTCGGCTTCTGCCGCGAGTGTGGGCAGGAGTACCTGGTGGTCTCCCGCACCTCGAAGAACGGCGCCACCACGTTTGTGCCGCGGCGGGACCGGGACGCCTCTGGGGGCGACGCCGTCACCGGCTACCTCTACGTCTCCGCGGACCTGCCGTGGCCCCGGGACCCGGTGCGCGAGGGGAACCGGCTGCCGGACCACTGGCTGACGGCCACGGAGTCGGGCGAGAGCGTGGTCATCGCGTCCAAGCAGAAGTACCTCCCGCGGGAGGTGTGGCTGGACACGGATGGGACGGAAACCGCTCGCGGCGAGGGCCTGCAGGCCTGGTTCATGTCCACACCATTCGCGTTCTGCCTGCGCTGCCGCGTCTCCTACGAGCAGGTTCGCGGCAGCGACTTCGCCAAGCTGGCCACGCTGGACCAGGAGGGCCGCTCGTCCGCGGTCACAACTGTGTCCGCCAGCATCGTCCGCTCGCTCAAGGCCCTCCCCCCGGACGAACTCGGCGCGGACGCCCGCAAGCTCCTCACCTTCGTGGACAACCGGCAGGATGCCTCGCTCCAGGCGGGCCACTTCAACGACTTCGTCCAGGTGGCCCAGCTCCGCGGTGCGTTGCACGCCGCGATGGCCAGGGAGCCGCACGGCCTCACCCACGAGGTGGTGGCGCGCCGCGTGACGGACGAACTCGGCCTCACCATGGCGGACTTCGCCGCGAACCCGCAGGCCCGGTACGCCCAGAAGGATCTTGCCGAGCGGGCGCTGCGGAACGTCGTCGAGTACCGCCTCTACACGGACCTGCAGCGCGGCTGGCGCGTGACCATGCCGAACCTGGAGCAGACCGGCCTGTTGAAGGTCCGTTACTCGGACCTCACCGAGATCGCCGCAGACCCCGAGATCTGGGAGACGACGGCGTCCGGCCGGCCGATCCACCCCGCCCTGCGGGATGCGCGGCCCCAGCTCCGCGAGGAGCTCGCGCACATCCTGCTGGACGAGCTGCGCCGCGGCCTCGCCATCGACGTCCCCTGCCTCACCCAGCCCGGCTTCGACGAACTCCTCCGCGAGTCCCGGCAGCAGCTCGTGGGCGCCTGGACGATCGCGGACGGCGAGCGCGTGGCACAGGTCGGCACGGCGTTCGCGCGCTCGGGGGCCGCCGGCGGCTTCCGCGGGGACCTGAACTTCTCGCCCCGCGCGGCTTTCGGGCGGTACCTGCGCCGGGGCGTCGGCTTCGGCGCCCAGACGCTCGAGGACACCCAGGAGGTCATCACCGACTTCTTCGCGGTGCTGGACCGGATCGGCCTGCTGACCGCCGTCGTCGAGGGGGAGGACCCGCGCACGGGCCGGAAGGTGCCCGGCTATCGCGTGAAGGCCTCCGCCATCCGCTGGCTGGCCGGGGACGGCACCAAGGGCGCAGAGGACCCGCTGCGCAAGAGCCTCGACAGCGAGCAGGTGGCCCGCGTCAACCCGTTCTTCCGGGAGCTGTACCAGGATGTCGCGCTGTCGCTGACGGGCCTGCGCGCCAAGGAGCACACCGCCCAGGTGCCGCAGGAGGAACGGCAGATCAGGGAGAACGAGTTCCGCGAGGGCACCCTGCCCCTGCTGTACTGCTCGCCCACGATGGAGCTGGGCGTGGACATCGCGAGCCTGAACGCCGTCGGGCTGCGCAACGTCCCGCCCACCCCGGCGAACTACGCGCAGCGCTCCGGCCGGGCGGGGCGGTCCGGCCAGCCCGCGCTCGTGGTCACCTACTGTGCCACCGGCAACTCGCACGACTCCTACTGGTTCCGCCACTCGCGGGACATGGTGGCGGGCTCGGTCGTCGCGCCGCGGCTGGACCTCGCGAATGAGGACCTCGTCCGCTCCCACGTCCACGCGATCTGGCTCGCCGAGACCGACCAGTCGATGCGGTCGCGGCTCACCGACGTCGTCGAGGCGGCGGGGCAGAAGCCGAGCCTCGCGATCCTCCCCGAGATCTGGCGTGCCCTCACCGACGACGGCGCCCGCCGCCGCGCCACCCACCGCGCCGAGCACGTGCTGCAGGAGCTGCGGGCCACGTGGGCGAGCAGCGCCGAACCCGTGGCGTGGTGGTACGACGGCTGGGTTGCCGACCAGGTGGCCCATGCCGCGGAGTCCCTCGACGACGCCCTCGAACGCTGGCGCGACCTCTACCGCTCCGCGCTGGAGGAGTACACGGTCCAGACCAGGCTCGCCGTGGACCCCAAGGCCCCGCAGAAGGCGCGCGAGGGCGCCACCCGCCGCGCCGCCGACGCCCGCTCCCAGCTCGTGCTGCTGCGCAATGAGGACAGCGAGCTGGGGCAGTCGGACTTCTACTCCTACCGGTACCTCGCCTCGGAGGGCTTCCTGCCCGGGTACTCATTCCCGCGGCTGCCGCTCGCGGCGTACGTGCCCGGCGGTCGGGCGGGCCGCGGCCTGCGCGACGGCGACTACATCCAGCGGCCGCGTTTCCTCGCCATCAATGAGTTCGGCCCCGGCGCGCTGATCTACCACGAGGGCGCGCGCTACGAGGTGGTGCGCATCCAGCTGCCGCACGGCGCGGGGGACAAGGCCGGCGTGGCCACCGAGGAGGCGCGCCGCTGCGGTGCGTGCGGGTACCACCACCCGCCAGCCGTCGGGACGGACGTCTGCGACAACTGCGGCGAGGCCCTCGGCGGCAGGACCTACAACCTGCTGAAGCTGCAGACGGTGTTCACGCGCCGGCGCGAGCGGATCTCCAGCGACGAGGAGGAGCGCCGGCGCGCCGGCTTCGAGCTCGAAGTCTCGTACCGCTTCCAGGACCACGGCGAGCGGCCGGGGCGCGTGGAGGCGACGACGTCGGGAAGCAAGCCCCTCCTCACCCTCACCTACGGCGACTCGGCGATGATGCGGGTGGCGAACGTCGGCCGGCGGCGCCGCAAGAACCAGCACGACCGCGGCTTCTGGCTGGACACGGTCGAGGGCCGGTGGCTGGCCGAGAAGCAGGCGCCGGACGCCACGGTGGACGCCGAGGGCCTCGACGCCGCCGAGGACGTTGCGCGCAAGGCCAAGGTGATCCCATACGTCGAGGATCGGCGCAACATCCTGATCCTGCGCCTGACGGATTCGGTGGGGGAGGGCGTGGCCACCACGCTGCGGTACGCGTTGGAGCGCGGCGCCGAGGCGCTCTTCCAGCTGGAGGACTCCGAGCTGGACAGCCAGGCGCTGCCGGACGACCTGAACCGCGGCCGGATGCTGCTCACCGAGTCCGCCGAGGGCGGCGCGGGTGCGCTGCGGCGGCTGGTGGCGGAGCCGGACGGTGTGGCGCGGGTGGCCAGGGCTGCGCTGGAGATCACGCACTTCGACCCGGACACCGGTGCGGACCTCGGTCACGCGGACGGCGCACGGGAGCGGTGTGAGCAGGCGTGTTACGAGTGCCTGCTGTCGTACGGCAACCAGCACGACCACGCGCTCATCGACCGGCACGCGGTTCGGGATCTCCTGGTGGCGCTCGCCGGGTCCTTGACGCGGGTCGGTTCCGGCGGGCGCACGCGCGGGGACCAGCGTAACGATCTCGGCAAGTACGTCGACTCGAGCCTGGAGCGGGATTTCGTGGCGTGGCTCGATGACCGGGGGCTCCGGCTCCCCGACCGCGCGCAGGTGCACGTGCCCGAGGCGAACGCCCGCCCGGACTTCGTCTACGACCGCGCCGGCATGCCCGTGGCGGTGTTCGTCGACGGTCCCCACCACGATGCCACCCACCAGGCCGAGCGCGACGCCGAAGCAGAGGAGCGACTCGTCGACGCCGGCTGGGCCGTGGTCCGGGTCCGGTACGACGACGATTGGGACGCCGTCGTCGGCCGCCACCCGTCGACGTTCGGCGTGGGTCAGCCGCGGTAGGTCCCTGGCGATTCCGCCGTGCCCGGCCGTGCCGCTGCCATCTCGTTTGCGTAACAACCGCCTGACATGCGACAGCCGCCTTCACAGCGGGCATAAGCTGCTGATTCTCAGGGCCGGAGTTCGAACATCACGAACTCCGTCATCGGCCCGCTCCACTCATCCAGGAGGAACAGTGAATTTCCGGCGTACAGCAGCAGCCACAGGGCTCCTAGCGCTTTCCCTCGCACTTTCAGCGTGCGGCGGCAGCGCCGGCGACGGCGAGAGCTCCGCCACCGCGGGAGGCGGGGCAACCGGCGCGGCCACCACCGGCATCGTCACCGTGAACGGCACCGAGCCCCAGAACCCGCTCCTGCCCGCGCACACGAACGAGACGGGCGGCGGTCGAGTCATCAACCAGCTGTTCGCCGGACTCGTCTACTACGACGCGGAGGGAGGCATTCACAACGAGGTCGCCGAGTCGATTGAGTCCGAGGACGGACAGAACTACACCGTCACCCTCAAGGACGGCTGGACGTTCTCCGACGGCTCGCCAGTGACGGCCAACAGCTTCGTCGATGCGTGGAACTACGGCGCCCTGCTCAGCAACGCCCAGAACAGCAGCTACTTCTTCGAGAGCATCGAGGGCTTCTCGTACGACGAGGACTCCGAGCTGACAGGCCTCGAGGTCGTCGACGACCTGACCTTCACGATCAAGCTGAATCAGCCCGAAGCCGACTTCCCCTTGCGCCTCGGCTACAACGCGTTCTACCCGCTGCCCGAGGTCGCCTTCGAGGACATCGAGGCTTTCGGTGAGAACCCGATCGGCAACGGCCCGTACAAGTTGGCCAGCGACTCGGCATGGCAGCACAACGTGCGCGTCGACCTGGTGCCGAACGAGACCTACATCGGTGGGCGCGCCCCTCAGAACGGCGGCGTCTCGGTCGTGTTCTACACCCAGGAGGACTCGGCGTACGCCGACCTCCTGTCGGGCAACCTCGACGTGATGAGGACCATCCCGAACTCGGCGATCACCACCTTCGAGGACGAGCTCGCCGGCCGCTCCGTGAACCAGCCGTCCGCGAGCATCCAGGTCCTCACCGTCCCCGAGTACCTCCCCGAGTGGTCGGGTGAGGCAGGCAACCTGCGCCGGCAGGCCATCTCCCACGCGATCAACCGCGAGCAGATCACTGAGGTGGTCTTCAACGGCACCCGCACCCCGGCTCGGGACTTCACCAGCCCCGTCATCGCCGGCTGGACCGACTCCGTTCCGGGCAACGAGGTCCTCGACTACGACGCCGACCTCGCCAAGGAACTGTGGGCGCAGGCCGACGCGATCGAGCCGTGGGGCGACCGGGTCTTCACCATCTCCACCAATACCGATTCGGACCACCAGGTGTGGGTCGACGCCGTGAACAACGGCATCCGCAACACTCTCGGCATCCAGGCAGAGATCAACGCGTTCCCGACGTTCGCCGAGTTCCTCGACGCGCGCGACAACAAGGCCGTCCCTGGGATCTTCCGCGCCGGATGGCAGGGCGACTACCCGTCGCTGGCCAACTTCCTCGCCCCGATCTACACCACGGATGCCGGTTCGAATGACGGCGACTACAACAGCCCCGAGTTCGATGCGCTCATGCGCGAGGGCAACGCCGCACCGTCGGTCGAGGAGGCCACCGCGAAGTACCTCGAGGCGCAGCAGGTCCTGTTCCGCGACCTGCCCGGCTTGCCGCTGTGGTACCAGAACGCCACCGGCGGGTGGGCCGAGACGGTTGACAACGTCGTGTTCGGCTGGGACAGCGAGCCGCTCCTGTTCCAGGTGACCAAGAGCGAGTGATCGCTCAGCCACTCTGAACGGCTCTGCCCGGGCGGCGAAAGCCGCCCGGGCAGATTCAGCCCACGCGGCCCGGGCAACCGGTGCGAAACAGATCGAATCGGCTACATTTGAGCGGCAGCGGAGTCACAACGTGAGGAGGACCACGAGTGCTCTGGTACATCGGGCGGCGCTTGCTCCAGTTGGTGCCTGTCTTCTTGGGTGCCACCCTGCTGATCTACTTCATGGTCTTCTCCCTGCCGGGCGACCCGGTGGCCGCCCTCGGTGGCGAGAGGGGCCTCCAGCCCGCCGTGGCAGAGCAGATCCGGCAGCAGTACAACCTGGACAAGCCATTCTTCGTGCAGTACCTGCTCTACCTCAAGGGCATCCTGACGTTTGACTTCGGGATCACCTTCTCCGGCCGCGACGTCATGGACGTCATGCGGGAGGCATTCCCCGTCACCTTCAAGCTCGCCATCATGGCGCTCGTCTTCGAGGCCGTTTTCGGCATCGCTGTCGGCCTCGTCGCCGGCCTTCGCCAAGGCGGGATCTTCGACGCGACAGCCCTCCTGACGTCGCTCTTCGTCATAGCGGTCCCCACGTTCGTGATCGGCTTCGTCCTCCAGTTCGTGATCGGTGTGAAGCTCGGGTGGCTCCCCGCCACGGCCGGGAGCGACCCCGACCTCCGGAGCCTCCTCATGCCGGGCGTCGTGCTTGGCGCGGTGTCATTCGCCTACGTGCTGCGCCTGACACGGACGTCGGTGGCGGAGAACCTCGGCGCGGACTACGTCCGCACCGCGCGCGCCAAGGGCCTGTCGCGCGGCCGCGTCACCACCGTTCATGTGCTGCGGAACTCGCTCATCCCGGTGGTCACCTTCCTCGGCGCCGACCTCGGCGCGCTCATGGGGGGTGCCATCATCACGGAAGGCATTTTCAACATCAACGGTGTCGGTGGCACCCTCTTCCGGGCGATCCAAGCGGGCGAGTCGGCGACCGTGGTCTCGCTCACCACCGTGCTCGTGATCATCTACATCTTCGCAAACCTGCTGGTGGACCTGCTCTACGCCTTGCTCGACCCGAGGATTCGCTATGCCTGAGATCGCCCGCAAGCACCAGGAGCACTTCTTCGCCGAGGTCGACGAGACCGGCCTGGGCGCCGTCGACGCCGTCGCGGACAGCGGCGCACCCTCGACGCTGTGGAGCGAGGCGTGGCACAAGCTCCGCCGTCGCCCCCTCTTCTGGATCTCCGCCGGCCTCATCGCCCTCGTCGTCATCGTGGCCGTATTCCCCGGGATGTTCACGTCCCAGAGCCCGCGCTACTGCCTCCTCGAGAACTCCTTGGGCGACGGGCGGGCCGGACACCCCTTCGGGTTCGACCGTCAGGGCTGCGACATCTACACGCGGGTGATCTACGGTGCCCGGCCCTCCGTGCTGGTCGGCGTGCTCACCACGATCGCCGTCACGATCCTCGGCACGGCGATCGGTGCATTCGCAGGTTCCGTCGGGGGATGGGTCGACAGCATCCTGTCCCGCATCACCGACATCTTCTTCGCCATTCCGCTCGTGCTCGCCGCGATCGTGATGATGCAGATGTTCAGTGGGCGTCGCGGGATCCTCACCGTGGTGCTGGTGATGACGGCTTTCGGCTGGACCTCGATCGCCCGTATCACGCGTGGTTCGGTGATGGGCGTCAAGAACAACGACTACGTCACCGCCGCGCGCTCGCTCGGCATGAGTGGCAACTCCATCCTCCTGCGCCACGTCCTGCCCAACGCCGCCGCGCCGATCATCGTGTACGCGACCGTCGCCCTGGGTACGTTCATCGTCCTCGAAGCCACCCTCAGCTTCCTCGGCATCGGTCTTCCCCCGGCCGTGGTCTCCTGGGGTGGGGACATCAACACCGCCCAGGCGTCACTCCGCGTGCGCCCCGAGGTGCTGTTCTACCCGGCCGGAGCGCTTGCCCTCACCGTGCTGTCGTTCATCATGATGGGCGACGCCGTCCGCGACGCCCTGGACCCGAAGGTGCGTGGCCGATGAGCCAGTCCACGAGGCGACTCGTCGCGGACCCACACACCCCGCTCCTCGAGGTCAGGGACCTTCAGGTCGCCTTCCGGTCGACGACCGGAGTGGTGCCGGCGGTCCGCGGGGCCAACCTCACGATCTACCCGGGTCAGGCGGTCGCCATCGTCGGTGAATCCGGATCCGGCAAGTCCACGCTCGCGCACGCCGTGATCGGCCTGCTCCCAGGCACCGGCCACGTCACCGGCGGATCGATGCGTTTCGACGGCAAGGAACTCACGACGGCGTCGCGCAAGGAGATCGAGGATCTCCGCGGCAAGGAGATCGGCTTGGTCCCCCAGGACCCGATGACCAACCTGAACCCGGTGTGGACCATCGGCTTCCAGGTGCGCGAAGCCCTCAAGGCCAACGGCATCGCCACCGGCAAGGCGGCCCATGCGCGCGCCGCTGCCGTCCTCGCGGAGGCGGGGCTCCCGGATGCCGAACGCCGCGCCAAGCAGTACCCGCACGAGTTCTCGGGCGGCATGCGTCAGCGGGCGCTGATCGGGATCGGCCTCGCCGGCGAGCCGCGCCTCCTCATTGCCGACGAACTGACCTCCGCCCTGGACGTCACTGTGCAGAAGGTCATCCTCGACCACCTCGAGACGCTCACGAGGGACCACGGCACCGCCCTGCTGTTCATCACCCACGACCTCGGTCTCGCCGCCGAGCGTGCGGAGCACCTCGTCGTCATGCACCGGGGCCGCGTCGTCGAATCCGGACCATCGCGCGACATCATCCGCGAGCCCCACCACCCCTACACGAAGCGGCTGGTCGACTCGGCGCCGTCGTTGGCGTCCCGCCGCATCCAGTCCGCCAAGCAGCGCGGCGTGAAGAGCGCCGAGCTCCTGGCCAAGGGTGACGACGTGCACTCGGCACCGCAGATCGTCGAGATCGAGCACCTCACCAAGGTGTTCACCATCCGCGGCAGCCGCCCGGGCGCCGGGACGGACTTCAAGGCTGTCGACGACGTCACCCTTTCGATCCCGCGCGGCAGCACCACCGCCCTCGTCGGCGAGTCGGGCTCGGGCAAGTCGACGGTCGCGAACATCGTGCTCGGCCTCCTCCCCGCGACCGAGGGACGCGTCGTGTTCGAGGGTACCGATATCGCGACGCTCGATTCGAAGGCCTGGTTCAAGTTCCGTCGGCGCGTGCAGCCGGTGTTCCAGAACCCCTACGGGTCGCTGGACCCCATGTACTCGATCTTCCGTATCATCGAGGAGCCCCTGCGCGTTCACCGCGTGGGTGACGTGAAATCCAGGGCCGCCCGCGTGGCTGAGCTGCTCGAACTCGTCGCGCTCCCCACCTCGACGATGCGCCGCTACCCCAACGAGCTCTCGGGTGGGCAGCGGCAGCGCGTCGCGGTCGCCCGCGCGCTGGCCCTCGAACCGACGCTCGTCGTCCTCGACGAGGCGGTGTCCGCCTTGGACGTGCTCGTCCAGGCGCAGGTGCTCAACCTGCTCACCGACCTGCAGCACGAACTCGGGCTCACCTACCTGTTCATCACCCACGACCTCGCCGTCGTCCGGCAGATCGCGGACGAGGTGGCGGTCATGAGCAAGGGCAGCATTGTCGAGACCGGCACCACCGACGAAATCTTCAACAACGCGCAGCACCCGTACACGCAGCAGCTGCTCGCGGCGATCCCGGGCGCGACGCTCCAGCTCTGAGGCGCGACGGCGTATCGACGTTCGGGGTCAGTCAGCCGCGGTCGACGTCCCGGCGGTGGGCGATGCGCAGCACGGTGACGAGGACTGCCTGTCCGTGGAGGCGGTAGACCACTCGGTACTGACCGCGGCGTGCGGACCACGCGCCCGTGAGTGGCCCGCGCAGTGGCTTTCCGACTCGAAACGGGTCCTCGGCCAGCGGTCCGCTGATGAACTCCCACGCCGCGGCCGCCACTACAGGCGGGAGGTCACGCTCGAGAGCCCGCCTTGCTGGGCCGGAGATCTCGACCCGGTACGTCACGTCCGCTCTCGCAGCCGCACTTGGTCGAGCGGAAACACGTCCCCGCGGGCTATCGCGGCTTCGGCCTCGGCGATCTCTGCCATTGCCTCTGGGTCGGAGAGGATGGCGAGCGTCTCCTCCAGCGACTCGAGGTCGTCGGGCGAGATCAGGACCGCAGCGGGCTCGCCGTTGCGAGTAATGACGACGCGCTCATGCGTGTCGTGTACCGACGTGACGTACGCCGAGAGCCGTGCTTTCACCTCTGCGAGCGACTTTGTGAGCATGACCATAATCGTAGTCATCATGGTGCCTTCCTTCCAGTGTCAGCTGGCGCGGCGGTGGTGGGGTTGGTGGTAGTGGAGGTCGATGACGTGGGCGAG
>Ga0209745_1001764_pt1 | contig 12646 bp, 5 predicted proteins | sample BarGraNGADG00312_FD_184495 | JGI IMG/M metagenome (GOLD analysis project Ga0209745, IMG submission 184495) | Arctic peat soil microbial communities from Barrow, Alaska - Barrow Graham LP Ref core NGADG0004-312 (SPAdes) (version 2) | ecosystem: Environmental > Terrestrial > Soil > Wetlands > Peat ... | reverse complement strand
GCCCTAGACTCTGTGCTTGTCTCGCCCCCGTAGCTCAGATGGATAGAGCGGCGGCCTTCTAATCCGCGGGTCGGAGGTTCGAGTCCTCCCGGGGGCGCGCGGTGTAAGGACTGTCAAAGCACCGGACGAATCGCGTGCTCGAGACCTCCGGCCCTGCCGCACCCGTCAGCGAGACTCATCCAAAGAAATCCGAGGAAGTGTCGGATCGGGGTAGGAGCGTTCGTAGAAGGGGTGAGCGGCGCCACGGGGGCGCCCCGAGTCACAGGAGATGATGCGAGATGCAGTACATGTTTTCCGTGATCGACGACCAGACCAACTCCGGGACGCAGGAGGAGATGGATGCGGTCGATGTGTTCAACGACCGGCTCCAGACTGAGGGCTTCTGGGTCTTCGCCGGCGGGCTCGCGGCGCCGAACACCGCCACCGTCATCGACAACCGAGGAGATGAGGCGATCGTCACCGACGGGCCCTACGTGGAGTCGAAGGAGCTCGTCGCCGGCTTCTGGATCATCCAAGCCCCCGACCTGGACGTCGCGCTCAAGCTCGCCGCCGAGGGGTCGAAGGCATGCAACCGGAAGGTCGAGGTGCGGCCGTTCTTGTGAGCGTGGTCGACGTACGGGAGGCGATCATTCGGGCCCACCACGAGGAGTGGGCGCGGGTGGTCGCCGCTCTGACCAGGCGATTCGGTGACCTCGACATCGCCGAGGAGGCGGCGGCCGAGGCGTTCGCGATCGCCGTCGAGCGGTGGCCGGCCGACGGCGTACCTCCCAACCCCGGCGCGTGGCTCACCACCACCGCCAACCGCAAGGCCATCGACCGGATCCGACGCGAGAACAAGCGTGGCGACAAGGAGAGGGAGGCGGATGAGTTGTACGACGTCGACCCGCGCGAGCCTCTCGGCGCCATCGCCGACGAGCGGCTCCGGCTGATCTTCACCTGCTGTCACCCGGCGCTGGCGATGGAGGCTCGTGTGGCGTTGACGCTGCGGATGGTCGGCGGTCTGACCGTGCCCGAGATCGCTCGTGCCTTCCTTGTGCAGGAGACCACCATGGGGCAGCGGATCACCCGCGCGAAGGCCAAGATCAGGGCGGCTCGGATCCCGTATCGGGTGCCGTCCGCGGACGATCTCCCGGCGCGAATCCCCGGCGTGCTCGCGGTCCTCTTCCTCGTCTTCAACGAGGGCTACCTGGCGACCGGCACCGACACCGATCCCGTACGTCACGACCTGACTGCCGAGGCGATCCGTCTCACTCGGCTGATCCGGGCCCTCATGCCGGAAGACGGTGAGGTGGTGGGGCTGCTGGCGCTGATGCTCCTCACCGAGGCCCGCCGCACCGCGCGAGTCTCAGCGAACGGCGAACTGGTCACCCTCAATGAGCAGGACCGTGGGAAATGGGACCCTGCGCTGGTCGCCGAAGGGCATCGGCTGGTGCGCGAGCGCCTGGCCGCCGGGGTGGCCCCGGGTCGCTACCAGATCCTCGCAGCGATCAACGCCGTGCACACCTCCGCCCGCGACATTCGTGACACCGACTGGCCGCAGGTCGTCGCCCTGTACGACCAGCTCGTCAGCCTCGACCCCTCGCCGGTCATCGCCTTGAACCGGGCCATCGCGGTCGCCGAGCTCGACGGACCGGAGGTGGCACTGGCAGTCGTCGACCGCCTTGAGGACAGGTTGGTCGGCTATCACCCCTACCACGCGACCCGCGCCGACCTGCTGCGCAGGCTGGGCTTCAGCGAGAAGTCGCGCGCGGCGTACGACAAGGCCATCGAGCTCGCGGGCAACACCGCCGAGAGCGCCTACCTGACACGCCGCCGCGACCAGCTGAGGTAGTGCTCGCGGGCTAGGCCGAACGACGCGAGAAACGTCATGAAGGTAGGTAAGGCTTGCCTATTGCCGGGGAGGCCGTCGTGGGATAATACTTGCTCTGGCGAGCCTCCAACGTAGGAGACGGACCCCTCGGTAGTCATTGTGGGCGAGCCTTGTGCGGCTTTCCTCTCATTGATTTGCATTCCATGCAACGAATGATGGAGCGGCCTTGAAACAGTCGTCGCGCCATCGACAGTGCGTTTGACACGTACCGAACCCGACTCCCCTCACACGGGCATCATGCATCGTCGAATCCGCTGACCCAGCGGGTGCGTGGCGCCCTGGGCATCCCCCGAATGGGCGCCTTCACGCCCATGGCCCGCTTAGGGTCCACATCGTTTCTGGAGGCACGATGGCTGCCATATACGTCGCCGAACTCGCCTACAGCTACCGGCGCGACCGCGCCGTGCTGTCCAGCGTCGACCTGAGCGGCGCGTCGTCGACCGACAGCGCCGTCCTCACCAAGATCGATGCACTGCTCTCGGACGCCGCCAGTGCGTTCAACCTGCGTCATTACCAGGACGCCATCGACGCCTACCAGCAGGCTCGCGGCCTGCTGTGGAAACAGTTGTTCCCCCTCACCACGCTGGATGAGAAGCTCGCCTGGGGGGCCGACCTGATGCACACCCTCGTGTCCTACTCGGCCGAGTGGCTGAATGTGCTCCCGGTCGAGCAGGCGACCGCCGGGGTACGTCCGCGCGAGCTGACCGCCATGGATGCCCCTGTGGTGGGCCTGCTGAGCGGGCTCACCGACGCGAAGGGCACCGCCGCCGTCGCCGATCTGCAGGTGTCGATGACCCTGCGGGCGATCGGCAATGCGTCCTCGGCGAAGTTCTTCGCCGATCGGGCCGCCAGCGAAGCCCCCGACCTCATCGGGAAGATCACCGCCGCCCAGCAGGCGCAGCCCGCTCCCGCGGGGTCCACCCCTGCCACACCAGGGACGCCCGGGAATCCGCAGGTCCCAGTTCCCCACGTTCCTCCGCTCGGTGGGGGCGTCCACCCAACGCCCGGTGTCGGGACTCCCGTGCACCTCCCCGCCGGGCCGCTCATCCTCGCCGCCACAACGCCGGGCCTCACAGCGTCCGCGCTGAGTTCGACGCCCATGAGCCGGGTCCTCGGCTCGAGTGTCGGCGTCACCGTTCCCGTGGAGGTCCCTCCACAGCTCACCGTCGACCAGCGGTCGTACGTGTTCGAGTCGGGTGGGACGGTGCAGCAGCTCACGTGGACGGCCGGCCAGGCCGTAGCGACCGACCAGGTGCTCAGCAGCCTGTACACCGCGCACAAGCTCGCCACCTCGCTTCCCGACGTGCTGATCAGGCCCACGAGCCCCGCTGATGTGGCGGTGTCGCTGGCCCACGCCTGGTACTACGAGACCGCACTCGGACTTGCCCAGTGCTACCACGCGATGGGGAACTTCAGCGAGGCCGAGACGTGGTACCTACGCGCAGCCAGCTACCAGTACCTCAACGCGGCGATCGAGGCACCGTTCGTGTGGGCGCATCTGGCCCAGCTCTACCTCGATTGGGGAGACTCCTCCTTCCGCGACGGGGACGCGACCAGCGCCCTGCCGATCTACCAGAACGTCCTGGGCGTCAACAACACCGTGCCGGTTTCTCAGCTCTACACGGTTCCGGGTCTGAAGCCGGCCGCGGACTCCGCCCGCTCGCTGATCGCCTCCATCGCGCACCCGGACGCCGTCGACGTCAGCCCGGCCATCGCGTCGGTGATCCTCGAGGTGCAGGCACAACTGGCCAAGATCGCGGGCGGCCTGGACTTCTGGGGCTACTGGGCGCAGAACATCCCGATCTGGACGTTCGACTACCTGCAGTCGGTGGCGGTGAACTTCTGCCAGCTGGCCATCGGCGCCGAGCGCGACGCGATGAACTTCTGGGAGCGGGCCGACTCGGGCACCCTCACCCGCACCCAGCTGACACAGAACATCGGACTGTCCCAAGCCGAGCTCAGCGCGGCCCAACAGCAGGTGAGCGCCGCCCAGGCCGAGACGAACGCCTACAGTGCGGCCCAGCAGGTCGCCCAGCTACGCGCGGCGGATGCGACGGCGAACGCCAACGAGTACGCCACTCAGTCACCCGACTGGATCACGCACCAAGCGCTCCAGACGCAGCTCAGCGGCGGCGAGGACGGTGACGCGGGGCAGCTGAACCAGTTGGCCGACCAGATGATGAGCGGGTCGTACTCCATCTCGGGTGACCGGGGGACGCTGGCGGCGGCCGAGTCGTTGACGGCCGCGCGGCTGCAGAGCGCCTATGAGATCGACACGATGCGCCGCCAGGCCACCGAGCTGAATGCAGCGGCCAACCAGGCGGCGGCTGAGGTGACCGCCGCCAACGCACGCGTCACGGCCGCGCAGGCGGGTGCCAACGCGGCCGCGGTGCGGGTCCAGGCGTCCCAGCAGTTGCTGCAGGCATTCGACCAGCAGCGCTTCACCCCCGACGTGTGGAACGCCCTGGGCGACCGGATGAACGACTTGTCGAACCGCTACCTCATGTGGGCACTCGGGGTGGCCAAGCGGATGCAGAGCGCCTACAACTTCGAGAACGATGTCGGTCTGCAGGTGATCCGGCCCGACTACACCTCCAGCCAGGTGCACGGGCTGCTCGCCGCCGACACGCTCATGGCGGACATCCAGTCGTTCACGTACGACGTCATCACCTCGACAGCTCCCAAGCCGCAGCCACTGAAGCAGACGATCTCCCTGTCGCAGCGCTACCCCTTCGTGTTCGAGACCCAGCTCCGGCGAACCGGTTCGATGACCTTCCAGACCGACCTCGACGACTTCGACTCGGTGTACCCAGGCACGTACGCCGGGCGGATCGAGCACGTCGAGGTGGCGGTCGACGGCATCATCCCGGCGTCCGGTGTGAGCGGTGCGCTCACCAACGCCGGCATCTCCCAGTTCCGCACGCCGTCGTCGTCGGGCGGGACGGTGAAGCAGCGGGTGCAGAATAGCGAGACGCAGATCATCTCCGACTTCGACGTCCGGGTCGACGCGCTGGTCGACAACCCCGATCGGCGGCAGCTGGGTATGTTCGAGGGGGCCGGTCTGGCGTCCTCGTGGACCTTGTCACTGCCCAAGGACGTCAACCAGCAGCTCGACTTCAACGCCCTGGTCGACGTGCGCCTCACTGTGACCTATCGGGCCCGCTTCGATCCGGACCTCCGCACGTCGGTGCTGGCCGAGCTCGCCTCCAGGCCGGGAATCCACAGCCGGCAACGCCCGTTCCCGCTGCGCTGGGTGTTCGCCGACGCGTTCTTCCGGTTCTACTCCACGGGGGTGCTCCAATTCGCGCTCGGCGCAGGCGACTTCGCCCTCACGGAGAAGAACCCGGTGATCACCGACGCGAGCCTGGTCGTGGCCACCTCTCCAGCATCGAAGTCGCAGGGCATCAAGCTCAAGGTCACCCTGCCCTCGGCGTCGGCTGTCTCGGCGACGACGGCCGGCGACGGCATCGTCCAGACCGCGGCCCTGGCCGGCGCGGTGACAGGGCAGTCGGCGATCGGGTCCTACCAGATCGAGCTGGACGCCGCCGACAACCCGGGCTGGGTCTCGAACGGCGTACTGGCTCTCGACGCCATCGACAACGTTGGCCTGGTCATCGGCTACTCGTTCACGCCTCGCGGCTGAGGAGCGCACGATGAGCTTCGACGTCGGCTTCGCGAGCCAGGCGCCGTCGCTGCCCACCGGTGGCGGTGTCGGCGGCCTCGGCGAGACCTTCAGCCCCGACCTGTCCACTGGATCGGGCACTCTGGCGGCGCCCATCGACGTGCCCAACGGGCCCAACGACTCGAGCCCGAAGCTGACCCTGAGCTACGACTCGGGGACGCCGAACGGCCCGTTCGGGCTCGGCTGGTCGATCAGTCTGCCGAGGCTCCTGCGCAGCACGATGGTGGGCCGGCCGCGCTATGACGACACCGACACGTTCGTGCTCGAAGGGTCCGGTCCGTTGGTGCGCGGCTCCGACGGCCTGCTGCGTCCCCAGGTCGACACTGGAGATTGGACCATCGCCGCGGCGGGGGACGGCTTCGTCGCAACAGACCGCGCCGGAACCCGCTACCACCTCGGCAGCACGAGCGCTTCTCGGATCGTCGGCGCGGGCGGTGGCACGTGGGCTTGGATGCTGGACGCCGTCGAGGACAACCTGAGCCTGCGCACGCCCTTCACCTGGCAGGCGGTGGGCGCGCAACGCTACCTGGACACGATCGCGTGGGGCCCCTTCGAGGTCCGCTTCGGCTACGAACCGCGTCCCGACGTGCTGCGCTGGGGTCGCGGTGGGTTCCTCCTTGTCACGGGGCAACGGTGCAGCACGATCGAGTTGCACATCCCCGGCCAGAACCCGTCGCTCGTGCGCCGCTGGACTCTGGGCTACACGGCAGGGCCGGTCAACGGCGCATCCCTCCTGACGTCAGTACGGCTCACCGGATTCGCCGCCGACGGGTCCAGCCTGGACTCTCCCGCACTGGGGTTCGGCTATACGGAGGCCGGCGCGCCCACCGTGCGGCGGATCGACCCTGAGGACGAGCGCGCCGCCCCGCCTACGCTCGGCGGCGGCGCCCGGGTCGAGCTGGTCGACTGGACCGGCACCGGTGCCGCCGACGTGATGGAGATCGGTACCGGCGGACGGGCCCGGGTTTGGCCCAACCGGGCTGGTCGCTTCGGCCGGCCACAGGACGTCGGAGTGCTGACGGAGCTGGCGGGTGTGACGTCCCGGTTCGCGCTGCTCGACATCGACGGTGACGGGATCGCCGACGTCGTGCGCGCCGACGTTCCTCTGACCCGCTACCAGCCGCGCACCGCGACCGGATTCGCCCGGCCCGTGGCGCTGGCCCAGGCACCCGCCGCGGCGCCGGGCGCGGCCGGCGTCCGGCTGGCCGACTTCGATGGTGACGGGCGGGTCGACCTGCTGTGGAGCAACCGCACCGCGCTGATGCTGGCCCATCGCGACGCCTCCGGCGACTGGCTCAGCGTGCCCGACGTCGTCGAGGAGCAGCCCGCGGGGCCGCCGACCGACCTCACCGACCCACGGGTGTTCTGCGCCGACATGACCGGCGACGGCACCCCCGACCTCGTGCGGGTCGACGGCTCGGGCGTCAGCTTCTGGCCCTACCTCGGGGCGGGTGTCTTCGGCGATCGCGTCGCCATGGCGAACAGCCCCCAACTGCCGTACGACTGCGACCCGCGCACCGTCCTCGTCGTCGACATCGACGGCGACGGCTGCGCCGACGTGGTACATCTCGATAGGGGCACCCTGACGTGGTGGCCGAACCGGAGCGGCTGCGCGTTCGAGCCGCCGCGCGTCGTCACCCACCTGCCGACCGGCGCGATGTCGACCCTGCGGGTGGCCGACCTGCTGGGACGTGGCACGCCCTCCCTGTGCTGGACCTATCCCCTGCCCTCGGGCCGGGGCCGGTGGTTCACCGTCGACCTGATCGGGTCGCAGCCCACCTCGCTGCTGTCACGCATCGACAACGGCATCGGACGCACGACCACCATCAGCTGGACCACCACCGCCCTGGAGGCAGAACGCGACCGCGCGGCCGGGTTCCCTTGGCCCGCCCGCCTGCCGATCGTGCTTCCCGTCGTGGCCCGTGTCGACGTCGCCGACGCCTCGGCGGGCCCGGTGGGTTCGACCGTGTACGAGTACCACGACGGCCGCTATGACGGCGCCCTGCGGGAGGTGTGCGGGTTCGGCCGGGTGACCACCCGCGATCTCGGCGATGCGACCGCGCCCACTCTGGTGACGACGCGCTGGTTCCACACCGGGCTGCTCGACGACGGCCGCGAGCCCGCGACTCAGGCCGACAGGGTGCGTGCCCGGGCGATCCGTGGCCGGTTGTTCCGGCAGGAACGGGCGACCGTCGACGGTCGGCTGTTCGACCGGTTCGAGCAGGCCTGGCGGGTCGACGATGGCGCCCACGACGGCTCGATCGTCCCACGCCTGGTCAGCTCCACCCGATCGGTGTTCGAGGGCCAGGTCACTCCCGTCAGCAGCATCGTCACCGAGCAGACCGCTTGGACGTCGGACGGCAGCATCACCTCGGCGGTCGAGCGCGCGTTCGATGGAGCCTCGGCCACCCTGGCGCAGGAGCTGCACACCGACACCGAGTACGCCGTCGATCCAACCGGCCGGCTCCGCCAGCGCGTGTCGCGGGTCGTGCAGCATGACGGCTCGGGGGCGATCCTGTCCGACCTGCGGACGAGCTACGACGGACTCCCCGAGGGTCAGGTGGGCAGCCAGGGGCTGGTGACCCGCCGCACCGCGCTGGTCATCCCGGATGCCCTCGCCACCGCCGTGTACGGCGCCGATATGCCCGACCTGGCCGCGGCGGGGTACGTCCGCCCGGCCGGCGCCGACGGGTGGTGGATCGAACTGGGTCGGTACGAGCGCACCGTTGACGTCGTCGGCGTCCACGGGCGCATGACGGGTCCGGGCGGCGGGGTGTCTACGCTGCTGATGGACCCGACGGCTTGCTACCCGATCGCCGTGACCGACGCCGTCGGCAATCGGATCACTGCCGAGTTCGACCTGCGCAGCTACCAACCCACCGGCGTCGTCGACCCGTCCGGCGTCCGGTTCGAGGCGACCTTCGACGCGCTGGCCCGGCTCGCCAGCACGATCGAGTCCGGCGACACCGCAGCCGAGCCGGCGCGGGCGCTGTGGTACGACATCACTGCCCTGCCGATCGTCGTCACCGAGAGCACCGCGACGGGGTCCGCCCAGCCGCGGCGCTCGCAGCGTCAGTTCTTCGACGGCGCCGGACGCCTGCTGCAGCAGCGTCTCGCCGATGAAGCCGGCGAGATCGTCGCCGACGCCAAGGACTACGGGGCTCGGGGCCTCACCGTCCGCTCGTACCTGCCGTACCGCGCTACTGACACCGCGTACGAGCCGCCCGCCCCGGACGCCCCGCACACCGAACTGAGGTACGACGCCCTCGGCCGGGTCGTCTCGACGCGGCGGCCCGACGGCGGCCTGGCGAGCGTGACCTACCTCCCCGGGATGATCGAGGAGCGCGACGCCGAACAGACCCGCACCGACGCCGGCGCCCCTCACACCGGTGCGTTGATCCGCAGACACATCAGCCCGGCCGGCACGGTGGAGCGGATCGAGCAGGTGGCCGCTGGTCGCACCATCGTGACGACAGATCGCCATGACATCAAGGGCAACCTCATCGAGCACGTCGATGCCGCTGGTGGGTCGGTGCGGTTCGACCTCGACCTGCTCGGGCGCCCCCTGCGGATCACCCGGCCCGAAGCCACCCAGGTGCTCGTGCTCGACCCGTCCGGCGATGTCATCGCGACACGTACCGGAACCGCCCGGGTCTTCCGCTCGTACGACCTGGCGCGCCGCCCGACCGCTGTGCGGCACGGCTCGCCCACGGCGACGCCGGTGGCGACCTTCGTCTACCACGACATGCCGGGACCGGCTCCTGCTGACGCCGGAACCCACACGGTTGGCGGACGGCTGGTGCGGGTCGATGACGAGGGTGGCAGCACCGTGTTCGACTACGACGATCGCGGCCGCATCGCCCGCAAGACGATGACGCCGACCGGCGCGACCCCGGTCACCATCCAGCTCGCCCACCGATCGGACGGGCTCATCGATCACGTGAGCCACCCGGGAGGGCCGGTCGTCACCTACGGCTACAACGCACTGGGACTGCTCACCTCGGTCAGCGGGGTCATCGAGTCGATCGACTACGACCTCGCCGGACGCCGTACCCGAGTGGCGAACGCCAACGGCACCGTCGAGACCGACGCGTACGACCCGCTCACCGGCTGGCGCACCACGTCGACGCTCACTGGTCCCGCCGGCCTGTTGCGGCAGACCGGGTTCAGCCACGACCGGGTAGGTAACCTCACCGCGCTGACCAGCACCGACGCCACTATCGCCTGGACGTACTCCTACGACGACCTCTACCGGCTGGCTTCGGCGTCCGGGGCGACGGGCCCGCTCGCCTATGCCTACGACGACGCCTTCAACCTGACGTCGTCCGCCGCCGGCGCCTACCACTACGGCGAGAATGGCGCGCCCGCTGCCTGCCTCACCAGCGTCGGCCCCGACACGTTCGGCTACGACGACCGCGGGCTGCTGATGTCCGCCCCGTGGGGCACGCACACGCTCGACGCCGAGGGACGCCTCCGGGCGATCGCCCTGCAGGGGGGCGGGTCCGAGACCCTCACCTACAGTTACGGCGGCTCGCTCGTCCGGCGGGTCACCACCGAGGCCGGGGGCGCCACTCGCCAGGTGTTCAGCCCCGATCCGCTCGTGCGCATCGAGAACGGTCAGGTCATCGCCCAGATCACCGACGGCGGGCGCATCGTCGCCCGCGACCAAGGCGGACAGCTCACCTGGCTGCACTACGACCACCTCGGCTCCCTGGTGCTCATGACCGACGTCGCGGGCGCCGAGGTACTGCGGATTACCTACGACCCGTACGGCCGGGTGCTCAGCCGGACGGGCACGGCGGTTGCGTCACAGGGTTTCGCCACCGGCCAGGACCTCGGTCATGGGCTCGTGCTGCTCGGCGCGCGCTGGTACTCGCCGCAACTGGGCCGGTTCATCTCCCCCGACCCGCTCGTCGGCGACATCGGCGACCCGGCCGCGTGGAACGCCTACGCCTACTGCCGCGACAACCCGACGAGCTACATAGATCCGTCGGGACGCGACTTCTGGAAGATCTTCGCCGCGGTCGTCGCCACTGTGGCGATCATCGCGGTGGCGGTCATCGTCACGGTCGTCACTTTCGGCATCGCCACGCCAGGCACCGTGGCTCTGGCCGTCGGGGGTGTCAGCATCACCTGGGGTGCCGTGTTCGCCGCCACCATGGTCGGAATCGTGGCCGGCGGGGTGATCGGCGGCATCGCTGCCGCCCGCGCCGGTGGGGACGCCGGTGACATCTTCCTCGGCGTCGTCGTGGGTGGGGCCGTTGGCGGGTGGGCGGCATTCGGGGGTGCGTTCGCGGGCGTCGCCGTCGGCGGCGCGCTGGGCCTGACCAGCGGAACCGTCCTCTGCGGGGCTGTGGTCGGCGGTGTCACCGGCACGATCAACGGGGCAGCGATGGGCTTCGCGTCCGGCTTCGCCGGGGGGAAGAACAACGGGCTCAAGGACATCATGCTCAAGGTGCTTGTCGGCGCCATCACCGGCCTGGCGCTGGGCGCGGCCCTGGGGGCGATCAGCGGGATGGTCGCACCCAAGCAGAGTATCGGCGAGGCCGCACAGAAGGCCCTCCAACCCGACCCGCCACCCGCCGGTCCGGGCACCCTGACCCCCGGTACACCGGGCGGGCTCACCGGGCCGTCCGCGCCGGTGAACTCGCTGGGAGGCGCCGTCAACCAGATCGGCACCGCAGCCCTCGGCCGGGGGGCGGGAGTCGTCGCGCCCTATGCGCTGGCGGCAGTTGCGCCGGCCGCGGGAAACGCGCTGGTCTTCGCGATCGTCGTGGACGGGTCCTCAGCCGCCACCTCAGCCTTCTTCGACGACCTGCAGCAGTACGTCCGCACCCACAACATCAACCTGGGCCCCTTCAACTTCATCAAGACCGACTTCTGACCCATCCTCGAGGAGGAATCATGCCCGGCTGGTACATCCACATGGAGACAGCAACCATGGTGGCGAAACGGCTGCAGATCGCCGATCTGCCACCCGACGCCACCATCACCCCGCTCGACGCCCAACACCTCGGCGAACTCGCGCACACGTGGCGCAACTATCTCGCCGCGGGTGCCATCGGCCCTGACATCTTCTTCCTGCTCCCCGATTTCAAAGGTGACAAGGGCAATGTGCTGCTCACCGTCACCAACTGGGTCCTTAGCGTCTGGGACACGCTCGACTCGGAGTTCGTGTCGAAGTGGGAGAAGTGGGCACAACCGGCGATCGACGGCGTGGGTGATGTGCTGAACCAGGCCACCGGCGGCGTCCTTCAGGAACTCGGACAGGCGCTGCAGGAGCTGTCCTCGGCGATCACGGACGCCATCATCGAGCTGTTCACCCAGCTCTACGACTGGTTCGGGCTGCTCACCTCCGGCGTCCCGCAGGGGTATGGGGACTCGGCGTTCTTCTGGTCGGACATGTTCCACTACCGCAAGACCTTCGAGTTCGCCCAGGCGCTGTACAAGAACGCCACGACCGACCAGCACAGGGCGTTCGCGCTCGGCTGGATGAGCCACTGCGCCACCGACGTGACCGGGCACTCATTCGTCAACAGCAAGGCCGGCGGACCGTACCGGGTGCACTGGCAACGCCACCACCTCGTCGAGAACCACATGGACGCCAAGGCCTACGACGCCCAGCACGGCACCGAGCCGTACGGCGAGCTGGACACCTCCGCGATGCACTTCCGTCTGGCGTTCCGCAAGGGCCTGCAAGCCCCCTACGTCGGCGCCGACGACGCTCCCGCGTACGACTACTTCACCGGCTTCCCCGCCTACAACACGTCCGACTCGGCAGCCGGCGCGAAGCAGCGCCACGACTTCTTCGACCTCGACACGGCCGACCTGCCCGACGACCTGTGCGACCTCATCATCACGACGATGGAGCAGGTCTACGGGGACGCAGACCCCAAGATCCTCAACTGGGACCCGAGCCAGTTCTCCGATCTCGACGGCTCCGGCAACCCGACGGGGCGGCCCAGCCGGCTCGCTCTGCAGAACACCTTCAAGCTGCTCTACCTGTACGTCAAGAAGACCTCGACCAGCGGATACGCCCCCCGCAAGCCCACCGCGCCCCCGGTCTTCAACGACCACACGCCTCCCGCACCCCC
>Ga0209745_1001761_pt1 | contig 12653 bp, 9 predicted proteins | sample BarGraNGADG00312_FD_184495 | JGI IMG/M metagenome (GOLD analysis project Ga0209745, IMG submission 184495) | Arctic peat soil microbial communities from Barrow, Alaska - Barrow Graham LP Ref core NGADG0004-312 (SPAdes) (version 2) | ecosystem: Environmental > Terrestrial > Soil > Wetlands > Peat ... | reverse complement strand
CCGAGGCTATCAAGGCAGCCTTGGCGCAGTTTCCGGTTGTCGTGTTGACAGGAGCCAGACAGGTCGGCAAGACCACTTTGGCCCGCTGGTTGTGGCCCGAGGCGACATACGTGACGCTGGACGATCCAGCCGACGCGGCGCAAGCCAGACTGGCCCCAGACAACTTCCTCCGCGCTCATCCCACGCCCCTCATCATCGACGAGATCCAGTACGTGCCGGAATTGCTCCGACACATCAAGATCGCTGTTGACCGCGACAGACGGCCGGGCCGCTTCCTCGTCACCGGCTCCCAGACCTTTGGCCTCATGGCAGGAGTGAGCGAGTCGCTGGCTGGCCGCGCCGCGATCTTCTCGTTGCCTCCTCTCGGGGTGAGCGAGGTCGCCGCTGACGGATCGACGGAGACGTCAGACGCACTGTTGTGGCGGAGCGGCTTCCCCGAACTCTGGCAGCGGAAAGACCTCGACCGCGACCTGTGGCTCGGGAGCTATGTGGCGACCTACCTCGAACGCGATGTCAGGCAAGTCGTCAACGTGGGGGACCTCCGCGATTTCGACCGACTGGTTCGAGCGCGGTTCGCCGCGCGTTCGTCGCGTGCCGTACCGCTCGCGCATACCCGATTGAGGCGTCGTTTCCGGCGATGGCTGTCCCTGTCGCGGGGCCGCACGGACTGCTGAGCGAACTGTAAGGAGGGCGGCAAGATTGCGCCGGGAAACATCGGCGGCTGCGCGAGCCGGCTATGTTATTGCACTTTGAAAAATAGTCTTGACTATTTTAGTTAATATACAACAATAGTCTCGTGGAACAGCGGCAGCCGTACCTCCGTATCTGGAACGCCCTGGCGTCGGAAAAGGCCATGATCTTTCTTTCGGGGCCTCGCCAGTCCGGCAAGACCACCCTGGCGGGACTCATCGCCAACCAGTTTCGGAACCACCTCTACTGCAATTGGGACATTCCGGGTCACCAGTCGCAGTTGATCGAGAACCCCACGTTCTTCACCGGGATGCCCAGGCAGGACACGTCACTCCCGTTGGTCGTGTTCGATGAGATCCACAAGTATCGAAACTGGAAGAACTACCTCAAAGGCGCGTATGACGAGTTCCGAAACGACTACCAGTTCCTCGTGACCGGAAGCGGGCGGCTGGACCTCTACCAAAAGGGAGGCGACTCGCTCGCGGGCAGATACCTCCCGTTCCAGATCTGGCCCCTGACGATTGGGGAGTTGGGGATGGCGAACCGCGAGATGGACGCGTTCCTCCGCGACCCGCTTGTCGTCTCGCTCGATCGTCAGGAGGAGTTGGCGGCGACGTGGGATCGGCTGGAGACGCTCAGCGGCTTCCCGGAGCCTTACTTGAACGGACGGGCTCCGTCCTACCGGAGATGGTCCGTGACCTATGGCCGACGAGTCGTTCGCGAGGACATCCGCGACGTGACCGGGATTCGCTCCGTAACCGACGTTGAGACACTCTTCAATCTGCTGCCGTCCAAGGTGGGAAACACCTTGTCGTTGCCCTCGTTGGCACGCGACCTGAAACTCGCGTACACCACGGTGCGGAGTTGGCTGGACGTCCTCGAACGCTTCTATCTGACCTTTACCCTGACCACCTGGACGGAACGCATCGCGCGCGCCATCCAGAAGGAGCGCAAGGTTTACCTGTTCGATGTGCCACGTGTGAAAGACCCGGCCGCCCGCTTCGAGAATCAGGTGGCGCTCGAATTGTGGCGGGCCGTGAGTTGCTGGAACGCGATGGGGGCTGGCGACTTTTCGGTGCACTTCATCAGGAACAAGGAGCATCAGGAGGTGGACTTCCTGGTGGCCAACGAGCACGAGCCCGTGTTGCTGGCGGAAACCAAGCTGGCCGACGAGCGCCCCAGTGAGTCGTTGTTGAAGATCCAGCGAGCACTCAGGATTCCCGCGGTGCAGCTCGTGCGTCAGGCGCGCACGTTCCGGGCATACCGCAATGACGCGCTGCCGGTGCTCGTGGCCCCGGCCTGTTGCTGGCTGGCCGCGCTGCCGATGTAGCCGGCTGGACGCCGGCGAGTAGCGACGACATCGATCGCCGGATTCCTTGGGTAAGGGGCAGACGGCGCCCACCCCCGTCTACACGTGCTTCTTGAACGCGTGATGGGCCAGGCAGCCGATGGGCACGATGATCAACGTCAGCATCATCAACAGCACGAAGTACAAGCCGACCGTCTTCGCCGTCAGTGAACGCTGCGTCTGCAGGGAGAAGGGCCCGCTCACCGAAAAGAGCGTGGTAGAGGGATTCAGGTTCAGCGCCGAGAGTTCACGGTAGATCGCGCCCGTTTGCTCGACACCCTTGGCGATCTCGTTGAAGGCCTCCAACGAACGCGTCCTGATGAGCGTTACGACTTCCGGCGACCCGACCGACCGCGTAGTCGTACCTCGAAGTTCTTTCACCAGATCGTCGTAATACGCGGCCTCACGGCTCCGCGCCGCCATCTTCACGCTTTCCTCGATGAGGCGGTCGGTGAGCTTGCGTCTGTATTCCGCATCGGCCTGCGCGGTGGAAAGCGTCATGATCCGATCGAGGAACGACTGATCCAGTTGGGGCATCATCGCCTGACCGCCGCTCGTGCCGCCTCCAGAACCTGACGCGCCGGCCTTGGAGTCGGCCGAAGACGGCCCGCTCTGGGCCATATACTCGCGCAGAGAGGCCTGCAGCGCCTGAATGACATCAGCCGATTCCTGCTTCTCCAGGTTGAGCTGGAACAACTGGTTGCTGGCGTACAACGCCAGGCCGCGGGTGTTCTTGGTGACACCTTCGGAACGGATCAGCCCCAGCAGCGGCTCGAGCCTGAAACGAACCACCTCCTCGAGGCTCGTCCGCACATCCGCCAGCGTGACGCGCTCCTGTCCCACGCGGATGGCTCGGGCGCCTGGCAACTTGGCGATCTCGGTGAGGGTGTCGAGCACGCGGTTGGCCTTCGATCGCAGGATGTCGATCGCCACCAGGTAGTCTTCACGCTCGAGCACGTCCTTCTGCAGGATGTTTGCGGAAAGGACGGCGACGTTGTATTTCGAGGCACCCTTCCGCTCGTCGGCTTGTTTCGCCCACGTATTGAGAGTGTCCATCAGAACTTTGTCCATCAGATCGCGCGGCAGCGTCTTCAGGCGCTCGTGGCGGCGCATGCTGATGGAGTAGGACGGATCGACCATCGCTTCGCGCTTCTTCTTGAACTCATCCTGGATGCGGGCCCGATCGATCGGACTCAGCTTGGTATCCGCGAGCAGAGCCTGGTATTCGAACGCGAGCAGATCCAAGTCTGGATTCGATTGCTGGACGAACATCGAATCCTTGAAATCCTCGTACTTTCCGAACCGCTGCAGGTCGTTGACCTTGTAAACCTCGGTCAGCACCGGCGCGGCCACGATCTCTGAAACGCTGAACGGCGTGTGATTGGGGTATTGACCCTGGGCAGCGCCGTCGAAGAGCAAACGGAACTGAACGGACCCGACCCGTTCGACCGGTGAGATCAGAAACACGAGGATCACGCCCACCACGAACAGGGTGCCCACGCCGACGATGGCCGCGCCAATCACGCGCCGGTAACCCCTCAGGGTCTCGAAATACGGCTTCAGTGAGATTTCGTCGTCGATCTCGTCGATCGCGTCGTCTCGGCGGTTGGTCATGTGGGTTCGTCCTTCCTCGCTGTCGCTCATCGTTCAGGCCTCCACTCGAAGAGTGAAATTCTACACCACTACGCCTGCCCCCGATAACGATACACCCCGATCGCGATCAACTCCCGCAGCGCGAAGATCGCGTCGTTCAATCCCCATCGGAGCCGGTTCAACGGGTCGCCATAGCTCTTTCCGTTGGGCGCGAACGAGGGGACCTCGGAGCGCTTCTGGCTCCTGGCCAGCGGAGATCTGCGCGCCTCATAGGAGGTGACGAGGCGCACGTTGGTGAATCCCGCCTTGCGGAAGCACAGCGCCGCTCGCTTCGAATGCAGCGGGGAGGTGACCACGAGCAGCGGGGTGTCGTAACGGATCGCAGCCGTGCCCAGTCTCAGCAGGTTGCGAGGATGCTCGGCGGTGTTGCCCGAGACCGGGTCGAGCACGACCGCGTCCGGCGGGCAGCCCAGCCAGCGCGCCGCTTCCGCGTAGACCTCGGCTTCGCTCACCTGGCCGGCGCCGCCACCGCTGAAGACGATGGTAGGCGCCTGGCCGTCAGCCAGCAGTTGCACCGCCGCATAGATGCGATCCCAGCCTTCCGCCGTTGGGAGGGCATGACCGGCGAGCCCGCCCGTGAGGCACACGATGGCGCGCGAGGGCCGAGGGACGTCGGACTCGGTCACGAACCGCTCGAGGCCCGAAGACCCACCAGCCATGAGCCAGCCGCTGAAGAGGATGACGGCCGTTCCAACGACAGCCAGGGCACTGCCCGCTACGCGCGCGAGCGTCCGGAATAGGTTTGACACCGCCGCATTATCGCTCAAAGCGCGCCCCGCCTGACACATCCTTCCTTCTTCCCGACACCCGGTGTTAAGCTCTTCGTCCGGAGATGAGCGCAGACCTACGATACCAAGCGGTGCTCAGGCGTCTTCCTGCCGAGCGCGCCGAACGGACGCGGCGACGGTCGCTTCGACCAGCGGAGGGATCCTGACGCCCCGTTGGTGGCCGCTTCGTGTCGTGTGGTTGCGGGATGAGCGCGAGGGCGCCGACGGCGAGGTGCCCCGTCGCACCAGTGTCCGCACCATAGTCGCCGGCATCGTTCTCGGCTCAGTCGCGCTCTGGCTCGCCTTTCGCGGTCTGGACCTGGAAGAGCTGTGGCGTGCCTTGGCCCGCGTCGATCCCGCCTGGACATTGGCCGCGTTCGTCAGCAATGCAGTGTCGTTGGTGGCGGTCACCTGGCGCTGGCAACTGCTCTTCTATCCCGATCATCGAACGCGCCGGTTCTGGCCCCTCTTTCGCGCAGTCGTCATCGGCCAGATGGTCAACATTGTCGTTCCCCTCCGCCTCGGCGAGGTCGCCCGGATGTACCTCGTCGCGGAGGAGGAGCGCCTCAGCAAGGCCAGGGTACTGGCAACGCTCGCCGTGGAGAAGGCGCTCGACCTTGGCGTGTTCGCACTGGCCGTCGTGCTCGTGCTCGCCCTCTTCGCCTTTCCAGGTGGGGTGGGGATCAAGCGGGGGACCCTGTGGGGCGTGGGCGTTGGCGGGTCTCTGGCCCTCTGGCTGCTCTCACGCTTCAGCGATCGCCTCACGCCCTGGGTCCACAGCCTGTCCCGCTACGTACCTGGTCGCTTCGGCGGGCGTGCCACCGGCGTCGCGGAGCGTTTTCTCGAGGGTCTGTCGGCTCTGAAGAGCCCCGGCGTCAGCCTGGCCGCCGTCGCGTGGTCCGTCGTGATCATGGCGCTCGCTGCTTCGACGAACTACCTGATGTTCCTCGCGTGCGACTTCAATCTGTCGTTCCTCGTCGCAGTGTTCCTGCTGGTCTTGATTCAGGTCGGAAGCGTGCCGCCGTCGCTGCCGGGCAAGATCGGCATCTTCCATTTCCTGGTGGTCGTCGGCCTCGGCATGTTCGGCATCGACCGAGGCGCGGCGCTCGGCTACGCGATCGTGCTGTACGCGGTCGCCCTGCTGTCGAAGGTCGTCCTGGGGGCCGCGTTCGCGGCTACGGGACGGCGAGGGCGCCTGGCGCCGCGGCCGTCGAGCACCAGGGATTGACCGGTGGCGCCGCAACCGAAGTCCGCGGGAATCAGATGGTAGAATGACCAGCGCCCACTGGCCGCCGGGTGAGGCGGCCTCTCGTGCCTGGCGCGCGGCTGGCCGGATTTCCGGTGGCGAGGGAGTCTACATGCCGTCTTCTGTCCCAATGCCCCAGCACCACAGCGTCTCCGTGATCGTTCCCTGCCGGAACGAGCACGCGTCGGTCCTCGAGCTGCTCGACGACCTGACACGACAGGACTACCCGCTCGCCGAAGTGATCGTCGTTGACAACGCGTCGAGCGATGGGACCCGGGAGGCGCTCGAGCGCTATCGGCGCGAGCATCCGGCCTACCCGCTCCAGGTGCTGAGGTGCGAACGGATCGGCCAGCCGGCAGCTCTCAACACGGGCATCCGTATGGCGACCGGCGAGGTGATCGTCCGGATGGACGCTCACTCGAGACCCGATGCGTCATATGTTGGTCTAGGGGTGCACACGGTCTGCGATGCGGGAGCCGGTGTGGCGGGCGGTGTATGGGAAATCGTGCCAGGCCGTCCGACCATTGTGGCCCAGGCGATCGCTCGCGGCGTCTCGCACCCGATGGGCGCCGGCGATGCGGCCTACCGCACGGGACGCTCGATGCACGAACCGATGGCAGTTGACACCGTTCCGTTCGGCTGTTTTCTCAAGTCCACCTGGGAGCGGCTCGGCGGCTTCAACGAACGCGTCCTGACCAACGAGGACTACGAGTTCAACTACCGGGTCCGGCAGTCCGGACGACAAGTGATTCTGGATCCGCGCATTCGTTCGACCTACTACGCGCGACCGACGCTAGCCGCCCTTGCTGTTCAGTACTTCCGATATGGCTGGTGGAAAGCCCAGATGCTGAAGGCGCACCCGAAATCGCTGCGGTGGCGACAGGCGGTGCCGGCTGCGTTTGTCGCGACCGTCGTCGCTCTTGCGGCGCTCACCGCGGCCCTGGGATTCGCCGGGTATCAGGTATTGTTCCTCGTCTCGGTCTTGGCGCTGATCGGGTTGCTGGCGCTCTACGGCGGTGCACTCGGCTACGCCGCCTGGAGGATCAGTGGCGGGCGTCGCACGTGGGCGATTCTCCCGGTGTTGCCGCTGGTGTTCGCGACGATTCACTTCTGCTGGGGCGGGGGCGTGTTGGTGAATCTCCTGTCGTTCGGCCGATGGCCGCGGCGATTCGGCACGCTCGCGTCGGGCCGGCCGTCTTCATGACCGACGGGGCGCTTCCGCGCGCCGCCGACGCGGCTTGGGGGCGCGGACTGCAGCAGTCTGAGCATCGGGCGCTGCTGACGGTCGGCGACCTCTCGATCGCCGTCGCTGCGGTGGTCCTGGCCATCGGATTCTGGACGATCACCGCCGGTGTTGGATTTGCCGAGGCCCTGACTTCGCGGGCCTGGTGGTTCCTCGCCGCCCCCGCCTGGGCGTTCGGTCTCACGCCTTCTCGCCGCCTTCGCGTCGCCCTCTCGCCGGCAGCCACGTTTCAGTCGATTGCCCGCCTCGCCGCCGCACTGCTCGTTGCCTACCTCGCGATCTACTTCTACGCGCCCCGCCAGGCGTTGCCGCGTCTGTTGGCGCTCTATTTCGCCTGGGAAGCGTGTCTGCTGACGACCGCCTGGAGACTCATTTACGTGTGGGTGTTCACCGAAACGCGATTTCGCCGTCGCCTGCTGATAGCGGGCGCGGATGCCGCCGGCCGGGCAATCGTCGCGGCGCTTCATGACGCCCATCTGCGCGACGCGACCATCGTCGGGTTCGTGGATGACGACACCTCGCGCAAAGGAACCTGGATCGACGGTCTTGAAGTGGTCGGCGGATTCGACGTGCTGCCGGCCGAGGCGAAGCGCGCAGGCGTCTCGCAGATCATCCTCGCCACCGAATGTGAACAAGGCGAGGTCATGAGCCGCCTGCTGGCCTGCCAGGAGGCCGGCATCGACGTCGTGCCCATGGCAGCGGTCTATGAACAGACGCTGAAGCGGGTGCCGGTGGCACACGTTGAGCCGAACTGGCTGTTCACCTCGTACGCGGAGGCGGTGAGCGCGCGGGACGCATCGCGCCTGGCCAAGCGACTGTTCGATATCGTCGGCGGATTCGCGGGAACGCTTTTTCTTACAATCCTCGCCCCGATCATCGCTCTAGCCATCGTCGCGGATTCCGGGCGGAGGGTGTTCTACCGGCAGCGTCGAACAGGGCGGGGTGGGCGTCCCTTCTCACTCGCGAAGTTCAGGACGATGGTCCGAAACGCGGAGGCCGGAGGACGGCCGCAATGGGCAGGCCCACTCGACCCCAGAATCACCCGTGTTGGTAAATGGCTGCGCCGCACTCGCCTCGATGAACTGCCGAACTTCCTGTCGGTTTTGCGCGGAGACATGAGCCTGGTGGGGCCGCGCCCGGAGCGGCCCGAGTTCGTTGCAGACCTCGAACAGCAAATTCCGCTCTACCGTGCGCGCCTGTTTGTCCGCCCCGGACTCACCGGGTGGGCGCAGATCAACTATCCTTACGGAGACTCGGTGGCCGATGCGGCCACCAAGCTCGAGTTCGACCTGTACTATCTCAAGCATCGCTCGTTCCTCTTCGACGCCTGGATTCTTCTGCGCACCGTCGGAACGGTCATGAGCCTCAGGGGGCGTTAGGCAAGATGGGAGTTCGCGGATTCACCGTGCCCCAGCTGGCGGCCGCAGTCGCGCTCATCCTGATCGCGGCGCTTGTCGTGCCCGCGCTGGCGGCCACCCTTGTGCACAGACGCCGTGTGGCACGCGCCGTCGCGGACGTCACGCGCATCGCGATAGCGCTCCGCGAGATCACGCCAGAGAACGGCAACGAGCCGTGGTGGTCGACTGGCATGACTGCCGCCGGGTCCCCAATCTCGACGCTCGCCGGCCCTGGCGAAATGCCGAAGTCTCCCACGTTCCCGGAGTGGCTGACGGGGCGGAGCGGCGATCTGGTCAATCAGTTCGCGGCGAGCGGGCCGCCTGGCTCGGCAAATTCCATTGTTGGTGCCTCGCATCGCCCACGCCTTGATCCGGAGATCGGTCTCGATCCATGGGGCAACCGCTACCTGGTCAACATCGGCGCAGCGCGAGGCTTCGACGCTCCTCGTTCCGGACCGCGGCCGGACCGAGCGATCTGGGTGCTGTCGGCCGGCTCAAATGGCATCATCGAAACGCCTTACGATCAGCCTGCTGCGACGGCGATCGTCGGCGGCGACGACGTGGCCGTGCGGGTGTGGCGGTGAGAACCGAGCGTCTATCCTGGAGCGCCCCGCATGATTGACTGGTACCTGGTCGCCACCAGCGCTCTGTGGATTCTTGGGGCTTCGATCCTGCTGGCGGCTTTCAGCTATCACCAGTGGCTCGCTGGCGAACGCGGCCGGCGGCTGCGCGATCAGTGGCGTGAACGCTCCTGGCAACGAGCATCGGCGGCCGGGATGCTGCTGTTCTGCCTCGGCTTCGGCCTGTCGGAAGGCAGCCGCTGGTGGGAGCGCGTCATCTGGCTCGCCCTTGCGACGTCGTTCGCGATCCAGGGCTTCCACGCCCTGCGACAGCGTGACGAAGTGTCGACGGCTGAACGGTCTCGTCGTTGATAACCCGGCCGAGCCGGAGCCAAAGAGGCTACCCTCGCACCGAGCGTTGGTGTCTCATCTCCCGCTTCTCGGACTCACCGCGCAGGCTTCGAAACCAGCAGTGGCTTGCCCATCTGGATTCCTTCCACGACGCGATCGGGGTCGTCTGGAGTTGGCGGCGCCGACGCGTGCCAATCGCCGACATCGATCTCGACCCTGTAGAAGGGGCCGCGCGCGTGTTCCGGCAGGACCATCGCGACGGTGTTCCAGGTTCCGACGGCGAGATGTACGCGATTGGCCAGCCGACCATCGAGGTAAATCGAGATCTCGGCGTCCGGTGTGTGGTCCGCCGCGACCAACCGAAACGGCAGCCGCACGCCGGACGCAGTCGCAGGCACGAAGAACTGCGCCCTCGGCGCCACGATCCACCGGCTACGCCTCCCCGTCTCGTCGGGCCCCCACTGCGAGAATCCGATGGAGGCGTGGACCAGGGCCGCACCAGCGACCGCCTGGCGCGCTCGGGCGGGTACCGTCAGGACCATGAAGACGACGAGTGCCACGGACAGGAGCGAGAGCCACCGCCGCGGCGCCCGATCGGTCGTCGAGGGTACGTTCTGAGCCGCTCGCGCCAGGCCAACGCACGTGCCCAGCACGATCCAGAACGCAGACGAGACCTCGACAATCAGCAGAGGATGCCCAGACACCCAGGTGATCAGGAACGCGACCACACCTCCGGCGACGCCAAGTAGCGGCCAGTCGACCGTTTTGCCCGTCACGCCGGGCCATGTGCGTCTTCCGACGCCGCCGAGGATCCACAGGAAGGGCACAAAGCCAACAGCCCCTAGCTCCGCCAGGATCTGCAGAAAATTGTTGTGCGCATTCTCACGCGGAAAGAGACGCCGCAACCCCGGCGTGAAAAACTCGCCGGACAACGCCCTGAAGCCGCCGATACCAACGCCAAAGACGGGATGCTGGGCTGCCATCGCTGATGCGGCTCGGGCAAGATCCCACCGGTCTTGCATGGACTGCTTCATGCTCAACCGGACTGGGTCTCTGACCGCGAACGGTATCGCGCCGCCGACTCCAATCAACGCCAGCGCGACGAACGCGACGATGACCAGGCGCTTTCCTCGAAGCCCGCCGCGCGCACGGAACACCATTACGAGCAGCGCAGCGCCGGTGATTGGCACGGCAAACAGTGCGACCCGCGAACCCGTCAGCCACAACGCCATCATCAACAGGCAGAGGATGCCGGTCCATATCCACCGAATCCGGCTCGCCGCGATTCCGAATCCAATTGCGACGATCGCACTCATCGCGAAATAAGAACCTGCGGCGTTCACATCCGAAAAGACCGCGCTAATTCGGATCGTGGCTAAGTGGTGCTCGAGGGCGCGCCACGTGTCCCCGCTACGGAGCACCACCGTCACCAGACGATGCAGGCACAGCACGGCAACCCCCGCCGCACCTGCCACCGTCATGCGCGCCACTGCCCGTGCCAAATCAGCCGAGCCCTCGGTGAGAATCACGGCGGCGGCAAAGAGCCCCAGCCCTTCGAGGAAAGTCAGCCCGGACGTGAGCGGTTCAAAGACAGTACGGTTATCAAAGTAGTCGGACCAGAAGAAGGTGAGCACGTCGTGGAGAAACTGCTGAGGATACGCGACAAACGGCTGAAGAGCGATCAGCCCGACGGCGATTGAAGCCCCAACCACGGTCGCCAGCAGGACGACTGGGACCAAGAGCCCCTGCGTTGCGGCAGAGAGCAACGTCCTCGGCCGGAACGCTTCGCGCGACAACCAGCCGGCGAGAAAGGCCATCACCAACGGCTCGGCCAGGCTGTAGGGCATGCCAGACAGCAGATTGACAATGCCTCCGAGAGGTGCGAGCCCGGCCAGGACGAGCAGCGCGATCCCTGGCCGCGCCAGAGCGACAGCGGCCAGGCCAGCCACCACGGCGCGACCCGCCGCCGGGACGTCGGAAACCAGCAGGCCGAGGATCGGCACCCACGCGACGGCCGCCAACGAGGCCAGGAGACCGGTGCGAGCGACCACGACGAGGGCCTGCTTCCGATGAGCCAACCATGGCCACATGCTGAACGCCCTGCCATTCTGCTGAGCTTTCGTAACGACAGCCAGTAATAGCAGAAGGCACGAAATCGCGCAATGATCGCCTGTGTCCCCGAGCCGACCCGTTCGCCTGCCGCCACGACCGCGCTGAAGGTATAGTGGAAAGCGAACTGACGCCGACGAGGAGAGCCGATGCCGACTGACGTGTACAGCGAGTTCGAGTGGCGGGGGATGGTTTACGAGGGCACCGAGGGCGTGCGCGACGTCCTCGCGCGCCAGAAGGTGACCTGCTATATCGGCTTCGACCCGACCGCGTCGAGCCTGCACGTCGGATCGCTGCTGCCGCTGATGGCGCTCGCGCGCCTGCAGCGCTTCGGCCACAGCCCGATTGCCATCGCCGGCGGCGGCACGGGCATGATCGGCGACCCGAGCGGCAAGACGCAGGAACGCCAGCTCCTGAGCCTCGAGCAGATCGACGACAACCTGAAGGGCATTCGCGTCCAGCTCGAACGCTTCCTCGACTTCAACGCCTCCCCCAACCCCGCGCGCATCGTCAACAACGCCGACTGGCTGGCGAAGCTGAGCCTGATGGAGTTCCTGCGCGACACGGGCAAGCACTTCACCGTGAATTACATGCTCGCGAAGGAATCGGTGAAGCGCCGCATCGAGCAGGAGGACGGGATCTCGTATACCGAGTTCTCGTATCTCATGCTTCAGGCCTTCGACTTCCTCACGTTGTTCGATCGCTACCGGTGCACGCTGCAGCTGGGTGGCAGCGACCAGTGGGGCAATATCACCGCGGGATGCGATCTCATTCGCAAGCTTCGCGGCGGCAAGGCGCACGGCCTCGTGATGCCGCTCGTGACGACGGCCGCCGGCGTGAAGTTCGGGAAGACGGAAGCTGGCGCCGTCTGGCTCGACCCGGCCCGCACGTCGGACTTCCAGTTCTTCCAGTTCTGGCTCAATACCGACGACCGCGACGCGGTGAAATACCTGAAGTACTTCACGTTCCTGACCGAGGAGCCGGTGACCGCGCTCGAGCGCGAGCTGGCCGCGGCGCCCGAGAAACGCGTGACGCAGCGCGAGCTGGCGCGCGAGGTGACGAGGCTCGTGCGCGGGGACGAAGCGGTGGCGCGAGCGGAACGGGCGAGCGCAATCCTGTTTGGCGGCAGCATGGTGGATGCGAAGGCCGACGACGTGCTCGAGGTGTTCGCGGACGTGCCGTCAACAGAGATCGAGGCGGAACAGTTTTCCGCCCCAGGCCTGGCGATCACGGAAGTCATGAGCCTGACGGGTCTCGCCGCGTCCAAGGGAGAGGCCGCGCGCCTGATC